>SL_8KL_010_SEDDRAFT_10000112_pt1 | contig 64504 bp, 58 predicted proteins | sample SodLakKL_010_SED_4_FD_11160 | JGI IMG/M metagenome (IMG submission 11160)
TAAAAAAGGAGATCGAAGATTTTATAGCGGACTGGATGACCGAAAATAAGGTCCCTGGGATGAGCATATCTATAGTTAAAGGTGACGAGAAGATATACACTAGAGGTTTCGGTGCAAGAGATTTGAAGGATAATTTTCCTGCGACTCCCGACACTCTGTACGGCATGGCTTCTGTGACCAAGTCTTTTACCGCATTGGCGATATTGAAACTGGTGGAGAGAAGTGAGCTGAATCTAGATGACGATATAACTGATTACGTACTTACAGAATGGGACAACGATGTTACGGTCTACAACCTATTGACACACTCTTCTGGAATGCCTTCATTAGGGGTTAGCGAAGCTCTCATAGATAGATTGATCGAGATGGACGAAAGAGGCTTGCCTTTAAGTGATCTTGATGATTTTTATACTCATCTGAATAACGCAAAAGAAGAAATCGCGGCGGAACCTGGCGAAGAGTTTTTCTATTTCAATTCAGGCTACGCCCTCCTTGGCCAGATAATCGAAAAAGTGAGCGGTAAATCCTTTCCAGAATTCATTCACGACGAGATATTCAAACCTTTGAACATGGAAAGATCAAGGTTCGAATATGATGAAGAAGAGGAAGACATCATGACTCCGTACTTCATGGGCGAAGAAGGACCTGAAGAGACACCCTATCCTCTTAGAGAGATAGGACATCCAGGAGGAGGATTATTGAGTTCTGCTAATGATCTTGCGAATTATCTGATTATGAATATGAACGGAGGGAAATTTGATGGTCAACAACTCGTGGATCCTGAACTTCTTGAAAAGGCTCATGACTCACACATCACTAGGGAAACAGGTGACTACGGTTTCGGCTGGGCTGTAAAGGAATTCGACGGTGAGAAGTTCGTCGGTCACGGCGGCTCCATAGCGGTCTCAGGTGGTTTTATCGGATTTGTTGAAGATATCGGCATCGCTATTTGTGGAAACACCATACCTGGAAGTTCGTACGAAGAAGTTGCTAAAAGGATCATCAAGACAGTAAAAGGTGAAGATGGTAGTGAACTCACCTACTTCAAAAGGAACGAACGGATGGACAAGCTGACTGGGACCTACAAATCTTACAGAGGAATAAAAGAAATGGAGATCGAAAAGGAATTCGGGCTTCTAAAATTGACGGTGAAAGAAAGACTCGAGAGTACAAAGGTTATACTGATACCTGAAACGAAGGATGTAGAGGGTTACCAATTTTACTACCTAGACGGGAACGGAGAGAAGAACTCTGTTAGATTTGAAGTTAAAGAAGACGGAGATATCGATCTTTTCCTAGGAAGATGGCGGCTGCATAAAGAGGACTAATGAGGATATGAAAAAGATCCCCGTTGCATTGACCATAGCCGGTTCCGACTCCGGAGGAGGAGCAGGTATAGAAGCTGACCTGAAGACTTTTTCTGCCTTCGATGTTTACGGAACCGCAGTCATCACTTCTGTAACGGCGCAAAATACCAAAGAGGTGAGAGCAGTTCATGACCTTCCCCCAAAGCTGGTTGGAGATCAGGTAGATACGGTTTTAGATGATATATCTGTTGATTCCGTCAAGACTGGCATGCTCTCTAACTCAGAGATAATAGAAACCGTAGCAGAGAAGATAGACGATTGGGAACTTCAGGTCGTAGTGGATCCGGTGATGGTGACCAAATCAGGAGACCAGTTGATAAGAGATGAAGCAGTTGAAAAATACATAAATAAGATGGTTCCCCGCTCCATGGTAATCACACCGAATTTAAGAGAAGGTGAAAAGCTCACAGGACTCAAGATAAAATCTATCGAGGAGATGAAGGACGCTGCCAAGGAACTCCACGAGATGGGAGCGGAAAATGTTGTGATTAAAACTGGCGAGGCTGGAGAAGAAGTTGTAGATATTTTTTTCGACGGAAAGAAGTTTAAAGAGATCTATGGAGAAAAATTCACATCTCATAAACATGGTACTGGCTGCACTTTCTCTTCAGCCATCACAGCAAACCTTGCAAAAGGCAATTCAGTAAAAAAATCTGTAGAGATAAGTAAAAGATTCATAGACGACGCGATCAAGAACGGTCTAGATATAGGAGAAGGTGAAAAACCTGTAGATCATATGGTATGGTCCAGAGGTCCGAAGTGAATAAAATAAAAATTTTTTCTATGGCCGAGACTTTTTAATCTCTCAGTTCGGCCATATGTTCTTTACTTTTTTGAATATGCTCTTTGGAAGCAATATCAGTCCTGTAGCGTAGATCGGCACCTTTTATTTTATCAGCAGCTTCCTGTGATGTAAACCTAGCCTTTTCTATAGTTTCATCTATACCGACAAGAGCTATGGTTCTAGAACTTTGAGCGTAGTATTGCCCATCTTCCATCTCAAGAGCCGCGGGATAGATCCTCAGATTATCGCTGTATTCTTTCTCCATGTTCTCAGCCATTGTTAGATCGATATTTTTGTCGCCTTCATATTCTTCATCTCTACCGTAGTCCCAGGGAACTTTGTAAGTCACAACCGTAGCTCTGTTTTCGAATTCGAGAGAAGTAAGGTTTCCTTCCAAAATCTTATGGCACACTTCAACAAAGTCATCTTTGAGGATCGGTAGGATGTTCATTATCTCTGGATCGCCAGGTCTGCTGTTGATCTCGAATACTTTGATACCGTCGGAGCTGCAAACATACGCCATGTAAAGAGGAAAGCCTCGAAGGTCTTCTTTACTTCCTTCTTCTTTCAAAGCCTCGTGAAGTTTTTCACCGGTATCCACAGCTTTTACCCAATCGCTTTCATCCATGAAGGGAAGGATGTTTCCTTTAGCTTTGTAGGAACCCATTCCTCCGGTATTCGGACCTTCCTCGCCTTCAAAGGCACGTTTATAATCTCTTACAGCCGGAGTTTTTATCAGGTGGTCGCCGTCAGAAATGAACTGAAGACTGAATTCTTCTCCCTCTACTTTTTTTTCTATGAGGACTTTACCGTCCTCAAAATTGGGGTAGAAAAACTCCTCAAATAAATCTTCTCTCGAAGTGAAATGATCTCCCCAAACACCTACACCTTTTCCCGCTGCAGGTGTGTCTGGTTTCACTGCAACTTCGTTTCCAATTTCGTCGAGATACTCATAAACTGCCTTTTTGACCACTTCTTTAGAAGAAAATTCATCAGGATCAAAAACCTTAAACTCAGGATTCATTTCAGGGGCCACTTCATCCATCAACATCCTCTGTCTTACTTTACTTCCTTCGATAGCGAATTCAGCCGTTGGACATATAATAGGTATAGAAGTCTTCTCCTCGACCTCGTCCCTAACTCCGTTTATTATCGGATCTTCAGGTCCCACTATACCGAAATCTATCTTGTCCTTATGTTTCTCCGCAAATTCCACAATATTATCTACCGATAAACTTGGATCGACGATGTGTTCTTCGGCTCTCTCCACATTGAACGGATTTCTCTGTTTATCTACTATGAAAAGGTCTACATCGTGTTCACTCCTTTCAAATAAATCTACCATCGATGCTGCCCTAGCCCCATATGAAACTACAAGCACTCCTTCGCTCATGATTTTACCCACTTTATGAGCTAAAACTAACGATTTAAAACTTGCGTTTATTCACTCTCCTAAAATATACCGAATATTTCTTATGAAACGTAAGTAAGTATAGTTCGTTATGGTTTTTTGTGATGCCATAAAGAGCTCCAATATCAATTCACTATTCATTTCTTTTATCTATATTATGAAGAACGAATATTATGCCTCCGGCGGCTACAAAAGAGGCGATTGTCAGAAGAAATATAGGATTCTTGTAAAACGAATCGCTCTCTTCGTCATCTATCCCCTCATATTGTCCATTAGAGGTATCGTCGTCATTTCTGTTGGTTGATTCAGATTCTGTGATAGTAACTTCTTGTATAAGCACATCCTCAACTGGTACATCTTCGTATCCATCAACTGTAGTGGTCTCTACAGAAGCGATTTCATCAACCACATCCATCCCGCTTATCACTTCACCGAAAACACAGTAACCCCAGCCATCTCCTGCGTTATCCCAATCCAAGTTTTCGTTGTCATCATGGTTTATGAAGAACTGGCTCGTAGCTGAATGAGGGTCTTGAGTCCTAGCCATAGCGATCGTTCCTCTTTCATTTCTATGTCCGCTCTCTTCAGCCTCATTTTGGATAGGATCATAAGTGGGTTCTTTCTGCTCCATATCGGGATAAAACCCGCCTCCTTGGATCATAAAACCTTCTATTACCCTATGAAATATAAGTCCATCATAGAATCCGTCTTCTGCATAACGTATGAAATTCTCAACCGTTTCGGGTGCATCGTCTTTAAACAACTCTATCTCAATAGTGCCTTCACTAGTATTTATCGTGGCAATTGGGTTATCATCTGAGGAAGCTTGCACACCCGTTACCGAAAAAATCAACATGGCTAAAACGATAAAACAATTTACAGATTTTATATTGAGCATGTACTCCCCTATCTATTTCATTATTTAAAATCTTATCCTTCCAGCTTTGCTACAAAGAATTTTTGATAGCATTTAAAGTCCAACCATCAAATATATATCTTAGCTCAATAAGTATTTACAATAGGAAATTCAGGTTTATATGAAATACAGTAAGACTAATCATTCGGAAAAGTATTCATTCGAGATAGGACCTATCAGGCCACCTAATGAAGGGGGAGAACGTTCGCTTCTGATCAGACCTACTCGGAACTGTTCTTGGAACAGGTGTGCTTTTTGTCCTTTCTACGATGGGAAAAGATTTCAGATTAGAGATGTCGACGAAATCAAAGAGGATATCGACACCATAAAGAGGATCAAAGACATGGTGATCGAAAATTCCGGAGAGATCAATAAGGTCTCTTTTAACTGCCGAACGGTTGTATCTAGATGGGTCCAAGGCGGTGAGAAAACAGCATTTCTCCAAGATTCTAACTCTTTGATAATGCCAACGAATCGATTGGTCGAGGTTTTAGATTATCTCCTAGATACTTTTCCGTCCTTGGAGAGGATCACTTCTTACGCTAGGTCAGATACTATCGCTAAAAAAGATTTAGGAGATTTAAAGAAAACCAGAGATGCTGGACTGAACAGGTTACATGTTGGTCTAGAGAGCGGAAACGATAAGGTCTTGGATTTAGTGAACAAAGGAGTAACCGCAGAAGAACATATCGAAGCTGGAAGAAAAGCAAAGGAAGCCGGTTTTGAACTTTCAGAATACGTGATGCCTGGCTTAGGAGGAAAAAAATTATCAGAAGAACACGCTCTTCATACGGCTAAAGTTTTGAACCAGATCGATCCGGATTATATAAGGATGCGTCCACTTTCCGTTTATCCAAATACTGAACTAAATGAGAAAATTGAGAGAGGCGAATTCCAGTTGAACTCTCCTTCTGAAAGGTTGAAAGAGATCAAGATCATGGTGCAAGAACTAGAGGTTTCTTCAAAAATCTGCTTCGATCATAATTGGAACAGTTGGAAAGACGAAAACGGCAATTTACTGTTCGATATGGATTACGAAGGATATGAACTACCGGAAAGGCGGGAAGAGATACTAAGATTGATTGAAGATGGATTGAAGGTCGAGAGATCTTGATACATCACTCTTCATACAGTATCACCAACTCGTTTTAAGCTGGTTATTAAAGGTTTCAACATAAAATTGAATTAGGAATAGAAGTTTAAGAAATACCATGGTGGAAAAAGGTATAGATACGTCTGAGGAGTACGCCTTAAAGTTGGATGAAGAAGACTCCTTATCAAAGTATAAAGATGATTTTTACATACCTGAAGATACCGTCTATTTGAACGGGAATTCCCTAGGATTGATGTCTGAAAAAGCTGAAGATTCGCTGGAAAAAGTGAAAGAAGAATGGAAGAATTTAGCTATACAGGGTTGGATGGATGGAGAAACACCCTGGTTCTTCATGGCGGAAACTCTTGGTGAGATGATATCAGACATGGTGGGAGCGAAATCTGAAGAAGTCGTCGGCACCGGAACAACTACTGTGAACATCCACGCACTGGTCTCTACTCTCTTCAAGCCAAAGAAAGGTAAAGATAAGATACTTGCGGATGAACTGAATTTTCCTACAGATATTTACGCTCTAAAAGGTCTTTTAGAATTGAAGGGTCTTGATCCGGGAAAAAAACTCAAGTTGGTTCCAAGCTCAGACGGACATCTACTTGACGAGGATAAAATTGTAGAGATGATGACAGACGATGTTTCGATAGCTCATCTGCCCTCCGTTCTATACAGGAGCGGTCAATTATTAGATATGGAGTATCTTACCAAAAAGGCTCATGAAAGAGATATCATCATCGGCTTTGACTGCAGCCACTCTGCGGGTATAATACCACATGAACTTCATAAATGGGATGTGGATTATGCAATGTGGTGCGGATACAAATATCTGAATGGAGGACCAGGAAGCACAGCCTTCTTATATCTTAATGAAAAGCATTTTGAAAAAGAGCCGAAACTGAAAGGATGGTTCGGCTATGAAAAGGACAAGCAATTCGATCTCGCACTCGATTTTGTTCACGAAAAAAGTGCCGGTGGTTGGCAGATTTCTTCACCCACTATATTAGGTAGCGCGCCTCTATTAGGTTCGTTAGAGGTTATTAAGGAAGCTGGATTGAAGGATATACGCAACAAATCCAAAGATATCACTGACTATTTTATTCATCTCCTTGAAGAAGCATTGGGTAAAGAATCATACGGTGTGAAAGTACTATCTCCTGAAAAGGCAGAGGAAAGGAGCAGTCATGTTGCCATAAAACACGAAAACGCAGAAGCTATCAGCAGTTTATTGAGAGAAAAAGGATTCATCACCGATTTTAGACCGCCGAATGTGATCCGTTTGGCTTTCTCTCCTCTATACAACACTTACCATGATGCCTGGTCGACCGTCACTACTATCAAAGAGATGATCGATGAAGGTGAACATCTAACCTATCAAAAAGCGGAAAAAGATCTCGTTACATAGTACTATTTCGATAACTTAAATATAAGAGATGTTCATTATTTAACCAAGATGGAAAAGGAGTCGGTGGATAGGACCTCACTCTATTTTACTGGAGAACGAGAGGTATCTCTGAGAGAAGAAACTATCTCAGAGCCAGAGGGAAAAGAAGTCTTAATCGAAACGTTGTATTCAGGTGTGAGTAGAGGGACTGAACTTCTATTATATAGAAATGAGGTGGAAAACGGTATTTGTCTCGACAAAAGCTGGAACTATGAAAAAAATTCTTATAAACATGGATTCAAATACGGATATTCCTGCGTAGGGAAGATAATTTCGACAGGGGATAAAGTTCCAGAAGAGATGAAAGGAAAAGAGGTCTTCGCTTTCAACCCTCACGAAAGTCATTTTTTAGCGGATATCGATGAGCTGGTGTTGGTAGATGGAAAAATGGATGCAGAGAATTCGCTTTTTTTACCTACTCTCGAAACCGCCGTGAACTTCGCTCTTGAATCTTCTCCAGTAATTGGGGAGAGGTGTGCTATTTTCGGTCAAGGTCAAGTAGGGCTTTTGACCACTTATGTTCTAAACCACTTCCCACTCGATAAAATTGTGACCTCTGACAGGTACGAAAAAAAGAAAGATCTATCTAAAAAGATGGGTGCCGACATCGTTTTTGATTCCCACACTCCAATAGAAGATATCTTAACTCAGTGTGGTCTGAAAGAGGATGGATTCGATTTGTCTGTGGAATTGAGTGGAAATTTAGATGTGCTTCAGAAGGCAGTAGATGCGTTAGGCTTTGGAGGTAGAGTCATAATCGGTTCGTGGTACGGTAACAAAAGTGGGAAATTGAAGTTAGGAACTGACTTTCATCGTGATCAGATACGGATGAAGAGTTCTCAAGTGAGTTCGATACCGAAAGAAAGGTGCGAAAGATGGGATAAAGAAAGAAGGATTGAAACTACACTGGACTTTCTTCATAAAGAGGATTTTACGGGGCTTATCACTCATGAATACGATATCGACCAAGCTTCAAAGGCCTTTGAGAAGCTGGAAAACGAACCTGAAGAGGTCATCCAACTAATTTTCAAATATTGATAGGTGTTTATAATGTACGGGATAGGTCTTAAAAGAGATTTTAGAGCTGAACACACTTTAGACTTTGCTGGCGAGGGAGAAGCTAGTCCACATCCCCACTATTATACTCTAGAGATAGAGATCTTCGGCGAAGAACTGAATGAGAACAACTGTATGATCGATCTAGTTGAGTTCAAAAACATCATAGATAAGGTATTGAAAAGGTACGAGGGAACATTATTGAACGAACATCCCGAGTTCGATGAAAATCCAACAGTAGAAAGATTTGCCGAGGTACTGTGTAAAGACTTCGAAGAAGAAATAAAAGAGATAGATATAGATCATTTAAAATTGAAGCTTTGGGAAGGGGAGGAAGCCTTCGCTTCCTATCGCCGAGAGGTGAAGGGATGAGGATCGGTCTTATCGTTTATGATGATCTAGAAAAAGGGTCTGGAGGATACCTTTATGATAGAAAATTGGTGGAGCATCTTAGAAATTCGGGTGACAGAGTTGAGATAATCGAAGTCCCTCAAAAAGAGAGATCTCTTCAAAATATCGAACACAACTTTTCCAAGGAACTAGAGAAAAATATAGAAGATAAAGAACTCGATATCTTGATCGAGGACGAACTTTGCTTTTTATCTCTGTTTCAGTTGAACAAAAAGATAGACAATGAAGTTGAGATAATTTCTGTGATACATCATCTAAGTCATCTCGCTGAAAGGGAGAGTGAGAAGGAAGAGATGTACAAGTATTTTGAGAAGAAATATCTAGAAACGGTCGATGGATTCATCTTCAACAGTGAAGCTTCCCGAAAGGCGGTGAATGAATTAATAGGTAACAGTTCCGGGATAGTAGCTAACCCGGGGAAAGATCATTTTGACTCACCAGAAAATATCGATAAGGATTTCTCATCTTATGAGCTCAACGCTCTCTTCATAGGTAATTTTTCTCCCCACAAGTGTGTAGACGTTATTATCCGAGCTATCGCTGGAGTCGAAGATGTCCAGTTAACTCTTATCGGAGACCGATACTGGAACGAGAAGTACGGAGAAAAGATCGATAAATTAGTTTCTTCTTTAGAGGCAGAAAACAAAGTCGATATAATGGGTAGGATAAGAAGAGAAAAACTTCTAGAAGAACTCCATAAAGCGGACGTTCTAGTTCTCCCTTCACTCTACGAGGGGTTCGGCATAAGCATAATCGAAGCTTTAGGATTAGGTACTCCAGTCATCGCCACCAATAAAGGGGGTCCTTCAGAAATTATCAAAAACGGGATAGAGGGCTTTCTAGTTCCACCTAAGAATGAAGAAGCTCTCAAGGATAGATTGAAGAGACTAAGAGACGAATCCTCTACCCTGCAGGAGATGAGTGAAAGAGCTATGAAAAGATATAAAAAATTACCAACATGGTACGAGAGCATGGATAAGATTAGAAAATTTCTGTGCTCGATTTATTGTGAATAGAGAGGATATGGTGTTTAAGTATTGCAGTATACCAGTTACAACAAAGTATATAAAGGGAACTAAAATATCAGTGCCCAATGTCTAGTGACATAATAAAGGTGAAAAATCTTACTAAAAAGTATGATGGCTTGATAGCTGTAGATTCGATTTCGTTCAAGGTCAAGGAAGGTGAGATTTTTTCCTTAGTGGGTCCTAATGGAGCTGGAAAGACAACCACAGTAGAAATACTAGAATGTTTGAAGAAGCCCACCTCAGGAAATGCAAAAGTTCTAGGACATGACGTAAAAAAAGAAGATGATAAGATAAAGAAAGAAATAGGCGTGATGCCACAAGATTTCAACACATTCGAAAGATTGACCGCCAAAGAGAACATCAAATTGATGGGAGACCTGTATGGGTCTGACAATGTAAAAGAGATAATGCAGAAAGTAGGTGTCGATGAATTCAAGGATAAAAAATTTGAAGACCTCTCTGGAGGTATGAAGACTAAAGTAGGGATAGGCATGACGCTGATATCTAACGCAGATCTTCTATTCTTAGATGAACCTACTACGGGTTTAGATCCACATGCAAGAAGGGAAACCTGGAACCTGATCAAAGATCTGAAAAAGATGGGTAAAACTGTATTTCTGACCACTCATTACATGGAAGAGGTAGAGTATCTCAGTGATAGAGCTGGCATATTAATTGACGGCAGTATAGAAGTCATTGATTCTATAGAAAATTTGATAGATGAGCACGGCGGAGGGATAAAGGTAAGAGTACTAGAAGATGGAAAAGCTTTGAATATCATCAATGATAGGGCCGATGAAGTCCTAAAAGGAGAAGAAGGTACTTGGACAGGGATATTCGACAGTAAAAAAGAAGCAAGGGAAGCTTTGATAAAACTGTTCCAACTAGATTCTAAAGTCGAAGTGGAAGAGGCAGGTATGGACGAAGTATTCATTAGATTAACTGGAGGTAAGATAGATGAAGGAGGTGAACTGGTATGAAACGTGCTTTTTCTTTGTTCATATCTTTGACTAAAAATTGGCTTCGCAGTAAGACTGGAGTATTCTTTTCCATCTTGTTCCCGATAATGCTTCTGTTGATATTCAGTACTGTCTTCGGTGGTCAACAGGCAGCGGAGTACACACTTCACGTTCAGAACGATGATCTAGTCGAGGGGGAAGAAACACAACTCTCCAGTGTGTTTATTGATGCCCTTGGCTCTTCAGAATCGTTGAATGTGGTCGAAGTAGATAACTTGACCGAACATCGTGAGGAGAGAGCTTTTGGAAGTTTCAGAGCTTTGCGTATAGAAGAAGGTTTCAACGAGACTGCAATAAATAAAAGCATAGAATTGAGGACTAAAGTCATCCGAGATACTATGGAACGGGCAAACGGAGATTTCACCCTGTTCAGTATCGAGGAAAAAGTAGAGAACATCACGGATGAGCTGGATGATCAGAACGTCTCAAAAGAATTAAGAAAGAGATATGAAGAAGAGGGTTATGAACTTTCTAGTGATGAGAACATCTCTATAATCGTACTTCAAGAAGGAGATTCATGGAATCTATATGATGAAGAAAAAGGCTACGACCACGAGATAAGAGAGGAAAACGGTACTCTGAATGTATATTGGAATTTTGAAGAAGAAACATCACCGAGTGCCGAGATAACACTAATGCTCAATGAAGACGATCAAGCCGCCCCTATCATAAGGGGAAATGTTCTAGGTATAATTGATTCATTCAATTCACAGATGTTGGGTCTTGAAGAAGATGACACAGTTATAAATATCACAGAAGAAACCAGAGATGAAAGAGGATTGCAGCCTGTAGATTATTACTTGCCTGGATTCATAGCGGCCTTCATAATGAGCAATGGGGTCATCGGTGTGACTTCCAATATATCAGAGTTCAAGAGGAACGGAACTCTAAAAAGGTTGACCGCTACGCCTTTGAAGAAAAGAGATTGGATACTAGCTAATGTTGGACAACAGACAGTACTTGCCTTTGCCCTGACCGCGATAATGATACTTGTGGCGATACTTGTCTTTGGTGCTCAGGCCTACCCAGGCCCATACGCTATTGGGCTGATATTCTTAGGTGCAGTTGCCTTCTGTTCCGTCGGCATAGTTTTAGGCGGTCTCATAAAAGACGTAGAAGCTGCTAGTGGTGCTGGAAACGCCATAGCGTTCCCGATGATGTTCCTATCTGGAGCTTTCATACATGTAGAAACATTTCCCGATTATCTGCAGACGGTGGCGAGAATACTACCGCTGTATTACTTCCACCAAGGGCTCAGAGAGATAATGATCCTCCAGAATCCTTCAGATGCTTTCCTCGCTTATCTAGTTTTAGGAATCTTCGCTCTGTTCTTCATCGTACTTGCTATTAAAACTACTAGATGGAAAGACATTTAGGATGGAAAAGAAATACAGGATAGATAACATGGTCAAGTTAAGACCAGATAAAATCAACCTCGAAGAAGGTTACTCTGCACCTCCAACTATATTCAAGAATATGGGATTATACTTGAACGACATTTTTGTGAACAGAAAAGGTACAAAACTGAAGGTCAAGAAAAAGGAGAGTGGTGAGTGGTGCGTTGAACAGATTTAAAGGGTCATTTCTAAAATAAACAACACTCAAAGAAACTATTATAAATGTGTTAAGGAATACGCAAAAGGAGAAACGAGATGGAGGAGAATAAATCATTTGAATCAAATACTGTATTTGTATCATTATTTCTATTTTCGATTTTATTGACCGTTATAATACCGATCAACGTAGTTGGTAGTAATGAAGTGAGTGAAGTAAGAGAAATCAATAACGAAAATATTCCCCAAGAAGACTCTGAAGATTTTCCATCTATTGATTTTGAACGTTTAAGGCCTCTCTATTGGTTTTCTCTAGTATTAATAATGATTATTTATGGGGTTGTCATCATTAAAAGTATATTCTTACTAAAGAGAAAAATGGATAGAAAAGTTTCTAACGATTCTGAGGATGCAAAAGATCTGAAAAAAATAGAATATGAAAAAGAGAAAAGTCTGCGTAGAAGGTCTTCTTTAGTAGGTATTTTTATTATAGCTTTAGGGATTTCAGTTTACGGGGTGGCAGAGTATTTTGCTTTGGGCGAACTTTATGAAAGATTAGGTTTAGTAGTAGCTTATGTAGGCGTATTTACGGCAATCCTTAGTTATATCCCCTATAAAAAAGGGATTAAAAACAACGAAGAAAAATCATCAGATTCCAGAGGAACGAAGGTAGGCGTTTACTCTGTTACCTTAGGCATCATCGGAGGTCTGCCTTTTATATATGGTACTATTCCTTGGATCATGTATTTTGGTTCCATGATATGTGGAGTCCTTGCGATTCCAATGGGTAATTTAGCAATTAAAGAAGGTGACAAGTTGCTTGGGACTGGCGGCATCATATTGGGATGTGCTATTATTGTGCTTGTGTCATTATTTATCCTTGGGTTTTTATGACCTAGAATTTTCAATCCTCACTTTCTATCGGTTCTCCACAGAAGAATTCCTCGCTCTCTGGACAGGGCCCTCTAACGCAGGGCGCTCCGGCCTCCTCGAATATTATCGGTGCCTTTTCTTTGACCAGTTCCAACATCCTGTTCGCCATATCTCTGATTTCCCACTGCGCTCTTTTACAACATCTTAACGAGAAGAAATGCCACAGCTCTCTAGCGTTCATAGTAACTATGATATTGGTCTTTGTAGCATTGGGAAGAACAAATCTAGCATCCTCCAACGGTACGTCCTCCATCTCTTTCAATTCAGTATAGGCATGCTTGACCTCTCCCATCAATTCATCGAATTTCTTCTTAGCTTCATCGTTTTCCTCTATAGAATCAGGTATCACAGGATCAAAATCTTCTATGTTCACGTATCTCTGACTCTGCTGGCTATAGGATGCTAAGCGGTGCCTTACGAGTTGATGAGTGAGTGTCCGAGAAACGTCCTTGATCGCGAACGTGAAAGAGGCATGTTCTATCACGCTGTGGTGCCCGCTTTCCTTTATCTTTCCTAGAATCTCTTCTATCTTCCCCTCCGACATCTCTTCTTTTTCAGGCACCTCTTCACTATAGCAAGTCAACGCGGCATGTGCAGCACTCCTGTCTGGTTCCGGAGTATAGTTTATCAATTCTACCTTCATTTTACACCTCAAAACAATCCTGATATCGTACCATCTTCATCTATATCGATGTCCTTAGCTGCGGGATGTGATGGAAGTCCAGGCATAGTAGTTATATCGCCTGCCATAGGTATCAAAAATCCAGCTCCAGAATTAACTCTTACCTTCCTGACTTTCACCTTGAAATCTTTCGGTCTTCCCCTCAACTTCCTATCATCAGATAAAGAATAATGTGTCTTCGACATGCAGATAGGTAGATCGGCTAGATCATGCTTTTTTATACGTCTAAGGTCCTTCTTGGCCTGTGGTGTGAACACCACATCATCCGCTCCGTATATCTTTGTTGCGATATCTCTGATCTTCTCCTCGGGCTCTTCTTTGAGCGAATAGAGAGGTCGGAAATTACTCTGCTTTTTATCGCAGACCTCCTTTACCTCTTCTGCCAGTTCTATCCCTCCTTCACCGCCTTCCTGGTAAACTTCTGTTACAGCATAGGGAACTTCTATATTTTCACACAATTCTTTGAGATAATCTATTTCTTTTTGAGTGTCTGAAGGAAATCTGTTTATTGCGACTACCACAGGAACACCGAACATCTGGATGTTTTTGAGATGCTTATCGAGATTCGGTAGTCCTTCTTTCATCGCCTCTAGGTTCTCTTCCTCTAAATTTTTCCTCGAGACACCGCCCTGTCGCTTCAATGCTCTCACTGTAGCGACCATCACTGCAACATCTGGTTCAAGATCTCCCTCACGACAGACTATGTTGAAGAATTTTTCAGCACCCAAATCAGAGCCAAAACCCGCTTCAGTTACAAAATAATCGGAAATGCTCAATCCTAACTTGGTAGAAATAAGACTGCTAGTACCGTGGGCTATGTTTGCAAAAGGTCCGCCGTGGATGAATGCTGGAACGCCCTCAATGGTCTGTACCAAATTTGGTTTGATCGCGTGTTTCAAAAGAGCAGCCATGGCGCCTACTCCTCCGAACTCTCCAGCCGTTACCGGCTCTCTGTCGTAAGTATATCCGATGATGATATCTGATAATCTTTCTTTGAGATCTTCGATACCATCGGCAAGACACAAGATAGCCATGACCTCAGAACTAGCGGTTATCCCAAAAGAACTCTCGTTAGGCATACCATCAGATGTTCCTCCCAAACCGACAACGATATTTCTAAGAGCTCGATCGTTCATGTCCACGACTCTCGGCCAAACTATCTTTCTAGTGTCTAGATTCATTTCATTCCCGCGATGCATATGGTTGTTGATCATGGCCGATAAAAGATTGTGAGCTATCCCGATAGCGTGCATATCACCAGTAAAATGAAGATTGATATCTTCCATCGGTAAGACTTGAGAATAGCCTCCTCCTGCGGCACCACCTTTGATACCCATCGTGGGACCTATCGAAGGTTCTCTAATGCCCAATGTCGCTTTATCGCCCATCTTCCATAATGCTTGGGTCAAACCTATACTCGTGGTTGTTTTACCCTCACCACCTCGAGTAGGCGTCATAGTAGTGACGAGAATCAGATTTCCATGATCTTTATCCTTGTACTCTTTGATAGTATCTAAAGATAATTTAGCTTCGTAATTTCCTCTAGGCTCGATATTTTCTTCACCTAATCCTATCTTCTCAGCAATATCTTCTATAGGTTCCAATTCAGCTTCCTGCGCTATCTCAACATCGGATTTCATATTGAAGGAGTATAAGAGTCTATGATTTAAAATGATTGTGATTTGCAGTCCTTACAATAAAAATACGGATAAAAGAAAATAAATTAGTAAAACTTATCAAATAGCCATCTCTTTGGGTTGAGTTGGTGTTATAATTGGCGCGGAAGGCACTATTGAGCGTATCTGATAAAACTGGCATAGTTGAGTTTGCTGAAGGACTGAAAGAGAACGGTTTCGAAATAATTTCATCAGGCGGAACAGCTTCCGTTTTGAGAGAGGCGGGATTAGAAGTCACTGAAGTTAGTGAAGTCACTGATTTTCCTGAGATTTTAGATGGAAGAGTGAAAACACTTCATCCCAAGATACATGGAGGTATTCTGTATGAAAGGGGCAAGCATCAAAAGGATATCGAGGAACATGCTCTACCTCAACTAGACCTAGTCGTTGTGAATCTTTATCCCTTTGAAAATGTTATCCAGGAAGATCACGATGTTGAAGAGGCCATTGAAAATATAGATATTGGCGGTGTAGCTTTGCTGAGAGCCGCTGCAAAGAATCATGAAAGAGTAGGGGTTGTGACAGAGAGAGAGGATTACGATGTGGTTTTAGAAGAGTTGGAGGCCAACGAAGAGATAAGTGAAAAGACAAGAAAAGAGCTAGCTCTTAAGGCTTTTCAGCGAACTTCACGATACGATTCGGTGATATCCAACTATTTGCAGAAAGAGTTTAGAACAGAAAAATTTCCAGAAACTTACAACATTTCCGGAGAAAAGATCAAAGATCTAAGATATGGAGAAAACCCAAATCAGGAAGCAGCGTTCTATCAAACCGAATACACTCAGGAAAGTTCTGTTTTGAAGGCAGAAAAACTTCACGGGAAATCTTTGTCTTATAATAATATCAGGGACCTAGAGGCTGCGTTGGACATCGTAAAGGAATTCGAAAAACCCGCGGTCGCGGCGATAAAACATACTAATCCTACTGGAGTTGCTGCTAAAGATGACCTTGCTGAAGCCTACCAGCTCGCTTATGAATGTGATCCACAGTCTATCTACGGTAGTATAATCAGTGCGAACAGGCCCATAACTGTCGAGATGGCAAAAAAGATGGACGAGATATTCGTCGAGGCCAGCATCGCACCCGGATATGAAGATGGTGCTATCGATGTTTTGAAGAATAGCAAAAATATAAGAATAATGAAACTCCCTGAATGGAATCCAGAGAGGAAAGGACTCGAGTTCGCTAAGATAGCGGAAGGTCTGCTTGTGCAGGATAGAAATACATATAGAATAAGTAAAGAGGAGTTAGAAGTCAAAAGCGAGAGAAAACCTACGCAGGAAGAGTTGGATGCGATGGAATTCGCTTGGAAAGTGATCAAACACGTCAAATCTAATTCCATCATATTCACCCGAAAGGATCATACGGTAGGCATAGGCGCAGGCCAGATGAGTCGCGTAGATGCGGTGAAAATAGCCAAGATGAAATCTAGATCTGAAACACAGGGATGCACGATGGCCTCAGATGCTTTTTTCCCATTCCGTGATGGGATCGATGAAGCTGCAGAGGCAGGAATAGAATCGGTCATACAACCAGGTGGCTCTATAAGAGATGATGAAGTCATCGAGGCGGTCGATGAACACGATATGAGCATGGTCTTCACCGGCCAAAGAGTTTTCAAACATTGAGTGATCCTATGGAAGAGGGCGATGAAAAAGAAAAGGGATATGAAGACCCAAAAGACAATTTTGATCATCCTGAAGATTATCTCTATTCATTAGAGAGGATAGGTGTCAAGCTCGGATTGGACAAGATTGATGATTTTCTGTCTAGATTCGATTATCCGCAGGAAGATTTCCAGGCGATCGTTGTAGGTGGTACCAACGGAAAAGGATCGGTGTGCAGAACTCTAATCAACATACTTCAGGAAGCAGGTTACGAAACCGGCTTGTTCCTATCCCCCCATCTCGTCGATTTTGAGGAAAGGATCCAGATCAATGGAAAAAGGATAGAGGAGGAAGAACTCTGGAATTTGATCGAGAGAGTCCATCCCATTGTCAAGGAAATCGAGGAGAATGAGCCCGAAAAAAGACCCAGTTTTTTCGAAGTTTTGACAACTTTAGCGTTCCTTTCCTTTTCAAAACATGATATCGATTTTGCCGTACTAGAAGTTGGAATGGGAGGTAGACTTGACGCTACTAACGTGGCTCCACATGACTTTTCAGTGGTCACTTACGTGGGTTATGATCATGCCGAACACCTAGGGGACACAAAAGAAGACAGGGCCTACGAAATAGGCGGGATAATAGCTGAAGAGAACTATTTTGTAACAGGAGAGAAGGATGAAAAAATAAGACAGTATTTCAAGGAGATCTGTGATGAAAAAAACGCTGATTTCAATTACGCCTTCGATAGAGATTACCTGATCTCTTACGAGCCTTTAAAGGTTAGAACAGAGCCGTACGGGGAGGTAAAGATACAAGGGATGACCTCCTGGCAAGCCGAAAATGCACTTATTTCTCTAAAGATGGCTGAGGGATTAAAGGATCAGGGTTATGACATCAAAAAGGCAGACATAGTCGAAGGGATAGAAAATACTTGCTTACCCGGGAAGATGGAGTTGATCGAAGAAGACCCGAAAACCATGATCGATTCTGCACATAATAGGACTGGATTTGAAGCTCTAAAGCTCGGACTAGAAAAATTAGAGTTCGATAGATTGTTGCTGGTAGCGGGTATGTTGGAAGATAAAGATCATGAAAGCATCGTGGAGACACTCGGACCTATCGCTGATTTGGCCTATATCGCTGAACCGGTGAGTGAGAGAAAATTAGACAGCAAAATCCTCTGTGAAGAATTCGAGAGCTACTGTCCTGCCCAGGCTTATGAACACGGCATCGAGGCCCTTAAAATTGCGGAAGAAGAATGGCGCGAGGGAGATCTCATCTTAATTACGGGTTCCATGTATCTCTTAGGAGATATTTTGAAGAAATTGAGATGATGATATGGATTACGGAGAGATGATAGAACGATTAAAAGAAGAATTTGACGTTGGAGCCTTCCCAGGTAAAGATCCAGAAAACGACGAGACTCCAGACAGATCGCCTTTTGAGGTATTGATCTCAACTGTACTATCCCAAAGAACGAAAGACGTTAACACTCACAAAGCATCACAAGCTTTATTTTCCAGCTATCCTACTCCTAAAGCGTTAGCTGACGCGCCTCTCGATCATGTGAAAGAGCTGATAAGACCATCTGGATTCTACAATGTAAAAGCCGAAAGGGTTAAGCGGATAGCGAAGAGGATACACGAAGAATACGATGATGAAGTGCCCGATGATCTTGAGGAATTACTCGATCTGAAAGGTGTAGGGCGAAAGACAGCGAACTGTGTGCTCGTCTATGGTTTCGGAGAACCGGCAGTCCCTGTTGATACCCATGTACACAGGATTAGCAACAGGTTAGGTGTCGCAGATACAGATGATCCTGAAGAAACAGAAAAAATACTCGAAGAAGAGATACCGAAAAGATATTGGATCGAGATTAATAGATTGATGGTAGTCTTTGGGAAAAATATATGCAAACCCAGGCGGCCAGAATGTGAGAGGTGTCCTCTGACAGATATGTGTGAATATTATAAAGAGGTGTATTTAGATGAAGGTAGATAGGTTAGAAATGATCCCGATCGGGATAGACAGAAACGAGGTCTTCAAGATTTCGACTGGTTCTTCTCTGACTGCAGAGAATGTGATCGTGAAGATTGAAGCCGAAGATGTGGTCGGATGGGGGAATGCAAGTGCTAACAGTGTAACTGACGAGACGATAGAATCGATCTTAAAAGCTTTGAAAAATTTTAGAGCTAGGATCGAAGGAGAAGAAGTGGATATAGAAGATAATTGGGAAGTGTGGAATAAGAAATTTCCTAAAGACCCCTCCGCCTTAGCCGGTTTAGATATCGCCTTATTCGATGCTAAGGGGAAAATAGAAAATAAAAGCGTTCTTGATTTCTTTGAAGGAAAGAATGAGGGGATACTCACAGATAGAACCATCGGCCATATGACCAAAAGTGAGACCGTCGAACATGCCAAAGAATTCGTAGATAAAGGTTTCAGGGCATTGAAGATAAAAATAGGGCTAGGATTGATGGAAGATGTTAAGAGGGTCAGAGCGGTCAGAGAGGAAGTGGGAGAGGATATCGATATTTGGGTAGATGCGAACCAGGCATTCACTCCTGAAGAATCCATAACGCTCTGTCAAAAATTAGAAGAAAGCGATATAAAATTCGTCGAACAACCCGTTAGAGTAGACGATCTGGAGGGACTGAAAAAAGTTACTCAAGAGACTGATATCCCGATAATGGCAGATGAAACCATAAAGGGACCAGATATGGCCAAGAAAATATGTGAAGAGGAGATAGCTGATATGATAAACATCAAATTAGCCAAATGTGGCGGTCTGACCGGCGGAAGAAAAATAGTCGATATCATGGAAGAATACGATGTAGATGGGATGGTCGGCTGCATGGGTGAAACCAGCGTTTCTATCGCTGCCGGAGCTCATCTTTTCAATTCCACTTCGAATCTAAAATACGCGGACTTAGACAGCCACTTCATGCTCTCTGATAATATAGCTAGCGGGCTTGAATTCACTGAAGGAAAGCTTTGGCCATCCAAAAAACCTGGTCTTGGGATGAAGGTTCACGAAGAAAAACTAGAAAAATACAGGGTTGATCTAAAAGGTGAATTATGAAAATCAAGACCCCTTCTAGGCTTCATTTCGGTATAATAGATCTGAGTAGAAAATTCGAAAGGGAATACGGCGCTTTCGGTGTGACTTTAAAGGATGGATACGAGATAAATATTGAGCCTAGAGATGAAGGAATAGTAGTAAAAGGCAGTGAAAGAGAACAAAAGATGGCTGAAAAAATCTTTCATAAATTAAAAGAAGTTTTCGAGATCTCTCATGGTTTTGATATAGAAGTCGAGGAAAGAATACCGAGCCACGTAGGTCTAGGTTCTACCACTCAATTTACTCTCGGTACTGGATACGGGATTATGAGGATGGAAGGAAAAGATATTTCAGAAATAGAACTCGCAGAATTACTAGGTAGAGGACGGTACTCTGCTATCGGCACCCATGGATTCCAGAAAGGGGGTTTTATCTTGGAAGGAGGAAAAAATGAAAAGAAAGAGATTTCACCTCTGTTGAAGAGGGCAGAGATCCCTAAAAACTGGCGTTTCTTCATTATCTGCCCAGAGCAGAGAAAGGGATACGACGAACAGGAAGAGAGACCTATCATGGAGGAACTCACTGTCGACGATAAATTTCCTGAGAAGATCTGTCACAACCTATTGATGGGTATACTACCTGCCATAGAAGAAGAAAATATAAGTGCATTCGGCCATCATCTCACCAAAATACAGAGATTGGTGGGAAGATCATTTTCTAAATTCCAAGAGGGCATATACCATCCGGCGATCACTGATCTAGTGGAATCGCTTGTCAATAAGACCCATGGAGGAGGACAGAGCTCCTGGGGACCGACAGCTTATGGAATAGTAAAAGAAGAAGAGATAGATGATCTTAAAGATGAAATTTTAAGTGATGAAGAAAAAAGAGATTACAGAGTTTGGGTTGGAAAGCCTAACAACTCAGGAGTCCAAGTCGAAGAGTGAAAGATCACTCCTGGATCTCTTTCTGCATCTCTATCCTCTTAGCTATCTTTTCAGGGTTTTCTAAAGCATCAGTGGAAGGTATGTTGAACCGCTGTTCGTATTTTAAGACGTACTTCTCTTTTTCTTTTTCTGTCAGATCTTCCGGGTTGATGGTTACAGCTATCACATCTGCGCCCGAGTAAGAACGTATCAAATGTATTTCGTCTTCTAGATCAGGCATAGGCCACTTTATATCTTCTGACTGGTAATGACGATACGGTCTAGCGGGAGCGTGTTGTAATACTACACCGTCTGGTTGACTTCCTGCAAGAACTGCACGAGATCCACATACATAGGCGGGATGGGATATACTACCTTGGCCTTCGATCAAGATGTAATCAGGTTTTTTTTCTTCCCATGCCTTCCAAATCTGGTTTTCTAATTCTCCCACCATGTAATCTCCTTTGATGGAATCAAGAGGTATCCCGTAATCTGATCCCTGCAATAAACCCGTTTGGCCTGTTGCGACCCACTCTACATCGTCCCCTCGATCTTTCATAGCTTCGTAAATCTCCAACAATGCGGTTCTCTTACCCACAGAGCTATCAGTTCCTAAAAACGGTATAGTCAAGGCGTCGATTTCTTTCTTCCTGTCTTTAAAATAGTGAAGTTCCTCTAAAGGAGGAGATTTTCTGATATCATCTAATTCAACACCGTATTCTTCCGCTAGTTTTGAGAACTCCTCGTCCTCACTCAAGAAATGGTGTAGTCCTGAGATTATGTCTAGTCCGTTCTTTATAGTTTCTTTTATATGCTCTCTAAAGTTTTCAGGTAGGTAACCTCCTACTGTAGCCACGCCTACGATCAATTTATCGGCTTTATTCTCTTCAAGAGCGGAAGGAATATCTGGATATATCTCCACTTTTTTACATCTCGGGATAACTTCGTCAGTAGTTTTACCTACGAACTTGGAATCAATTACTCCTACCACATCGTATTTCTCTGAATGTCTGAGTAAACCGTGGGTTGTTTTTGCGGCACCTTTATCTAGATGGTCATCCGTTAAAATTAACGCTCTTTTCATGGTTGAGAGAAAAAAATCATAACTCATAAATCTTTGGATAGATCGATCTGATTCTTTTCATCCGGGTAGGTCCCTTAAACTTTTCTTAGTCCTTCGTATTAGTTCATCAGAAGACCCTATATCTACAAATATATCTCTAGCGCTTTCTAAATACTCTTTAGCTTTATCATATTCGTTCTTCTCTTTATACAATTCTCCCATATGGTATTTCGATTCGGCTATATTGTAAGGGATATCCAACTCCTTGTTAAGGTCTAAAGATTTGTTATAGTACTCCAAAGCCTTGTCATAATTTCCTTTTTTGTGGTTTATAAGCCCTATATTTCTATAAGTAGCGGCTAACCCTACCCTGTCGTTCTCTCTTTTCATCATGTTGTCTACGTCTTCTATATATTCAGAAGCCTCGTCCAATCGATCTAGATTCGCCAATGCCTCGGCTGCATTGAATGAACCCCAACCTATCCATTTTTCGTGATTTATTTCTTCACCATACTCGATACACCTATCGAAGTACTCTAGAGCCTTCTCCCATTTTTCTTTCTTCAAATAGCTATCGCCGATATTATTGTGTACTCTAGCTAATTGTGTCTTTTCATTTATATCTTCTAAAAGAGGGATACTCTTTTCATAATATTCGATCCCCTTTTCGGAGTGACCTAACTGAGAGTATATAATACCAAGACCTATGTAATTCAGTGCGAGCGAACGATCCTCTCCGGCTTTCTTTGCAATTTCTATTCCCTTTTGATAATTTTTCTTACCTTCTTCTAGATTGCCTTTCCTGAAACCTATCTTTCCTAGTCCTCTATAACACTCACTAACACTCTCTAGAGCATTTATATTTTCAGAGATCTCTAGAGCCTCTTCTAGATACTCTCTAGCCTTTTCGAATTTGCTTGTTTCAACATAAACCCATCCTAATCTTCTCAATCCTTTAGCTTCTAATTCTTTATCTCCCTTCTCTCTGCCTCTTTCGATCATGTTAAAATAGACATCTTCATATTGCTCAAGCACATTTGAGAGTTCACCCGCTACGTTAGAGAGATCTTTTGCAGAATCTAACAGATCTTCTGAAAGAGATTTTTGCTCTTCAGAAATCTCTCGACAAGATTGCGCTAATTCGGCATTCTGATCGCTTATCTCCGTTACACCGTTGATCTGTGGAGCAAAATCACTCTTCAGCACTTCTAAAAGATTGGTAGTCGTAACAGAAACTGATTTTATAGAATCTTTCACTGAACTCATCTTTTCGTCGATCTTCACTATAGAGTCTTTACTCTCCTCTGACATGTTCTCGACTGTTTCTGTCATATCCTTTAAATCCTCGATACTCTCAGATATATTCTTGGCGCACTCCTGTGTTTCCTCGATAGCTTCCTTGACTTCTTCCGTTTCCTCTTGAGTATCTTCAGCCAATTCTCTTACAGAATCTGCCACGACTGCGAAACCTCTACCTTCCTCACCAGCTCTTGCTGCCTCGATCGAAGCGTTCAAAGCTAGTAAATTTGTCTGATCAGCTATGTCTGAAATAACTTCGATCACGTCTCCTATCTCCTCTGACTTTTTATCTAGTTTTTCTCCTTCTTGAGCCGTTTCATTGAGGATGTCTTTCAATCTATCGACAGTTTCACTCACCTTCTTCGCTTTATTTTTTCCTTTTTCTGTCTGGACAGAAGTCTCCTCTGCAGTATCCACTATTTCCTTGATATCAGAAGACGTCGATTCTATCTTCTGTATCTCGGTTTCAATCTGCTCCGAGATCTTTCTGTTCATCTCTGCGATCTCCTGTCCTCCGCTCGAGATGCCTTCAATATTATCATAAAGCTTTTCGGCCATTTGTGCCAGATCTTTAGAAGTTCCTTTCGTACTTCTCGAAGATTCACCCAATTCTGTAGAGACTTTTTGAAGAGTCCTTAATGTACTTTCCAACCCATTAGCCATTTTATTGATGTTATTACCCAAACCTATCAAATAAGATTCTTCCCCTTCTTCCTTAAAATGACTCGTATCTATCCTTTCGCTCAGATCACCCTCGGTTATGCCGTTGACGACTTCTTCGATCTGTTTTATATGATTCTCTAGTTCATCCCTCTCTTCTTCTATTTCCTCTTCGAGCTGTTCTTTCTCCTCTTCAGAAATACTCAACTTCTTCTCAAGTTCGTCTATCTGTTCATCTTTATTACTGCATTTTTCCTCGAGAGATTCTATTCTTTCTTCTTTTTCCTCGAGATCATATTCAAAATCGTTTATTATATGGTCTTTTTCATCGCATCTATTTTTAAGGTTGTTTATTTTTTCTTCCTTCTCTTCGAGCTTCTGCTGGAGGCTTTCTATTTTTTCCTCTTTTTCACTGCAAGTCTGTTCTAAAGATTCTATCTTTTTTTCTTTTTTCTTACCAAATAAATCCATCAATACCAGCTCAATTAAAGTGATTCTTCTGATAGTCTTCTACTTTTAATACTCAGCCATCATAATCTATCCTGTTAATTATTATTTTCGGAGAAAAATCACTTTGATTTTTAATCAATCAAAGGAACTCAAAAATCACTCAAAGAACTTTGGCCATCTTCAGATTTGTTTTTCTTTTCCGGAAAAATACTTCCATACTCTCCTCCTCCACCTGGCCTGATTTCGATCTTCTCTTCTCTAAAGTTGTTTATCCAATCTGCAATATCCTCCCCAACAATCTTTTCTATCTCTTCTATAGGTGAATTGCAAAGAACCTCAACTTCATTTCCGATCGAATCAATAAGTTCCTGCCAGATGGCGTTAACTTTTTTTGTAGTGGGGCTCGAATGACCTATCGCTTTAGCTATTATCTCCTGTAGGGGGATCAAGTGAATATAAGGTGGTGTGTTTTCAGGTTCTATATCAGTGTCTGAAAGTTCTTCGACTCTGTCCTTCACGCCTTTTCTTATCGTGCCCCCGCATTTACATTTCCAATCTCTTGCTACCGATTCTTCGAATGTGTAATGTGTATAACAATTACTGCAGGCACTCTCATTGTATTTCCCTTCTTCCGGTGGAAGACCAACGTTTCTGACTACTTCACCTTTTTTACCTTGGAACAATTTCTTTAATCCTTCAAAACTAACCTCGTTTGGATCTAAGGTGTTGAATTCTCTCGCTAAACGATAGGGGAACGGAGAATGAGCATCCGAATTAGAAAGATAAACAAGGTCCTGGAGTTCAGATATCTTGTTCGCATAACTGCTATCTGCACTCAATCCTAACTCTAGAAAATGGATGTCCTTGGAGTACTTTCCATAGGCAGAGGTGAGAGAATCGTGTTTTCCATATAATGCGGTGTAAGGGGTAAAAGCATGAGAGGGACCGAATAGGCAACCGGTCTCTTTAGCCATAAGAGCCAATTCCTCTCCAGAAAGTTCAACTCTCGGCCTTCCGTCGGAATCGATATTAGATGAAAAACGGTTCAATCTCTCATAAAGTTCTTCGACTTTAGAAAGTGAAGGAAAAATCAACAGGTGGTGAACTCTATCTTTAGTCTCTATTTCTGCTGTAGGTATGAACTTCATCTCTTTTTGACTGAATATTGATTCTCTCTCTTTATTCAGATCTTTTATTTCCTTTCTCCATCGAGGATGAAGACAGTCTCCAGTTCCTAGAAGATCTATACCTTTCTTTTTGCTCTGAATACTCAAAGTTTTGAACTCCATTTTTTCCGAGACACCGCTGGAGTATTTGCTGTGGATGTGTAGATCCGTATTGATTTTCATATTTTAGGCTTATAGTCTACCCCTAGATTATAATGGTAACGGAAAATCCGGAGGTAGACGATGAAATAATAACGGATAGGGAAAAAGATGATTTCATCAATTTCTAGCGACGATAAGATACCCTGATTCAGTAGTTATAAGTCCTTCAGTATTTTCTTTTAATTCTTTGAAGAACATCTCAACTGCTTCTTTTTTTACTTCATCTGAAAGGTTCCTAAAGTATGTCATATCACTTTTTGCGTCTATCCTTTTCAAACACGATTCAACATCGATATTTTCTCGAAAGCAAAATTCATTAGAAACTTGGATTTCAAACCCCTCCTTTTCAAGATATTCCTCAATATCCTCCTGTAAGTACATGTTTTTCCCGACAATCTCTTCTGACTTCACATCATAATGTTCCATTACAGTTTGGTATGCCTGCTGAACTTCCTTATACCACATAGGAGATGGAGAAATAAGACCTAATTTACCGTCCTTTTTTAAAGCCTGTTTGACCCATCGGATGAAAGAAAGGGGGTCAGTGAGCCAATGAAAGAGATAAGAACTCACACAGATATCAAATTCGTTTTCATATTCCAATTCAAGATAGTTCGCTGAGATAAATTCCGCATTATTTATGCCTCTTTTTTGGGCTTTTTCCGAGGCGATATCAACCATATTTGAAGATAGATCTATGCCCAACATCTTTCCTTCATCTAAATCCTCGGCGAGCATACAGGTGAGTTCGCCAGGTCCGCATCCTATATCAACGCCTCGTTCATCTCCTTGGATGTTCAAGAGGGCGATCATCATATTGTATTGACATATTTTACATGGTATGACAAAATCTTCGTAATCAATAGCTCTCCTTTCATATATCCTTTTTACTTCACTTGAACTAATTTAAATCACCTACATATTTTGCCTCAATTTAGCAAACAATCGAATTTCGTACCACACAAATCAGTAAAATAACAATGTTATATTTAGTGATTTTCACTTTTTGAAGCATTAATAATGTTCTTGAAAATAGGTATTTCATTACTAAAGATTTCTGCTCACAGCGTTAGATCCAAGTGGATAATAGAAACTTCTGTTAACCATAACCTATATATGCGTCTAAATATAACAAAGTTATGTCAAATTAAGATTGATGTAGTGGATAATATGAAAGACAACAAAGATCAGAAAAAATTTACAGTCAAAAACGACATTTTGGAGACAATAGGAGATACACCTATAGTCAAATTATCTGGTCTCATCGATTTTTTCGAGTTGAAGTCCGATCTGTATGCTAAGATAGAATATCTAAACCCGGGAGGAAGTATAAAGGACAGGATTGGGATTTCGATGGTAGAAGGTGCAAAAAAAGAGGGGGAAATCGAAAAAGGAGGTGTGATAATCGAACCCACTTCTGGCAACACCGGTGTAGGGATCGCTATAGCCTCAAGTTTGAACAATTACAAGACTGTGTTCACGATGCCATCTAAAATGAGTAAGGAGAAGGAACTTCTATTGAATGCCCATGGTGGAAAGGTTATCAGAACTCCAACAGATGTAGCTCCAGAGGAACCCAACTCGTATTACAGTGTAGCAGAAGTGGTGAGAAACCTGATATGGGAAAAAGAAAAAATCATCGACGATCAAGAACTCGAAGAGATAATAGAATTTGTGAAAAAATTAGTAGAGGAAGATCATATAGAAGAACTGAAAAAAATTTTGAATAAAGACATCAACGCCTCGAAAAATGCTTACTTACCGAATCAGTATGAGAACGAGTATAATCCTTTAGCTCATAGAAAAACCACTGGACCCGAAATAGTCAGGCAGATGGGTAACGAATTAGATTACTTTTTTGCGGGTTTAGGTACCGGCGGAACTATCTCTGGGATCGGTGATCACTTAAGAGATAATATCAAAGTTAAGATCATAGGTGTCGATCCAGAGGGATCGATTATAAGCCTGGTAAAAGATGGAATGAAAGAGGAAAAGGCTAAAGAAAAAGCTGAAACTTATCTGACCGAAGGTATCGGCGAAGATCTGATTCCTGAGACGTTAGATTTAGAGATCATAGACGAGATAGTGAAAACCGACGATCAGACTTCTTTTTCCATGACCCGATTTTTGGCTCGAGAGGAAGGAATAATGGCAGGAGGGTCTTCAGGCAGCGTTCTTGTCGGAGCGGTAAAATACTTAAAGCGAAACGATATCACTGATAAAAACGCGCTCGTTATCCTTCCAGATACTGGGCGTAATTACCTTACAAGGCTGTATGACGACGATTGGATGGAAGAGAAAGGTCTTGAAACGAACGACGAAAAGATATTGGAGGAATTAAGATGAAAAAAGATGGATTTTCGACTCGGAGTATACATGAAGCGGAAGATCCTGAAGATACTGAATCTGGAGATGTCATAGCTCCTATCAACCTTACCACAACTTTTGCGAAAAAGAATCTTGATGAGATAGATGAAGGGCACGTTTATTCGAGGACCAGCAATCCTACAAGAGATAAGTTGGAGAGAAAGATAGCATCTTTAGAGAGGGGAAAGCACGGGTTGGCTTTCGCTTCTGGGATGGCCGCGGAACAGAGCATACTGATGTCTCTTCTTGAGAAGGGGGATCATGTTTTAGCCTTTGATGATCTTTACGGTGGCACTAAAAGGCTTTTCGACAAGGTGATGACCAAGTTCGGTTTAGAATTCGATTATGTAGATGCAACCGATCCAAAAAACATTGATGATAATATAAAGGGAAATACGAAGGTAATATGGTTGGAATCACCAACGAATCCACTCCTGAAGCTCTCAGACATCGAGAAGATATCCAAGATAGCCCATGAAAACGATGTTAAAGTCGTAGTCGACAATACTTTCGCTACGCCTTATTTCCAAAAGCCTTTAGAACTTGGAGCAGACGTGGTCGTTCACAGCCTAACGAAATATCTCGGAGGACATTCAGATGTTGTAGGAGGAGCTGTGATAACCAATGATTACGGATTATACGATAAAATGAAATTCAATCAGAACGCAGCCGGAGCTATCCTTTCACCGTTCGATTCATGGTTAGTAATGCGAGGATTAAAATCTTTGAAGCCAAGGATGAAAACACACGAAAAAAATGCCAAAAAGTTGGCGACTTACTTAGAGGAGCATCCTAAAGTTATAGAAGTTTATTATCCTGGTTTAGAGTCACATCCTCAGCATGAGCTTGCAAGGAAACAGATGAAAGGCTTCGGAGGCATGTTATCTTTCGATATAGAGGGAGGGATTAACGAAGCTAAGAAATTTGTCGAAAATCTAGATATTTTCCATTTAGCTGAAAGTCTAGGTGGTGTAGAGTCTTTAGCTGAAATACCAGCGGTGATGACGCACGCCTCTCTCTCAGAAGAGGAAAGAAGAGAAGTGGGTATCACAGGAACTCTTATCCGTTTATCGGTCGGTATAGAGGAATTCAATGACCTTAAAAATGATTTGGAAAAATCTTTCGAGATGATTTAGAGATGGGAGAATATAAGTTTAATTCGCATTAAAAAGAACCTGCTAAAGCTTCCACCGCTGGTGTGATGATTTCCGAGACCACCATATGAGGCAGTATAGAAAATAAAATTACGATAGATGCTAGAATAGCCATGCTTATGAACATTGTGGTAGGAATTCTTTTTTCTGATCTCTCTTCTTCTGATCCAAGGAAAACCTCGGAGAATAACTTCGCCATGATCACCAAAATGATGATGCTCATAACTGCAGCGAATAAACCTAAGATTGGATGAAATAAGTAGGTAGATTTATAGATGATGAATTTAGAATAGAATCCAGCAAAGGGAGGAACTCCCGATATAGATAAAGCCCCGAGTAGAAAAAAGAAAGAAAGATAGGGCATCTTATAGGCAAGACCACTAAGTTCCTCTTTATTCCTTATACCTGTGATATGCACTATACTGATTATCGAGAGGAAGAGCAGGGCCTTATAGACTATATCGTTGATCATGTGAAAAAGACCACCGGTGATCGCTAATGAACCAAACTCTTCATAGCTGACAGTATTTAGAGTCGCAATTCCGAGTCCAACAACAAGCATGATGTATCCTATTTGAGAAATTGAAAGATAAGCTAATAATTTTCTGAGATCTTTTTGAGCGAACGCCATCATCACTCCAACACCCATAGAGATGATCCCTAGTAACATCACTATCATACCGATAATCTGGGGTGAGATAGCAACAACAAAACTGGTGAATAACAATCTAAACAGCGCGAACAGAAAACCCATGGTCGTCACTGCCATGAAGGGAGCTATAGGACCGGGAGATTCTCCGTATACATCTGGAGTCCAAAGATGGAAAGGGACGCTACTGGATTTCATGGCAAAAACAACCATTATGATGCCGATTGCAAGTCTATCGTTGTAACTACCAGTAATATTTTCAGAGAGAAGTTCAAGATTCAAGACTCCATGTTGACCGTAAAGCAGACCTATAGAGAAAAGGAAGAATAGACCGCCTACCACACTCAGAAGAAGATATTTCATCGCGGCCTCGACGCTTTTCTCCCTGTAATTCTGGAAGGCTATAAGGGCGCAGGAGGACAGAGTCGTGACTTCGAACCAAACGAACATATTGAATAGGTCATTTGTCAAAACCATCCCGTTGATTCCAACCCATGTTAGGAGTAAGAGAGAGTAGTATTTGTTTAGAGCGGTTTCATCTCGCATGTATCCGTGAGAATAAATGGCCACAACTATCGCGATTATTGCGATTGTTACAGTTGCTAAAACCGAGAATCCATCCGCTACGAAGATAATTCTAAAGAATGAGGTAACATTTTCAGGGTGAGGTTGTTCAGCCCCAAAAACGTATGACCAGCTCTCTGCAGTTAAAACCTCGAAAGCCATAACACCCACAAAGAAAGATGTTAAGATAACTGCGCAGGCGAATAAAGTCTCGACCGACTTTTCAAAAAATTTTCCTAAAAGAGCTATCAAAAACGCGAATAAAAGAGGTACCGCTAGAATCAAAGCGGGGCTTGCAGTAACAATTGTATTCCATGTCATGGTTTTCTCCTTCGCAGAGTATCGATAGCTCTACTCTCGGAATATAAAGAGAATTTAGCAAGGAGGGTCATTTCATCAAGCACATATGATAGAAGATTGTATAGAGTGACGATGAAGATTGAAAGAATTTGTAATATCAAGCTATTACCTTTTTTCATCCTATGACACCTATAACACAATCTATATTATTTTTAAAGGGTTTATATAACGATGCTATAAGCGGTTTAACCGAAAATATCATATTTATATCTTCGGTGAAGTGAATAAACGCATAGAAAGGCGGATCAGTAGACTTCATAAAAATATCACCGTCAACAAAACTCCAACCAATCCTATCGCCAGCCAAAGTATATATGTAGTGAAATCCGCAGGATGAGCATCTTCAAGAGTTTTATCTGCATTTTTAATCCATAATATCACTCTTTTATGGAAGAACCTGTCGATGATCTCGTTTTCAACTTTATGAGAAAAAAGCACGAGGAAATATCGAAAGGCGCCTGAAAAGATGGTATAGGCACCGAGGTAAGCAGTCAAGAACATCAGACCTTCTAAGGTTAATACGGATAAACTCGGAGGGTCTGCGGGCCCAAAGAGTGATGTAGGAACGAAAAAAAGAAAGATTCCTATAGATGCGATTACAGCCATTGGAACGGTAGAGGAAGACCAGCCAACAGATCTAGGCTCCATCTCTCCTTTGAACATCCCAAAAAACATCCTTTTCATGGTTATGAAGGCATAAGCCGCCGTTATTCCTCCAGCGAAAACAATAGCAAGAGCGACTAGTATGAAGGTGTATGGACCAGTAACTACAGGCATCTTTATCGCTCCGCTAAAGATCAATGTTTTCCCCCAAAAACCCAAGGTTAAGGGAGATCCCACCAGAGTCAAAAAACCTATCAGCATCAGGCTAGAAAGTACTGGATGGAGATGTAATAGTTCACCCATGTTGGAGATATCTCTCAATCCATCATATTTTTCAACTAAAATACCCGCGCCCATGAATAGTATAGAGAGGCTTATGGAATGTTTAACGAAAAGCAGAACCCCTCCCATCATCCCTTCGGTTGTCATAGTTGCTATACCAAATACTACCCACCCCATCTGGGAGATAGACGCGTAGGCGAGTAAACGCTTCAAATCATCCTGTGCAATAGCATTCAATCCTCCGTAAACCATAGTAACGAAGGCGAAAATCAAAAAGAAAAGCGACATCTCTTCAAATTGTGTAGGAAAAATATCTAGAACTACCCTGATCATGGCATATCCCGATATGCCAATCAAGTTAGGTGAAAGAAGGGCTGAAACTGGAGCCGGGGCTTCAGCATGAGCATGAGGGAGCCAAACATGAACACCGAAAAGAGCTTTTTTTATGCACATACCAAAGAAGATTAAAAATGGGATCAAAAGAGGCAAGCCATCCTCGATCTCTAAAAGTTCTAAGGACTCGATATCAACCAGATCAAAAGTCCTCGCCTGCAAACCAAGACCAATTATTCCAAGCAAAAAAATTGAGCCTCCAATCATTGACCAAATCAGATACATGTTGGCAGTACGTTTCTTGTCCCCATGCCCATAAAGCAATATCAAAAGAAAAGAACTCATCACTGTTATATTCAAGAACACGTATTGTAAAATTAGATTGGTAGTGATCAAAAACCCAAGCATTGCTACTGAAAATATAGTATAAGAAAAATAGAATATACCCAGTGAAGGAACATCATTTTCCTTCTCTCGCATAGAAGTTAGCCTATGTTTCATGTAATTGTGGGAATAGAGAGCTACCATAGGAGTGACTATTCCCACGCCCAAAAAGTAAAGTCCATTCAATCTATCTAGATACATCGAGAAAGAACCTAACTCATGATGGGAGAATAAAGCGGGTTCCACTATAGGTTCAGCAAGGCCATATCTTAAGAAAACAAGTAAAACAGTTATGATAGGTATGAGGAGTAAAAAAAAGCAAATAATAGAATGAGTACGATCTTTGACTCTATCATCTAAAATAGGAAAAAGAAATGATCCAAATAAAGGTATGAGCAGAGAAATAAACAATATAGGAAAGTCAAGCTTCAACATAGACATCAACTTTTTTGCTTTTAAAATACAAATCGGCACGTCAATATTAGTTTTTGGGATACCTGGTTATTTTCAAAATCTTGCCGAAGTACTCAGGAAATATTAAAGGAAAAATAGGACTACAAATACTCCTATGATACCGATAGTCAACCAAAGTATATACGAGGTTACATCAGCTGGATGAAAATCGGCGAGACCTCTATTCACTTTTTCAACCCATGAGATCATCCTTTCATGAAAGAATACATCTAGTATCTCTTCTTCGATCTTATGTGACCCAAGAACAAGATAATACCGTATACCTCCTGAGAAGATTGTATAAGCACCAAGGTAAGCTGTCAAAAACATCAAACCTTCGACTGTCAATACCGACAGTCTGGGGATCTCCCCTGGATCCATTATACTTTCGGGACTGAAGAATAGGACTACCCCTGCAAGTCCAACCACCGCCATACTTACCGTAGAAAGAGTCCAACCGATATGTGGAGGCTCCATATCTCCCTTGAACATCCCAAATAACATCCTTTTCATCGTAATCAATGAATAACTTGCAGTTATCCCTCCAGCAAAAATGATCGCTAGTGCAACGAATATAAACACGAATGGCCCGTGAGCAGCTGCGACCGTAGTTGCCCCACTAAATACCAGAGTCTTTCCCCAAAATCCAACGGTGAGTGGAGCACCGATTAGAGTCGAAAAACCGATAACGATAAGACTGGATAATACGGGATTTAGTGTCATCAATTCACCCATATTCGAGATATCTCTTAATCCATCATATTTTACCATTATGACTCCGGCACCCATAAAGAGGAGAGAAGAAGACAAAGACTGGGTAACAAAAAGGAGCGCTCCACCTATCATCGTCTTTTCCGTCATTATCACTATTCCAAAAGTGATCCATCCCATCTGGGAGATGCTAGAGTAAGCTAGCAAAGTTTTGAAGTCATCCTGGGCTAGCGCATTCAAACCGCCGTAAAGCATAGTGAAGAAGGCTAGAATTACAAAAAATGGCGCAATAACTCGAAATTGAGCGGGAAACATCTCGATAACGACTCGTATCATAACGTAGCCGGACAGTCCTATCAAGTTACCTGAGAGAAGAGCAGAGACCGGTGCCGGAGCTTGAGAATGTGCTTTAGGCAGCCAGATATGGACCCCGAACAGCGCCATCTTTATAGACATACCAAAAAATATCAGGAATGGTACAAGAAGAGGAAGACCTTCTCCTAGTCCAAGATTGAGCTCAAGAGTAGAAAAATTCAAAATATTGTAGGTTCCTGCCTCTGCACCGAGTCCTATGATCCCCAAGAAGAAGGCAGCGCCTCCTACTAGAGACCAAATCAAATAGATATGGGCCACCCGAGTCCTTTCACCGTGGCCGTAAAATAATATCAAAACAAAGGATGAGATCAAAGCCAAATTTAGAAATATATACTGCATCAAGAGATTAGTTGTGAGTACAAAACCGAACATCCCCGCCGAGAATAGAGTATAAAAAAGATAAAAGATGCCGAGTGAAGGAGGATCTTCACCTTCCTCTCGCATACAAGTCAATCTGTTTTTCATTATATCGTATGAGTACAAAGCCACAACAGGTGTGACGATTGCAATGCCTAGGAAAAAAAGCGAATTCAAACTATCCAAGTACATAGCAAAGGAGCCTATAGTATCATGAGAAAACAATGGATGCTCTACGACACCTGGTTGTAAACCAAAGGTCAAAGAAATTATAAGTGCCGAGAAGCCAGGAACTGCTAAAAAGAGAAAACTTATGAAAGATATACTCCTATCCCTTACTTTTTTTTCTAACCAAGGAAAAAGGAATGCCGCCAAGATGGGGATGAGAATTGAAATGGATAGGAATGGATATTCGAGTTGGAGCATACCTACTTCTTATATTAGTTATATATTAATATTTTGGAAAGCTGGTTATATTTTTGAGAAATAATCTAATAAACAACTTCAGAGGAAAGAAGGCAGCACCAAAATATATAAATATATAAGCATATATTATCTGAATGAGATGTTCGATAAAATAGTGATCGCAACAGATGATTCGCCTATCATGGATGCCGCAATGAAGTATACAATAAACCTCTTCCCAGATTCTGAATATTACCTTATAAGCGTGGTAAACACCACCGATAGGAGCATCCCTCACAATATAACTATGCGTGAGGAGAAAAAAAAGGTAGCAACAGAGGCCTTGGAAGATGGGAAAGATGTATTGAATGAGGAGGGTATATCGCCAACTGAGATGAGAAAACCTGAAGGTGTTCCTTCTAAAGAGATAAAAAAATACGCAGATGAAGTAAATGCCGATCTTTTAGTCATGGCTTCACATTCTAAGATGGGAGCTCAGAGAGTTCATATAGGGGAGACCACCCTGAATTATCTAAAAGTAACAACTCATCCCTCTATGATATTCCCAAGGTGCTGTCCAGCCCGTATCCCTGATAGTATCTTTAATCCTACTACTTTCAGCTCATATTCCGAAGAAGCCACTATGATAGGCCTAGATTTAGCGCAGCATTTCGATGCGAGTTTGACCTCTTTTCATTTCGATGATGATGATCCTGGTCCTTCGGCAAGGAGAATCAAAAAAAGAGCCGAGCAATTAGGTGTCGATTATACCCTTGAGATCAAAAAAGGAGCCTCTGATCAGGAGATAATTGACAGGATGGAAGATTTCGATTTCATGATAGGTAGCCGAGGGAGAAAGGGAATATTGTACAAATTGCACCACATCTTTCCAAAACTTTCCTTGAGTAAATTGGAGAGAGAGATCATCGCCGAGGCTGAAATACCTATCTTGATGACTGGAGATTAAATCTAGTTAATTTTCCCGCTCAATCTCTTTTAGTTTTTATTTTTATATAGAGAATGAAAAGAGATATTGCAAATAAGAGAGCCAAATAGAAAAGTGAGTAAATGATGGTCCTCATCTCTTGATCGAGTCCTAGTGATGCTCTCAATACTACTCTCATCGGATTATAACCCGGTAGATATTTCACCCATTCCCCTACCAAATCACGATCAACCATGGGGCTCTGAAAGAGCATCAGGTCTAGAGTTGGCATGAACAGCATGAGATACATGCCCGGAAGTCTTTTCAAGAAAAATCCGGCTAGAATACCTATGAAAGAGTAATTCGCTCCAGCCAATAATACGCCGATTAGGAACCAAGTGATATTTTCTGGAACCGTAAGATAAAACATCACTAGAAAAGAAAAAGCAGTAGTGAACAAGACCACTCCTGAAAGTAGGAGTAATTTGGATCCAAGTATCTCAAAATCGCTAAATCCTACTATCTTCAATCTTGGATCTATGTCACTCTCCTTTATTACAAAAAAACCGAATACTCCACACAAGAGAGAGACCACGACTGTTACGACGGTCATCGTGGCTAGATCAGATAATATCTCCATAGCGAGAACATCCCCTATAGGTATCATTATCGGTCTCTCTGGGTGAACTACGTTCATAGTGATGATGAAGTAAAGTGGCAAGAAGAACATAAGGACTACCAACAATCTACTCCTAAAGATCTGTTTGAAATAATGTTCTGTCAAAGTTTTGAAGGAATCTAAGTTTTTCAAAACCATCCCTCCTCGTCAGATGATGCTTTTTTAAAGGCTAAACTCGAAAAGTATAGGAAAACCAAAATATATACTCCAAGGACCAAAAGATGAGAGTTGTCTAGGTATCCATTCAAAACTGCACTTCTGAGCAGGATACTGGGAGAGTGCAATGGAAAATATTCTACTACCGCAGACTCGAATTCAAAAACCCCAGTTCCTAAAAACACATCTAAATCTGCCATAAATATCAAGATAAGAGAAGCCTCAAGCTCTTTTGGAACTAAGGAACCTATCAGTACACCTATCATACCGTACATAAAACCTGAAAGCATCAATACGAGAAAAGCTCGGGAGTAACTCTCAGCCAAAACCCAGTAAGACATAACGCCTAGTGAAAGGACAGAAATTAGTGTACTTATTATAAATATCCCTAAAAATCGTCCTATCAAAATGTTCTGCATCGAGAATCCAGAGATGGAGAGTCTCCTGTCCGCTTCCAGAGATGAAATTATCTGAAACAAACCGACCAATCCCACTAAAAATACGACCGCAAATAGGGTGCCGGTAGCAGCTCCCATTTCAGCTGAGATCTCAGGGAAAATGAAATCTGGTAGAGCTCTCATAAAAATGTAGAATCCATAAATCACAGAAGGTATCCCTAGTACGATCAGAGCCAAGTTGACAGGTCTACGAAAGAACGCAGCTACATTCACTTTTATAAGATCTCTGATCTCTATCACTTCTCCTTTGTTAAAAGTCCCCCATCCAGTTCATATATGCTATCGAACCTCTCTCTTTCATTGACGAAATGAGATATGACGACTATTGACTTTCCAGATTCCAACAGCTCTTCGGTCATATCCCAGAATTTTAAGTAAGTGTTCCAATCGAAGCCTTCGTACGGTTCATCTAAAAGAAGTAAATCCGGATCATGCATAAGAGCTATTGAAAGATTTACTTTCTGTTTTACACCTTCGCTGAGTTTATCGACCTGATAGTCCAAATAATCTTCGAAACCAAATCTTTCTGCTAGTGTTTCTTTGTTCTTTCCGATTTCGCGCTTTTTCATATCATATCCAGTACCGAAAAGGGTGAAGGTCTCATCGACTGTGAGTCTATCATATAACAATTTTTCTTGTGGACACCAGCCTATCTTTCCATTTCGCTCTACAGAACCAGAATCGGGTTTCATGACGCCTGCTAAAATCTTCATCAATGTAGATTTTCCAGATCCGTTTTCACCCACTATGCCCACTATATTACTTTCGCTCACTTCAAAATCAACGCCTTTCAAAACCTCTTCATCCCGACCGAAATACGGCATCTTCGATCTATAGGTTTTAGTTATTCCCTCAGCTCTTATCAGGTGTTCTTCCATCTTTTAACACATCCTGAACTTTTAATTATCATCGATTCACGGGTAATCACTTTTTCGAATTAATGGAAAAATCTACTTTGACTAAAAAACAAGAGAAAGAAAAAAGAAATCGGTTTCTAAGGACCTTTTTTTGTCCACAGTACACCGACACCGATGCCGATTATGAATGCCGCTATAATAAATCCTACAATGATACGAACCTCGTCCCAGTCCACTTCATCATCATCGTCCACAGGATCTTCCAAAAGTGTAACTGTTATAGTCTCTTCTCTCTCACCGTCTGACACCGATAATCTCACTGTAAATTCACCTTCATACCAGCCATCGTGATCCCAATCCTCTTCGATTATCCCTTCATCACCAGCAGGCACTGTTTCATCAAAAAAATGCCTACCAGTCTCTATCTCTTCTCCGTCCTCTTCTACCGTAACCGTCATCTCTACATCTTCATCTCCGTCGTTACTTACTTCAGCATAGATCTCAACTTCTTCATCAAGGCCTATCTCAACTTCATCTGTCTCGCCATTCACCGTGAAGTCTTCGACGACTAAATCAACGTCAGGATCTTCCAAGACCGTGACAGTTACAGATTCTGTACCGACTATAACCGTATATTCGTCCGCCCACCAACCCTCGTGATCCCAGGTCCACTCTACATCTTCTGTTTGGTCAGGTTCCAAGTCATCATGAGTCCTACCTTTGTGAGGATCATCGAGGCCAAGATCGGGACCCCAACTAGCAATAATCAAAGGTACGTCTACGGTTTCGTTTCCTTCGTTCGTAACTGTTGCTGTTATCGTTACAGTATCATCCACCCCTACTTCTAAGTGATCGGGTTCCTCATTAACCTCTAAATCTTCAACATCAAGCTGCAAATCCCTTACGACTATAACATTGACCGTTTCATCTCCTACTCTTACTCTGTAATTGTCAGGCCACCACCCAAAATGGTCTCTAGTCCAATTTACGTCCTCTGTTTGACCAGGCTCCAAGTCTTCATAGAGCGTATCCTTGTGAGGATCCTCAGTGACTAATTCCTCGTCTTCGTACCACTCAACCACTAGAGGCACATCGATAGTATCGTCTCCTTCGTTCGTAACTGTTGCTGTAACAGTTACAGTTTCGTTTTCATGTACTACCAATTGTTCATCTTCGTCATTCACCGCTAGATCTTCTACAACCAAATCCTCATCGAACAATCTCTTCTCTGGTGTATTTTCGTTATCTACAGTATTACCTACTACCACAAAGGCTGCAATCAATAAAATAATCCCAACTGATACAACACCCACTTTCTTCCAATGCATTACTTATTCCTCCATAAATACCCTATTTCAGTGTTATAAATTACTCCATATATATAACTTAGGTAGGTGAATTTATTTGAACTTTACACTAAAGACACTGAATCAATCATCCAATTCTGATAAGACTTCTCGAGCGGCGTTTATAGTCTTGTCTAAGTCATCACGACTGTGAGCTGTCGATAAAAACATCGCCTCGAACTGCGAGGGCGATAGATATATCCCTTTCTCTAACATGCCTTGAAAATACTTGCCGTAGAGATCCGTATCAGAAGAGTCGGCACTTTCATAATCCATCACAGCTTCGTCAGTAAAGAAAGTGCTCAACATAGAACCCACCCGGTTCAAAGTGATCGGTATATCTGTCTCAGTTATTATCTCTTTTAGCCCTTCAGCAAAATAATCCGATTTTTCTTCCAACTCTTCGTAAATGTTGTCCTTCTGGATCAACTTCATCATCTCAAGTCCAGCGGCCATCGCCAGAGGATTTCCGGACAAAGTTCCTGCCTGATAAACATCCCCGCACGGAGCTATCTCATCCATAACTTCGTCTTTGCCTCCAAAAGCACCGACTGGAAGACCACCTCCGATGATCTTGCCTAAACAAGTGAGGTCTGGTTCTACACCGTAATATTCCTGTGCACCACCAGGGCCTAATCTGAATCCGGTGATTACCTCGTCAAACATCAAAAGACTTCCGTACTCCTCAGTAATATTTCGCAGAAAACTCAAGAAACCGTCCACAGGAGGAACTACACCCATATTCGCGGCTACAGGTTCTAATATAACAGCGGCTATCTCATCTCCTTCTTCTCTGAACACTTCCTCGATACGTTCTTTATCATTGTAAGGTATGCTCACAGTCAGTTTAGCTAACCCTTCAGGCACTCCAGGACTATCTGGCAATCCAAAAGTAGCTTGGCCTGAACCCGCTTTTATCAAGAAGCTATCACCGTGTCCGTGATAATGACCAGAAAACTTCACTATCTTATCACGACCTGTATATCCTCTAGCTAACCTTATTGCAGTCATAGTTGCTTCCGTGCCAGAGTTGACCATCCTTACTCTATCGATAGAGGGTACCATCTCGACGACTTTTTTAGCAAGCTCGGTTTCTACCTTAGTAGGAGCACCGAAACTCGTACCTTTTTCAAGTACGTCCGAAACGCTCTCTTTAACATCTTCATGGCAGTGTCCAAAAAGCATTGGTCCCCAAGAATTGATGAAATCGATATATTCGTTTCCATCAATATCAACTACCTTACTTCCCTCACCTCTTTCTATAAAAAGAGGGTCCTGTTTAACCGATGGGAAAGAACGTGCTGGACTGTTAACGCCACCAGGTATGTATTTGCAAGCTCTCTCATACTCTTCATTGGATCTTTCGAACATGTTTATCACATCTTATAATGAATTAAAATATTTTAGGCTGGTCTTTTTCAATTCTTCAGTACTTCTCAATATAGCGTGATCTTCAGGTTGTATCTCTTCGGCCATCTCCTTCACTCTTTTTTCTAGCTCATCTTCGCTTTCAGCGTGAACCATGCTGTAAAGGTTGTATTTCCACCCGGGACCTGTCTCCCTGAGATAGCAGTGACTAACTTCATCATATTGTGACAATCTAAGACCGGTTTCGTCCTCTCTATCCCTAGGAACCTGCCATACAATCATGCCGTTTGCTTCGAATCCGGCTTTCCTGTGATGTAACAACGGTGCCAACCTTTTCAATATACCGTTATCTGACATCTTTTTAATTCTTTCAACGACTTCTTCTTCATCTAATCCTATTTGCTCACCGATCTTTCTAAAAGGTCTACTCTCCAATGGGATGTCTTCCTGCAAAATACTGATCAATCTTTTGTCTTTATCGTCCAAATTCATCATTTTTCGCCCTCCGCAGAAAGGTCCAGCTTAACACCTAGCTTGTATTTCTTCTTCTTAGGAAGCTGCAAAAATTCATAACCGGTCTTTTCCTCCAACTTCTCTATCTCTTCTTGAAGGTCCTTATCAGGTCCTACACTCAACGTGAACCACATGTTGTAGTCGTAATCTCTCCGATAGTTGTGGGTCACGCCTTGATGTTCGTTGATTTGTTCTGCGACCTCATAGAACTTATCCTCGGGTACTTTAGCAGCCAATAATGTACTTTCCCATCCCATCTTTTTAGAATCGAAGACACCTCCGATCCTTCTAATCAATTGCCCTTCTTTCAGTTTTTTCAATCTTTCAATAACTTCATCTCCATCCACACCTAATTCTTCACCGAGATCTTCGAAAGGAGTCGCAGACAACGGTAGCCCTTTTTGAGCTCTAGTAAGCAATTCCCTGTCTTTTTCAGAAAGGTCCTCTTCACGCATCATCTCACCTGACACCAAGGATCAGCCGCCAGGTAATCCCCATCGGAATAGAAATAGGCTCTTGCACGACAACCTCCGCAGATATCTATATTAGGGCATTCGCCGCATTCTCCTTCGTAGTTTTCGAATTCTCTCAGTTTCTCGAACACTTCGCTCTCATTCCATATCTCGCTGAAACTTTCCTCTCTCAAATCTCCAGCCTTGACGGGGAGGTATGGACAAACATGAACTTCGCCCTCAGGAAGCACACAACAGTATGATACTCCAGCAAGACATCCTCGACTGTAACGCAATGATTTCTCCATCTTTTCGGCTTGAACCATAAATTGTGGGGCGCAGGTGGGTTTTAGTTCCAATTCAGTTCCATCCATCTTTTCTAAGGTCTTTTCAATCATTTTTTGGTATCTTTCGGCTCGTAAAGATGAACTCTCTATCTCCTTCCCTCTTCCGGTAGGTACCAAAAAGAAGGGATGCACAGCCCGCGCACCCAACTCCTCCGCAAATTCGACCATCTCGTCTAGCTCGTCGTAGTTCAGTTCTGAGACAGTCATATTTATCTGAACAGGGATACCCACATCGACCATCTTCTCTATAGAAGAAACGGCCTTCTCCCAAGCTCCTTCAAAACCCCTGAACTCATCATGGGTCTCTGGGTCAACACTGTCTAAACTGACAGCGGCTCCTTTCAAGCCCGCTTCTTTTAAACTTTCTAGCCTCTCCCGTTTCACATCAACCGCATTAGTTCCTAAAACCGGCCGAAGTCCTATATCGGAGGCATGTTCGACCAGCTCTTCTAAATCGTCCCTAATCAAGGGTTCTCCACCGCTCAATATCACCAGCATGAATCCCTCTTCTTTAAGCTCATTCAAAAGCTCAAATCCCTCTTCAGTGGAAAGCTCGCTTTCAACGTCTCCGGCATCTGGACCCGCGTCCCTGTAACAATGATCGCAGCGTAAATTGCAGCTCCTGGTTAAGTTCCATGATATCATCTTCATATTTTCACAGCTCCTTTGCGAGGTCTAGCGCGTGGTAAGTTATTATCAAGTCCGCTCCGGCCCTCTTGATCGAATTCATGACTTCTAAGAACAATTTATCCGTATCGATCAGACCTGATTCACCACCGTTCTTGATCAGTGAATATTCCCCACTAACGCTGTACGCGGCAATAGGTACATTGATCTCTTTTCTTAGCCTGTATATCACATCCAAATATGAAAGGGCAGGTTTCACCATGATTATATCAGCGCCTTCTTCTACATCAAGCAGTGATTCCCTGATAGCTTCACGAGCATTGGTATGATTCATCTGATGAGATCTTCTATCTCCAAAATCCGGGCTGGATTCACAAGCGTCTCTAAATGGGCCGTAAAAAGCGGATGCATATTTTGCAGAATAGGACATTATCGGTATATCTTTATAGGCTTCATCGTCCAGTTCTTCTCTTATAGCTTTTACACGACCGTCCATCATATCTGAGGGAGCGACCATATCTGCCCCGTTTTCAGCATGTGAAAGAGCCATTTCCGCAAGATAAGGAAGGGTTTCATCGTTCTTTATCTTTCCATCTTCGACTATTCCACAGTGACCATGAGAAGTATAAGCGCAAAGACAAACATCGGTTATCAGATGAAGTTCTGGATATTCATCTTTCAAAAGTCTAAGCGCCTTCTGGACAGGTCCTTGATCATCTCTTGACATGCTGCCGGTTTCATCTCTACTTTCTGGAATCCCAAAAAGAAGAACGCTCTTCAATCCGCTCTCCAATACTTTCTCCGCCTCATCTAAGAGTCTTTCGTCTGGAGATAGATGGTAGTTCCCAGGCAATGAAGGTATCTCTTCTTTTATGTCTTCGCCCTGTTTGATGAACATCGGATATATGAGGTCCTCAACACTGATCGAGTTCTCCTGGACCATATCTCTCAAATTTTCATCATATCTGAGTCTTCTCGGTCTTTTAAACATATCATTCACCTCCTCCATTTCTATCCAACTCCTCAAGGGTAAGATAACATCCCGGATCTTCAGCCCAAAGATCGCCGGTAGAGGCCTCTGCTCTAGCTCTAAAGTTGCCATTACACACGTCGAACCAATCACAACCGTAACATCTACTTTTGACGCGAGACTCTCTATCTCTTAACTTTCCCAGCAAGGTATCATCGTCATCCCATATGTCACCGAAACCTCTTTTCCTCACATCCCCTACAGTATGTCCCATCATGAACTGGTCAGGATGCACATCGCCCGACCAATCCACACACGCGATGGCTATACCCGAACGATTACCGCCGTTATTTTTCAAATGTTTGAGAACATTCTCGGCTTTTTTGTCTTCGTCTTCGAGCATCTTAAGATAAAGGAATATACCATCTACGTGATTGCCCACAGTGAGTATCTCCTTGTCTTCATACTCTTTCAGGATCTCTTCAGTCCTATCGAATATGTTTTTCATAACCTTTCTCTTCTCCTGATTGGTTAAAGCGGCGTCGTTCAATTCTTTCCCTCTACCTTTGTGGACAAGATGATAGAAACAAACTCGGGATATACCTTCCTCAAGAACTAGATCGAAGATCTGAGGGATTTCCTCTCTGTTATAATCGGTCATGGTGAATCGGAGACCTACTTTTTGGTCAACATCCTGACAATTACGTATACCTCTAAGAGCTCTTTCGAAAGCATCCTCACTTCCTCTGAAACGGTTGTTGGTCTCTTCTAAACCGTCCAAACTTATACCCACATAACTCACACCAAGTTCTTTGAACTTTTCAGCTCTCTCTTCATTTATCAAAGTGCCGTTCGTTGAAATAGTGACTCTTAACCCCTTCTCTACAGCATATTCTATAAGCTCATCTAGATCATCTCTCATCAGAGGCTCTCCACCAGAAAACAAAAGCACGGGAACGTTATAATCTGCTAGATCTTCTATGAATTCCTTAGCTTCCGCAGTACTAAGTTCATCTTCAGCTTTTGAACTATCGGAACTAGCGTAGCAGTGTTTGCAAGAAAGGTTGCACGCTCTAGTGCAGTTCCAAACCACGATCGGTCCCATGTCCTTTCTAGTTCCTTTTTTTGTACCTCTACTGTGTTTGCTGTACCGCAATCTATCTCCATAATGGCTCGAATCAATCAACAATTTAGAAAGATTAAGCATGATTTATCCACCTCTATAATATTCCAATATAGACTCGTAAAGTCCTTCTATATCGTATTCGGAGGCGACGATATCTACGGAGAGACTTTCTTCCTCTGCAGTAGAGGCCGTAACGGGTCCTATCGCCGCCAAGGTCATATCTTTCAAATAGTTTTTATCTCCCACCATATCTAAGAAATTTTCGACCGTAGACGAGCTCGTGAAAGTGATCAGGTCGTACTTACCTTCTTCTAGATCTCTTTTCACGTCCTCGGGCAGTGAAGTCGTCAATGTACGGTAAGTCTCGACTTCGTCTACCTCAAAACCCTCTTCTTTTAATCCCTCTCGCAGAACATCTCTAGCTCTAGTAGTTCTAGGAAGCAGTATCTTCTGCTTTCCTTCGGAGATATCCTTCAACTCCTCAAGAAGTGCTTCCGCTCTGTATTCTTTAGGAACGAGTTCAACACGGAGACCTCTGTTCTTAAGTGCTTTAGCTGTTTTCTCACCGATAGCCGCAAGTTTTACACCTCCAAGATCCCTAATATCACGATCGAGCTCGCTGAACCTCTCGAAGAAGTACTTGACACCATTTGTACTGGTGAAAACCATCCAATCGTAATAATCTATCTTTTGGATCGCTCCATCCAATTCATTATGATCTACAGGAGGCTCGATCTTGATAGAAGGCACTTCTCTAACAACCGCTCCTTCCTCTTCTAGCATCTCAGTGAATCCTCTAGCCTGTTCCTTAGGTCTCGTGTTGATGATCCTGAGACCAGCGAGGGGCATCTCATCTCTCCACTCCAGTCCTTTCTTAACCACCTCCCCTATTATTATAACGGCAGGAGGTGATATCTCTTCTTTTTGAGCATCTTGAGCAATTTCCTCCAGAGTCGAGATAATAGAGCGCTGTTCACACATCGTTCCTCTCTCTATTATCGCAGCAGGAGTCTCTTCTTCACGGCCGTATTTCAACAATTTTTCCTGTATCTTCGGTAGGTTATTTACGCCCATTAAAAATATCAGCGTCTCAGGTCCCCGGGCTAGAGCTTCCCAATCATGACTGCTCTCTTCTTTATCTGGGTCCTCATGTCCGGTGATGATAGCTACTGAGGAAGAGACGTCACGTGAAGTAGCTGGGATTCCTGCATACGCGGGAACACCTAGAGCGGAAGTTATGCCCGGAACCACTTGGTAATCGACTCCTTCCCTCTTTAGATGGTCAGCTTCCTCTCCACCTCTACCGAACAAAAAAGGGTCACCGCCTTTGAGACGTACGACTTTTTTACCTTCTTCAGCTTTTTCCACCATCAACTCGTTTATATCTTTTTGAGTGAACTTGTGTTCACCAGGTTTCTTTCCAGCATAGATAGTTTCGCAATCTTTACTCGCATGATTGAGCAGAGAATTTTCTATCAACCTGTCGTATATTATCACATCTGCACTTTCCAACAATCTTTTACCTTTATCCGTTATCAGCCCCGGATCACCTGGTCCAGCTCCGATCAGGTAAACTTCACCCATAGTCTCACTCCTCCATCTCCAAGAACTTCTCTGCACCCGCCTCTAACAAACTCGAGGCGATTTCGTCGCCCAGTTGTTCCGCGTTCTCTAAAGAACTTTTCGATCTGACTTCGATATATTCTTGACCGTCGGGAGATCCGACCATCGCGGTGAGACTAATCTCTCCTTTAACGAAGCCTGTATGAGCACCGACAGGCACGTGACAGTCACCTCCAAGCATCTCTAACATCCTCCTCTCAGCGAGCATCTTCCCTCTCAATCTTTCATCTTCAACTTCCCGCAAAAAAGAACTCAGTCGATGGTCATCTTCTTTTATCTCGACCGCTAGAACACCTTGACCCGGCGCAGGAAGAAATCTATCTGGCGAAAGATAAGAAGCGATTTCATCTTCCAATCCCAGCCTTTTCAACCCAGAAGAAGCCAAAATTAGAGCGTCGAAATCTTCAGTTCTCAACTTCTCGACTCTCGTGTCAACATTGCCCCTTACAGGCACGACTTTTAAGTCCGAACGTTCTCTCAGCAGCTGACACTTTCGTCTTAAACTGCCTGTTCCAACTTTACCGCCGTTGGGAAGGTCTTCTACATCTTCATACTCAAAAGATACCAAACAATCCCTAGGGTCTTCCTCGTCCATAAAAGCTCCCAATTCGAGACCTTCAGGCAGAGAAGTAGGAACGTCTTTCAGACTGTGTACCGCCAGATCTATTTCTCCTTCTATCAGGTACTTCTCTATCTCCTTCAAGAAAACGCCTTTACCACCGATCTCGGACAGCGGCTTATCCAATATCTTGTCACCTTTGGTTTTTATCTCTTCTATCTCGACTTCGAGACCGCTGTCAAACTTTTTCAACACATCTTTAACTCTCTCAGCCTGATAGACTGCGAGATCACTCGTCCTGGTTCCGATAGTCAAATTCTCCATCTATATCAACTCCAACTTCATCTAAAACATCGATATAAGTTCTCTCTATATCCTCTGGAAGTGCTTCTCCAGCGAGATTTAAAGCTTTTTCGAGATCACCTTCATCCAACGCGTTTTCAACTTCACCATCTCCTAGTTCAAGGAGTATCCTCCGCCTCTCACCTTCAGGATACCTCTCGATTATTTCAGGTCTCATCCTTTCCAAGATATCGAGATAAATCGAATAAACTAGACCGAATTCGTCTTTTAACCTCTCCTTTATAGAAGCGGAAAGTGCCGGACTCGCTCCTGCGGTACTAACAGCTATCATCAGATTTCCGCGATTAAAGTTAGCGGTCAAAGTGAAGTCCGAAAGTTCCTTATCATCTACCACATTGACAGGTATGTTTTCCTCTCTAGCTGATCTCGAAACCTTTTTGTTTACCTCCTTATCAGAGGTCGCGGCTATGACCAAAAAACTGTTTTTTAGATGGTCCTCTCGAAAGTTTTCCTCTAAATATTTAATCCGTTCATCCTCTAAAAAATCTGACAGGCTATCGGAGAACTCAGGACTCACAACTGTCAGATCAGCGTCGGCATCGTGCAGTATCTTCACCTTCCTTTCAGCGACTCGTCCGCCGCCGACCACAAGGCAGTGCTCATCTTCCAAGTCAAGATTTACGTTCAGGGAGTTTCCACCCATGCATTTGACCTCTTATATCATCTAAGGAAAAGACTAAAGATCGAAAAGGTCCGAGATGACCTTGAACCTCTCCTCTCCATCCATCTTTTTCAGGTTCACGATCGGATCGTGCAGTATCTTCTGAACCAGTGATCGACTGAAATCCTCAAGTACTTCTTCTCTATCTTCCTCACTATCAACTGATGAAAGTTTATTTAGAGCTCTTTCAAGTTCTTCTTGCCGCGCATCTTCGGCTTTCTTGTTCAGCGCCTGTATTATCGGCGCGGCTTCTCTATACTCTAACCATTTTTTAAGACCATCGTACTCGTCCTTTATTATATCCTCTATTGCGGCTATCTCGTTATCGCCTCGGACCATATTCTCTTCGACTATCCGATCTAGGTCATCTAGATCGTATATAGTCACATTCTCTATCTCCTCAAGATTGGGATCTACGTCCCTAGGTACTGCAAGATCTATGAAGATTTGGTCTTCTTCTCGCTTTTCGAGGATCGATCCATATCCCTCGAAATCGATGATAGATTCAGATGCCCCGGTAGAAGTGATGATGAGATCATGTTCATGAATATCTTTTTCAAGCTCCTTTAGAGATATAGGTATCCCTTCAAATTCTTCAGCGAGAGAAACGCATCGTTCTAGAGTCCGGTTAGATATATAAGGATCAGATACGCCTCGGTCTAGTAGATTCTTGAGCACGACTTTGCCCATCTCCCCTGCGCCGACTATCAAAACATTAGCGTTCTTTAAATCATCTAGTCTTTCCTCAGCAAGTTCGCAGGCCGCCGATCCAATAGAGACCGCTTTTTCAGAGAGTGAGGTTTCGTTCCTTGCTCTTTTACCAGCACGTATACCTCTTTTAAACACCTCGTGGAGATGTGTATCACACCACTCGTTCTCGCAAGAGAATTCGTAGGCCTCTTTTACCTGTCCCAGTATCTGAGGTTCGCCTTTAACCATGGAATCAAGGCCCGAGGCCACTCTGAACAGATGGTGGATGCTCTCTTTGCCCTGATAGACGTAAAGATGGTCATTCAATGCGCGGGAGATGTCAGAGTACCTTTTCAATAGACTTTTCAGTTGTTCTCTAGCTTCGTCTGGCTTCGAAGTGCAGAGATAGACTTCGCATCTGTTGCAGGTGTTCAATACCACACCGCCTTTGCAGTGAGAGGTATCCATTAAATCTTCCATTATTTCTTGTTTCTGAGATTCCGAAAGAGCCAATGCCTCTCTGACTTGGATAGGTGCCGTTGTGTGATTCAAACCTATATTAATTATCTCTGGCATTAATTATACCTCTATTTCCTCAGCATACTCCGAAGGTCTTCTCCACCTGACAAGAATCGAACTGTTTCTCGTTTCACTGTCTAGATGAAGTATAGAATATTACTGTTTTATATCTTTTTTTGATAGGGGTAAAAACCTTACTATTTTTTATATATTAATATAGAATTAAAACAGTGCCCCATAAAGTTAAAATAACAATAAAAGATTTCATAACAACGATATATTGTTTTCTAAATTTGGAGGTTAAAAATGCCTGAAGAAGAAAATAAGTCCGGTCTGTATAAAGTCGTGAATCCACCCCACATCCATATTGGTTTCGATAAGAACGAACTCATGCTCAAGACGTTTTTGATGATGGCGATCATCGCGTATGCCTCAGTGATGATAATGGGGATACCAGCGTTATTTCATATCCTTATAGCGCTGGGAACTGTTTTGGTGGTCCATAATGTGATACAATCTTACCAACAGTGGAAAGGTGTGGAACCGACCTATGATTCAGCTGGATCTCCTCTGGTAGCGGGGATGATCGTAGGTCTTGCTATGCCTATAGAGGCTCCATATCTCGTCACCGCATTAGTTGCCTTTTTGACGATGTTCTTGTTCAAATATGTCCAGGGAAGATATCTTGACCACAAATACTTGAACCCCGTAGCATCTTCAAAGGCTCTTGTATTCTTGATCTTCGCAGGAGTGTTCAGATATATAGATCCCGAGATCGCAGCCAGGATATACCATCCTCATCATCAGAATCTCGACATGTTGACCGCTGAGGGGTTCGAGGGTTCTTTGTGGATATTTAGAGGCGAAACCATACCGTTGCTGGGAAGTGAGGTCTCCGCCGCAGAAGGACTGTTTTTCTGGCAGACACACGGCTGGATTGGTGGAGCCTCGGGCATCATCGTTTTGATCGTCGGAGCGATAGCTGCCTACTGGTTGAGATACAAATGGCGTATCATAGTTTCCACCCTGGGAACTATGACTGTTCTAGCGGTGGGTACAGGACTTTATCTTGGAGGCGACCCCTTACTGAGGATAGCTTTCCACGTCTTCACCGGAAGCGTGATATTCATGGCCTTCTTCATGGCTACAGAGCCTCAGTCCACTCCGATGCCTGAAGGCAGCCAATACATGTTTGGATTCTTTTTGGCAGTACTGACATTTGTCTTCCAGCTAAACAATATTGTCGGAGGGTCTCTATACGCTTTGGTCATCATGAATATGGCGACGCCGCTATTAGACCGGATAGTTTTGAAGAAACCTTACGGACACAGAGAATAACTTAAGGGGTAAAAACTATGGTAAATAAAGAAAAAACTCACCGAAAGTTCAAAGAAAAAGGTGGTTTCGAGCTCGATCTCCATATGAAGAGAGAAGCGATCGAAGACTCCTTCACAGAAGTTCCCCCCGCGGACGAGATGAGAGTATTCCTCCGTCAGCAGATAGGACCGGAGCCGGAACCACTGGTGGAGGAAGGAAGTTCAGTAGCTTATGGTGAAAAGATCGGAGGAATTATAGAAGACGATGACTGGTCAGTTCCCGTTCACAGTCCAGTTAATGGTAAGGTCAAGGAAATCAAGAAGATGGAACATCCTATCTCTGAGGAGGAAGAAACCGCAGTCATCATCGAAACCACAGATGAAAAAAAAGAGCCTTTTTATGAGCCTATGGATCCGGAAGAAGCCTCAAGAGAAGATATGTTGAAAAGGATAAGGGAGGCCGGGGTAGTAGGACTAGGTGGTGCAGTATGTCCAACTCATGGAAAATTGATGGAGGCGAAAGATAGGGTATCCCATCTTATAATCAACGCAAAAGAAAGTGATCCCAACGTTGCATGCGACGTTCGCCTTATGATAGAGAAACCAAAGGAATTGATCGATGGTATCAAACTGATGGGGAAAATTCTTGACGTGGACAACATCGTTTTCGCCACTAGAACGAAAGAAGGGGAGATACCTGATTTCGAAAGATATCTCGAGGGAGAAGACATAGACGTGGTGAGAGTCAGACCGAATTATTCTATTGGATACGGAAGACTACTAGTCACTGAAATGTTAGGTGGAGAAGTACCCCACGATAAACATTCAATAGATATGGGGGCGTTGGTACATAACGTAGGTACGGCTTATGCTGTGTCTAGAGCTATAAGGAAAGGAGAATCTCTAGTATCTAGAGGACTGACATATTACTCAAAGGATGAAGGTGGAAAGAATCTTTGGGTGAGGACCGGTACACCCGTAGAGCATATACTTGATTTTGTCGGGGCCTCTATAACAGATTTTGAACGTGTTGCTTTGGGTTCTATAATGATGGGACCTTCAGTTAGCGATCCTTCCACGCCTGTTTTGAAGGCTCACGCTGGCGTTACTGGATTCACCGAAGATGAGAAACATCCCTACGAAGATCAGACTTGGTGTATCCGGTGTGGATACTGTAACACCGTTTGTCCCGTAGATATTTATCCTCAACTGATCATGAAAGCTCAAAAGAAAGGTAAGAAGAAAAGGCTGAAAAAACTCAATTCAGATGCATGTATGGATTGCGGATTATGTTCTTTTGTATGTCCTGCTCGTATAAATTTCAAACCGTTCCTGCGAAGGGCAAAATCTGAGATGTGGGAATCTCAAAGATGTGAGACATAAATTATAGATCAACAAGCGTGATGATATATGAAAAAAGATAAAAATACTCAAAATTTCCAAGAAAAGGGAGGTTTCGAAGTAGATATTACGATGAAGAAGGAGGCTATCGAGGACTCTTTCACCGAAGTGCCTCCCGCCGACAGGATGAAGGTCTTTTTGAGTCAGTGTATAGGACCTAAAGCAGAACCCTTGATCGAGGAAGGAGTTGAAGTGAGGTATGGGGAAAAGATAGGGGGGAAAGAAGAACAGGGAAAGATGATGGTTCCCGTACACAGTCCAGTAACTGGCACAATAGAGGAGATAAAGAAGATAAGACATCCTCTCTCCGGTGAAAAAGAGGAAGCTGTCATAATAAGGACGGAAGATGATAAAAAAGAAAGCACTTACGAACCAATAGATGTCGAAAATGCCTCTAGAGAAGAACTCCTGGATAGAGTGAGAGAAGCTGGTATAGTCGGGTTAGGAGGAGCAGCCTTCCCTACTCACGTAAAGTTATCAGAGGAAGGTATCTCAACTTTATTGATCAACGCAAAAGAAAGTGATCCAAATCTAGCTTCTGATGTCAGGTTGATGATGGAAAAACCTGAGGAACTCATCGAAGGGATAAAGCTGATGGGGAAGATCTTAGACGTGGATGATATCATATTCGCAACAAGGACTGAAGAAGGTTCTACCCCAAAATTCGAAAAATTACTGAGAGAAAACGATGTGAAGATCGAAAGGGTAAGACCCAACTATTCGGTCGGCAGTGAAGTACTCCTGGTCAAAGAAGTTTTAGGTAAAGAAGTCCCTTCGGGTGACTTTCCTCCTTCCGTCGGTACCGTGGTTCATAATGTCGCTACAGCCCACGCCGTAGCGAAAGCGATAAGAGAGGGGAAATCCCTAGTATCTAGAGGTATCACTTTTTACTCGAAGAAGACAGGGGGGAAGAATCTTTGGGTGAGGATGGGAACACCTATCGAACATATATTTGACTTCATGGACGTATCCGATCATGACTTTGCTCGAGTTGCATTGGGATCGATAATGATGGGCCCTACCGTTCCTGACCCTAGTCATCCTTTGTTAAAAGCTACGTCGGGTTTGACCGGTTTTACTAGGCAGGAAAGGGACGCTTACGAGGAAGAAAAACCTTGCATCAGATGTGGTTACTGCAACACTGTCTGTCCGGTCGATATATATCCCCAGATGATAATGAAAGCCGCTAAAAAAGAAGATGTCGATAGGTTAATGAACCTAGATGTACTAGATTGTATCAATTGTGCTCTTTGCTCTTACGTTTGCCCATCTGATATAAAATTGACGCCACACCTTAACCACGCGCAGGATGAGATGAGAAAAAATAAAGAGTGAGTTTGATTCTTTATATTAAGGCAAAAATTATTTATTAGTGTGTTCCGATTTATGACTATGAGCGACATAAGCCGGAAAGGTTACTATGTTTTAGGTGCTATCATCGCTCTGTACATTGTGATCTTGGTCCTTTTCTTGATGGTTTCGATAAGTTTAGACTACAACTTTTTCGTTAGGTTCTTCGCGCTGACCGGTTTTTACATGTTAGCTATCGCAGCACTGTTGACTCCGTTCATGAGAGAGATCTATCAAGAGTTTGGGATGTCATTCCAGAAAGTACATCATATCTTTGCCGCGATCGGTTTAGCTACAGCAACACTCCATCCCATAATCTTTGCTATCGAAGTCAGTGATATCACCGTATTCATACCGGATATTTCTTCCTGGTATGCGTTCTGGTTGCTTGGAGGACGTCAAGCACTGATATTGATCTACATAGCTACTATCGCAGCTTTCATAAGAAGTAAGATACCAAAATACTGGAAAAGTATACATGCACTGATGTATATCGTGCTTTTGTTCGCGTTAGTACACGGTTTCCTGATAGGTACGGACTTCGAGAATATCGGGATACAGATCATATTCACAGCTCTCTTTGTAGCGTCTTTAGGTGCCTTGATATACAAAAGGATTAAGTGAAAACAGACTAAATAGCATCTGCAGCTATTGAATCCCTCAATTTAATCCCGGTTAAATTTAAATAATCATACAATTGATTGTGAACTTGGAGCGTATTCGATAGAATGGACCATGATGTACTGATCGTAGGTGCAGGCCCCGCTGGACTTTTTGCAAGTTACGAGTTGAGTGAGAAGGATCTAGACGTTTTAGTGGTTGATAAAGGTAAAGACATAGACGAGAGAACAGAAGATGATATAATGTCCGGCATCGGAGGCGCAGGGACATATTCTGACGGTACGGTGAATCTTCGCCCGGATATAGGTGGAAACCTACGTGATTATACCAAGAACGACAGAGAGGCATGGAATCTTATAGAATATATCGAAAATATACTTTCAAAGCACGGTATGCCACAACCAAAAAAAGATGATGATGAGCAGGAAGAAAAACTCAGGAGAAGAGCCGCCTCTGTTGGAGCACGATTTTTTCCCATCAGGCAGGCACACATAGGCTCGGATAAAGCTCCAGCGGTTATCAGTTCTTTCAAAGATGAGTTAGAGGAAAGAGGTATCTCTTTTAGGACTAAAACTGAAGTGAAAGATATCCTTATCGAGGATGATAAATGCAGAGGAGTGATAACTAGTGAAGAGGAGGAGATACGAGCGGAACGTGTTATATTAGCTCCCGGTAGAGTTGGGATAGATTGGGTTCAAGACCTTACTGAGAGACTTCCGCTAGAGTCTGATTTCGCTCCTATCGATATCGGTGTAAGAGTAGAAGTGCCTAGCATAATCATGGATCCAGTTATAGAGGTTAATCGTGATCCTAAGTTCCATCTTTATACAAAGAGTTACGACGATTTCGTTAGGACCTTCTGTACAAATCACAAAGGATTCGTTGTCAAAGAAAAATATGACGGATTTATAGGGGTAAACGGTCATTCTATGAAGGATAAAGATACGGATAAGACCAACTTCGCTTTTCTGGTCAGAACTCATCTGACAGAACCGCTTGAAAACACGACAAAATACGGAAAGGCCATAGCTCAATTAGCTACAACGATAGGAGGGGGAAAACCTATTGTGCAGAGGATGGGTGATCTGAGAGATGGAAGAAGATCGACGCACAGCAGGATAGATAGGAATCCTGTCCAACCGACTTTGAGCGATTACACGCCTGGAGATATCTCCATGGCTTTACCCGAAAGAGCGGTGATCGACATAAAAGAGGGACTAGAGATGTTGAACGAGATAATACCTGGAGTGGATTCGGGCACTACGTTGCTGTATGCGCCGGAGATAAAATTTTACGCGAACCATCTAAAAGTGGATGATGGTCTCCAGACTTCGATACCGAACTTGTACGCGGCGGGAGACGGGGCTGGATTGTCTCACGATATCGTGAATGCAGCAGCGACTGGTATATTGGCGGGTAGAAGTATAAGAGAAGAGCTTAATTGATTATCACTTTTTGAGCAACATCTTCCTCCCGACTAAATCAGAAAGGTTTAACGCCTGCAAGCCGCTGTTTTCATATATCAAGAATTGACCTTTCAACCCGACCGTCTCCCCTTCATGCCGTCCGGGGGCCGGTCTCAATCTAGGCTTAGCTCTCAGCGGTAGATCGATAGGATAATCATCTAAAAATAACAGTTCACCCACAGGGATGCGGTTCTTCACTCCTCTATAATTCCTCTCAATGATTTTTCTATCGACTCTTCTCGCCATCCCTTTCAGCTTTTTTTTCGAACTGATCCTCTGAGAAATATCGAGCTTTTCACTCAATCTCTTCTCTTCTTCCCTAGCCTTTTTCCTATCATCCAAAGTCAATAGTAACGCATATGCATCCGCTCCCTGCTCTATCAACCTCTCCCTCAACCTCTCTTTGCGAGTAATCCCTATCTTCGGTGAAGTTCCATGAAAGGCTAAGTAAACAACATGAGTCTCTTCACAAAAACCGCCTTCACATTTCTCACAATCTTGCGGCTCAAAAATACATTCCAATCTAGGTATCTCTTCAGGTGCGCATTCACTACACTGCCGGAACTTATCCACGTTCCTCTGCTCGGAACAGGCCGTATACCCTCCTTCAAAGCTTCCAACACAGATCTTCTCCTGTGATACATCGAAATCAATCTCATCGGTATCCACAACTTCTATAGAACTACCATCGTAAACTTTCAATTCGTGTTCGAAATCCCTCCACTTTGAGGAGATGACATGTACCTCTTGAATTTCTTTTTCTTCATGCCTTTCAGTTAACAGTTCAGCGGCTTTTCTGTACACGATATCAACACGCTTTTTCCGCAATATATCGGTTTCGGGGGAATTTACTTAAGCTTCCTCGATTTTTGAATCTTGATGACTTACAAGACGATACAAGATACTGTGCACGGGAGCGTGAAGTTCAGTGGACCTTTCCTCGAACTGATCGATTGTCCCGAGCTGCAGAGGTTGAGAGGGATAAAACAACTCGGTCTCACAAATTTAGTATTCCCCGGAGCTAACCACACGAGGTTGGAACATTCTATCGGCGCCTACCACGTCGCAGAAAAGATGTCTCAGCAACTTGAATTAGAAGAGGATGAAAATAATACGGTCAAAGCAGCTGCACTCTTACATGATGTCGGACACGCACCATTCAGCCATACGTTGGAATTCATCATAGAAAATCAGAACGATAAGGATCATATGGACGTGACTCAAGAATTGATCAAAGGAGAGCGTAAGATAGAAGACAGAGATTATCCTACTATACCTGAGATATTGGAAGATCACGGTATAGACCCAGAAAAAGTGGCGGAGCTGATCAAAGAAAAGCCTGACCACGTGAAGATCACCGATTTCAATGTTCATGAAGAACAGGGTTATTTTGGAGAAGAAAGATACATGTACCAGATGATCCACGGGTCTTTAGACGTAGACCAACTCGACTATCTTTTGAGAGACTCACATTACACTGGAGCCGCTCACGGCATAATAGATATGGAAAGACTCATACAGACTGTAGAGATATTCAATGGAGATCTGGTTGTTTCTAAAGGAGGTGTAGCCGCGGTAGAGGGGATGTTGGTAGCTAGAGGACTTATGTACTCTTCAGTTTACTTTCATAAAACTGCACGGATAGCTGAACTTATGTTGGCCAAAGCAGTGGACAAGATGGAGAAGATGCCCGACGATTTCTTCGAGATGTCAGACGATGAGTTCCTAGCTTATCTGAGAGAGCGTGGAGGATTTCAGAAGGAGATCGTAGAACGATTGAAATACAGGCGCCTTTACAAAAAGTGTCTAACACTGGATAGAGATGATATCTCCGACGCTAGTGGGATTGAACTTGAGAAGATCGGGAAGTTGGAAAATATAAGAGATCTCGAGAGAAGGATAGCCTCTAAGGGTAATATTGATGAGAACGGCGTATTGGTAGATGTGCCGTATGAAGAGGTCAAATTATCAGAACCACGGCTCTCTAGGACAGGTATAAAAATCCTCGACGATGGGGATTTGGCTCCGCTCTCTAAATACAGCCCTCTGGCTAGGGCGCTGCAGAAAAGACCACCTCAACCTTGGGCATTGATGGTGTCTTGTCTGACGGAAATGAGAGATCATATCGGGGAAAAAGCGAAGGAAGAGATAATATCGGGTTAAAAACCCGCTTTTCCAAAGTATTTGTTCAAAAAAAGCAAAAGCTTTTAAAAAGGTAGGTCTCTAATACCTACATGGATGGGATAAGTCTGACGGAAGCAGAGATGAAAGGAAGCACTCTAACCGAAGAGGACCAAGCTTATGGGCGCGTAGGAGTGACTTTTGGAGATGTTGGGACTACATCTTTGAAGTTCAACGTTTCTTCAGCTGTAGATAAGGGGGAATATATCCAGATTTCACATCCCAATGTAGGTTGGGTTTTAGGACAGATCGGAAAAATAGAGAGACAGAGCGATCTTTCGGTAGACAAGGCAAAAGAAATGAACGAGGGGAAGGAAATAGATATCGACGATACCGTTGTCGCTAAAGTCAATATAATCGGATATAGAGATGATGACGGACTTTTGAGACCGCCCGGTAGTCCTTTCCGAGCTGGAGAACCAGTTTATTTAGCTGAAGAAGATCTAATCAGAGAAGTTTTAGGACTCAAAGAACTAGAAGAAGGAGCATTTATAGGAAAAGTGAGAGGACACGACATAGAAGTCAATATGAATATCAACGCGATCGCTCAGAAACACCTTTCGATCCTAGCAAAGACCGGCAGCGGGAAAAGCTATACCGCCGGCGTCATGATAGAAGAGATGTTGAAAAACGACGTTACCATGGTGATACTAGATCCTCATGGAGAGTATTCGTCTTTGGCGAAGGCCGGTGAGGGAGCGGATTCAGAAAGATTCGATGTAGAACCGAGAGGTTACGGTGATAAGATCACTGAGTTCTCTCCGAATCCAGAAATAAACAAAAATGCACAACCACTTAAATTCACTTTCCGAAGCATGGATCCAAAAGAGATCCTAGAGATGTGCGGTATGAGCAAAAGACAGACCTATGTTAACAGCCTTGAGAATGCGAAGTCGAAATTAGCAACTACACAAGGAGACTTCACCATTAGTGAAGTGATCAGACTCTTGAAAGGTAATGAGGAAGACAATTCCACCTCATTGATCAAGGGACTCGAGAAATTGAAAGAGAACAAAATCTTCGCTGGAAAAGGCACTCGATTGGACGACATAGTGAATGAAGGAAGAGCATCGATTATCAATTTGAGAGGGACCCCCCCTGATATGCAGGGGTTCATCGTGGATAAACTTGCTTCATCTATTTTTGAACTGAGAAAAAAAGAGAAAGTGCCCCCGCTAATCTTGTTTGCAGAGGAAGCACACAACTTCTGTCCCCAGAGAGGGAAAGTCGAGTGTTCAGATACATTCAAGACTTTGGCCTCCGAAGGCAGAAAATTCGGTCTAGGACTCGGTATAATAACTCAGAGGCCAGCCAAGGTAGACAAGAACGTTCTAAGTCAATGCAACACCCAGATCATATTGAAAGTCACCAATCCTAATGACCTCAAGGCTATAGAAAAATCAGTAGAAGGTATGAAGAAAGGGATGAAAGATGAGATCCAGCGTCTCCCTGTTGGAGAGGCTCTAGTTTCTGGTGCTGGTCTTTCAGAACCACTGCTTGTTCAGGTAAGGCCTAGAGAGACAAAGGACGGAGGAGAATCTGTCACCGTGATATGAGAGGTCTATCATGGTCTCTGAAGAAAGAGTTGAAGATTATATCTCGAAAACGGAAGAGGCATTGGATAAGCTTGAGATCGCGCCTCCAGAAAGATCTCATCTCTTCAATATAGCTGAAGATTTTTTAGAGATGGCAGAATCCTATTACGAAGATGCCCGCCATTTTTATGAAGAAGGTGAGTTAGATACCGCCTTTGCCTGCATAAATTATAGCCACGGGTGGATCGATGCCGGAGCTAGATTAGGGCTGTTCGATACAGGTGGAGACGATCAACTTTTTACTTTGGCGGAATGATTCAACCTATTATTCTTACGCCTTCATTATCTATACTAGTAAGATAAACATTATCTTCTCCCAGTTCCTCCTCAAAGATATCTTTCAATTCGTCAGTATCTCCGACGAAAAAAACAGAATTCCCTATCATCGCCATACTGCCTTTTCCAGCTTCACTTCCTAGTTCTATTGCCGATTTCACACCCTCCTTAGGAAATTTAGTTTCCTCAGCAAATCTCAGAGATAATTCCAAGAAGCTTTCGAAGCCATCTTCAGGCAAAAATTCGTCCATGATGTCCTCACCGACAGCGTTGATCCATCCTGCCATGAAAGGATCTCTAAGGATGTCTGGAGTGGATAGAGGATCGCCTGCTATAGCCAAGACGACATCTTCATCCAATTCGCTAACTTTTATCTCTCCGTGAGGAGGTAAACCGCCTTTCGTACGTATCTCAAAACCGCCGTGATATTGACCTAACACGTCGCCCATGCCTGTCCTACAGAACATCTCGGCTCCATGAGCAGCTGAAAGCGCTTTCTCTAAATCCTCTCCAAGCTCTTCCAAGACAGCTGTACCAGACGCAAGGGCACAAGCTCCACTCATCCCGAAACCCTGGCTGAAGGGAAGATCAGTTTTAATTTCGATCTTCCCGCCCTCAGCGAAGTTGTAAACGGTCTTTTCCACCACCATAAAAGATGTAGGTTCGCCGTTCACCGTTATCTCCCATCCCTCTCCTTTCAGATCTACTTCTGCTGTAGCTCCAAGTTCTATCGAAAAACCGGCGCCTTTTGAACCCTCCTTATCACCCATCTTTTCTTGGTCGAGCGGTAGACTGAAAAAACCTGTAATATGAGCAGGGGAGAACGCTTTCGATGTCATCTGAGTTCCTCTTTCAGAATATCCATTATCTTACCCGCTATCTTCCGTTTGCTTCCTTCGATCCACTCATTTTTACGGGTGATATACACTCGATTTTTATCGGTGTCAACATCTTTTAAGGAATTAGCGACCACAATATCGGCTCTTCCCTCATCGATCATCCGCTCCGCTTCCTCTACAGCTTTCTCCCTTGTATCTTCAGCTTTGTAAGCCACCAACAATTCGACGTCATCTTTTATACTATCTATGAATTTAGGAGTCGGTTCCATTTGAAGTTGGAAGGAGTCGGAAGAGGATATCTTCTCATCTTTTATTTTCTCTAGAGCAAAGTCTGAGAGAGCAGCAGGGACGATAACCGTTCCTTCTAGGTCCGAGGACATCTCCATCAAATCGTTCAGGGTCTCAAATCTAAAATTGGGTATCCAGTCGGGAATGTTTCCTTTCACGTCTCCGTACCAAAGTTCTACTTCCGCCCCTCTGCGGTATGCTTTTTTAGCCAATTCCAACCCGCTCTTACCAGACGCTCTATTGGTGACAACTCTCATACTGTCTATAGGCTCGATAGTTCGACCAGTAATCACAGTAATTTTCTCACCTTCAAGATCATCATTCAATTCTCTGATGACGGAATCGACTATCTGATCTTTTTCAGCTACTTTAGCAGCACCTTCCTCAATCTTGGGACCTACTACAGTAACATCTAACTTTTCCTTTAACTCGTCCAAATTATCCATAACTATAGGATGATCATACATAGTCTGGTGCATCGCCGGGACTACCATTATAGGTATATCGGAGCCGACGCAAGTGGTTGCAAAAGTCGTGACGGGAGTATCATCGATCCCTTTGGCTATTTTAGAGATCGTGTTAGCTGTAGCTGGTGCGATCAAGAAAAGATCTGCCTTATCTGGAACGTTACCGCAGTGACTCACGTGCTCGACCTGTCCAGTCAGTTCAGTTATGACCTTATTTCCCGAGGCGAACTCTAAAGAATTAGGATGGATTATCTTTGAACCCCAGTCCGAAACAACGCAGTGTACTTCGGCACCCTCTCTGATCAGCTCCCTGATAAGCTTGACACATTCTACGGCTGCGATGCTACCAGTTACACCTAAAATTATCTTCTTGCCTGAAAGATCGGATCCCTTTGAACCTCGTAATTCTTCTGAAGGATGCATTGTGAGATTATATTTGAGTTGGTTGTTATATTTTTTTCCTTTATCGTTTACACCACAACTATCTTATTCCTATTCCTTCTTCTATGTGCGTTTCGAATAGATAGCTACAGATATCCCTACCGCCGTCAAAAATAGAGGAAGCGAAGCGAAAGGTATATCAGTAGAACTCTCTTCAACCGATAGTTCAGCACTCTCATCGCCCAGAACCACGATGTAATCACCGGCTTCTGTGATCTCATGGGTCTCATCTACCGTGATATTCTCATCCGGTTCTAACGTCCAGGTCTTTATCTCCTGGTCATCTATGTAAAGAGATATCTCACCTTCGGCGACACCGATGTTAGTGACTTCAGCGGATATCTCTACCTCCAACGGTTCTTCTCCTTCTCTTGGCTCCACTTCAAATTCATCGACTGTAAATTCGGGTGCCGACAACTTCACCTCGACTTCTGTACTTTCATCACCCATCCCTACTAGATAAGTGCCGGCCTCTTCTAGCACAATACTCTCCTCTACAGAGCGGACTTCACCGGCTTCTAGATTCCAAATCTCAAGTTCCTCATGATCCACATACATGGAGATTTTTTCATCGGTATTACCTTCATTCTCCAACTCTGCAGTAACATCGACCTCTAAGGGCTTAAGTCCATCCGTCGGCTCTACTGCAAAATCGCTAACAGTGATATTAGAACTGATCACTTTGAAACACACTTCGCCCCCTACAGATTCAATATCTACATTTGCTGCCCTGACCTCGAAGGCATGTTCTCCCGTGGCGAGATCCTCTATCTCATACTGTGTAGATAGACCTACTTTCTCCCACTCTCTTTCTTTCAGTCTGACCTCGTATTCTAGTTCCTCTTTATAACGATAACTTCCCGTCCATTCTACCATCACATTTCGGTCTTTTGTCCTCATATAGTCTGTAGGCTCCTCTATCTCGATGTATGGAATGCTCGGTTTCACCATGGGGTATTCGTCCGTGAAAACATCCTCTTCATCGTTTTCGTAGGGAATATCCCAATAGCCGTTCTCTTTCTCCGCATCAGGATACTTCTCCTCATAATCTGACCAGTAATTGCCCAAACCGAGAGCTTCATTATGATAGTAGTTTTCTCCACGGTTTACAACTTGCCGACCGTTTTTATGAAATTATTGTTATATATATTATTGTATCTTGTGGTGGTAACTGATGGTTCTGGAGCCACGTTAAATCCAACATCATTTTTGTAAAGAGAGTTATTCAATACCTCGTTGCTTCGGGAGGAATAAAAGGCTATGCCGCTATACTCGCTCTGTGAGATTCTATTTTCCAATATGGAATTATTATGAGATCTGTCGAATTTAACACCGGCGGATCTAGATTCAGTTATGGAATTTTCACTGATCGTATTATTTTCAGAGTCCCTTAAGTGTATCGCAATATCTCCTCCTTCATCAAAGTTATTATCTCTTACATTGATGTTGTCGCAAAAGTCGAGACGGACCCCATCAGTGAGATCTGAGAAAGAGGTGATAATATTATTTTGGATGATAGTGTTAGAAACAGAATTCATGCTAATTCCCCTAGAATAATCTCGTTGTAAACCCGTTATAATATTATCTTCTACAACAGTTAAATTGTGTGAAATAGAGACGTAAATGCCATATTTCACCTCTATCCCATTTTCCCAGGTGCTATAAAGTTATCTCTGATTTTAAAAGATAGATCAACATCTTTGATACGAATACCATTATCATCTCCACCTTCGATCCGATATCCTTCGATTATGTAAGGATTTTCTTCACTACCATCACCTGGCCATCCCTCTTCTTCAGCCTTCTCACTGAAATTCTCATTTCCTTCGATGTGTATAGGATCTCGTTCCTCGTACTCATTATATAATGTGTTTTCTGTTTTTTCTGATGGATAAGTAGCATTCACATCCATATCTCCTGATGCCGTTTGAGGGGGAACAGCTATTGTGCTGACCAATAAAGCTAAGATAACCAATAAAGCCAATCCTAATTTCCATCTCATGCTCAATCTACCTCCATATTGATTTTCAATGCTACTTCTAATATATAGGAAGGGATTTTAGGTTTTTCTAAGAACCTACTTCTCCCTAGTAACTACTTTTTGAGTCGTCGACAACGGTGGCATATTCTGTGCTCGAATCTCCGGTGGGCCACTGTCCTCCGCCTCCTCCTGGCGGGGAGCCACCTCCACCGCCACCATTGCCATCACCGCAATCGCAAGTTCCTGCTAGACAATCGTAACAATCAGAGACTTCAAAATCTATCGAATACGAAGCAAAATACAAGCTGTCATACCACGGATGCGGTGTATTATCTGCCATAGTTATATCCATAGTGAATTCTTCTACTTCTTGAGGGATATGAAGTTCATATGTCTCATAGAAAAATATGTAGTTATAATCTTCCTCCCATCCAGCCTGGGATTCAAAGTTTAAATCTGTTAAATAATCCATATCTCTATCCACAAAATCTCTTCTTTCATTCGACTCATACTCAGCAGCGTATTTTTCTGGGTCCAAATAAGAAGCCATATCAATAGCGTGGGAGGCTATGCCGGCTCCTGGAATAATCTCTTCAGCAATTGCTACTGCAGTATCTTTTGCCATCTCAGTGTAAACCTCTTCTAAATCAATATTAGATTGAAGTTCTTCAACATTAGTACCTCCTATGAACTCATCATCGTGATCCCTATGTATAAAACCTGCCTTATCATCTTCTGAGCCATCGAAACTAGTCAAAATTCTAGTTTTTAACCCGTCAAGATCTGCCCAACTCTCATCATAATCACTATATTTATCACTCAATTGATAAAACAAGGTTATTCTAAACTCACGTCTTTCCTCATCTTCAATTGGGTCCGTTGCTTCAGCCATGTCATAATTAGTTATTTCTACGCTATGACCCGCCAATCCAAGTTGATACCACTCGTCATATATCTCATGATATTCATATATAGGTTGTTGTTCCATAAATTCTATGTGTAAATTACTAGTTATTGTTTCAAATCCAGTTCCAATATGACTTGGATCGTCGTCATGATCTCTGTCTGCATTTAGGTAAACTGTGGTTGAGTCGCCACTAGTAGTTTGTGTGTAATGGCTCACATATTCATCATCGGCTCTTGCTTCTTCAACCGGATTTACAAAAGCCGATAAACCCATCGCTACTAAAAAAAAGACGACAAGCATGGTTGCAAATCTTTTTCCTTTCATTTTTTCACTCGAGGTGGTATGTAAAAGGATATATATATA
>SL_8KL_010_SEDDRAFT_10000115_pt1 | contig 64141 bp, 54 predicted proteins | sample SodLakKL_010_SED_4_FD_11160 | JGI IMG/M metagenome (IMG submission 11160)
CGAGACGGTGCTGTAGCCGTTGATCAGGTCCTGAATCTGGATGTCATAAGCCGAGGCGCCACCCCAGTTGATGAATTCGCCGCTGAATTCCATGGTGCCGACGAACAGGACGTCGTCATCGTCCGGGTCGATGTCCGGGTCGTCGATGTCACCCGGAGCGTCCGGGTCATCTGCCGGGCACGCTGCCAGGACAAACACAAAAGTCAGCGCGACTAGTGAAAACAACACTTTCTTCATACAGTAAAAATCCTCCTCTTTTTTGAAGTGTAGGTTTTCTATATTGCATTTTAGAATACCTTTCACAACGCGTCAATGTCCGATTGAGCGAAACCCTTCACCCGTAAACGTTTTCTGAAAATTACAAGATAACAGCAAATTTTCTCAAAACCTTCATGAGGCATTTGGCGGATACGGCGTTTTTTTGAAGTGAAAACACACGGCTGCGTCGGCTTTCGCCGACTTGCAATTCCATTGCGGTGTCGTGCAATAACCCCCTACAAAAAAAGCCCCCGCCTACAGCGGGGGCTTGGAAGTTCATTTCAAGTTGTAAAGCGCGTCAAGCCCTTTGAAGATGGCGGTCTCGCCGAGGCTGTCCTCGATCCGGAGCAGCTGGTTGTATTTGGCCGTGCGGTCGGTGCGCGAGAGCGAGCCGGTCTTGATCTGGCCGGCGTTGGTCGCCACGGCGATATCGGCGATCGTCGAATCCTCGGTCTCGCCGCTGCGGTGGCTGATGACGGCCGTGTAGCCCGCGCGCTTGGCCATCTCGACCGCTTCGAACGTTTCACTGAGCGTGCCGATCTGGTTGACTTTGACGAGGATGCTGTTGGCGATATTGTTGTCGATCGCATACTGAAGCTTCTCGGTGTTGGTGACGAGCAGGTCGTCGCCGACGAGCTGCAGCTTGTCGCCGAGCTTGTCGGTCAGGGTCTTCCAGCCGTCCCAGTCGTTTTCGTCAAGGCCGTCCTCGATGGAGACGATGGGGTATTTCTCGAGCAGCTTGAGGTAGATGTCCGCCAGCTCGCTGGCGCTGACTTCGCGGCCGCCTTCGCCGGCCAGGACATAGACGCCCTTATCGGCATCGTAGAATTCGCTCGAGGCGACGTCCATCGAGAGGACGATGTCCTCACCGGGTGTGTAGCCGGCCTTCTTGATGGATTCCATGATGACCTCGATCGCTTCTTCGTTGGACTTGAGGTCGGGGGCGAAGCCGCCTTCATCACCGACGGCGGTGTTGTAGCCCTTGGCCTTCAAGACACCCTTGAGGGCGTGGAAGGTCTCGGCACCCATGCGCAGGGCCTCCTTGAATGAATCGGCCTTGACGGGCATGATCATGAACTCCTGGAAATCGACGTTGTTATCGGCGTGCGAACCGCCATTGAGGATGTTCATCATCGGAGTGGGCAGTTCACGTGCGGAGAAACCGCCGAGATACTGATACAGCGGAAGCTCGACATGCTCGGCCGCGGCGCGGGCGACGGCCATCGAGACGCCGAGGATGGCATTCGCACCGAGCTTGCCTTTGTTCTTGGTGCCATCAAGCTCGATCATGATGTTGTCGATCAGCGCCTGTTCGGTCACGTCGATGCCGATCAATTCAGGGGCGATGACTTCATTGACGTTCTGGACAGCTTTCGTGACGCCTTTTCCGACGTAGCGGCCTTTGTCGCCGTCCCGCAGTTCAACCGCCTCGTGTTCGCCTGTGGAAGCGCCGCTGGGGACGAGGGCGCGCCCGAAGGCGCCAGAGTCGGTGGTCACCTCGACTTCGACGGTCGGATTGCCGCGGGAATCAAGGACTTCACGTGCATAGATTTCGCTGATGTAGGGCATGGAAACATCTCTCCTTCTTGGATTGGTTGTATGGTCGGTGCTTATTGCTTATTTTTTGTGACGACACGTGGCTTTTGCAACAAATTGCACCCACGTCTTATTTCTTGAGGAGACTTTCGCCGGTCATCGCGGCCGGTTGATCCACGGCCAGATACTCGAGCATCGTAGGGGCGATGTCGCCAAGAATGCCGCCCTCGCGGAGCGTCCGACCCTTGTCGGTAAGAATGAAGGGGACCGGGCTGCCGGTGTGCGCCGTGTGCACGCCTCCTTGTACATCCAGCATCTTCTCGGCGTTTCCATGGTCGGCCGTGACCATCGCCACGCCGCCTTTTTCGAGAACTTTCTCGACAACCTTTCCGACACCCTCGTCGGTGGCCTCGACAGCTTTGATTGCCGCGTCGATGTCGCCGGTGTGACCGACCATGTCGCCGTTCGCATAGTTGAGGATGATGGCGTCGTGGACATCGGAGTCGAGTTCCTCGAGCACTTTGCGGGTGACTTCGGGTGCGCTCATCTCGGGCTGCATGTCGTAAGTCGCGACTTTCGGGGAATCGATGAGCACGCGCTTGGAGTTCTTGATCTCCCGATCCTTGCCACCATCGAAGAAGAACGTGACGTGTGCATACTTCTCGGTCTCGGCGATGCGCAGCTGATTGAGTCCGGCGGCGCTGACGACATCCCCGAAAAGCCCATCCAGCGTCTCGAGGCTGAAGGCGATGCTGCCTCTGACCTTCTCGGAGTAGTGCATCGTACACACGAAATGCAGGTTCTCGAAGCATTTCGGGTTCTCGAGACCGCTCTCGTCAGGGTTCGTCAAGGCTGTGGACATCTGGATTGCCCGATCGGGACGGAAATTCATGAACACGACGGCGTCGTCTTCATCGACAGTCCCTTCGGCATCCACGCTGAAGGGGACGACGAATTCGTCGTTGACGCCTTCTTCATAGGAGGCTTCAATGCCTTCAACGGCTGTGCGTGCACGTCTGCCGTCGGCTTCGGTGAGAACGTCATAGGCCTTGCGGATGCGGTCCCAGTTCTTGTCACGATCCATCGCGTAATAACGTCCGTGCACGCTGGCGATGGTTCCGTGTCCGATCTGCTGGATGTAATCCTCTAACTCCCGGACGTATTTCGTGGCGGAAGCGGGCGGCACATCCCTTCCGTCGAGGAAGGCGTGTACATAGGTGCGCTTGACGCCCTTGCGCCTGGCCATATCGAGCATCGCCTTGAAATGGTTGATGTGTGAATGGACGCCGCCATCGCTGAGCAATCCCATGATGTGCAGTTTTGATTCGTTCTGATTGACATGGTCGAGCGCCGCCTGATACTCCGGATTCTCATAGAAGCTGCCATCGTCGATCGCCTTGTGAATCGTGGTCAGCGACTGATAGACGACACGGCCGGCGCCGAGGTTCATATGGCCGACTTCGGAGTTGCCCATCTGACCATCGGGCAGACCGACCGCCATGCCGGATGCCTGTAGAGTAGTCGATGGATATTGTGCCGTGAGCCTATCCACATTCGGTGTGTCGGCAAGATGGACAGCGTTCCCTTCGCCGGGATCGGCAAGACCCCAGCCGTCCATGATAATCAATGCTACCGGTTTTTTCATCGTAATCACTCCCATATTGATTATAACAAGTGCAGCCCTTTTTTTACAGCGTTACCCCCCGCCCGTAAACGTTTACTTCATGGCTTTCGAGTTTCGAAAGCACGCGCTTTCCTGTATAATGGTGATGGACCGGCATTTTCAACTTGATAATATAGAAAGGAAGATTGCGCCATGGACAGTCCGTTGCTCAAACTGGAGCGATACTTCGAGAGAAACCGTGACGAACGTCTGATCTGGGCGATTCCGGATATCTTCTCCCAACCACCCGAGGCGAAGATCACCCATACGCCTACCGGAGAGATGCTGACCAACCCCTACGATTATTTCTATCAATTGGTGCGCTCCCTCAGGAAGGACAGCGTGCCCGGCCTCTCCTTATCTAAAATACAAAACAATCAAAGCGACGGAGAGTGGCTGCGACAATCCATCATCTACAGCAGCCTTGTGCGGACCTCGGCCGCGTTCGACGCCGATCGCAGCGGCTACATCGAACACACCAACGTGCACGGCCACAAGGAAACGGGGACTTTCATCAAGATGATCGCCCTGCTGCCTCATCTCAGACGGATGGGCATCGACGCGCTGTATCTTCTGCCCATCATGAAACACAGCCGCCGCCAAAGCAAAGGCGACCCCGGCAGTCCCTACAGCGTCATCGATTTCTTCGCCCTCGATCCGTCTCTCAAGGAGACCCTGACGGGGGAGGCCTTCACCATCGAGGAAGAGTTCGCCGCACTTGTCGACGCCGCCCACGCACTCGGCATCCGGGTCCTCATCGACTTCATTCCGCGGACGAACGGCCTCGATAGCACCTTCATCCGCGACTATCCCGAATGGTTCTACTGGATTGACTGCGATGCACGGGATGACTACCGTCCACCCAGGGTCGAAGGCATCCCTTCCACCACCCCGCCCACTGAGGAACAGCTGCCGACGATGTATGGCAGTGATGACGTAAAGCGCCACATCCAGCAGTTCCGCGCGGACCCCAGAACCCTTGATGCCGACACGTTCGCAGCCATCAAGGACGAAGCGGACATCCTCGGCGCCATCGAAGAGACGTTCAACCTCACCGTCGCCCCGGCCTTCAGCGACCAGATCAACGACCAGCAGCCCGCCTGGGACGACGTCACATTCTTCAAGCTCTACCTCGACCACCCCTCCTCCGCGAGGCCCTACGTCGAGGACGACACGCCTCCTTTCATCCTCCACGATACCATCAAAAGCAACCTCTATCCGGGCAGACAACCCAACACGCCGCTATGGGAGACATTGAAGGGGGTCCTGCCCTACTATCAACGGACGTTCGGCATCGACGGGGCGCGCATCGATATGGGGCACGCCCTGCCGGAAGAGCTGTTGCATGGAATCATTGAGTCCACCCGGGAAGTCGACCCGGATTTCGGCTTGATCACCGAGGAGCTCGACCCCTCGAACGCTGAGGAGAACCGCGCCCACGGCTTCAACATCATGGCCGGCAACGGCTTCTATCTCCAGCCGCGGGTTGAAGACGGCCAAAGCAAGGCTTTCTTCCGATCCGCGCCGCACCTTTCCCTGCCCCCCTTCGCCGCCGCCGAAACCCACGACACCCCCCGCCTCGCGGCTCGCGAAGGCGGTGAAAAGCGCTCCATCGCCCTGAGCGCCCTCAACGCACTCACCCCGGGAAGTGTGCCCTTCATCAACGCCGGGCTTGAAACCTTCGAAAAGCAGGCGATGAACCTCGGACTCGACGCAACGGACATCGAACGCAGGCGCCTGCCATACAACCACCCCTACTATGGCAGGCTCGCGCTCTTCGATTATTTCCCCCTTGATTACCTTCATCAGAGGCGACACCTCCTACCCGCGCTGCTCCGCACCCTCTTCTCTATCCGCAACGACTACCGAGACGCCTACGCATCAGGCTCCTGGCATTTCCTGGAATCCGACAATCCGGCCTTCATCGGCTACTGCCTGCAGGGGAAGACACGAGGCTTGCTGATTCTTGCCAACCTGAGCACGACCAACGACGCTTCTGAAGAATTCGACTTGCCTGCCGGCCGGCCGGATTCCTTGATGGATCCTGAAAGCATTGTGAACCGGCGTTTTTCAACCCACCAAAGACCCGCCAGACTTGCAGATTGGGATTTCTCCCGCCCCGCTGTCCAGCTCGCCCCCTGCGAAGTGCAGGTCGTCGAAATTCTGCCGAAACCATGAAAAAAGCGCTGAAGTGAAAGCTTCAGCGCTTTTCTACGACGCGGGCCAGCTCCGGGCCGACGCGTTCATTGAGATACAGCACCGCCGCGATCTGCAGCGGCCAAAGCAACGGGGTCCGCACGATGCGGGGGATAATCATCGGCAGGGGATGGAGCCCGAGCGCGGTCGGAAAGTCCCCATAAAGCGCGGCCGAGTTCAGGGCGAAGACGAGCAGGCTGGTCACGACGACAACCGGTGCGAGGGTGCGCAGCCGGGGCTTGCGTCGGTAGAACACCACGCCGGCCACCCCGCCCCAGAGCATCGAGCCGGCGGTGAACAGCGTCGGGAAGGCGATGGCGTAAGGCGAAAGCAGAAAGTAGATGAAATCCACGACGAACCCGCTCAGGAATCCATAGTACGGTCCGAGGATGATACCCCCGAGCATCAGCGGGATATCGTAGATGCGCAGACTGAACCCTTCAATCGTCGCCACATCGCTGATAAGCTTCAAGGCGGCCGCGACGCTGATGATGGCGCTGATGGCGAGGATGCGACGAAGACGGTACTGTGACTTGGACAAGAAAAAACCTCCCTATATAAAGCAGAGAGGTCCACAAGACTTTACCCGGTGAGTAAAATCAGCGGACGCACCGTCCCACCGCCACCTTCAGGTGTTCGTCCATGCCCGACATCCCATGGCATGGCACTTGACGCGGAACGGTCACTCTGATTGTCTGACCCTATTGTATCAGGAGCCACTCAGAAATCAACCCTATCTGGAGAAATCCACGGGCTCTCTGCCGTGAGCCTGTAGAAATTCATTGGCTTTCGAGAAATGCCGGCAGCCGAAGAACGAATAGCGGGCGGAGAACGGGCTCGGATGGGAGGCTTCGAGCACCAGATGCCGCGACTCGTCGATCAACGGACGCTTGCTTTGCGCATGCCGTCCCCAAAGCAGGAAGACCACGCGCTGTGGATGGTCGTTGAGCGAGGCGATCACCCTCTCGGTGAACGTCTCCCAGCCGAGGCCTTTGTGCGCGTTGGGCCGTCCCCTCTCGACGGTCAGCGTCGTATTCAGAAGCAGCACCCCCTGCCGCGCCCAGCCTCTCAAGTCTCCATCCGTCGGGGGTTCGACGCCGAGGTCGGCTTTCAGTTCCTTATAGATGTTCCTCAGCGACGGCGGGATGGAAACTCCGGGACGGACGCCGAAGGCCAGCCCCATCGCCTGATTCGGACCGTGGTAGGGGTCCTGGCCGAGAATGACGATCTTGACATCCTCGTAGGGGGTGAGTTCAAGCGCCTTGAAGAGCTCCGACTTCGGCGGATAGACGGTCCGGCTTTGATACCGCCGCTTGATTTCTTCGAAGAGTTCCTTGAACCATTCTTCCTGCTTGATTCCATCGAGTGCAGCTTTCCAACCCATGTGCATCACCACCGCTATTATACCCTAGCCAAAGCAGGAAAAAAACCCGGGGAGTTTCTCCCCGGGTTGAATGCCGCTTAGCGGTTGTTGATCTTGGCCTGCGCGGCCGCGACGATGGCGACCGGCACACGGAAGGGCGAGCAGGATACATAATCGAGTCCCGCCCGGTGGAAGAAATCGATGCTGTCGGGGTCGCCGCCGTGTTCGCCGCAGATGCCGACGATGAGGTCCTGGTTGTTCTCCTTGCCTCGTTTCGTCGCGGTCTCGACGAGTTCGCCGACGCCGCGCTGGTCGACTGAGGCGAAGGGGTCGTAATCGAGAATCTTCAGTTTCTGATATTCATTCAGGAACTTGCCGGAGTCATCGCGGCTGAAGCCGAAGGTCATCTGGGTGAGGTCGTTGGTGCCGTAGCTGAAGAAGTCCGCCTCGCGAGCCACTTCGTCGGCCACAAGCGCGGCGCGCGGAGTTTCGATCATGGTGCCGACAAGGTATTCGAGCTCGACGCCGGCTTTTTTGATCAGCTCATCGGCCGTCTGCTTGATGGTGTCGCGCAGATAAGTGAACTCGCCGACGGTGCTGATGAGGGGGATCATGATTTCGGGCTTGACGGTGATGCCTTCCTTGGCGACCTCGATTGCCGCCTCGATGATGGCTCTCGCCTGCATGACGCTGATCTCGGGATAGGTGACGGCGAGACGGCAGCCGCGATGGCCGAGCATGGGGTTGAATTCATCAAGGTTGTCGAGTGCGCGGTTGAGTCGTTCTTCGCTTACTCCGAGGTCCTTGGCTACCTGCGGCACTTCGTCCCGCTCGGGGAGGAATTCATGCAACGGCGGATCGAGCAGGCGGATGGTGACATGTTTATCATCCATCACGCGGAAGATCTCCTTGAAATCCTTGAGCTGATGCGGGAGCAGCTTTTCTAGAGCTTTTTCACGCTCTTCTTGGTTCTCGGCGATGATCATCTCACGGACATTGGTGACGCGGTCGCCTTCGAAGAACATATGCTCCGTGCGGGCGAGACCGATGCCTTCGGCGCCGAAGTCAAGCGCAATCTGGGAATCGCGCTCGTTGTCCGCGTTGGCCTTGACGCCGAGGTCCTTGACTTCCTTCGCCCATTCGAGGATGGTACGGAATTCCTCGCTGAATTCGGGAAGCTTGGTGTCGATCTTGCCGGGATAGATCTTCCCGGTCGAGCCATCGATGGAGAAGAACTCGCCTTCCTCATAGGACTGACCGGCGATGGTCATCAATCCGTTCGCTTCATCGACAAGCACCTCGCCGGCTCCGGAGACGCAGCTTTTACCCATGCCGCGGGCGACAACGGCCGCGTGGGAGGTCATGCCGCCGAGCTGGGTGACAAAACCTTCCGCGGCGATCATGCCTTCGATGTCCTCGGGGCTGGTCTCCTTGCGGAAAAGCAGGACTTTCTCGCCTTCTTCCGCCATCTCCGCTGCGCGGTCGCTGCTGAAGACGATGCGGCCGGTCGCAGCGCCGGGGGAGGCGGCCAGTCCGGTCGCGACAGCCTCGGCCTGCTCGAGGGCGTCCTCGTCAAAGACCGGATGCAGTAGCTGGTCGATCGAGGCGGTATCGACACGCTTGATCGCTTCTTCCTTGGTCAGGATGCCATCACGCTGCATGTCGACGGCGATCTGGACAGCGGCTTGCGCGGTCCGTTTGCCGGTGCGTGTCTGCAGAATGAAGAGCTTGCCGTCCTCGATGGTGAACTCGACATCCTGCATGTCCTTGTAGTGCGCCTCTAGGGTGTTGAGGATGTCGATGAGCTCGTCATAGAGTTCCGGACGTTTATTTCCAAGTTCCTGAAGGTCCATCGGCGTACGAACGCCGGCGACAATGTCCTCGCCCTGTGCATTGAAGAGGAATTCGCCCCAGACCTTGTTCTCGCCGGTCTTGGGATCGCGGGTGAAGAGCACGCCCGTACCGGAATCGCCGCCGGTGTTGCCGAAGACCATTTCCTGGACGTTGACGGCGGTGCCGAGGTCGTGGGGGATCTTGTTGTGTTCGCGGTAAGCGCGAGCACGCGGGGTGTCCCAGCTGCCGAAGACGGCGTTGATGGATTTATACAGCTGCTCCATCGGATCCTGCGGGAAGCTCTCACCGAGCTCTTTTTGATAGATATCCTTGAACTGCTCGGTGATCTCCTGCCATTCTTCCGCCGTGATGTCGGTGTCGTTTTCGTAGCCCTTTGACTCCTTGAGTTGTTCGACTACGTCGTCGAAACGCTTCATCTCGACGCCCATGACGACATCGGCGAACATCTGGATGAACCGACGGTAGGCATCGTAGACAAACCGAGGATTGCCGGTCTTCTTGATCATGCCTTCGGCGACGTCGTCGTTCATGCCGAGGTTGAGGACGGTATCCATCATGCCCGGCATCGAGATCTTCGCGCCGGAGCGAACCGAGACGAGCAACGGATTCTCCCGGTCGCCGAATTGTTTTCCGGTCTCCTTTTCAAGTTTCTTCACATAGGTCTTGACGTCGTCGATCAGCTCCTGTGAGTTCTGCTGATTGTTCTTGTAGTATTCGATGCACATTTCGGTGGTGATGGTGAAACCGGAAGGAACGGGAACGCCGAGCCGCTTCATCTGCGAGAGGTTTGCACCCTTGCCGCCAAGCAGCGCTTTTTGATCCTGGGTTCCTTCGCCGAACATGTAGATTCGCTTCATATACTTCACCTTTCTTATCGAGTTTTGTTGCATAAGCCGTCTATTATTATACCATCGGCATTTGCGATTTTCAACTGTAACGGACGCGATGAGCGCATAACGACGGGACGGACAGTGATAACGCTTACAGATGGCGCAAAAGAAAAGGACCGGTGGCCGGTCCTATTTCGATACGTCGATGATCGTCCCATCCTCGTTGGGATGGTCTTTCAAGTAAGCGATGATTGCGTCGTAGTGCTTGTCGTTGCCCGGCTTGCAAAGCGTCAGGCGCTCGACCTCCCCTTCGACGATAGCTTCGGCGAAGGGTTCGCAGCCCGGATACCCACAGGCTCCGCAATCAAGGCCCGGAAGACGGTCGCGCACGCCGGCGATGCGAGGGTCTGCATCGACAGCCAGGGCGTCAGCGGCGATCGCGAGCCCGAACCCGAGCACGCCGCTGAGGATGGCGAGTGTCAAGAGTTCTGCCATGTCAATCCTCCTCCATTCGCTGTTTGAAACCGCAGCTGTAGTTCATGCAGGACTCGCAGGCCTCCGAGGAGGGAGCGGCATCAACCGGTTGCGGCGTACGCCGGTTGAGAAGGTAGGTGCCGAGATACAGCGCGATAATAATGAAGACTGTTGCAATCGCGGGCCACATCAGACGATCCCCTCCAGACCGAGGAACGCCAGGGCCATGATGCCGGCGACCACCAGCGAAATCGGAATGCCCTTCCAGGCGGTGGGGACATCGGCGGCCTCGAGGCGTTCACGAATCGTCGAGAAGGCGAAGATGACCAGCGCGAAGCCCAATGCCGCGCCGAAAGCGCTGCTCGTCGCGACCAGCAGCCCTTGGCCGACACCATATTCCGCCGCATAGCCTTCCCGGATGTTCGTCTCGGCGATACCGAGGATCGCGCAGTTGGTCACAATCAGCGGCAGATAGATGCCCAGCGCCTTGTAGAGCTTCTTGCTGGCTTTCTTGATGAACATCTCGACCAGCTGCACGAGCGAAGCGATGATGAGGATGAAGGCGATGGTCGAGATGTAGGTGATCTCGAACGGTTCCAGCACGAAATAGTAAAGTAGATACGTCAGAATCGAGCCGACGACCATGACGAACATGACCGCGGCGCTCATCCCGATGGCGGTCTCGGATTTCTTGGAGACGCCGAGGAACGGGCACACGCCGAGGAAGCGCATCAACACGACGTTGTTGATCAGCATCGCGGAGACGATGGCGACAAAGAATACAGTCGGACTCATGCGCTACCACCTTCCATGGCCTTGCGTCGCTTGCGCTCGGCCGCTTGCTGCTTCTTCTTCTCGATCCAGCGGTCCCTGGCTATCTTCCTGCGGTGTTGCCTGTGCTGGCCGATGGCGTTGAAGATGGCGAGCCACACACCGATGACAATGAAGCCGCCGGCGGGTCCGACGAACACTTCCATGCTGAAGGGCGCTGCCTCGAGGCCGATGATCGAACCTTCGAACCCGAGCGGGAGATAGACGCCATAGGCGAGCTCACCGGTCGCCAGGAATTCGCGGGTCGCACCGATCAGCGCCATGGCGAGGCCGAAGCCGAGCGACATGCCGAGTCCGTCCAGCGCACTGCGGCCGACGTTGTTCTGTGAGGCGAAACTGGTCGCCCGTCCCATGATCAGACAGTTCGCGACAATCAAAGGGATGAAGATGCCCAGCGAATCATAAAGCGGGGGCGAGATCGCCTCGGTCCCCAGATCGACGATGGTGACGAACGTCGCGATGATGACGATGTAGGCGGGAATCTTGATCTCCTCGGGGATGAAATTCTTGAACAGCGAGACCACGATGTTGCTCGCGGTCAGCACGAAGATGACGAGAATCCCCATGCCCACACCGGTTTCAAGAGAACTCGTGACAGCGAGCGCCGGACACAGGCCGAGCAGGAACACGAAGATGGGGTTCTGCTGGATGAGGCCTTTAGTGAAGACGCTCAACTTACCGGCATCCTTCTTCTTTTTGGCCATGCTCACTCATCCTCCCTCTCGGCGTGATAATCAAGCGCAGCCTCGACGATGTCGTTGACTGAGTGACCGGCGGTCGTCGCACCGGAGAAGACACTGTCAATCTCCCCCTCATCAATCGGGGCGTCGATGCCGCGGAACATGGAGATTTCCTCTTCAAGCATGTCGCTGGCGAAGCCGCTTTCCTCATCGGAATTGATGATGACGTTGTTGACCACGCCGTCCGTATCGATCGAGACGGACAGGTTGAGCGGACCGCCTTCATAGTCGCCGGAAAGCGGATCGGTGTCGATTTCACCGGTGTAGACGTTGCCGAGGCGCTCATCGTCTTCATCATAGTAGGGTGTGTAATCAATCAACGGCTCCTCGTCGATGTCGACGGTCTCGCCCTTGCTGGATGCCCAGCGGAACAGTTGTCGCAGTTCGCGCTGTTCGTCGCTTTCCTGGCAACGGACGATGGCCTGCTCGATGAGGTGGTTGATGGTCTCGTCATAGACGGTCTCCTCATAATCGAGGTCGATATCATGGATGGATTCACCTTCATACGCTTCATATTTCTCGAGCGCCTCGAGCTTCTCCTCGCTGGCGCGGTCCGGACGGGCCGCCTTGACACCATAGAAAATCTCCTCGAAGATGGCGACGTGCAGATGAATTGTGCCGTGCTCGTTGTCCATCTCGGCCGGATAGATGTGGCCGAGCAGTTCCTCATCACCGTCATAGATGGCCCGACGGGAATCGATGCAGCCGAGCGCATAATCGTAGACGACTTCATAACTGTCCGCATCCGGGAAGATGCGACGGTAGTCCGCAAGCGCCCGGTCGGCGGCGATGTTCTCGCCCGTCAGGTTGACGGCGCTGCGGATGGATCCGTAGGTGATGGTCGCACCGGTCCGGCCGTCGTAGAATTCGACGTCCTGGATGTTTTGTCCGATGAAATCGTCAAGATGGTTGTCCTTGATGCGCTGTACGTAGTTGGGGGTGTTCTCCGTGCGGGCGATGGCGACCTCGATAATCTCGCCGTTCATGTCAACGGCGACGAGCGTGCTGATCTCCCCGTGTTCGTTGACATCATCGACCCGGAAGACCTGTCCGATCTGGTTGCCATCTCCGTCATAGACTTCCGCGCGTTCATGAACGGCTTCATCTTCCACACAGAAGAAATGCACTTCCCCGATTTTCTGCCGGTCGGCGTCGTAGCCTTTTGCTTCACGACGACAATAGACATCACGAGGCTCTTCATCGACATCAAGGGAGTCGGGCTTTTCCAAATCGAAGATTTCAAAGTATAGTTCGTGCTCCTCACGAAGACGGTTCTCGCGGATGACATCCTCCGTCGCCTGGTTCACGGCGACAATGCTCAACCCGCTGGCCGCTCCGATAATGAGAAGTACCAGGGCAATGCGAAGCTTATTCAACATAGTAAACACCTACATTCGTGATCAGGATAGCCAAGGCGACCACAGCGGCGAAAATCAGCACGCTGCGGGCGCTGAATCTATTTCTCGACCACCGGGGATAATCGATGGCCGGACTGAACATGTTCATGAAGACGATGGCGAAGACCACACCTTCCGGGAGGTTGCCGAACAACCGGATCAGGAAGGTGAGCACGCCCAGGCCGAAGGCGAAATAAATCCGTCCAGGGCGGGTCACCGGGATGCTGATCGGGTCGGTGGCCATGAATACGGCCCCGAAAAGCAAGCCGCCGGAGAGCACCTGTGCGAGGGGGAACCAGAACCCAAGTCCCTGCGTCCACATGACGCTGAGGGAAAGCACCAGCACAGTGCCCACGTAGGTCAGCGGCACGAACAGGTCGAAGGACTTGCGAAGGGCCAGATATAGACCGCCGACAAGGATGAGCAAGGCGCTGGTCTCGCCCAGCGAACCGGGCAGTCCGATACCGGTGAAGAGGGCTGTATAGCCGTACGTCTCGACAATCTGCTGGTTCGCGAGGTTTTCGTTGAGAGCGGTCAGCACCGTCGCGCCCGCTTCCGCGTCGACGAAGGCCTGATACCCGAGAGCCGTACCGAAACTCAGGGTGACGAACACCCTGGCGAAAGCGGCCGGGTTGAATATGTTCTGGCCCAGTCCCCCGAAGATGAGCTTACCGAGCAGGATACCCGCGACGCCACCGGTGATGGCCATCCCGAGCGGGATGACATCGGGCAGCGTCAGACCGTAAATGATGCCGCTCGTGATGACGCTGAAGTTGCCGAGCGTAAACGATCGGTTGAGCAGGCGGAAGGACTTGTTGGCCTTCCGGGGAGCTTGCTTGTTCTCTTCGCGAAGCTTCTCCTTGAGCTTGGGCAGCTCCTCGCGGTAAGTCTCCATGAAGGAATCATACGCTTCCTTCGCGGCGTCGCTTTTCTTCTCGCGCAGCTCTTTTCGCAGTTGCGCCTTGTCAAGCTTCAGATCACGGATTTTCTTCTCCGTGTCGCTTTTCGCCTCACGACGACGCTCAAGCCAGTCGACCACTTGATAGTAGACATATTCGGTCGCCACCATCGAGAGGACGGCCGCGAGCAGAATCCAAAGCGCATCCAGACCGTGCTGATAGATGGCGAAGAGGACCAGCGGCGTGAGCGCGATGCTGACATCGCCCATAAACCGCGAGACGCGAGCTTTCGGATTTCTCAGATGTGGTGCGTTCTTCGTCACGATTTCCATGTTTTCACCTTACCTGCCTTTTGCCTTCTCTGCAGTAATCCGTCACGTGTATTTTCGATGTGCAGACGTATGCACACAATCCGCATTCAATGCAGCGGTCCGCCTCGAGCTGCTGCAGGGCCTTCTTGTCACCGCGCTTGACGGCGTTCATGATCGAGACGGGCTGGATGTCCACCGGGCAGCTGTAGATACAGGAGCCGCAACGGACGCAGGGCTCCTCGACGTGCTCTTCATCCTCAATCACCAGGATGGAGACGGTCGTGGGCACGACGGCGACATCGACATCCGGAGCCGCAACACCCATCATCGGGCCGCCGAGGACCACGTTGCCCTGCTCGACATCCTCGCGGAAACCTCCCGCAAGGTCGATCAGCTCCCTGACGGAGGTCCCCACACGCACACGAACAAGAAGCGGGTTCTTGAGGGCGTCCCCGTTCACCGTGACGAACCGCTTGAGAATGGGGCGGTTGTACTTGACGGCTTCATAGATGTGTGCGCATGTAGAGGCGTTGAACCCGAGAATGCCGTATTCCATCGGCAGCGTCCCGACCGGGACCTTGGTGCCGACAGCGGCTTCAAAGGTTGCATTCTCCCAGCCCTGGGGATAATAATCCGCGACCTTGGCGAGCTGCATGTTCATCCCCTCGAAGCGCCCGAGCTCCTTCTCGACGGCTTCGACGAGGGCGCCTTTCGTGCTCTTGACGGCTACGACGCCACGCTCGGCGCCGACGGCACGCATGATGTAGCTCAACCCCCGCAGCATCTCCTCTGCTTGTTCCTTAATCAGGTAATAGTCACTCTGCAGATAGGGTTCACACTCGACGCCGTTGACGACGACGGTGTGGATATCATGCCCGCTCGTCATCTTGATGTAGCTGGGGAATCCGCTGCCACCAAGACCGACGATGGCGTTGTCCTTGACAATTTCAACGAACTCATCCTTCGAAAGTGCGGATATTTCCTCTTCGGTGCGTTCACGCATCCCTTCGGCGGGAGTGTCCTGATAATCGTTACGCACTTTGAGGAACGGGCGTTTCTCGCCTTGCTCGTCCGTCATCTCGACGGTATCCACGACGGTGCCGCTCACCGTGGAGAGGATGGGCTGTTCGAAGAACTTGCCCCTGCGCATTCCGAGGCGTTGAGCGAGCGCGACGTCGTCGCCTTCCTCAACCTCGAGCTCATATTCGGCGCAGCGGCCGGTCCTAAGCGGCAGGAACACATATTCGGGGTCGACAAACCGCTGCGCAGGCAGCGCTCTATCGATCTGTTTATAATCATTGATCCGCTTAGTTCTACCAATCATGCTATGCACCCTTCACTGTTTTGGTTTGTGCGGTTCCACGCGTTTTATGATTTCCGATTCCATGTTTTCAAGCGCCCGGTCGGCGGCATCTATGGAATCAGCTTTGACATTCAGATAAATCTTGAGCTTGGGCTCGGTTCCGCTAGGACGGAGCACGAACCAGCAATCGTCGGTGTAGATATATTTGAGGACGTTCGAGACCGGATAATCAAGCGGGCGTTCCTCTTCGTTCTCGATGCGGACGCCTTCGCGGTAATCCTCCTGCACGAGCAGGTCACGTCCGATCAACGTACGAGGCGGCTGCTTCCGGAAGTCGGCGAGGATATTCTCGATGGCTTCCTTGCCTTCGCGCCCTTTGAGGACAACGTTGATCAGCTTATCACGGAATGCGCCGTAGGTCTGATACAGCTTATCAAGATAATCCACCATCGTCCTGCCCTCGCGCTTGAGCGCATCGGCAAGTTCAGCTGCGAGCAGTGCCGCCTGGATGCTGTCCTTGTCGCGGACGATGTCACGGAGGACGTAGCCGTAGCTTTCCTCATACCCCATGATGAACGTCTGGTCCGCATCTTCTATCTGGCGCATCTGTTCACCGATGAACTTGAAGCCGGTCAGCGTTGAAATAACTTCCATGCCATAGCTGCGGGCGATGGTAGCACCGAACTCACTGGTCACGACCGTGTTGTAGACAACCCCCGCTTCGGGGAGGATGCCACGCTCCTTACGTCGGGAAAGGATGTAGTCAATGAACAGTGCGCCGGTCTGATTGCCGCTTAGGAACTCGTATCGTCCTTCGTGTCTCGCCATGACCGCCAGGCGGTCGCCATCCGGGTCCGTGGCGATGAGCAGGTCCGCGCCGATTTTCTCGCCGAGCTGCTTGGCCAAAGCGAAGGCGGAAGGATTCTCGGGATTCGGAGAATCCACCGTCGAGAAATCCGGGTCCGGTTCCATCTGTCCATCCACCGTGTGGACCTCGAAACCGTTCTCTTCAAGCGCACGACGGCCGATTTCACCGGCGGCGCCGTGCAAGGGTGTGAAGACGACCTTGAGTTGTTTCTTGGCATCCTTTTCGAACTGTACATCGGACACGGCATCAAGATAGGCATCATCCATCTCACGGCCCAGCTCGTTTAGCAAGCCCTCTTCCCGCGCATCCTCGAGCGGCTTGGTGTCGATGGAGAAATAATCTTCAACGCTTTCGACCTGGTCGATGACCTGATCGGCCAGGGAAGGGACGAGCTGACAGCCATGCTCATCATACATCTTGACGCCGTTGTATTCCGGCGGGTTGTGGGAAGCGGTGACCATGATGCCGCCGGCTGCGTTGAGCTTGCGGACGGCGTAGGAGAGCATCGGCGTGATGCGAAGCTCCTCGAAGGCGTGCACGACGAATCCGAGGGCGGTGAGGACGCCGATGGCGGCTTCGGTGAAGGCCTTGCTACCTCTGCGGTTGTCATGTGCGATGGCCACGCCCCGCCTAGTGGCGTCGGAATGGCGCTCGAGCAGGAACTGCGCGTAGCCATAGACAGCCTTGCGGACCGTATAGGTATTCAGCCGGCTGTTGCCAGGACCGACGATGCCACGCATGCCGCCGGTGCCGAATGCCAGATCTTCCGCGAAGGCCTCCTCGATTTCCGCTTCATTCATGGATTTCAGCGTTTCCTTCGTCTCGGGGTCGATCGATGGATGTTCAAGCCATTGTTTGTATCTGCTGTTCATCGTGTCCCCCCTTTCATCAACTCTTTCGTAAACAGTTGTATTATAACTTATCATGCATGCTTTTTCAACAGCCGCAGAAACAAAACCAGACCGCCTGGGCAGGCCCCGGAAAAGAAAAACGCACGCATCGGGGTCGCGATGTGTGCGCCTGCTTGAAATATTTACAATCTCTTCAGCTCATTCGTTCTCAGGGCCGACGAAGCCTTCCCCTTCCTTCCAGTTGCAGGGGACCATCTTGCCGGCAATCTCCTGTTGGAAGACTTCCAGCGTGCGCAGAACTTCATCCACATTGCGGCCGCCCTCGCCGTGGTTGACGTGCGCGGCCTTCAAGATGCCGTTGGGGGCGATGATGAATGTGCCCCGCCAGGCGACGCCCTTCTCATCATCCAGAATGCCATAGGCCTCACTCACATCGTGGGTGTTGTCGGAAGCATGGATGTGATTCAGACGCCCCAGGTTCCCACTCTCCTGCCAGGCGAGGTGACTGAAGACGGAGTCGGTCGAGGCGGCGACCAGTGTCGCGCCTTTCTCCGCGAATGCATCCTTCAATTCGTTGAAGCGTTGAATCTCCGTCGGGCAGACGAAGGTGAAATCCAGCGGATAGAAATAGAGCACGACCCATCTGCCCTCATCAAGCAGCGAATCAAGCGTGACGGTACCGAAACGTTCGGTCCCCTCTCCTTCAGGCAGGACAGCGTCCATTTCGAATTTCGGAGCCGGTTTGCCGACCTTCGCGCCGGTCACATAGAAATCGTTGTCATATTTCATGCGTTCATCCCTCCATGATAGGCTTTACTTTCAGGATAACCAAGCGCTTGCGCGGTAGCAAACAGAATGCTCAGCTTTTCTTCGGCAGCTTCCAGATGTCCCGGACATAATCCTCGATGGTGCGGTCGGAAGTGAAATAGGCGCTGCGGGCGATGTTGGCGAGGCAGATGCTCGCGAAACGGCGGCGGTCCCGATAAAGGTCGTTGACTCTCTCATGCGCCTCCCGGTAGGATGGAAGGTCCTTGAGGACGAAGAAACCGTCCTCGCCGAGCAGGTTGTCCCGGAGTTCTGTGAACTCATCGCGGGGCACTTTCGAGAAGAACCCGTTCGTCAGCATATCCACGGCGGTGCGGATCTCTCCGTCGGATTCATAGACCGCGCGGGGGTCGTACTCGCCGCTTTCCTTCAACGCGGTGACCTCCTCGCTGTCCATGCCGAAGATGACGATGTTGTCCTCGCCCGCCAGCTCAGCAATCTCGACGTTCGCCCCATCGAGCGTGCCGAGCGTGAGGGAGCCGTTCATCATGAACTTCATGTTGCCGGTGCCGCTCGCTTCCTTCGTCGCGGTCGAGATCTGCTCGCTCACATCGGCGGCGGGGATAATCTGTTCGGCGTAGGTGACGTTGTAGTTCTCGACAAAGACAACCTTGAGGTAGTCCTTCGTCTGCGGGTCGTTGTTGATGTGCTGGCCGATGGTGTTGATCAGCTTGATGACTTTCTTTGCGTAGTGATAGGAAGCGGCCGCCTTCGCGCCGAAGATGAACGTATGCGGCACGTAGTTCCTGCGGAAATGCACATCGTTCTTCAGGCGGTTGTAGACGATGAGGATGTGGAGCGCATTCATGAGCTGTCTTTTGTATTCGTGCATGCGCTTGATCTGCACATCAAAGATGCTTTCGGGGTCGATTTTGACGCCCTGTTCGCGTTCAATGCGCTTGGCCAGCCGGTTCTTGTGCTCTTGCTTGATCTTCAGAAACCGCTCCTGCGTAGCGGCATCGTCGATGTAGTCCTCCAGCGCCTCGAAAGAGAGCGGCGTCTTATCATAATCGGGATCGATCCCGCGCATCAGCTCGTGAAGCTCTGGGTTCATGTGCTTGAAGAACCGACGGTGGGTGACGCCGTTGGTCTTGGCGTTGAACTTCTCGGGGAAGAGCGTGTAGAAGTCCTTCATCTCGAACCGCTTGAGGATATCGGTGTGCAGTTTGGCGACACCGTTGACGCTGAAGGAACCGACAATAGCGAGATGCGCCATGCGAACCTCGCCGTCATCGACAATGGCGAGCTCGCGGATCTTGCCGTGGTCATAGCCCGCTTCGCCGAGCCACTCGGTGTAGCGGCGGTTGATCTCCTCGATGATCTGAAACACCCTGGGCAGGGTCGGCTGAAGCAGACTGACCGGCCAGCGCTCGAGGGCTTCGGCGAGAATGGTGTGGTTGGTGTAGGCGCAGGTCTTCTGCGTCAGCCGCCACGCATCCTCCCACTCATAGCCGTAATCGTCGATCAGCGCCCGCATCGTCTCGGGAATGATGAGGGCGGGATGGGTGTCGTTGATCTGGAAGACGTGCTTCTCGGGGAGGTCGGCGAGGGTCCCATGAGCCGACAGGTGGTCGGCGAGGATTCTCCTTACACCGGCGGCGGAGAAGAAATACTGCTGCTTGATGCGCAGAATCTTCCCTTCCTCGGTGGTGTCGTCAGGATAGAGGAACCCGCTGATCTGGCGGATCTCTTCGTTGTACTCGAAAGGATGCACATCTTGCGGATAGACATCCGTAGCCTCGGCGTTCCAAAGGCGCAGCGTGTTGACGATTCCGTTCGTCTCACCGGGGATGGGGACGTCGTAGGGGACGGCGCGGATGATCTCTTCCGGATCGTGATGCGCCGTTTCGCCGTCAAAATCCACGCTGCCGCCGAAAGGGATGTCGACGGCGGCCTGTTCGCGACGGATCTCCCAGGGATAGCCATCCTTCAGCCAGTCATCCGGTTTCTCGCGTTGATAGCCGTCCTTGAAGTACTGCTCGAAGAAGCCGTAGCTGTAGCGGATGCCGTTGCCGTGCCCGCGATAGCCAAGCGAGGCGATCGAATCCAGGAAACAGGCTGCCAGACGCCCCAGTCCGCCGTTTCCAAGCCCCGCATCGACTTCCTGATGCTCGATGGCCTCGAGGTCGAGGCCGAGTTCGTCGAAAGCCTCCTTCACGGTGTCGCGGATGCCGAGATTGTAGAGGTTGCTGGTAATGAGACGGCCCAGCAGGAACTCCATCGAGAAATAATGCAGTTCCTTGCGGGGATTCTCCTGTTGCGCTTGTTCGTTCTCGACCCAGAGCCCGCTCATGGCTTCAAAAGTCATCTCGGCCAGGGTCTTGTAGGCGTCCTTCTGCGAGGCGGCGTCGAAGGCCGTCGCACGATGGCGTTCAAGCCGGTGCTTGAAATGTTTCTTGAATGTCGATTTGTCCTTGAAAAGATCCATAGTACTGCTCACTCCTGAGAAAGTATGGTTGTGTGCTGGATTTATTAGACCATGCTCTGATAGATCTCAAGCATCTTCTGCGCCTGCTTCTCGAGGGAGAAATCCCGTCGCATCGCGCGACGCTGCATGCGCTCCCAGTCCTCGCGGCGCTCCTTGAAGACCCGATAGGCATCTTCAAGGCGGGCGAGGAGGTCGGCGGAATCGTAGTTGAAAAAGGTGAAGCCCGTCCCCTCCTTGGTGATGGGGTCGTAATCCTCGACGCTGTCGGCGAGACCGCCGGTCAAGCGCACGAGCGGCAGCGTCCCATACCGCATGGCGATCATCTGCGAGAGTCCGCAGGGCTCGACGCGAGAGGGCATCAGATAGCAATCCGAGCCGGCATAGATGTGGTTCGGCTGCGCGGAGTCGTAGCCGATGTTCAACCGCACCTGGCGCGGGTGGCTTTCCTTGAGGCCCTTGAGAGCATCGATGTGCTCCTGTTCACCAGTGCCGAGCAGCACGAACTGCGCATCGTCGTGTCGCTCGAGGAAATCCGACATCGCGTCGATGAGGATGGGGAACCCCTTTTGCTCGGTGATCCGGCTGACCATGCCCACGATGAACCGGTCCACACCCAGCGGCAAGCGCATCAAGCGCTGCAGATAGAGCTTGTTCTCCGTTTTCGGCGAAAGGTCGCCGGGATGATAGGGGGCTAGGATGAGCGGGTCGTTGCTCGGACTGTGTTGCTTGGAGAGACCGTTGAGGACCCCGTGGAAGTCTCGTTCCCGCTTGAGCAGCGGCTGGGTCAGATTCTTCCCGTAGTATTCGTACCGCAATTCGTCACGATAGGTCTCCGAGACCGTCGAGAGTTTCGTCGCGTTCTGGATGCCCTCTTCAAGAAAGTTGACGACGGGTTTGCCTGGATCCTGCGCGTAGGCTTCCGCGAGCGTATCAGGGGTGCAGATGCCCTGGTAGTCGATGTTGTGGATGGTCAGCAGTGTCGGCGGATGCTCCTCCCCTTCCAAAAGGGCGGGCAGGAGGCCCGTGTGCCAATCGTGCAGATGCAGCAGATCGAAAGGACCGATGGAACCGAGAACTTCCCGCACGGCGAAGTTGAAGAAGGCGAACCGTGTACAATCGTCCTCGTAGCCATAGAGCGCATCGCGCTCGAAGAACCCGAAATGCTCGATGAAATAGAAGCGGACCTTCTCGCGGAGGATGTTGTATAGACGAATCTTTCTCGTCTCGCCGGCGAAGGTGAACGTCAGGGTGTCAAGGTACCCGAATGTCTCCGCATGTTTTTCCTTCACCTGTTTGTAAAGGGGCAGGATGACCGACGTTTCAACCCCCTGCTTCGAGAGAGCCTTGGACAGACCATCGACCACGTCCGCCAGCCCTCCCGTCTTGGCGTACGGGTAGGCCTCGGCGGCCACCAGCAGAATGGAAAGACCGCTCTGGTCGGTGATGATTTGATTCTTCTCCGTGACATAAGGACTCTGCAGCGTGCCCTGCAGCACAGCATCCTGCTTGACCACGGTGTTCTTATCGAGGATGACGTGATCAAGCTGCGCCCCGGCTTCGACGAAGGCGTTGTTCATCAGGACGGAACGCCGGACGACCGCGTGCTCCTTGATGGTCACATCACGACCGATGACGCTATCGGAGATATCTCCCGAAAGCTGCGCCCCGGCCGCGACCATTACGTTGCTGAGACGGGCGTTCTTGAGGTAGCGGGCCGGCGGCGCCGTCTTCTCTTTCGAGATGATGGGCCGGTCCGGTTTGAAGATAGTCTGGCCGATCTCGAACTTCAGCATATCCAGATTGGCCCGCAGGAAAGCCGAAGGATTCCGTATCAGCTTGGTATATGCCTGGTGAACGATGGTGTTGACCTTCAATTTCGGTTCACGCCACACCAGATCGTTCATCGTCTTGTAGGGGATGACATCGTAATCCCTGATATATCTCAGCAGCAACTCTTTCTGCGTGATGAAGGTCCTTAGACGACGGGTCTCGCTCATGATCTCGCTGATGTCCGCCTGCGAGTCGATGTGTTCCTGAAGCGCCGCCTCGAAGTCGATGTTCCACACAATCTGTGCGGTGGTGAGCAGCACATATTTCTGGGTGCTCCGCTTGAAATACTCGATGTGTTCGTGCATCCGCTGGAAGGTGAGCATCTCTCCCTGCGGCATCACGAGGTTCTTGGGCGGCAGGACGAAAAGGCCATCGCGACGGCGGTCTAGATTCCACCGCTTCCCGCTGCCCACGTGATCCTGCAGACTGCGGTAGTTCCCCGATGGGAAAAGAGCGACGGTGGTCACCCCGGAATTGAGCAGATTCGAAAGCGTGAAATCAATCAAACGGAATTTCCCGGCAAAAGGCAGCGCGCTCGGCGTCCGATGCAGGGTCAGCTTCTCGAAGGATTCACGGCTCTGCGCGTCGACGACCGCGAAGAGATTAATCATCGTCATCGCCCCCCAGCGCCCAGAGCCGTTCGTTATCGACCGCTTCCGGCCTATCGAAGCGGATGGACATCCCCGGCATCACCATCGTCCCTTCAAGCACGATGGCGTTCTCCACCGTGGCATCCTCGCCGATGGTCACATCCGGGTGCAGGACGCTGTTCCTGACGAGGGCGTCATCCTTGATGAAGACACCCTCGGAGAGGATGCTGTGGATGACGCTGCCACGGATGAGGCAGCCATCGCTGATGAGACTGTCGTGGACCGAATCCTCGCACATGATGTGGTGCGGCGGCTGGTTGCTGGACTTGGTATGGACGGGGCGTTTGCGGTAGTCGTTCAGCTTGAGAAGGCCGGGATGGTCCAACACTTCCATATTGGCCTGATAGAGACTGTCGATGGTCCCCACATCCCGGAAATAACCTTCATAGGGATAGACGTTGATCTCATAACCTTCCGAGAGCGTCTTGGGTATGATGTCCTTGCCGAAGTCGAAACCTTCCTCGAGGTCTTCGGAAAGTGCACGCTTCAGGGCTTCACGGTTGAACAGATAGACCCCCATGGAGGCGAGCGACCCTTTCGGGTCTTCGGGTTTCTCCTCGAAGCCCTGCAGCCGGTTCGACGCATCCATCTCGATAACACCGAAACGCGAGAGGTCCGCATCGGGGTAGAAACCGGCGATGGTATAGTCCGCGCCGCTTTTCTGGTGGTGCGCAAGCAATTTCCGGTAATCCATCTTATAGACATGGTCGCCCGAGAGGATCAGCACCCACTCCGGATCGTAGCGGTCGATGAAGCGGAGGTGCTGTCGGATGGCGTGTGCGGTTCCCTTCTGCCACTTCTCACCCTCGAACGAGGTATAGGGCGTGAGGAAATGCACGCCGCCGCGGACAAGGTCGAGATCCCAGCTGGCGCCGTGCCCGATATAGTCCATCAGGCTGTGGGGCTCGTATTGTGTCAGGATGCCCACGGTATCGATACCGGAGTTCGTGAGGTTGCTCAGCACGAAATCGACCAGCTTATACTTCCCCGCGAAGGGGACCGCCGGCTTGGCCATCCGCCGGGTGATGGGCTGAAGACGCGTGCCTCTCCCGCCCACAAGCAACATGGCGACGATGGATGGCTTCATCTTAACCCTCCCATCTGAGGACCGTGATGCTAAGAGCCGGAAGCAGCACCTCAAGCGACTGCGGACGGCCGTTGGCCGGGTGGGGCCGGCTCTTGATGGGCAGGCCGTTGTAGAGGCCGCTACCGCCGTAGATTTCCTTGTCGCTGCCGATCAGCTCGCGGTAGGTGCCTTCCCTGGCCACGCCGACACGGAAGCGTTCATGGACGTTCGGCGTGAGGTTGAGCAGAATCAGAAGCTCACTTCCCCGACCGTCGCGGCGGATGAAGCTGAAGATGCTCTGCTCGGCATTGTCGGCATCGATCCATTCGAAGCCCGCCGGGTCGTGGTCCCGCTCATATAAAGCCGGCTCGTGGGCCACGACGTGGTTGAAATCCCGTACAAAACGCCGGGCCGCCGCGTGCATCGGATATTCCAGAAGGTGCCAATCGAGCTCCTCGTCGTCCTTCCATTCATGCATCTGCGCGAATTCTCCGCCCATGAACAGCAGCGTCTTGCCGGGATGGGTGAAGAGATACCCCATCAGGGCGCGATAATTCGCGAATTTCTGCCAGTAATCCCCCGGCATCTTATCCACGAGCGAACGCTTGCCGTGGACGACCTCGTCGTGGGAGAAAGGCAGGATGAAATTCTCGCTGAAGGCGTACATCAGGGAAAACGTCAGCTCGTCGTGGTGATGCTTGCGGTGGATGGGGTCACGGGCGAAATACGTCAGCGTGTCGTTCATCCACCCCATGTTCCATTTGTAGTTGAAGCCGATGCCGCCCTGCTCGACCGGGTGGGTGACTTTCGGAAAGGCGCTCGAGTCCTCGGCGGCGAGAATCGCGTGTTCGCGGAAGGCGAATACGCGCTTCGAAAGCTCCCGCAAAAAGCCGATGCCGCCTTCGTTGACCCCTCTGTCGGGCTCCCCCTTGTAATAGAGGATGTTCGAGACCGCATCCAGACGAAAGCCGTCTATGTGGTAGACGTCCATGAAGAAACGCGCGCAGGAGATCAGGAAGCTGCGGGTCGGGCCGGTCCCGAGGTCGAGGTTCGCCGTGCCCCAGACTTCGTTCTCCCGGATGTCCGCATCGTCGTATTCATAAAGGAACGAGCCATCAAAACGGTACAGCCCGTGCGCATCCTTGCAGATGTGTCCGGGGACCCAGTCCAGCAGGACGCCGATGCCGGCCTGATGACACCGGTCGACGAAGGCCATGAAATCGTGCGGGCTCCCATAGCGGGAGGTCACGCTGAAATACCCCGTCCCCTGATAGCCCCAGGAGCCATCGAAGGGATGTTCCATCACCGGCATCAGCTCGACATGGGTGAAACCCTGCTCCTTGAGGTAGGGGACGAGAAACTCGGCCGTCTCCTTATAGCTATGGAAGGATCCGTCCGGCTTGCGCATCCAGGTTCCCAGATGCAGTTCGTAGATGGAGACCTGCGTTTGATAGGGCGGGGTCGTTGCCTGTTGTCGCAGATAGTCGTCATCACCCCATGCGTATCCTTCAAGGTCGACGACGACGGAAGGTGTATCCGGCCGCAGAGCACTATAGAAAGCGTACGGGTCGGCCTTGTACAGACGCTCCCCCTCAGGCGTCTCGATCGCGTATTTGTAGTGCTCCCCGAGCAGATTCCCCGGAATCTCGACGCCGAACATCCCATCCGCTTCAAGGGGCTCCATCGGATGCGCGCCCAGCGCGTAATCGTTGAATGACCCGACGACATCAATGCGCCGTGCATTCGGCGCGTAGACGGTGAACCGGACTTTCCTGACCTCGCCGGTCTCATCCTTGATAGGATGGGCGCCGAAATGCCGGTAGGCGTCAATCAACTCACCCTGGTTCAAGTAATAGGCCGTCTCGGGCGAAAAACGCATCGAATCCCTCATTCCATCTGCTTTTTAATCGAATCGTACGTGAACCCTTCCCGCAGGAGCTTCGAGATCAGACGCCTGCGACCGGAAGGATCCTCCAGATCGTAGCGGTCCTTCAGTTTCTCGATACGCGTCTCAAGCAGCGCCTCTTCATCGATATCGGCGGCAGCCTGTGACGCAAGATCCTTCGCCGCATCTTCGCAGACGCCATAATTGAAGCCGCGACGGACGCAAGTCTCCATCAGGCGCCGCTTGAGCTTCGCAAGCGGGAGACGCTTCGTAGAGCGGAGCTCTGATTCGAGCAAGGCGCGGGCGTTTTTCCGTTCCGCCTCGGCGTCGTAGTGCGCGAGCGCCGCCTCGATTTCCTCGGCGGCGAAGCCCCGCTCGAGAGCGCGCTGCCGCAGCAAACACGGACCGGGACGGCCGCGTTCGAGGGCGTCTTCGACGAGGCCCTTCAAGGCGGCGTAATCATCAAGATAGCCGTGCTCGCGTAAATAATCGATCGCCCGCCCGGCGGTGTCGGCATCGCTCTGCTTCAGGAGCGAATCGTGGATTTCCCGCTCGGAGCGGGGCTTGCTCGCAAGCATCGTAAACGCCTTATCAAGCGCCGTGTAATAGGCATCGTCAGCCTTCAATGCACGAAGGGCTTCATCATCGAGGGGTTTGTGCTTGAGAAGGTCGTGCTGGATCGCCGCCTCCTGGTGAATCGAGAGCACGCGTTCGCCCGAAGGCGTGGAGAGGGTCAGCCGGAACCGCTTCCCCTTCGCCTCGAGCTTCCTGATCTTGTTCATTCGTCAAAATAATCCTTCGCGAACTGCAGCTGGTAGTCGTTGCTCAAATCGGTCCGATACTCGAGAATCACCTCGGAGAGTGCCGCCGCGGTGGCCTCGTCGACCTCGCCCGTGATCTCGAGGTCGTGTTCGTTCTGGAAGTCTTCGACCGCTTCGCGCGTATCTTCGTCGAAATAGCCGTCTTCCCGGATATCCGCGCCGAGGGCGTTGAGGATGGCCTGGACGTTCTCATTCTCCGTAGCGACCGTGTCGTAGGTCAGGGGCTCTCCGTCTCGTAGATAGACATTGTAGGCGTAGAGATAGGGGTTCTGCTCGACAATCTCGGTGGGTTCCACGTACTCGATGTCGCCATCAATCCGATCCACCCATTGCCCGCTCGGTGTCAGCCAGCGGCCGAGCGAGACGTTGACATAGCTGCCGCTGGAGAGCTCGATCGGCTGTTGCATGGTGCCCTTGCCGAAGGAGGGTTCGCCGAAAACCTCATAGCCACCCTTCTCTTTCATTCCGGCGGCGAACACTTCGGAAGCGCTCGCGCTGCTGCCGTTGATGAGGGTGACGATGTCGTAGTCCCTGGCCTCCTCGCCGCTGGCGTCGTAGTCGATGCTCACCCATTCGCCGCCGACACGCTGCTCGATGGTGAACATCGGCTGTTCGCCCTCGGTGAGAAACATATCGAGGATATCATCGACAGCGGCCAGATAGCCGCCGGTGTTGTCGCGCAGATCAACGATGAGCCCGTCGATGCCGTCGTTTTCGAGTTCGTCGAGCGCTTCTTCGCTCAAGGCCGCCGTCTGCTCACCGAACGAGTTAATCTCGAGATGGCCGATGGTCCGTCCATCGACCTCAAAGGTGTCGTGGACGACGGTGGGGTTGGGAATCGACTCCCTCTCCATCGTGAAATAGATGATCTCTTCAGTGCCGGGTCGCTCGACGCCGACTTCGACCGTCGTACCCTCTTCACCGAGCAGCGATTCGATTCGTTCGTGGTAGGGACGGTCGCTATAGTCATCCCCGTCGATGTGGGTGATGACGTCGCCGGGCATCATGCCCGCCCGTTCAGCGGGGGAGTCGGTCCAGACCTTGGTGACGACGGGGTCCTCATCGACACGTTCGATGGTGATGCCCACACCGACGAATTCCTCGCCGAGGTCGTCACGGAACTGCTGGCGTTCTTCCTGAGTCATGTAGTTCGTATGCGGGTCGTCAATGGCGTCGAAGAGTCCGCGCAAGGCGGCTTCGTAGAGCGCTTCATCGCTCAAATCCTGGTAGTGGTTGTCCTGCAGGGCCTCGAGAACCTCTTCAAAAACCTCCGCGTTGTAGTTGCCGTCGAGATCGTTCTCGTTGGGGCCGTTGCCGGGGTCGTCATTGACGTTCCAGTCCAGCTCGCAGGCCGATAGCGTCACAGCCGAAATCAGCAGTGTGAAAAGTACGAAAAGGCGTTTCATGGTTACTCATCCTCCCATCGAATGGAAAAATCTCCTTGTATCTCGCTTGCGGGCGAGGCGAACACGAACGCCGCGGGATCGACGTCCGCGATGATGTTGCGGATCTTGTAGTACTCCTCCCGGGTGATGACACTGACGACCATGGTCTTCTCCTGCAGGGTGAAGCCGCCCTGGGTGGGCACCAGGCTCACACCCCGTTCGAGTGCATCGTAGATCAGACGCTTCATCTCGGCGGGCCGGTCGGTCACGATATGGACGGCTTTTAGGCTCTGCTTGCCGAGGACGACGAAATCCGCAAGCCGGCCGCTGACCGCCATCGCGATCAAGGCGTAGAGCCCCATCGTGATACCGGTGTCGGCATAGAAGGCGACGACCCCGGAGAGGATGATCGCGCCGTCGACAAGATAAAGCGCGACCGAAAGCGGCAGACGTGTGTAGCGATGGATGATCTTAATGGGGATGTCGCCGCCACCGCTCGTACCGCCGTAGCGGATCACGGTCCCGAAGCCCAGACCGAGCACCACGCCGCCGAAGACTGCATAAAGCAGCAGGTCATCCTCCATCCTCAGCTGCGGGGAGAACTCTTCGAGAAGAAAGAGCACACCCGGAAACAGCAACGATCCATAGACACTGCGGGTGAAGGCCTTTCTGCCCAGCAGAAAGAAACATAGCACCAGCATCAAGACGTTCAGGCCGCCGGTCACATACGAGACGCGCACACCCGTGAGTGCGTTCACGAGGACCCCCACGCCGCTGACGCCGCCGATGACCAGCCCGGCGGGCATGATGAAATAATACAAGCCCGAGACCATCAGCACGATGCCGACGGTGATGCCGACATAGCGCTGCAGGAACGTCAGTTTACGCAGACTGGTCGGTTGTGCCATCGGGGCCCTCCTTTCTCGAAGCATACCGAAGGTAGGAGCGGATGAAGGCTTCGAGTTCGCCATCAAGGACCTTCTGCGCCTGGGAGCTTTCTTGCTGCGTACGGTGGTCCTTGACCATGGTATAAGGATGGAGCACATAGGAGCGGATCTGCGAGCCGAAGGCATTGGCCACATCCTGGCCGCGAAGCTGCTCGATCTCTTCCTCGCGCTTCTGTGCCTCCAGGCGGTGCAGCTTGGCCTTGAGGATCTTCATCGCCTGCTCGCGGTTCTTGATCTGGGAGCGTTCGTTCTGACAGGAGACCGTGATCTCCGTCGGGAGGTGCGTGATCCGCACCGCCGAATCGGTGGTGTTGACACTCTGCCCGCCGGCGCCGCTTGAACGGTAGGTGTCGATGCGGAGATCCTCGTTTTTGATCTCGACATCGACCTCGTCGTCGAGCGAGGGGATGACGACGACACCGGCGAAACTCGTGTGCCGGCGGTTGGAGGAATCAAAAGGCGAGAGCCGGACCAGCCGGTGCACACCATGCTCGCTTTTGAGCTTACCATAGGCGTACTCCCCTTCAATCGTCACGGTCGCCTGCTTCAGGCCGGCTTCGCTGCCGTCTTGGTAATCGTTGACGGTGAAGCTGAACTGATTCGCTTCCGCATAGCGACGATACATCCGATAGAGCATCGACGCCCAGTCGTGGGATTCGGTGCCACCGGCACCGGGGTGGATCTCCAGCACGGCGTCGTTCTGGTCGTATTCCCCGGAAAGATAGAGCATCGTCTCGGTCGAGGCGAGGTCGCGTTCCAACGCGGCGACGTCCGCATCCAGCGAGGGTACCGACTCGCCCATCTCGAGCAGCTCGATCGCGACGGCGAGGTTTTCCATTGAATCCTTGAGCGACCGGTAGGCGTCGAAGCGCTTCTTGAGTCCTTTGAGATGGCGGATGGTCCGCTGGGCCCGTTGGTGGTCGTCCCAGAAATCGTTGGCGTAGGTCTCGGCTTCGAGCTTTTCAATGCGTGTTTTCAAAGCATCGACATCGAGGATGGCCTCAATGTCACTGATGCGACGTGCGAAAGATTCGTAGTGTTGTCTGGCTTCGTGGAGTTCCATACCGTTCACCTACGCTCCATGGCAATGCTTGTATTTTTTTCCGCTGCCGCAGGGGCAGGGGTCGTTGCGGCCGATCTTCTTGCGGCGGATCGGTGTCCGTTTTTGGTTGTCGTCTTCTTTTCCAGAAGACGTCTTGGTCGGTTTCGCGACCTGCACGCGACGGATGTTGTCGCGGATGCGTGCGCGGAGGACATAGCGGCTGACATCGCGTTCGATCGTGGCGATCAGATCCTGGAAGAGATTGTAGCCGATCTCCTGATATTCGCTCAGGGGGTTCTGCTGACCGTAGGAACGCAGGCCGATGCTCTGNCGGAGCTCGCTCATCTGGTCGATGTGGTTGATCCAGTGGGTGTCGACCACGCGGAGCAGCACGGCCTTGAGGAACTCGTTGAACTTCTCATCGCCGAAATGCTCGCGCTTGCGGTTGAAATCCTCATCGACAATTTCCGAAAGATACTGAAGCGTCTCGCTTGGATCTTTGGAGAGTTTCTCCCTCTCGAGCTGATCCGGCGTGAACAGCTGCCCCGAGAGGCTTTCATGCAACGCATCGACATCGACCTCTCGGTCCTTGCCTTCATCATCGGCGAATTCGTAGACCTTGCCTTCGAGGTGGCGTTTGACCATGGGTTCGACGATGCCGATGACATCGTCCTGCAGGAGTACGTCGCGGCGCTGACCATAAATGACCTCGCGCTGTTTGCGGAGTACTTCGTCGTATTGGAGGATTGTCTTCCGACGGTCATAGTTGTTGCCTTCAATCTGGCGCTGCGCACGCTTGACCATGCGCGAGAAGATCTTGTAGTTGACCGGGCGGTAGTCGTCCTTGCCTCGTTGTCTTCCCAGCGTCTCGAGCTGCTTTTTGAAACGTTCCCCGCCGAAACGGCGGACCAGGTCGTCTTCGCCCGAGAGGAAGAACTTTGAATAGCCCGGATCGCCCTGGCGACCGCTGCGCCCTCGCAGCTGATCGTCGATGCGGCGCGCTTCATGACGCTCCGTGCCGATGACGGCGAGACCGCCGAGCTCTTTGACGCCTTCGCCGAGCTTGATATCCGTGCCGCGGCCGGCCATGTTGGTCGCGATCGTCACGGAATACTTCTCGCCTGCGTTGGCGATGATTTCGGCTTCACGCGCGTGGTTTTTCGCGTTCAGCACTTCATGACGGACACCGCGTTTCTTGAGAAGCTTGCTGATGCGCTCGCTGCTCTCGACGCTGATTGTACCCACCAGTACAGGCTGACCTTTCTTGTGTCGAGTTTGGATTTCATCGGCCAGCGCTTTGTATTTGGCTTCCATCGTGGGGTAGATGACGTCGTTGTCGTCATAACGGATCATCGGCTCGTTGGTGGGAATCTGGATGACGAGCATATTGTAGATGTTCTGGAATTCTTCTTCTTCGGTCTTCGCCGTGCCCGTCATGCCCGAGAGCTTATCATACATCCGGAAGAAATTCTGGAAGGTGATGGAGGCCAGGGTCGAGGTTTCCTTCTTGATGGGCACGCCTTCCTTGGCTTCAATAGCCTGATGAAGGCCTTGCGAGTACTGACGGCCGGGTGTGAGGCGCCCGGTGAACTGATCGACGAGCACAATCTCGTTGTCCTTGACGACATAATCGACATCCCGTTCCATCGCATAGTTGGCCTTGATGGCGTTGTTGATGTGATGCAGAAGCGTCACGTGCTCGAGGTCGAAAAGATTGTCGATGCCGAAATAACGCTCAGCCTTGGCCACACCTTCTTCACTCAACGTGACGTGGCGGGACTTGATGTCGATGTCATAATCCGATTCATCGAGGTTGCGCGCGAAAGACTGAGCCTGCTGATAGAGATTGGCCGTCTCCTTCGCGCCGCCTGAGATGATCAGCGGCGTCCTCGCTTCATCAATGAGAATCGAATCGACCTCGTCGATGATGGCGTAATGGAGTTCGCGCTGGACGAGGTCCTCTTTGTAGATAGCCATGTGGTCGCGCAGATAATCAAAACCGAGCTCGTTGTTCGTCGAGTAGAGTATGTCGCAGGCATAGGCCTCCCGCTTCTCCTCGCTCGAGAGGTCGCGGACGTTGAGGCCGACGCTGAGACCGAGGAAACGGAACGTATCCCCGATGATGCCTTCGGCTTCACGACGGGCAAGGTATTCGTTGACGGTCACAATGTGCACGCCCTTGCCTTCAAGTGCATTCAGATAAGCGGGCATGACGGCCGTCAGCGTCTTGCCCTCCCCGGTCTTCATCTCGGCGATATTGCCTTCATGAATGACGCGGGCGCCCATGATCTGGACCTTGAAGGGTTCCATTCCCGTAACACGTATGGATGCCTCGCGGACAACGGCATAAGCCTCTAACTGGAGATCATCAAGGGTCTCGCCCTCGGCGAGACGCTGTTTGAATTCATCGGTCTTCGCTTTCAGCTCACTGTCGCTGATGTCGCGAAGCTCTTCGTGCGCTTCCATGACCTGTTCAGCGAACCGTCGGAGCGGTTTTTGCTGCCGACGACTGGGGTCGAATAGTTTTTTCAACATCAATCTTCACCTCGTGTTTAATCAACAATATCATAACACATGAATGCCTGATTCGAAAGCAAGAAAGCCCTCGATAAAAAAAGCGCGACGGCAGGTCCGTCGCGCCCGTCAACAGCTACTCGGTCTCAATTACGGCGTAGTCGCCGTCGTCTCGCAGATAGAGCACATGCACCTGCTTAGTCTCCTGGTCGCGATAGATATAGAAATCGTGACCAAGCATCTCAAGCGCGGTGATGGCTTCGTCCGTGGACATTTCTTCAAGCTGGTGCTTCTTGTGTCGGACGGGCCGTCCGACAAGCTCCCGCTCGAGCGCTTCCAAATCGACGTCTTCGTTGAAAAGGTCCTTGACGCCCTCGCGTTTGCGGAGACTGCGGTTGATACGGGTTTTATGCTTGCGGATCTGCCGTTCAAGCTTGTCGACTGCTAGATCGAGAGCGGCGTACATGTCCTCTTCCTTTACTTCGGCCCGCATGGTGAATACCTTGGTGGGAATCGTGACCTCGACCTTGTGGTGGTCGGGATAGGTCGAACAGACGACCGTCGCGTCGAGGTCCTCCTTGAAGTAGCGTTCGAGTTTCGTAAGCTTGTCGATGGCATACGCTTCGATGGCATCAGTGACGACGAAATTCTCCTTGCCGCGTACTTCAATATTCATGGTATCCTCTCCTTCTATCGTTGTGTATTCATTATAACATATATATCCGCAGTCAACGACGCAAACAACCATCCTTATCACGCTTCATCAAGAGCTGACAGGATGCGCTCGAGCGCCCCGATCGTCAGTGGCTGTTCCGCATGCACCCAAAGATCCTCAAAAAGCGCGGCAAGAAGTCTCCACACAACCTCCTGCAAGGGTTGCTCCCCCCACCTCACAAACACCACCCATGCATTCTTCTCGACGATGTGACGGCAGATGGACGCCAGATGCGGCGGCGCAGGGGGATGAGAAAAACAACTGTGCGAAAGCGAACCGGTGGAAAGTGGAAGGACGGCCAGTTCGAGCGGCTCGCTCAAGGCCTCCCGGCAAGAGCGGCAATCCCTGGGCAGTTCAAACAACGTCGCGAAGGTGATCTCCCGGCGGATTCGCCCGCCGCAGCTTCTGCACAACATAAAAACACCACCCGTCCGTGATAATACGAACGGGTGGTCGGGATTGCTTCAATATTCCTTCGGTTCGATCCTTCCCTCAAGGTAGGCCTGCATGTTGAAAGCCATGGATTTCAGTTCATTCTCGCCGGGATAGATGGTGATGTCTCCGAGATGATCGATGGTCTCGATCAACGGCTGGACGAAGTCCTGGTTGTAGGCGAGGCCGCCGGTGATGATGATGGCGTCGAGACTCCCCGCCGTGACGGCGTGCAGGGCGCCGATCTCTTTCGCGATCTGATAGACCATGGCACGGACGACCCGGTCCGCCTCGACCCGGTTCTCATTGAGCATGTCGCTGACTTCCTCGGCATCCTTTGTATTCAGATAGGAGAACATGCCGCCATAGCTGCGGACAAGTTTCTTCAGCTCTTTTTTTGTGTGCCCCGCGAAGGCCATGTCAATGACCCCCGCGACGGGCAGCGAGCCTGCCCGCTCCGGGCTCATCGGGCCATCACCGTCAAGGGCGTTGTTGACATCAACGACGCGTCCCTGCCTGTGCAGCCCGACACTGATGCCGCCTCCTAGATGGGCGACGATGAGCGTCAATTCTTCGTAATCGAGCTTTTTTTCATCGCTGTATTTGCGGGCGACGGCTTTCTGGTTCAAGGCGTGGAAAATGCTGCGGCGTTCCACGCCGTTCAATCCCGAAAGCCTGGCCACATCGTCGAGTTCATCGACGACGACGGGATCCGCGATATAGGCGGGCTTGCCAACTTGCTCGGCAAGTGCACGGGCAATCAATCCACCGAGGTTTGATGCGTGCTCACCGTGTTCATGGTTCTCGAGCTCTTCCTTCATCCGGTCGTTGACACGATACAGACCACTCTCGATCGGTCGTAGCAACCCTCCGCGTCCGATGAAGCCGTCGATGGATTCAAGCGAGACTTCATACTCCTCGAGAAACTCTTCGATGAGGCGCTGGCGCATGGGCAGCTGTTCGGCGAGGGTCTCAAGCTGCAGCATCTCCGAGCCGTTGTGACGGATGGTCGTCTTCGCGAAAGGACGGATTTCATCGAAGAACGGGCTCTGTCCGTCGAAGACGGCGACCTTCGTGCTCGTCGAGCCCGGATTGATCGTTAGAATCCGCATCGAATCAATCCGCCGCAAGTTCCATCCCCGCATCGAACGCGCGGGTGTTCATCTCGAGCAGTTTCTGCTTCTCTCCCGTGAATCGTTCCTTGAAGACCTTGAGCAGCGACTCGCGCGAGAAGATTCCCGATGCCTTCACATAAGCGCCGAGCATCACCATGTTGGCGACTTTCAGGTTGCCGATCTCAAGAGCCTTCTGGTTGGCGTCGACCTTGATGATGCGCACATCGTCGCGCAAATCCTTCTCCTCGACGAGGCTGGTGTTGACCACCAGCACCCCGCCCTCCTTGAGCTTGCCTTGAAACTTTGCAAGCGAAGGATGGTTGAGGATGAGCAGCGAATCCGGCACGGAGACCACCGGAGAGTTGATGGGGTGGTTATCGAAAACAACCGAGCAGTTCGCGGTCCCGCCGCGGGTTTCGGGTCCGTAGGAAGGAAACCAGGTGGTGTGCATCCCTTCGTGGGTGGCGGCCTGCGCCAGCAGCTGCCCCATGAGCATGACACCCTGGCCGCCGAAGCCGGCGATGATCACCTTCTCTTCAGTCATCTTCCTCCTCCTTTTCAGGGTCCTTGAAGACCCCGAGGGGATAGTAGGGAATCATGTTCTCCACCGCCCAATCCAAGGATTCCCTGGGCTGGATGCCCCAGTTGACCGGACACGTGGAGATGAATTCGACGAGCGAGAACCCTTTGCCTTTCATCTGGGTGTCGAAGGCTTTTTCGAGGGCTTTCTTGGCTTTGCGCACATGCTTGGGGTCATGAACGCTGACGCGTTCGAGATAAGCGGCTCCGGGCACGGTTGCGAGGAGCTCGCTGACACGCAAGGGCTCACCGGTGCCCTCCTTCTCTCGGCCGAAGGGGGAGGTCGTCGTCTTCTGGCCGATGAGCGTCGTGGGCGCCATCTGACCCCCGGTCATGCCATAGATGGCGTTGTTGACGAAGATGACGGTGATGTTCTCCCCGCGGTGCGCGGCGTGCACGGCTTCCGCGAGACCNATCGAGGCCAGATCCCCATCGCCCTGGTAGGTGAAGACGGCGTGGTTTTCACGGACGCGCTTGATGCCCGTCGCAACCGCCGGCGCACGCCCATGGGCAGCCTGCTGCATGTCACAGTCGAAATAAACGTAGTTGAGCACGCTGCAACCCACACTCGCCACGCCGATCGCCTCCCCGATGAGGCCCTGTTCGGTCAGGACCTCGCCGACGAGCTTGTGGATGATGCCATGCGTACACCCCGGGCAGTAGTGGAATTCGCGGTCCGTCAGCCCCTGTTTCGGACGATAGACAGTATCGCTGTTCATGCGGCATCCTCCTTTTTCAGGATCGCTTTCGCCTTCTCGATGAACTCTTCAGGCTCGGGCACCACGCCCCCGGTACGCGCGTATAGATCGAGGTGGTAGCGACCCTGATTGACAATCTTCACATCCTGGTGCATCTGCCCGAGGCTCATCTCGAGCGTGAGCAGGGTATGGACGGTATCCGGGAGCTTCTTGAAGGCGTTTTCGGGGAAAGGCCAGAGGGTGATGGGACGGATCATTCCTACCTTGTATCCCTCTTCACGAAGCGACTCGACGGCGCTGCGGGCGATGCGGGCGGTCGAGCCGTAGGCAATGAAGACCAGTTCGGCGTCTTCGGTTTCGAGCCGCTCGTAACGCTGTTCGTTCTCGACCATCCGGTCGTATTTTTCCTTGAGTGCCAGGTTGTGTTCCTCCAGCTTGTTGGGATCGAGATGCAGCGAGACGATCGTGTTCGCCTTACCCCGTCGACCGGCGTCGCCATCCGTCGCCCATTCCTTGCGCTCGCGCTGTTTTGAATCCGGTGTGCGTTCGAGGTCGACGGGCTCCATCATCTGCCCGAGCAGACCATCGACGGCGATCATGACCGGATTGCGATAGGCGTCGGCCTTGTCGAAGCTCTGCTTGATCAGATCGACCGCTTCCTGAAGGTTCTCCGGTGCGTAGGAAAGCAGGTGATAATCGCCGTTGCCCCCGCCGCGAGTGATCTGGTTGTAATCCGCCTGGGAAGGCTGGATGCCTCCAAGACCGGGTCCTCCGCGCATGACGTTGATGATGACGCAGGGGACCTCGCTGCCGGCGAGGTAGCTGATGCCTTCTTGCTTGAGGGCGATACCGGGACTCGAAGACGAGGTCAAAACCCTCGCGCCGGCGCCCCCGGCGCCATAGACCATGTTGATGGCGGCGACTTCACTCTCGGCCTGGACGAACACTCTGTCTTCTTTCGCCATGTGCTCCGAGAGATATTCGGGTATTTCATTCTGCGGTGTGATCGGATAGCCGAAGAACGCATCGCATCCGCCTTTGATGGCCGCTAGCGCCATCGCTTCGTTGCCTTTCATCAGGACTCTGGACATGATTTCACTCCCTTTAGGCTTTCTTGAACCGTTCAACGGTGATCACGTTGTCCGGGCACATCATCGCACAGAACGAGCAGGCGATGCATTGCTCGGGGTCGGTGACGTAGAGCGGCGTGTATCCTTTCTTGTTGGTCCGGCTTTCATCAAGCGCAAGGATATCGACCGGACATGGCTCGATGCACAGACCGCAGCCTTTGCAGCGGTCTTCTTCAATCAGGATCCTTCCTTTCGCTGCCATGGCGTACCTCCTTTTTCTACAGCCATTCTGGGGCGAGGTAGCGTTCAAGCGCGCGCACCTCGCCGGCGAAAGCGCGTGTGATCGGCACTTTCGAGAGATGGAACGTATAACGGATCGGCAGGTCGAGTGTGTCGGAGACCGTGCGCAGAATCCGCTCGCCCTCGGCGAGCGTCTCCTCGGTCGTCTCCTCCATCAGATTCGTGTTATTGATAAGACCATCAACCTTGATGCCGCCCGCACCCTCGAGTCTGCTGATGAGCTGTAGGATCGCCTCCGGGGTGTCGAGCCCGGGACGCATGGTGTTGACCACCAGCAGACACTCGACGTGATGCTTGTCGATCACGTCGGTGTATTGGCGCATCAGCCGTGCGCCGGAGGGGCCGCCGCCGAGGTCGTAGACGGCGCGCATCGACGGGGAGACGAACGGTGTGCGGGCAGCGGCGCTGATCGTCGGCAGATCGCTGTTGAGGGATTGTTCCGGTGTGCCTTCAATCAACGCGATCCCTTCCTCCTCAAGCAAAGCGTGGACACTCCGGGAGCGGAAGTACGGATTCACGATGTCGAGGTCGACGAGCTTGTCGACCCCGGCATCGATAGCGAGGTTGATCGCGATCTCCGACTTCCCCGAACCGGAGTGTCCACACAGCATGACAATCCGCTTCATCAACGGTTGATATAATTCGCGTGGATCTTATCGATCTCGTCGATGCGTTTACGGGCGAAGATCTTCGCCGCCTCCTGCGTGGTCGCCTGATTCTCGCGGGCGAGGCGGTAGATCTCCAAAAGCCTGTCATGGATGCCCTGGATTTCATTGAAGGCTTTTTCGCGGTTGTATCCTTCTTTTGCAAGTTCGTGCGAGACATTGATGAGGCCGCCGGCGTTGATGACGAAATCCGGAGCGTAGAGGATGTCGCGCTTTTGCAGCGCGGCTCCATGCTTGTCCTCTTCTTCAAGGACGTTGTTCGCGGTGCCGCCCACGATGTCCACCTTCAGCCTCGGGATGGTATCGTCGTTGATGACGGCCCCGAGCGCGCAGGGTGCGAACACATCGACATCCAGATCATAGATGTCATCGGGTTCGACGAATTCCACATCGGGGTATTTCTTGCGGATCTTCTGGATGTGGTTGTCGTTGATTTCCGTGAAATAGATGCGCTGGGCGCCGGCGTCGAGGAGATAGCCGATCAGGTAGTCCCCTGTCTGCCCCGCGCCTTGAACAGCATAGGAGTACTTCGAAACATCGTCGTCGCCGTACTTCTCCTGAAGCGATGCCCGGATGCCGTGGAAAGCGCCCCAGGCCGTGGCCGGCGAAGGGTTCCCGCTTTTTTCGGGGATGGCGACGACGTGATCCGTCTCCATGTTGATATATTTCATGGCTTTCGCGTCCGTGTTGACATCGGGCGCGGTGATATAGCGGCCCCCTAGGGTCTGGACATAGCGGCCGAAGGCACGGAAATACGCTTCACCCTTGACTTTTTCGGGATCGCCGATCAGCACGCTCTTGCCGCCGCCGAGATTGAGCCCGGCACAGGCCGCTTTGTAAGTCATTCCTCTCGCGAGACGGAAGACATCGAGCGTGGCTTTTTCCTCGTTTTCGTAGGGCCATAACCGTGTGCCCCCGAGCGAGGGCCCAAGAGCCGTGTTGTGAATGCAGGTGATACCTTTGAGCCCGGTGCTTTCGTCATGGAAGAAAACCAGTTGTTCATACCCATGCTTTTCCATGTACTCGAACTTCTTCATGAATCTGCAAGCCTCCCTATAGAATGTTGGAGCCATAATTTAAACGCTCAATAATGAAAGCGTTTTACGCCCTGATTATATCATGCCCGCGGGGTAGATGCAACGTCTATCATCAAGCCATGAAAAAGGGCCCGCGATGGGCCCTGAATTCATTTGGCGACGACGTTTACCAGCTTGTCGGGGACGACGATGACTTTCACAATCTCCTTGCCGTCGGTGAACTTGCGTACGCGCTCATTCTCGAGCGCAAGCGTTTCAAGCCGTTCCTGCTCCATTCCCTTCGGCGTTTCGATGCGGTCGCGAACCTTGCCGTTGACCTGCAGGACGATTGTCACGCGTTCCTCTTCAAGCATCGCCTCGTCGGCCCGGGGATAATCCGCAAAGACGAGCGGGTCGTTGCCCAGGCGCTCGTTGAGCTCCTCGGCGAGATGCGGCGCGAAGGGGTTGAGCAGCTTGAGGAACGTCGTGAACGTCCCGGCATCGATGGAATCCTGCTTGAGCGATTCGTTGACGAACGTCATCAGTTTCGAGACGGCGGTGTTGAACTTGCTGTTCTCGATGTCTTCATCGACGCCGGCGATGGTACGATGCAGCTGTGCCTGCAGCTGCTCATCGGGCTCGACGTCGTCGAGGTTCTCATACAGCCGCCAGACCTTGTCAAGAAACCGGCGGGCGCCCTTGACACCGCTTTCGCTCCAGGGGGTGGATTCGGCGTAGTCCCCGATGAACATGATGTAGACGCGCAGCGTGTCGGCGCCATAGGTCTCGATGACATCGGCCGGGTCGACGACGTTGCCTTTGGACTTGCTCATCTTGTTGCCGTCAGGACCGAGGATGAGACCTTGGGCGGTCCGTTTCTTGAACGGTTCCTTCGTGGGGACAGCGCCGATGTCGTAGAGGAACTGATGCCAGAAGCGGGCGTAGATGACGTGGCGGGTGACGTGCTCCATGCCGCCGTTGTACCAGTCCACATTCAGCCAGTACTTCAGCTTGTGGTAATTGGCGAGTTCGCTGTCGTTGTCTGGGTCGATATAGCGCAGGAAATACCAGCTGCTGCCGGCCCACTGCGGCATCGTATCGGTCTCCCGGCGGGCGGCGCCTCCACAGGAGGGGCAGGTGGTGTGGACGAACGATTCGATATTCGCAAGCGGGCTCTCGCCGTCCGCGCTCGGTTCAAAGTGCTCGACATCCGGGAGTTCGACCGGAAGGTCCTCCTCGGGAACGGGAACCATGCCGCACGCCTCGCAGTGGACGATGGGGATCGGTTCCCCCCAGTAGCGCTGGCGGTTGAAGGCCCAGTCCTTCATCTTGTAGTTCACGGACCGCTTGCCGAGGTTGTGCTTCTCAAGATGCTCGTTCATCGTCTCGATCGCCTGCTGCACATCCAAACCGTCGAGGAAATCGCTGTTGACAAGCTCGCCTTCCTCGACGTCGGTGTAGGCGGCCTGCTCGATATCCCCGCCTTTGATGACTTCGATGATCGGCAGATCGTGTTCATGGGCGAACGCATAATCGCGCTCATCATGCGCCGGGACGGCCATGATGGCGCCGGTGCCGTAATCCATCATCACATAGTCCGCCACAAAAATCGGAATGGCATCACCCGTCAACGGGTGTTCGGCTTCGAGGCCTTCGATGCGGACCCCGCTTTTGTCCTTCGAAAGCTCCGTCCGTTCGAATTCGCTCTTCTCGCGGGCTTTCGATTGATATTCACGAATCGCCTCGAGATTCTCGATGCGGTCGGCTTCGGCTTCGATGAGGGGGTGTTCCGGAGCGATGACCATGAAAGTCGCGCCGAAGAGGGTGTCGGGACGGGTCGTGAACACGTTGAGGCTCTCTTGGGACCCGCGCACGGGGAAAGTGACCTCCGCTCCCTCGCTGCGGCCGATCCAGTTCTGCTGCTCGCGTTTGATGCGCGGGAGGGTCTCGAGCTCCTCAAGACCTTCAAGCAGCCGGTCGGCATACTTCGTGATCCGCAGGAACCACACGTCCTTCTCCTTCTGCACGACCTGGCTGCCGCAGCGGTCGCACTCACCGCCCTGCGATTCCTCGTTGGAGAGGACCACACGGCAGGAAGGACAGAAATTGACACTCGTCGTATCACGATAAGCAAGCCCCCGCTTGAACATCTGCACGAAAATCCACTGCGTCCACCGGTAATAATCCGGATCTGTCGTATCGACGACACGGGAGAAATCGAAACTGAAACCATAACGCTTGAGCTGTTCGGTGAACACCTCGATGTTCTGATCGGTCACCTTGCGGGGATGGACGTTCTTCTCCATCGCATAGTTCTCAGTCGGCAGGCCGAAGGCGTCGAATCCGATGGGGAAGAGAACGTTGTAGCCCTCCATCCGACGTTTGCGGGCGACGACCTCGAGGCTGGTGTAGGCGCGGATGTGTCCAACATGCATGCCGGTCCCGGAAGGATAGGGGAACTCGACCAGCGCGTAATATTTCGGTTTCTCGCCGAAATCCTTGGCATGGAATGCATCGGAAGCATACCAGCGTTCCTGCCATTTCCCTTCAATCTGTTTCGGATCGTAAGCCATGAAAACCACTCTCCTCAATCGTGCGGAATAAAAAAACCTGTTCACGCATAAGGGCGAACAGGTCGCGGTACCACCTTAATTTTTAGCTCTCGCCCTTAACGCGGACACACGGCACGGTTGCCACACCGCGCAGCTCGACGGACGAGTTCGCGCGTCCCGACCTTAGTTCACACCGGCCACTAAGTCTCTGCGTGAGGGGGTGGGCGCTACTGCTTCCGTTTCATCGCCTTTGTGCTGTACGAATATCATAGCACATCGGCAGGCGTGCTTCAAGTTTCATTTGCGGGCGCGTTTCTGGATTTCGAAGGCGAGCCGGCTCGTCTGCCGGAACGCGATGAAAAGCAGGATGATGAACAGAATCAGATTCAGCCCGCCGAAGAGATACTCGGCGAACGTATTGAAGATGAGCACCAAAAACAACAGCGTCGATGCATACGTCATCATCACGAACATCTGCCTGAAGGGGACCATCGGCAGACGGCGCCGGATGAGGAAGGAGTTGAGCAGCACGAAGATGTTGAAATAGAAGATGCCGATCAGCAGGCTCGAGAGAATAATGGGCGTCCCCCAAAGCGGCCGGTATCGGAGAATCTCATTATCGACGGCATTGAACAAGGAGGTGAAGAACGCATCCTCTTCCTCCTGGGTCTCATAGTCGAAATCCAGATTGTGGACATCCTCATGCAGCGATTCGATCGGTCTCTCGATCTGCAAGGGAGAGCCGATACCGCCCAAGAAGAAATGGACGGACTCCCCGTGGAGCACGACCTTCGGTCCGGCGCCTTCAAAAGCGTCCACATCCAGCGTGTCATGGCTGTCGATGTGATACGTCACAGCGCCATCATCGTAGAGCATCTCGCGAATGGGCTCCGCGCAGCTGAGCTCGGCATTCTCGACCTCGCAGGAGGCGGTGGGCCGTGTGAATTCCTGGCGGATCTCCTCTTGCTGGCTGTAGCCGAGCCCGTCGTAGGAGAGGATGCTGACGGTGGCCGGTGTAGCCATGATGATCGCGAAGAAGAACATATATCCAAGCGCGGCGATCACGCGGTCGCGCCGGAAGCGGATGAGTGTGTGCGGCGCGACGAGCGCCGAGCGGAATCTTTCAAGCATGCTACCACCTGCAGTCGTGGATTTGGTCTTTGTTTCATGTATTATAACACAAATTTTCAACGAGGCCGAACATCCATGTTAGAATAGCACAAAGGAGGTGCCCGCGATGGACAACAAGCGCTATTACACACTGGATCGGGCTTTCAAGGAGCGTTACGGCAAGAAAGTCTTCAAAGTCCCCTTGAACGGTGACTTCACCTGTCCGAACCGCGACGGAGTCAAGGCCTACGGGGGCTGCACATTCTGTTCGCCTTCCGGTGGCGCCGACTTCAACGCCCCCGCGTCCTTACCGCTCGCTGAGCAATATCGGCGCGTCGTCGAGATGCTCGAGAAGAAATGGCCGGATGCCTGCACCATCCCCTACTTCCAGGCCAACACCAATACCTACGCCCCCATCGGCGCGTTGAAAAAACTCTACGACGAGGCGCTTTCGCTCGATAAGCGCATCGTCGGCCTGCATGTCGCCACCCGCTGTGATGCGCTCGATGAAGAGAAAGCCTCGCTGCTGGCCACATATGCCGCCCAGACCGACCTCACCGTCGAGCTCGGGCTGCAGACCATCAACGAACAGACCGCCCGACGGATCAACCGCGGTCATGACCTCTCGTGCGTCGAACAAGCCGTTGGAATGCTCAAATCACGCGGCATCCCCACCGTGCTGCATCTGATCAACTCCCTGCCCGGCGATACCCGCGAGGATATGCTGAGGGCGGCGGAATATGTGAACGCCCTCGATGTCGAGGGTGTCAAGATCCACATGCTGCACGTGATGGAGAATACCCCTATCGCCGATTCCTACCGGGCCGGCGAATTCGACCTGCTCGATCTAGACAGCTACGTCGAGGTGGTAATCGCCCAGCTTGAACGGCTGCATCGCGATATCGTCATCCACCGCCTGACCGGAGACGCACCGCGGGAGACGCTGATCGCTCCGCAATGGACGGCGAAGAAATTCGTCGTCCTCAATGAAATCGACAAACGCATGCGGCAACTCGATACCTATCAGGGCCGCCTCGCCCCGTGATCGTCGCAAGCTTGTTTGAACATCGCTTCCAGGCCGTCCACGCTTTTCTGTAGCGAGAACCAGTCGGCATATCGCAGATAGTGCCGGGAAAGCTGTTTTCGCAGGGAGCCATCCTCCAGAAGACGGTCGATCTGCCTGGCTAGACTGCGGGGGTCTCCAGAAGTGAAACGGTTGGCTTCGCTCAGAGCGAACTGACCGGTCGCACTCTTCTTCGAATCCGAGATGATGGGCACGAGCCCGCAGGCCATGGCCTCGAGGCAGGCAATCGCTTCAATCTCCACATCCGAGGCATGCACATAGAGCTCACAGACGTTCATCAGATCGATCAGTGCATCTTTATTGAAAAAGCCGATCTCCGGGCGATGGGTGAGTTGCTCACCCCGCCGTGCGAGTTTGCCTTGCATCGGCCCCTGCCCCGCCAGGACAAGCTGAATGGAGGTCTCATGCCGGCTGCGGGCGACGGCGTCGATGAGCACATCCTGACGTTTCTCCCTTGAGAGCCTGCCGACCATGAGCACCAGCTTCCGCCCCGCGAATCTCGCGGGCTTTTTTGTCTGCCGGGGGCGGAACTCCTCCGCGACGCCGTTGGAGATGACATGAAGCTGCGCGCGGTATCCCCTGCGCAACAGGTTCGAGCGGATCATCTTGCTGGGACAATGCACATGCGTGAAACGGTCGTAGAACCGTCGATAGGTCCTGTAGAGCAGCTCGTTCACCGCTTCCACCTTCCCAAGGCGCAGCGTCGAGGTGATATTCTCCGGCTGTAGATGGAATGCCGCCGTGCTCGGTTTTTCAAGAGCGTCCGCAATCCGCTTGCCGCGGCGGCTCAGTTCGAAGGGCAGCATGAAATGCACCAGGTCACTTCTGCGGATCTCGCGTTCAAGGACGGCATCGTCGGGATGGGCGAGAAACATCCCCTGCCGCTTGCAGAGCTGATAGAGGAACGGATAGCGCTTGATGCCCGTGGGAACAGCGTATTCTTCGCCCGGATCGTCGCCGCAGACGACACGCACCTGGTGGCCGCGGGATTGGAGGCTGCGGAGCATCCGCGAGGCGGAGGCCGTCGTTCCGTTCTTCGAATGCCTGAACTGGTCGATGACGAAGAGAATCTTCATTCCTCCGCCTCCTCGTAGACAATATCAGGGAACGCCGCTTCAAGCCGTTCACAGGGATAGTTTCGATCCAGGAACTCTCCATAAGGCGTCCGCGGCTCCAGCCCCTCCCGTCGTTCACTCTGGCGCAGAAGCGCGGTGTAGGAAAGCGTCATGTTCACCAGGAAGAATGCGCTCAACCCAAGCGCCGTCCAGCTTGACGCACGTTTGGGTAAGGCTTCATAAGCCCGTTCAAGATGAGGAAAGGCCACATGGACCATGAAAAAGCCGAGCAGTCCCCAGAAAAGCGCATAGGGCAGCGTCGTGCGGCCGTTGATGTTGAGGAGGCGGTCGTGGTAGTCCCAGGAGACTCCGCCGGTGAGCTGTTCCTGCGCCGCGTTCGCCAGGTATTCGAACCCTCCGCCGAGCACCGCTCCGATGAGCACAGCCGCATACGGCCGGCGAATCGGGCGAAGCGCCAGCAGCATCAACACATAGCCGATTCCATACAGCGGGTTGAAGGGACCGTGCACGACACCGGAGCGGTTTTCGTAATACCCCTCGACGACGAAGTGCAACACCTCTTCATACCAAGTGCCGACCAGCGCCCCCACTGTAAAAGCGGCAAGCAGCTTTCCGAAGGAAAGACCGCCCCTCATATCCGCATTTTCAATCTTCACGCGCACGCCCCTCCCTTTGCATCAAGCCCCCGATGCGGCCGAAGAAGATCTCGAGCGCCAGCAAATCGGCCGCTCCCCCGGGCGAGACACCCTGGCGCTTGAGTCGCTCGTGCGCCGCCAGCATGAGAGGTTCAGGTCCGTCCTCGACGGCCCCGGCAAGTTCCTGGATGTCCTTGCGGGCGGCCTCGCCATGACGCAGAAGCGTCGTGTCCTCGGTTCTTGCCAGAATCCGGAACAGCTTCTGCAGGCGACTCTCCTCCTCCCGGGGGAACCAGGCGAAGATGCTGTCGAACCCGCGTTCGGCCTCCCCCCGGACACCCCGCATGCCGCGGGCCTTGTAGGCCTTCAGACCGTTTGTATCCCCTTCAGCGGCCTTTGCGAAGTCGCGCGCACTCAAGGTGCGGGCCTGCTCTGCGACAGCCCGCCGCATCGAGGCGTACCCCCCGCCCCGCCAGATGGCGCGTGCGGAGTGGGCGATCGCGAGACCGAAAAGAAAGTTCGCACCCTTGTGCGTGTTCACACCGGCCTTGGCATACATCGTCTCCTCCGCCCGGCGTCCGATCGGACGCAGCGATTCAAGACGGCCATCCAGCCCGGCGCGGGCGTACTCTACAAAAAAGGGCCGCAAGGCGGCGATGGATGCGAGGAAATGGGAAATGTTCATATCCGCGTGCCGCCCACAGTCGCGGGAGCTCACCAGCGCAAGGGAAGGATAGGTGAACGTTTCCTGCCGCAAGGCCAGGCAGGCCTCCTCGGCGAGGGCGCGGGCGAGATGTTCGCAAACGGCTTGCCGCATCTGATTGTTGAAGGTGTGGGGGTCGTGTCTGCGGCTGCGGGCGCAGACCTTCGCCGCATCCCCACAAAGCGGACAGCGGCGCGGCTTCAGATTGAGCGCCTTTCTCGAAAGGCGTCCGTTTTCGGTGACGAGGTCGAGGTCGATGTAGGCGCCGAGGGGATGCTGTGCCTCCAGCGTGGTCAAAAGGCGCTTGGCGGCGAAGGGGTCCGTCTGCACACCGAAAAGGGAGGCCTCCCCGTCCGCGCTGTTGAAGGATTCACAAAAGGGAGGATGAAGCAGTTGACGCACCTGGGAAGTGAACAGACGGACGAGCAGGGAGGTCTCCGGGCTTTGTTTCTCGAGTCCGGGACGGTTGGCGGTGACGGAGATGGCACCGGCGTGCGCCCCGGCGATCTCGGCAAGCCGCTGTGAACGCTCGCAGCGGGCCCGGAGGAGCTCAGTGACGGCGGTCGGTTCGCTTGATCTGTTCAATGACCTGCTTTCCTTTCTCGCTTTTCAGATACGCTAGCGTGGCCTCGGGAACATAAGGCCGGATGGCCTCCAGACCGTTCTTCCTGAGCAGTTTTCGGACGGTTGAGGCGCTGATGGGACGGGAATCGAGAGTCTTGCGGTCGATGGTCCGCAGCGAACTGCCGAGATAACGGGCCATGGTCTCGTTGTAGACACGCGTCATCGGGCTGTAGGGTTCATCGCCGACATAGCGCGCAACAATGTTGAACGCGGGCATGTAGTGCTTCTTGAAGGTAAGTACGTCGATGAGGGCATGGGATTCGTCGATGTCGTGTTCTTCTGATGCGAAATACTTGGGAAAGGTCGCATAGGAGACGAGATACCGACCTGTGGGCAGGACAGTGATGCCCTTGCGTTCGCCGATGGCCTCATGGATGATGGCGAAGCGGTCCTTGAAGGGAAAGAACGAGCGGTCCTCGCTCACGACGAAGACAAGAACCTGCGAATAATCCGCCCCGGCTTTTTCAATGAGATGGAGATGCCCCTTGGTGAGCGGGTTCGCGTTGATGACAACGGCGGCCTTCGCCTTCCCATCGAGACCGTACTCCTCCCGGAAGGTTTGCAGCTCGCGCTTGATCGAACCGCCGAATTCGAGGAAGGAGACGTTCATGGTGCTGACAATCGGTGTAAAGCCGAGAGAGGCGAAGATGGCCTCGTGCTCGGGAGAAGCATACGCGAACAGATGGGCGATCCCATCGGCTTCGAGTTCCTTGATGAGACGACTCATCAACCGATTGAGCACGTTTTTCCCGCGATAGGCCTCGCGGACCGCGACGCACTTGATGATGTCGTTGGCGGCCGAGGCGGTGGCAAGGATGCCCTCCTCACCCCGGACCACGAGCGTGCGGTCGATGTCCGCTTCATAACGAAGGTGGTGGCGTTTCAAAAAGGCACGGACCGCTTCGCGCTCCTCGGGAAGCACAACTTCTCTAATCTCCATATTCAACCCGCCTTTCGATAAAGGGTATCCTGAACATCGCCCCGGCGGCCTTCCACGATGCCGATGGCGTCGCCTCTGGTGATCGGCTTCGGTCTCCCGGTATACGCATGCGCGCTTTGCATCAGCGTCTCGATATCCACCACGGGGAGCCCGGCGGCTTTCAGACGCCCGGCGAGCTTGTCGTTGGCGGGATGGACGGCGATGCCGCGCTCACTCACCAGACAATCGATGTGTTCACCCGAGGTGGTCTTCGTGAAGAGGCGCTCTTGAATCAAAGGCGTGCGGCCGCGGAAGAGCGGCGCGACGATGATGGCGAGCTTACTGTCTTCAGCGGTGTCCGAATGACCCCCGCTGCCGCCGATCAGATTGCCGTAGGAATCGGTGGTCACGTTGACGTTGAACCCGGTATCGACTTCACTGGCGCCGAGGATGACGATATCAAGATCCTTGATTACCCGCGAAGCGTTCGTGGGATCGGCATAATCCCCGGCGCTGATGGGGATGTGCCCGGTGTTGCGCTGAAGACTGCCGATTGCTTCCTCATCGAAGCACTGGACATCGTAGAGTTTCTCCACGAGATTTCTCTCGAGGGCCTTTACATGCGGTGCGGCGATGCCGCCCGAGAAGAAGGAGGCCTGCGTCCCCGTCGCGGCGAGCATGTCGTTGAACTGCTCGGTAATCGCTAGGCTGATACCTCCGGCACCGCTTTGAAAGGAAACGCCGTTGCGCAACAGACCGCTGTGGCGGATGACCTCGGTGGCCATGCGGGCGATCTTCAATCCCAGCGGATCGCGGGTCACTTCGAGCGTGCCGCTGACGATGCCGCCCGGATCGCCGATTGAGGGAAGCCTGAGTACGTGATCGGTGTGCGAAGCGGACAACTGGCCGGGCACGGGGAAATCTTCGAGGCTGTCGGTGATCAGTACGGAGCGCTTCGCGCAAGCATGATCCTCGACGGCGTATCCGAGACTGCCGCAGGCGGCCGCCCCGTAGATGCCTGAGCCGTTTCCCTCCGCATCGACGGCGGGGGTTGCGAGGAACGCCACATCGATGGCGTTCTCACCCTGCAGCACCGCCCGGGCGCGTCCCCCGTGCGTCTGCATCGTGAATTCGCCCCGCAGCTTCCCACGGGCGATCGCCTCGGCGACCGGGCCGTTTACATAATTGGTCGTGACGTGCCGGATGGTCCCCTCCTCGATGCACGCCGCCGCTTCGGTGTGAACAGGAAAAAGGGCCGAGGCGTATAGATGCAGGTCCTTCAGACCACGCCTGCGCAAGGCGGCCAGCACCTCGTTCATCACGGCATCGCCGTTGCGCAGGTGATGGTGGAAGGACACGCGCATCCCGTCTCGAAGCTCGAGAACATCGAGCAATGCTTCTAGATCGTCAGTCCGCATCATCCGCCTCCTTTTTCAAGGCTTTGTAGCGCTTCGCACGTTCAAGCAGCTGCTTGGCCTCCTCAAGGACGGGACGGTCCACCATCCTGCCATCAAGAGAGAAACGCACCTCGCCCGTCTGTTCATGACGCTCGACGATGCGTCTGGCCTCCCGGATCCGTTCCTGTGAAGGGGTGAAAGCCGCATTCAAAGGGGGGACCTGGTTCGGATGAATCGCGCACTTGGCGTCGAAGCCGAGCGCGACCGATCGCTTCAGGTCTGTTTCGAACCCTGCATCATCAGACTCGGCATAAGGCGTGTCGATGGCCTCGATACCATACGCCCTCGCCGCCATGAGCAGACGGCTGCGTGCGTAGAGCAGCTCGATGCCGCTTTCTGTGGGGTGTGCATGAAGCGCCGCCCGCAGATCGACCCCGCCAAGAATCAGTCCATCAACCCCTGGATCCCTCGCGAGGTCCGAAAGCTCGAGAAACGCCGAAGGGGTTTCCACAAGCGCGAGCACGGACCATTCTTCTCCATCGAGCTGTTCACGCAGACTGGCCAGCGTCTGGATAGAGGCCTTCGGCAGCACCACTCCGTGGATGGGCAGCCCGTCGAGAATCGAAAAGTCGCGCGCCAGGGCATCGGCGTTGACACGGACATAAGCCGGCTGCGAGGGAGGATGCGTCTGGAGGAACGACCGGACGAGCTGACGCGCCTCATCCTTCTCTTCAAGAGAGACGGCGTCCTCGAGATCGAAAATAAGCGCATCGGCCTCGAAGACCTCCGCATGCTGCAGCATCCGCGGGACGTTTCCGGGCACGAAGAGATAAGATCTAGCCATCGTGCAGCTCCCGGTAACGTTCAATCGCCGCGATCAGCCTGGCACGGATGGTGAAATCCAGGGCGCCCTGGTCCTTGCAGCGGACGTAGACAGATTGAACCCCCATTTCCTCGAGGGTATCTGAGATGAGTGTGTGGATGTGTTCGTAGAAAGCCTCATGTACATCAGTCTCGAGGTCGATCTCGAGCTGTTCCGATGGTTCGAGACGGATCAAGCAGTCGCTGGATTCCAGACTCCCGGTCGTCACGGTCTCCTTCACGTTATCGCCTGCCTTCTATGAGCGCCTTCGTGCGCCGCATGTGATTCTTGACAATCATGATGCCCTCGTCGGTGCCCATGCCCGGTTTCGCCAGACACTGCTTCGCGTTACAGGCCATCGCGATCGAGGTGGTGACCTCGGCGCTGATGTTGGTTTCGTTGCAAGAACCGCCGCTGTAGGCGCCGACCCCTTTCCGCAGGCAATAGCGGAGCGCCTCGATGGTGTTGTTGACGCCACCGAGGTCGGGGGTCTTGACCTGCACCATGTGCGCGGCGTCCTCATCGGCGAAGTATTTGACATCCTCAAGGGTGTTGCACCATTCATCGGCGACGATCTCCACGTGGCAATCGGGGTCGTCGTCGATCCGCTGTTTGAGAGCCTTCAGGGCATCCTTCGTCTCTTCTCTCGAACCTTTGTCGATCGGACCCTCGATGCGGAGGGAGAAGGGCGAAGCGGTCTGCGAAAGCTCCCGGAGGTAACGGTGGACCTTGTCGATGTCGTCGTCGAAGATCATGCCCACGGTCCCGTAGACATCGATGTGAAGGACGGGATGATAATCGGGAGAAGGGCGTTTCGTCAAGATGCGTTGCCGGAGCCATTTCACATACGACTCCAGCAATTCGCCCCGGGGACCGAGTTTGTTCTTGACGCTATTGATCAACGCATGCGGAAGCACGTCGACTTGCTTCATGATCATCTTGTCTACGTTGTTGTAGCGGTCATCACCGGTCTGGGCGAACAGGGGAATGAGGTGATATTCATCGCCCTTGATGTCGTATTCCCGGCGCACGACTTCGCTCATGGTGATTCCGTTCGCCTTCGCGGTGGCTTCGAGAAGCGCCTGGGTGATGCCATACCGCAGAGCGGTATGGATGGTTCTCCCTTCGACTGTGAACGAATCAAAATATTCCGCGTTCTCCCGGAACCGCCTGACATCGAGTCCAAGCAGTGCCGGGGTCAGGTGCCGCTCGAAGAACCGGGCGGCTTCCGCCGCGCTGAAAAGCGGGTCCCGTCCGGCCGCTCCGGAATACTGCACGGCGACGGCATCGCCATAGGCGATCATGTCGTTTTCAAGAATGAACATGATCGACAGTGTCTCGCCGGCCTGTCGGATGGCGTCGAACTTCTCTGTCACGGGCTTGCCGAGGTAGGTGAAATGATCCAGCTCCGCTCCTTGCTTGATTGCGGACTGATCGTCGTAGTAGAAACCGGTGTAGCCTTCGGAGAGAATGACGTTCTTGATTTTCATGGTGTTGGATGCTCCTTTTTATTCTGTGTCGCGATCGAAGCGCCGACCAGGCGGCCCCGGGAGACGGCATAGATGTCGTCAATGGTCATCTGGAAATCCACTTGACGGCTTTCCTGGTCCGCCCGGTTCTCAAGCGCGTCTCGATGATAGGTCTTGATTTCGTCATTGAAAGGCAGATTGCCGAATTCGAGGATGCGGATGTTCCCCTTGGCGTCCCGTGCCGGCAGAACCTTGCCGGCGTTGATCTGGCTCGGCGCGAAGGGGACATCGAGAACGCCGGCCTTGAACGCCTTGACAGTCCCCTCGGCAAGGTCGCCCTTGCCGATATTCAAGGTCGCATAAAGCAGGGCGTTGACTTCCTGCTTGATCAGGTTCTTCTCCGCCTCGAGAGCGTTCGAGGGCGGCTGGCGCTGTTCTCTGAGCAGCCCCGTCACCATCTTCGAGGCCCTCAGTCCTTCGGCATTCGCTTCTTTGGTGGGGATGCCCTCCGATTCATGGGGCGACTTGGTGATCATCTTCGTCGCTCCTCCAAGGGACGCGACGGCTGAGGCGAGAGAAATAATCCCCATCGCCTTGGATTCATCCTTGGGGAAACCGCCCATCCACTGATGGAAAACCGTTGTCACGTGAACGTCTTCGTATCCGAAGAGCTTAAGGTAGTAGGTGGTCAAAGATTCGAGGGTTTCGAGGGCGGCGACGTCCTGCACGATGTTGCCGCACTGCCCATAGCCGACAGTGATGCTCTTGACACCCTGTTCTGCCGCCAGCAAGGCTTCAATGATGGCCACCGTATGCGTGATGCTCGGCGGCACGAGCGTTCCCGTCAGAGGTCCGAAGGGTTCGCGATTGATGATGACGCCGGCCTCCGCGTATAGACCCACCAGACGGTCGATGTATTGCCAGTAGCGGAGGGTGTCCTCCAAAGAGATGCTTTTGGCGTAAGGGATGTTGTAGGAAATCCCGCCGCCCTCGTTCGAGGTCCAGCCGCCGGCGTGGATGATCTCCGAAAGCAGCCTGGCGTCCGGGGTGCCGTGCCTGGCCTGAACTGGCCGGCTGACGGCCTGCAAGACCTCATAACAGGCTTCCGCTCCGTGATTGACGGCGGGAAAACCGTTGAGCAGCGACCGCTTCTGCTTCTTCGATTGCTTGATTGCATCGGCGGCGAGCGAATAACGATTCTGCCGTGTATAGGAATCGATTGTCGAAGGCAGAAGGTCGGCCTCGCCATGGTCGGCAAGAAACCGAAGCAGCTCGATGTGCTGATCAATCAGCGCGACGCCGGCGCGAGGCTGCGTCAGCGTCACGCCTTCTTCCTTCGCCCGCTTCAGAACACTGGCGAAATCCTTCTCTTCAGGAATCGATTTCAAGCGTTCAATGGCGTTTTCAAGCTTGAGTGCCTTTGCAGAGCCGGTTTCCCACTGCGCGAGCACTTTTTCGCGTGTCTTGTGGAACTTTTCTTCGGAAAGCTTCTTGTTCTTGATCATGTCGAATCTCCTATACCAAGTGACGTTTCATCAACTTGAGGGCGAGGCGGGGGTGTTTCTGCGCCAGCAGCCCCATCGCGTGCATGATGTATTGCTCATCGATCAGGAAGTCGCAGTCGGTCGGGCGCAGCTCGAGTTTCTTCGAACTTTTATGTTCAACTTCGTGAAGGATTCCTTTGGGATCTTCCGCGTTGATCAGGATTCCTCCGGTCCCGATGACATATTGAATGTCGGTGAGGTCCTTGCCGGTCTGGTAATACATATTGCCAAGCGGCGTGTAGACGACCTCGACTTGTCCCACGTGGCGGCTCATCGAATAATCCGTGCAGATTCGGGCGAGTGCGTGGTCGAATTCACGCTCCTCATCAGTATCCGGCAGATAACCGATCTCCTCGTGCCGCTTCTTCACGGATTTCTCGATGTAGTCCTCATCGGCCTCCTGTTCGCCATTCTCGTAATACTGACGGAACTCATATGGCGAAACGAGACTAAGCAGGGCGTTGGCACTGTGACGGACGCCGAGGTCTCCTTCGACCGTGCGTTTCGCAAATGGTTCCTGAAGCCCCTTGAGGATAACTTCGGCCCGCTTGGGGACCCCTTCGCCGATAGTGTGGACATCCGTAGTCGCTCCGCCGATGTCGAGCACGACGAGGTCTCCGTATCCTTCCATCTCCTCATATCCCTTGGAAAGCAGTTCGGCGGCTTGGAGGACCGCCTCCGGCGTGGGCATGATAAATTCGCCGATCTTCTCTTCGGCCTGCTTGATGCCCTTGCCTTCGATAATCTTGGTGATGAAAATCTGACGGATGACATCCTTCGCCGGTTCAACGTGGAGCTTTTGCAGTTTCGGCATCACATTGTCGACAATGTAATGCTCGATATCGGTCTTTTGAAAAATCTGTGCCACTTCATCGGCGGCGTCCTTGTTACCCGCAACAATGATCGGCACGTCGAGGCCGGCTTCGGCGAGCTGCTTCGCATTGTGCAGGATACATTCCTTGTTGCCGCCGTCCGTGCCTCCCGCTAGGAGGATGATGTCGATGTCCGCTTGCTTGAGCGTCTTGATTTCTTTCTTGCCGAGATGATGGCTGAAGACATGCTCCACGAGCGCACCAGCTCCGAGACATGCCCGCTTGGCCGCTTCGGCGGTCAATTCCTCGACCAGTCCGATCGCCGCCATCTTCAAACCGCCGGCTGCCGAGGAGCAGGCGGAGACGGCATCGATCTCACCCATCTCCGGATGGGCTTTACGGAGTTTCTCCAAAGCGACCTGGAACCCTTCGTTCACGTCGGTGCGGATTGTCGTCATCGCCCGGGAAGTCCCGATTAGTTTCTCCGCTTCGAGATCGACAGCCGTCAGCTTCGTATAGGTGGATCCGAAATCGACCAGCAATTGGACGCTCACTTGGACAGATCCCCCTTCAAATCTTCCGCTGCCTGTTCGATATCGGCACCCGGAGGATAGACACGGTCGAACCCCATTTTCTTGAAACGCTGTTCCACTTCCTTGAAATCCTGCTTACCGACGACGATGTTCCCACCGACATAGAGCTTGACGTGCGACAGGCCGGCCTCGACACAGTTCTCCTTGAAATACTTGCAATCCATTTCGCCGTGGCCGTAAAGAGAGGACACCAGAATGGCCTCTGCATCCGTCTCGATGGCCGCGTTGATAAAGTCCTCCTGGGAACTGAGGACGCCGATGTTGACGACGTCGAAACCTTTCTCCGTCAAAACGTGTTCAATGATTTTGTTGCCGACGGCATGGACGTCGGCTCCGATGACGCCAATGACTACCGTGTGCATACAAACCAGTCCTTGTGTTCATTAGAAGCCACAAGAAAAAGGATAATTTCACTGCGTAAATCATCCTTCTCCAGCGTCTTTGAAGTATAGCGAAAAGCGGCGGTTCCACAGACACAGACCTCCAGATGATTAGCATCCGAAACAATGCCGGGAACTTTTTCCATCCGTTTACCGCCTTTCGAAACGCGCTGGTGTTGTAAACGCTTTCTACATTACTTATTATACGCTTATTGGGCGAATTTTCAAGCCCTTCAGAGGTATTTGTAACAAGAAACGGTTTGTATGTCAACCGCTTCCGGAAAATAAAAAAAGAGCGTCCTGGACGCTCTTCATTCAGCCGAAATAAGTCTTTTCCTCGAAACCGATGCGACCGGCGATCAGCCGCATTGGAAACGCGCGGATGAAATGATTGTACTGCAGGATCTTCGAGTTATACTTCAACCGAAGGGTCTGCAAGGTCTCGAAGCGACGCTTGAGCTCCGGCGCCGCCTCCTCATCGCTTTCCTCAAGCGAGACATAGAGAGTCTTCAAGGCCTTGAAGACAGCCTGACGCTCCTCTAGGGAAAGCGTGCGGAAACTGCTTTTCGTGACTCGGTCGATGCGGTTGAGATAGTCGTAATCGTCGTAGTGACTGAAAAGCGACGCATTCTTAGCATACGCGGAAGCGGTCTCGAATAGCGCCTTGTGAAAATTCAGCTCGAGGCGGGCCACCTCGGACCACAGCTTCAGCATCCGGTTGCGTCTGTTCAAAAGCAACACCAGACCGGCGATGAGAAGCAGCACGATAACCAGTATGTCTATCCACGGTTCATACAGCACAACGGAACCTCCTCATGCCAGCTTCTGCTGCTGTCGTTGATAATAGTTTTCGAATTCCCGGTTATATTTGATGAAGCGATCCAGAATGTAGGGTTCGAAATAGTCCTTGAACTCCAGCTCGAGCAGCTCCACGGCCCGTTTGTGAGTGAGGGCGGTCTTGTAGTTGCGGGGCTGCCGGAGAATCTCGTAAATCTCCGCAAGCAGTATGATCTGGCCCTCCTGCGTCCGCTGAATCCGTTTCATGCGCTCCGTGAAGGCCTTGTCCGCCGTCTTCTCGAAATGAGCGCGGACAATGTCCTCGCTTTTTTGATTGAGCTGCAGGCGCTTGATGATGACGCTGCCGAGGATGGTCTTGTCGCGGATGACCTGGTAGTCCTTTTCATCAAGGACTTCCTTATCCTCGTATTCGACAATCGAGAGGTCGTCGATGCGGTCGATGTGAATCTTCGAATAATCGTAAATCTCGCTGCAGACGCTCGGACTGAGGCCGAGCACGTTTCCTAGGCGGCTCGCCAGCTCGGCGACCCGCTTGGCAGCGTGACGTCCCTCCGCATGCGAGCGCGGTCCGAAAACGCCGATGACATCGAAGACATCACCGACAACAGCCTTGAAGTCCGATTCCATGTCGCGACGCTTGAGCAGCTCCTCCTTGCGCTTGTTGTTCATCATCTCACCGATCGCGACCGAGGAATACAGCGCAATGTGGAAGATGACAAGCACGAGGGTCCGTAGAAGGATGTCGATGGTGACAGAGGGATTCTCGATAATCAGATAGTCGAAAAGCGTCTGGATGGAGTCTGCATAATTGTATAGCGGGTACATGATGGTGACGTGGACGATCGTCATCAGCACCAGGACCCATTTGAACAGAATTCTCAGCAGCGTCGCGTTTTGATAGAGCGCGATGACGATGAGGGCGAAGTAGACCAGTCCGTATCCCGCAAGCGTGATCGACAGCCCGCCTTCGGTCCCAGGGGCCACGCCGACACGCAGCTTGATGTAGACACCAATCGAGGCCAGCAGGATATAGACGCTGGCGATGTACATCGCCATCTGCTGCTTGAGGAGGGTCCGGGGCCGTTCGCGGATAATCCGTTTCAAGGTGGTGTTGATGGCGAACATCAACACCCCGAACCCGAAGATGACGATGTAGTTGGGATCCTGTGAACCCAGAAGGGTGAAGATCAGGAAAACGGCGTTGGTCACGATGAGGATGTTCTTGATGACGCGGTTGCGTCGATACAGGACGCTTTTCTCATCTAGGATGTCGACGCCTGACTCGAAGTGGAACTTGTCCCGGGCGCGCTTCACTATCCGTTTATAGATGATGCGCAGGCGTTTTTTGAGGATTGAAGGCTTGCTTCGCTTCTTTGGCTTGTCCGTGCTGGAGTAGCTCTTGATCCGTTCAACGACACTCTTGAAAAAGAGGGCGATCCTATCGATCCGGGTCGTCCGGTTCGGGTCCTCCTCCTTTTTCAGCGTCTCGACATATTCCTTCAGTTCGTCGGGGTCGCTATCAGCCTTCTTGAAGAAATCTTCGAGATCCCGTTCCTTCTTGGCCATGCGATCACTTCCTAGAGGTCGAAATCGAGCTGGATCTCCTTATAGCGCGGGTCCTTGCGAGCCTCTTTTTCATTTGCGATCTGCGCTACACGGGTCGATGAGGCGGCGGCGATGGCGCCGACGATGTCATCGAGAAACGTGTGGCAGACAGTCTCGTCTTCTTTTCCCTGGGTGTTCAGCTTCTCGATAATGAGCGGCTTGTTCACATCAATGTCTCCGAAATTGGTCTTGCCGATGGTTCCGAACAGTCCGGCCAGTTCAAGCCCGAACAGTTCGTCGATACCGAACAGGCCGAGGTCATTGTGCAAAATTTCCCTCAATGGTTCGCGAATCCGATTCTCCTCGGTCAGCCGGTCAATCTCGGCGCCGAGCTGGAGAATGTGGAAGGTGTCACGCAGCGAGAGAATCTTCTCGACGGACTCCACACAATCCTGCCTGGATACGTCTCCGGCCCATTTGGATTGCTGCTGATAGGCGATCTCGGCGATGTCGTCGACGGACACCCCGCGCTCCTCCAGGGTCTCGACGTTCATTCGGAGCATTTCATTCCGGCTGAACAGGGAACGTTTGGACATGTGAATGTCTCCTTCTTCTTGGGTTGGGTTCGTTTTCAACATTATAGCACTTTTATGGCGAAAAGAAAACGTCCGGGAGCCTCAAGCATTCTCACAGCGTCCGCCCATGATGAAAAGCTCCCGACCTCGGCCGTTCATGAAATCCTTGGTATCCATCGGCCGCTTGGCGGGAGGCTGCACACGCAGCAGCTCCAAAGCACCCTCGGCGGTGGCGATCGCCACCCTGCCCTTGCCAGGATGGAGAATCGTTCCGGGGTCGGCTTCCCGATCAAGGGTCTTAGCGTCCAGAACCTTGATCCGTTCACCCCCGACAACGAGGAACGCTCCAGGGTCGGGATTGAAGGCGCGGACCTTGCGCTCGAGTTCCAGCGCCGTGCGGTTGAAATCCAGCGCACCTTCCTGCTTCTTGACTTTCGGCGCATACGTGGCCTGTGAATCATCCTGCGGGGTAGGCTCGAGCGTGCCCTTGTGGATATCGTGCAAGTGTGCCCGTAACAATCGACAACCCGCTTCGATGAGCTTCTCGGTGAGCGTCCCCTTCGTCTCCCGGCTGTCGATGGGGACGACTTTCGAAGCATAGACCGGTCCGGCATCCATTTTCTCTGTCATGGCCATCAGACTCACGCCGGTCTGTTCATGACCCGCCTCGATGGCGCGTGTGATCGGCGCCGCTCCTCTTAATGAAGGCAGCAGGCTGGCGTGTACGTTCAGCGCCAACGGCACCTTCTTTAGAATGGAAGCCGGCAGGATGTCCCCGTATGCAACAGTGAGCAGCACGTCCGGTTCCAACGCTTCAATGGTGCGGGCTAGTTCGGCGGAGCTGTTCGGCTGCAGGCAATCGATGTCGAGGCGTTCGGATTCCTGCTTGAGCGGCGGAGCCTGGCGTCTGCGGCCTCTGCCCCGACGCTTGTCGGGACGGGTGACGACAAGCTTCACATCGCCGAGCTCAAGCGCTGCGGACAAGAATGGAACACTGAACTGCGAGGTGCCCATGAAGATGATGTCCATAATGGTCACTCCTTTGTCGCTCAGAATATACGAGGGTAATGGTTGAGGCTCAACCGCTCGCTTTTCGGGTCCATCCCGGCTTGTATATCGCTCAGGGCCTCGGCCAGCGCATCGGCATCTTCGTGACGGACGATGAGGGACCAGCGCAGGTATCCACCCTGCTTGCGGATGAAAGGCTGGGTGGGTCCGAGCACATCGAACATCGACAGCTTCTGTTTGGTCTTCAACGCCCGTCGATAGGCGACGCGGTCATCTTCGGCGGCGAGAAGCACCTGCGAAAGCCGGGCGAACGGCGGCACTCGGGAGAGGCGTCGAAAGCGCAGGTCCCGTTCATAGAAGCGCTTCGTGTCCCGGTCTAACACCATCTGCAAAACTGGATGGTGTTTTTGATAGGTCTGGATGAGCACGTCACCCCGGGTGTCACGCCGGCCGCTTCTGCCGGCGATCTGCATCAACAAGGAAAAGGTCTCGCTCTCCGCGTAGAAGCTGGGCACGTGAAGACCCATATCAGCGCTCAGCACCCCGACCAGCGTGACCTTCTCGAAATCAAGTCCCTTGGCGATCATCTGCGTACCGATCAGCACATCCCCTTCCGTCTCGAAACGATGGAGGATCTCCTCATGGGCTTGCTTACGCTGCGTTGTATCCCGGTCCATGCGAAGAATCGAAGCTTCCGGGAACCACTCCCGCAAAGCGGTCTCGACTCGCTCGGTACCGACACCCATGAAACGGATGTGGGGGCTTTTGCAGGATGGGCACTGTTTCGTCATCGGCTGGGCGTGGCTGCAGTGATGGCAGACGAGACGGTCGCTGTGGCGGTGATATGTCAGCGAAATGTCGCAGTCGGGACATTTGACGACATGCCCGCAGGCACGACAGAGGACGAACTGGGCATGGCCCCGCCGGTTGAGCAGCAGCAACGTCTGCTCCTGCCTGTCGAGGCGGGATTGAATGGCCTTTTGAAGGTCCCGGGAGAACATCGAGGTGTTGCCATCCTTGAATTCCTGCTTCATATCGATGAGCCGGAGTTTCGGCTCACGACTGAAAAGCGCCCGTTGTCTGAGCCTCAGATATTCATAGTAGCCTTCCCGGGCGAGATGATAGCTTTCCGTCGAAGGGGTCGCGCTTCCTAAAAGCACCGGACAGCGATGGGTCCTCGCCCGTCTGGAGGCGACGTCCTTCGCATCATAAGGCGGCGCTTCCGACTGGATGTAGGTGTCGCTGTGCTCCTCGTCAAAAACAAACAGCCCGATATCCTCAAACGGGGCGAAGACGGCGCTCCTGGCGCCGACGACGAGCTGCGCCTCGCCGCGTTGCATCCGGCGCCACTCGTCGTATTGCTCACCCACCGTCAAGCCGCTGTGATAGACGGCCACAGTACTCCCGAATCTCGCTTTGAAGCGAGCGGTGATCTTCGGCGTCAGGGAGATCTCCGGGAGCAGCACCACGACCTGCCGTCCCGCATTCAGCACGCGGGCGGAAAGCTCAAGGTAGATCTCCGTCTTGCCGCTGGAGGCGACGCCATGCAGCAGGTAGGTCTGAAAGACGTCGAGTCGGCTGGCGATTACATCGAAGACCTGCTGTTGCGTTTCGGTGAGCGTCACGTCTGTATCCTCAAGTGCATAGAGAGTCTGTTGTTCGCGGTAACGCTCCTTTGAAAAGGATTCAACAACCTCCTGTCGCATCAAGCGTGAAAGAGAGTCATGCGAAGCGTCGGCGGCCTTGAGAAGCTCCGCTTTCTCAATCGGTTCATCATGCTCTGCAAGTATGTCGACAAGTGCCTGCTGCTTCGAGCCTCTCAAGCTTTCGGGGTGCTTCTTCAGCCGTATGTAGTCGACCGTCTTCGCATATTCCGTCTGACGTAGACGCACATCCTGTTCAAGGAGGCCATCGGAAAGCGCCTGATGCACCAGTCGACTCTTCGTTTTCAGGGCGCCTTCGTAAGGCACGGGCTTCTTAGTCGGGAAGAATTCACGCAGTTCTTCCGGCAGGGCCGAACAATCACGCGGAATCAGCCACACACGCGTCCGCATCGACAAAGCCCTCGGCAACATCGCCGAGAGGTACCTGACGCGCGGATGCAGGTGCCGCCGGGAGAGCGTGTCTGCGAGCGACAGACGTTCCTGGTCTAAAGGCGGGCGCAGGTCGAGCACCGAACGGATCTCCTTCAACCGCTCCAGTCCGCTACTCGTTTTCAAACCGGTTACGTAGCCGGAAAGCACGCGCGGACCAAAAGGGACTTCCACGCGCTGCCCCGGCTTCACGGCATCAACAAGCGTTCCCGGCACCACGTAGTCGAACGTGCGGTCCAGATGCCAGTGCGGAATGTCGATGAGCACTTCTGCAATCATGCGCATTCCCTCATTTCAGGAAACCATAGGCTTCAAGCGCACGGGCGATGCCGTCCTCCCCGCAGGGCGCAGTGACGTAGGAGGCCACCTGCCGGACAGCTTCAGGGGCATCACCCATCGCGATCGAATTGGGGATTTTCGCCAGCATCTCCTTGTCGTTGTTGCCATCGCCGAAGGCGTAGGCTTGTTCGAACGGGATGTTGAGATGGTCGAGGACCACCCGGATGCCGTCGACCTTGCTCTTTTGGGAATAGAGAATATCGAAGCCTTCTTCGAACCACGGCACCACGTGGAAATCTCCTAGCGTCTCATAGATGGGACCGGCCTCGCGGTTATGGGTGAACGCCCAGAGCTGATAGATCTCGTCGTGCTGCTCGTGGGCGGGGTCGACTTCGGGCAAAGGCAGGCATTGTTCCTTGAAGCGTCTTCGGATCGGGGCATTGATGGCGCGGATGCTGTGCTTGCGTTTGCCGAGCATGCCATAAAGCAGCCGATTGCTCTCAAGCGTGGCTTTTGCACGTAGCACATCGGGTGTGGGCATCGGCTGATCATGAAGAATCTCATCACCGAGATAGACAAGCTGTCCATTGACGGTGATCAGCACCTCGAAAAACGGAAGAATCTCCTCGACGACATCCAGCATGTAGCGCGCTCTTCCCGTTGCGAGCGCAAGGATGGTGTCCTCGCGGTTTCGAACGCGACGCAGGGCGTCAATTGTCGAATCCGGTACGGATCTGATGCGATGGTCGAAGAGTGTGTGGTCGACATCGAAGAACAAGATGTACTTTTTCATTGTCTATCACCTGCTGATGAAAATTATAACACAAAACCTTTGGTAATTTGGCTGAAATAAGCTATAATGGAATGAAATCACCTTTCGATACTTAAATGCTTTACAGATTCACAGGAGGACGCAATAATGCAAAACTTTTTGAAGAAGCACGAAGTCGGTGTGTTTGCATTAGGCGGACTTGGTGAAGTTGGGAAAAACATGTACTGCGTGGAGTACCAGGATGAGATCGTCATCATCGATGCCGGAATCATGTTTCCGGATGACGAGCTGCTCGGCATCGACTACGTCATCCCGGACTACACGTACTTGCAGGAGAACGAGCACAAGATCAAAGGCCTCTTCATCACGCACGGCCACGAGGACCACATCGGAGGAATCCCTTGGCTTCTCCGGCACGTGAAGGTCCCGAAAATCTACGCCAACGGACTCGCGGTTGGACTCATCAAGAAGAAGATGCAGGAACACCGCGGCATCCACTACAACCTGCTCGAGTTTTTCGAAAACGACATCATCCGCTTCAACAACCTGAAAGTCAGCTTTTTCAGGACAAACCACTCGATTCCAGATTCGCACGGCATCGTCGTCAAGACCCCGCAGGGCAAGATTGTCCACACGGGGGATTTCAAGTTCGACTTCACCCCCACCGGCCCCGACGCCGATTACGCAAAGATGGCCCGTCTTGGCAGCGAAGGGGTCCAGCTTCTGCTCAGCGACTCCACGAACGCCGAAGTCGAGGCCTTCACGAAAAGCGAGACCACCGTCAGCGAGAACATCCGGGATATCTTCTCGCGCATCGACGGCCGCGCGGTCATCGCGACATTCGCCTCGAACGTCTATCGAGTCCAGCAGATTATCGAGGCCTCCATCGCGACGAACCGGAAAGTCGCCGTCTTCGGCCGCAGCATGGAGCGAACCATCGAGGTCGGCCAGGAGATGGGCTACATCGAGGCCCCGCACGGGACCTTCGTCGGAGCCCGGGCCCTCAAGCACTTCAACCCCGAGGAGATCACTATTCTCTGTACCGGTTCCCAGGGTGAACCGTTCGCCGCGCTCTCGCGTATCGCCAACGGCTCGCATCGACAAATCAAGGTCCAGGATGGCGACACCGTCATCTTCTCCTCCAGTCCCATCCCCGGAAACAAGGCCTCGATCAACCGCACCATCAACCAGCTCTTCAAACGCGGCGCCGACGTCATCGTGCACTCCCCTCTGAGCGACACCCACACCAGCGGGCATGCGGGGGCCGAAGAGCTCAAGCTGATGCTCAAGCTCATGAAGCCTCGTTTCTTCATGCCGGTGCACGGTGAATTCCGCATGTTGAAAAAACACGCTCAGACCGCCGTGGCTACCGGACTGCGGGAGGATCGCACCTTCGTTCTTGATAACGGCGATGTCCTCGCCCTCTCCGGCGGCAGCGCCCGCATCGCCGGAAACGTCCGCGCACAGAGCGTCTTCATCGATGGCAAGGGTATCGGGGACATCGGCAACGTGGTGCTCCGCGACCGGCGCATCCTGAGCGAGGACGGTCTTCTCACCACCATCATCACCATCGACAAGGAAACCCGGCAGCTCATCGACAAACCTGTCATCGTCTCACGTGGGTTCGTCTACATGAAGGACCACACTGAACTCACCAATGAGATCAGCCACATGGTCAACCAGCATGTCGAGGAACTCATCAAGCGTAAGCAGGACGTTCCGGTGCCGACCATTAAAAAAGAGGTCACCAACCTCCTCAACGATTACATCTACACCAAGACGGAGCGCAGTCCGATGATCCTCCCCGTTGTCGTCACTGTCTGAGATTCCTGCTTATGAAGAAAGGCACCGCATGTGAACCGCTCCCCGTCAAGTAGACAGTGGAAATAATTAAACAGATGCCAAGGCCTGATTCCGATATTGCATCGGGGTCAGGCCTTTTAATGCAGGTGAA
>SL_8KL_010_SEDDRAFT_10000116_pt1 | contig 64083 bp, 66 predicted proteins | sample SodLakKL_010_SED_4_FD_11160 | JGI IMG/M metagenome (IMG submission 11160)
TCTTCGGGGGCGCCATCAATCTGATCATAGGCCCGGAAATCGCCAAAATACTTGGTGATCGCCGCTGTCAGCGTTGTCTTGCCGTGGTCCACGTGACCAATCGTCCCGATATTCACGTGCGGTTTATTGCGTTCAAACTTCTGCTTTGCCATGGTTTCGGCACCCTTTGTTGCTGGGCCACGTCAGTGTGACCCGAAAAGACACGCGGGCCACTTACTCAGCTTGGCCCGGAAAATCAAGCTCGGTTTCGTCAGGAAATGACAAGGCGCGGGTTTTGCGCAAGTCGATAAGATTGTTATAACCGCTGGGGCCGCGTCGTTGCCGCAAACCCCATTGGCGCTAACTGGCATCCCCGGCTTCAACCAGTTCTGCTGCGGCTTCGGCGTTGATACCCTCTGACTCTGTGCTTTCAGGCTTTGGCGGGAACCAGTCGGAATTGGACGCAAGCCAGTTTTCAATAGACAAAACAACGTTTTCCGCAAGGTTTTGCATCTGCTGCTCACGCGTCTGGGTGTTGCCAGAACCGACAATGGTTTCGCCTGAAATCGCTTCGCCGACAATGATCCGGTGGGGCCGCGCATTCAGCTTCTCGCCCGCGGCATCATCCCACAAGTCAACTGTGACCCCCAACGCCGACCGAGGCGACAGCACCAGCGGAATGCCCGGTGGGGCGATCATATAGGCCTGAACATTGACCCCGATATGATACAGCTTGTCGCCATCATAGCGCCCCAGTCTGCGGCGCATTTCCGAGACAATCGCTTCTTCCCATTCATCCGCTTCTGCGGGGCGCGAGCCGGGCAAGGGCGTGGCGTCATCTGCAACGACAATCGCATGGCTGAGGAAAAAATCCCCCAATTCTGCGCGCTCATCTCTCAATTCCGCCCCGCTTGCGCAGGCCGAGACGGTGAAAGCCACCAAAAGCGCCTTGATCGGGCGCGGAACAGTTACAGCAACCATCTGCAATCTCCGAGTTGATACACCGCATTGCTAACTGATCATCGCGCAAGAGGCAAATCACGCCCGAAAGCGGCGGGCCCTCTAGGTGAACCGATTGTCGCGGGGAAAGCCGCGCGGGGCCATGCGGCCTGCGCTGGCGCGTTTGCCTTGCCATTCGGCAAGATCCGTTTCCAGCCGCGTACGCCCTGCCGGGTCTTTCCACGACAGCCCCTCGGCAAGTGTGATCGTGCGCAGATCGGACAGGCCGCCATCCTTATAGGATTGCAACCTGACGCCCTTGCCGCGCGCCATCTCGGGCAGTTCGTCCAGCGCGAAAATCAGCAGCTTGCGATTCTCGCCCACCACAGCCAGATGATCCCCCTCAACGCGGCGGCAAACATGCGCGCGCACCCCTTCCTTGAGGTTCAGCACCTGCCGGCCAGAGCGGGTCTGGGCGATAATCTCATCCGCGGGCACGATGAACCCGTCCCCGCTCGAGGAGGCGACAACCAGCTTCAAATCGGGCCTATGGGTAAAAATATCCAAGATTTCCGCCTCATTGGGCAGATCAATCATCAGGCGCACAGGCTCTCCCATACCGCGCCCACCGGGCAGATTGACGCCCATCAGCGTGTAGAACCTGCCGTTAGAGCCGAAGATCACGATCTTATCTGTGGTTTCGGCATGAAGGGCAAAGCGCCCCTCGTCACCGTCCTTGAACTTGAATGCCTGATCAAGGGCGACATGGCCTTTCATGGCCCGTATCCAGCCCATTTTCGAGCAGACAACTGTGATCGGTTCACGCTCGATCATCGCCTCCAGGGGCACATCCTCGACGACGCCCGCTTCGGCAAAATCGGTGCGCCGACGGCCCAGATCGGTGGCCTTGCCGAATTTGGCCTGCACATCGCGCAACTCGGTGCTGATGCGTTTCCACTGCAACCGGTCCGAGGCCAAAAGATCCTCTAATGCGGCGCGTTCTTNCAACAACTCGTCCCGCTCGCGCTTCAACTCCAGTTCTTCCAGACGCCGCAAGCTGCGCAGGCGCATGTTCAGGATCGCTTCGGCCTGTAGCTCTGACAGCTCCCCCTCGCTGGGCGGGGGCGACACGTAATCGGCCTCGGAGGCGGCGCGCACAAACGCGCGGCCCCACTGCTCGCGCATGAGGGCCGCGCGCGGCGCTTCGTCATAGCGGATAATGTCGATCACCCGGTCAAGGTTGAGGAAGGCGATGATGAACCCTTCCAGCACTTCCAGCCGGTGGTCGATCTTGTCCAGCCGGTGCTGGCTGCGCCGTGTCAGAACCTCGCGCCNGTGGTCCAGAAAAGCGTGCAGCACCTCGCGCAGCCCGCAGACACGCGGTGTCACACCATCAACCAGCACGTTCATATTCAGGCTGAAACGCGTTTCCAGATCGGAATTCTTGAACAACATGCCCATCATCAATTCAGGGTCAACGCTGCGGCTTTTGGGTTCCAGAACGATTCGCACATCATCCGCCGATTCGTCGCGGATATCTGCCAGAAGGGGCACTTTGCGGGTCTGGATCACCTCGGCCAGTTTTTCGATCAGGCGCGATTTAGGCACCTGAAACGGAATTTCGGTGACAATGACCTGCCATTGACCGCGCCCCAGATCCTCGACCTGCCAGCGGGCACGCAGCCGAAACGACCCGCGCCCTGTTTTATAGGCATTGAGAATCGACTCGCGCGGCTCCACCACCACCCCGCCTGTCGGGAAATCGGGGCCGGGGATGAGTTTAATCAAATCTTCCTCTGGCAGATCGGGCGTGCCGATCAGCGCCAGACAACCCTCGACAAGCTCGTCCAGATTATGCGGCGGTATATTGGTGGCCATGCCGACTGCAATGCCGCTGGCCCCATTCGCCAGCAGGTTGGGAAAGGCAGCAGGCAGCACAATCGGTTCTTCCAGCGTGCCGTCGTAATTGGGGCGGAAATCGACCGCATTCTCGGCCAGCCCTTCCAGCAGCGCCTCGGCGGCGGCGGTCATGCGGGCCTCGGTATAGCGGGCGGCGGCGGGGTTATCGCCGTCGATATTGCCGAAATTGCCCTGCCCATCGACCAGCGGATAGCGCACGTTGAAATCTTGCGCCAGCCGCGCCATGGCGTCGTAAATCGCAGAATCACCATGCGGGTGATAATTGCCCATTACATCGCCCGTGATCTTGGCCGATTTGCGAAACCCCCCGTTCGAGGCCAGCTTCAATTCGCGCATGGCGAACAGAATGCGCCGGTGCACAGGCTTTAGCCCGTCGCGGGCATCCGGCAGCGCACGGTGCATGATGGTCGAGAGTGCATATTGCAGATAGCGCGACCCAAGCGCGCGGCGCAGGGGTTCGGCCACTGGGGCGGTCAGATCGGGAAGCGCGTCATCATCTTGTGCCATGTCCCTGCAATACCCCCAAGCAATGCCTCGCGTCCAGCCCCAACAACACGGCAAAGTTACGCTGCCCAAAAACTTGCCGCTTGAAGGCGTCATGATGTCGCGCCTAGATTTGGCGACACATCTTTACCCGACCTGGAGGGTCTGTTCATGCGTATCGTGTCCATCGGCTTCGTTTTGGGGGCAATTGCCGCTCCTGCATTTGCGGACCAGCGGCCAGAGGTGCAGGCCGTCACCTTGTCGACCGCCGGGCTTGTGATGATCGAGGCACAGGCAGAACTGGGCCGCGACGGGGTCCGCCTGCCGATCCGTCGTGCCGATATTAACGATTTCCTGAAATCGCTGCGCCTGTCCGATCCATCTGGCGGCGTGCCAATGCTATCGATGACTGGGCCAGGCGGGGTTGAGGATGTGTTCGCCGCCCTGCCCTTCAGCCCCGACGCGCTGACAGATCTGCGCCAACTGGTGGACGCAATGATCGGCGCACCCGTCACCGCAGAACGACGCGGCATAAGTGTTTCCGGCGATCTGATGGGCACACGAGAGGTGCCGTGCGCCCAAGAGTACCAGCGCGGGTGCATCGCAGTTGCAGTACTTGGCAGCGGGCGCGAGATTCGCCAGATCCTGCTGGATGACGCGACCGAGCTGCACTTCAGTGACACCACCGATCAGGACGCAGTTGCGCGCGGCATCGCCGCACTGCGTGACGCAGGCCGCGCCCTGATGCTCGATGTCAGCCTGACCAGCTCCGAGACTTCGCCGCGCGAGATTGGCCTTGGCTGGCTGCAACCTGCCCCTGTCTGGAAAACCGCATGGCGGGCAGAAGATGGCGCCAACGGGCTGGAGCTGACCGCTTGGGCCGTGATCGAGAATACAACGGGTCAGGACTGGGACGCAGTCGAAGTGACCCTTGCCACAGGTGCAGTACAAGCCTTGCAGGCGCAGTTGTATGACCGTCTGGACGCTGCGCGCAAACTGGCCGATACGACCATGGCATCCGCGATGATGGAAAGTGCGCCCATGGCGCGTGGCATGGCGTTCGACTCGGCGATGGATATCGCACCGGTCAGCATGGATGATGGCGACAGCTTTTCGCGCTTCACCCTGTCCACGCCCGTCACGCTGCGGGCGGGCGACATGATCTCGCTGCCCTTCTTGCGCGAAACCTTAGAAGATGCGCGTCTGACGCTCTATCGTGGCGGGTCCGGGGCGACGCACCCGTCCATCGCCATCGCGTTTGAGAACCCCTTGCCGCTGCGCCTGCCAGCGGGCGTCGTCACCTTATACGAGGAGGGGCGCGGCCATGCCGGCGATGCGATGATCCCGGAACTGGCCCCCGGTGCGCATGAAGTGATCGAATTTGCCCGCGACACCGCCATGCAGGTGCAAGAGAGCGAAGACGATACACAGGTCGTGCAATCTGGCCGGATGGTGGACGGCGTGCTGGTGGTCGAAGAACGTCACGTACGGCGCACCAGCTACCGCATTAAGGGCGCGCCCGATGCCGACCGCGCGCTGACCATTTCTCACCCGCTGCGGCGTGGCTGGGATATGCAGACCAGCGGCGGCGAAACCGGATTTGACGATACACGCTTTCTTGTTGATGTGCCCGCAGACGAAATCGTGACGCAAGACGTGGTCGAGCAGCGCATAACCAGCACCCGTGTCGCATTGCTGGACCTGGACAGTGACGCGCTGGCCTTTTGGTCCACACGCCTGCCCGACCCGGAATTGCGCGCGATGCTAGAGGAAATACAGACCTTGCGCGCGCAACAGACCGAGCTGCGCCGCGAGATCACACGCCAGCGCGCGCTGGAAGCGCAACTGATCGAGGATCAGGAACGTCTGGTCGGGTTGATTGTGCAGCTTGGCGATGACAGCCCCGCCACGCGCGAGCGGCGCACCCGTGTGGATGTGATTGAGCGCGAAATCGAGCAGGCCCGCACCGCACGAGACTACGCCGAAACCCGGCAAACCGAGATCGAAGACACCTTGCGCGATATGTTGCGCGACAGCTGAACCTTCAATGGCCGGACAGGCGCACACCGCCTATCCGGCCCGCAAGTCAGGTTGTGCTGTCGCCACGCGCTTCGAGGGCGGCAAGGCGTGCTTTGAGCGCCTCATTTTCTTCGCGGGCTTTCTGGGCCATGGCGCGCACGGCATCAAATTCCTCGCGCGTGACGAAATCGCGGTCGGCAAGCCAGCGATCCATCAGGCTTTTCATGGCAGTCTCGGCCTCTGTCCGCGCGCCCTGGGCGACGCCCATAGCATTGGTCATCAGTTGCGAGACATCATCCAATAAACGGTTACGGGTCTGCATCGGGCACCTCGGTGGTTGAACTTACTCCTATATGTGACCTGAGTGCGCCAAACTCAAGGTTGACTTCCCCTGCCCGCCCGCGCCAGACAGTCGCAACCATTATAAGCCGTAGGCACGCATGACCCCCTTTGCCATTCTTTTCCCCGATCTGAGCCCCGAGATTTTCTCGATCAGCATTGGAAACTTCAATTTTGCCCTGCGCTGGTATGCGCTGGCCTATATCGCGGGCTTTATTGCGGGCTGGTGGATCATCCAGCGCTTGATGCAGCGCCCTGCCCTGTGGCCCGCCGACACCCCTCCGATGGAGCCTGCCAAGGTTGAGGCCTTGCTGACCTATGTCATCATCGGTGTCATTCTGGGCGGGCGGCTTGGTTTTGTGCTGTTTTATCAGCCGGGCTATTATCTGGCCAATCCGACCGAGATTTTGCGGGTCTGGGAAGGGGGCATGTCCTTTCATGGCGGATTTGGCGGTGTCATCGTGGCAGGGCTGATCTTTTGCCGCCGCCACGCTGTGCCGCCCTTGCAGATTGCAGATGCGATGGCCCTTGTCGCCCCGATCGGAATCGGGCTGGGCCGGGTGTCTAACTTCATCAATGCCGAATTATGGGGGCGGCCCACGCTGCAACCTTGGGGCGTGATCTTCCCCGGCCCGCAGGCTCAGAACTGCCCGTGGGACTGGCCTGCCGCCGCCTGTGCACGCCATCCGACGCAACTTTATGAGGCGGCGCTGGAAGGGCTTGTTCTGTTCGCTGTGCTTGCCTTTGTTGTCTGGCGGCGCGGTTGGCTGAAACGGCCCGGTCTGGTGACCGGCACCTTTGTCGCAGGTTACGGGCTGGCACGCTTCACGGTTGAAATATGGCGGCAGGCCGATGCGCAATTCATCACGCCAGACAATCCGCTGGGCCATGTCATCAGCCTTGGGCCGATGGGCTTGACGATGGGTCAGGTCTTGTCCCTGCCGATGATCGCTATTGGCATCGGACTGCTGCTGTGGCGCAGGCGCGCATGACGGCACTGAAGGACTTGCTGTTGCGCCAGATCCGGGCGCAAGGGCCGATCACAGTGGCCGAGTATATGACGCAATGCCTGCTGCACCCGCAGCATGGCTATTACACAACGCGCGACCCATTGGGGACAGGCGGCGATTTCACCACGGCCCCCGAAATCAGCCAGATGTTTGGCGAAATGCTGGGGCTGTTGGTGGCGCAGGTCTGGGCAGATCAAGGGCGCCCCACCCCCTTCACCCTTGCGGAGCTTGGCCCCGGTCGCGGCACATTGATGGCGGATGCATTGCGCGCAACGGCGCGCGTTCCCGGGTTTCATGCCGCCATGCGCCTGCATCTGATCGAGGCCAGCCCGACCTTGCGCAAGCTGCAAATCACGCTTTTGTCCGACCACGCCCCCGAATTTCACGACACCCCCGATACATTGCCGGAACAGCCGCTTTTTATCCTCGCAAACGAGTTTTTCGACGCCTTGCCGATTCGTCAGTTCATGCGCAAGGGCGCGGGCTGGGCCGAACGCATGGTGGGCCATGACGGGCATGATCTGTGCTTTGGCCTATCGCCCGCCGCCCCCTTGGCGCAACTGGCCCATCGGCTGGACGACACGAAAGAGGACCAGATGGTCGAAATCTGCCCCGCCTTCGCGCCGATCCTGTCCACGCTCAGCGCACGGATCATGGCGCATGGCGGCTTTGCGCTGGTTGTTGACTATGGTGACTGGCGCAGCCGTGGTGACACGTTGCAAGCTCTGCACAAGCACAGCTTTGACGCCCCCCTCGCGCATCCCGGTGCGGCCGATCTGACCGCGCATGTGGATTTTGAAGCGCTGGCCCTCGCCGCCGCACCGCTGCGCGCAACCAAGCTGACCCCACAAGGCGTATTGCTGGAACGTCTGGGGATCACCGCGCGAGCACAGGCCTTGGCGGCGGGGCTCACCGATGCGGCCCTGCAATCCCATGTCGCCGCACATCGGCGCTTGACGCATCCGCAAGAAATGGGTCAGTTGTTCAAGACGATGGCATTTTATCCGCCCACCGCCGATGCACCACCCGGATTTGACGAATGACACTCGAAATCCTGACTGCAAACAGCCTCTCCCCCTTTCGGCACGGGTTCTTTACCCGGCGCGGCGGGGCGTCTTCGGGCATATTTGCAGGATTGAATTGCGGGCCGGGATCTTCTGACCAAAGCGACAGCGTGCGGCTGAACCGTGCACGTGTGGCCGACGCGATGGGGGTGTCACACGATACATTGGTCACGTGCATCAAACCCATTCCGCCAATGTCGTCACACTGACCGCGCCACTCCCGCAGGCGCAGGCCAAACCCGAAGCGGATGCAATGGTCACGGCCACGCCGGGACTGGCGCTCGGCATCTTGACCGCCGATTGCCAGCCGGTGCTCTTGGCCGATCCAGTTGCAAAAGTCATCGGGGCTGCACATGCGGGCTGGCGCGGCGCGCTGTCGGGAGTGCTGGAAAACACAGTTGAGGCAATGCTGGATCTGGGTGCAGAGCGCGCGCGGATAAACGCGGTCATCGGCCCATCCATAAGCCAGCAAGCCTATGAGGTCGGCGAAGAATTCCTTGACAGCTTTCTTGCAGAAGACCCTAATTTTGTGCGGTTTTTCGCAAATGGTGTGGACGGAAAATACCAGTTTGACCTGATCGGGTTTGGCCTGTCTCGGCTGCGGGCCGCTGGTGTTGCAGATGCAAGCTGGATTGGCCATTGCACCTATGCAGACCCCGTGCGTTTTTATTCCTACAGGCGCGCCACACACGAAGGACAGGCTGATTACGGACGGCTGATCTCTGCCATCCGCATATAGGCGCACGCCCGGATTTGGCCCTGCAAACTCCTATATCTGGCCCAAATCTAGCCTCAGTTTCGGGTGATAGTGATCCATAGCAGATCACCAAGCGTCCCCACCCGAAAGGAAGACAGATATGCAGGCCACATTAAAGCACCGCTGGATCAACACAGCAGTCCTTGAGAGCGCAACGTTCGTGCCCGCGCTTCCATGGGAACGCGCCTCCAAACGCGCACGACGCATTCACGCGGCTCAAGTAGCCCCCTTGCGCGCAACGGCATGATGTTCATGCCGTAATGATACGAAATTTATTATTTTAATGCCGCATCCAGCATATAGGCGGGCGCCCAAGTGAGCGCCCGCCTGTTGAGTCTGCACCCGCGTTACGCCGCGACCTGTGCCTGATCCGAATTTGACTGAAGCAACCGGTCACCGGTCGTTCTGATCTCGATCTGGCGTGGCTTCAGCGCTTCCGGCAATTCGCGGACAAGCTCGATATGCAGCATTCCGTCACGGTGCAACGCGCCCGAAATGCGGACATGATCTGCAAGCTGGAACCGTCGCTCAAAGGCGCGGTTGGCGATACCACGGTGCAAATACTCGCGCTCGCCCTGCTCGTCTGCGGAACGCCCAGACACGACAAGCGCGTTCTCCTTCACTTCGACCACAAGGTCCTCAGCCGAGAAACCGGCCACCGCGATGGAAATGCGATACGCATTCTCGTCGGTCTTCTCGATATTATAGGGGGGATAGCTGGGCGCTTGCAGGTCTGCCGCAAGGGCGCGGTCCAGCATGTCGGCCATACGGTCAAAACCGATGGTTGCACGGTAAAGTGGGGTTGGATCAAATCGACGCATAAGCATCCTCCATTCAGAAGCGATACAGATTTACGCACCCTCCGGCATGGACGGGTGCTGCTCAATGCCCCAAGGCCCAGATTTGGCACCTTGGTGCGAAAAATATTTGGGAAGCGATCCGCGCAGTTTCAAGACCCGAATCTGCATTACAGTTCTAATTTAACAACGCAAAGCAGTGCGTTGTAATATAATAGTTTATGGGCGCATGAACCGAGCACCGCCACCCGAACTCATGACACGCGGTTCACCTGTGTCATGGCGGGGCGGTTGAATGAACCTTTGGTCACGCCTGTCGAGTGCCGCACGCAGCGTATCCAGTTGCGCACCCAATGAAACCCCAAGCGACACATCAGAAAGCTGTCCCTGCACATGACTTGTCGCCTTGGCCGAGACAACCGATACTATATGTGGCCTCCCGTGTGACATAGCAAACACCGGCGCGCCGGAAGACCCGAAATCAACCGAGCACGACATCATCAAAACCCCCGTGCGGTCACGCTCCAACACCTGACAGCTTTCCTGCAAGGCGGGCGCCTCCAGACGGTCGCGCCCATAGGACACGACGCCGACCATATCCCCGCCGCGCGGCTCGGAAAACACATCGAAGGGGACAACCCCCATATTTCTGATCGGATGCAGCAGTTCCAGCAGCGCCAGATCATGCGACACGTTGTCCATGCCCACCCCCCCAAGCGGGGAATATTGCGGGTGCACGACAGATCGGTAGACCTGCCCCTCTGCGGCCGCACGCCCATTGCGAAACCCAGCCCGAAACAGAATCTGTTCATCGGGCAATCGCACGCCGCTCTCGCGTTCAAACAGGCAATGCGCCGCTGTCAGCACCAGTCGCTCTGAAATCAGGGCACCCGTACAAAACCCGGTCCGTCCGATATCAATCCTGCCAACCGCCTCCCAGCCTTGGGCCTGAAAGCTTGTCTCTAGTATTTCCAGCGGCCTGTCCTGCGCCAAAGCAGGCAAACCACAGCCCAAAGCGACACCAAGTGCCCAGATATGGCGCCAGATCATGCATCCCTCCGCAAAACAGCACCCAAGTCGCGTACCGCGCGAGTATGGCAGGAACATGGCGCAAGGCACAAGTCACAGATCACCGAAGGATCGGCACCTGCGCCCCGTCATCCCCAAGCATGGCAGGCGGCATCGGCCCCCCGGTTGCCCAATCCAACAATTCGACCGTGTGCACAACTGGCAGCTTGGTGCCGCTGCCGATCTGCATCATGCAGCCGATATTGCCCGCCGCAATCACATCAGGCAATTTTGCCTCCAGCGTTGCAACTTTCAGGCCCTTGAGTTGTTTTGATATTTCGGGCTGCATCAGGTTATATGTCCCGGCAGACCCGCAGCACAGATGGCTGTCCTTCGGCTCGACCACGTCAAAGCCTGCGCGGCGCAGCAGGTCTTTGGGGTAGGTCTTGATCTGCTGGCCATGCTGCAACGAACAGGCGGCATGATAAGCCACAGTCATCGCCCGTTTTTCACCCTGTGGCAGACCCAGCTTGACCAGCACTTCCGAGATGTCCATGGCGATTCCAGCAACCGCCGCCGCCTCTTGTGACAGTGGTTCATTGCGGAACATGTGTCCATAATCCTTGACGGTCGTGCCACACCCGCTGGTGTTGATCACAATCGCATCCAACCCCGCACCCTGCATTTCGCTGTGCCAGGCGCGAATATTCTTGGCGGCGGTTGCATGGCTCTCAGCGGTTTTGCCCATATGATGGGTCAGCGCGCCGCAGCAGCCCTGCCCTTCGGCGATCACCACCTCAGCACCAAGTCGGCGCAACAGACGGATGGTCGCGTCATTGATATCGGTATTGAGCGCACGTTGCGCACAGCCCGTCATCAGCGCCACGCGCATCTTTTTCTCACCTTCGGGCGCAAAGACCTGCGGGTCATCATTGCGGCTGACGGGAGGGATTTTCTTTGGTGCCATCTCCAGCATCGCGCGCAGCCGGGCATCGGGCATCAGCCGGGCAAAGGGCCGCCCGATTTTTGCCCCCAGAAGCGCCAGTCGAAACCGCGTCGGATAAGGCAAAATCCGTGCCAGCACCCAGCGCAAGGCCCGGTCCGTCGCTGGGCGCTTATAGGTCTGCTCGATATACTCGCGCGCATGATCGACCAGATGCATGTAATGCACCCCCGAAGGGCAGGTCGTCATGCAGGCCAGACAGGACAGGCACCGGTCAATATGCTTGACGGTCTTTTCATCCGCCGGGCGGCCCTTTTCCAGCATATCCTTGATCAGATAGATGCGCCCGCGCGGGCTGTCCAACTCGTCGCCCAGCACCGCATAGGTGGGACATGTGGCCGTGCAAAAGCCGCAATGCACACACGTGCGCAGCACCTCGTTAGAGCGCTGGATCGCAGGGTCTTTCAACTGCTCGGGGGTAAATGTTGTTTGCATGATGCTCTATCCCATCAATCCGGGGTTCAGCACCCCACGCGGGTCAAATTTCGCCCGCAATCCTTGGGCAAGTGCGGCCACCGGCGCGGCCTCTGGCTGGAACACTGGCAGGGCGGCGCGGGTCGCATCACTGCCCCGGATCAAGGTCGCATGGCCTGAGAATGCGCCAAGGCTTGCGCGCAGATCGTCCCCCTCAGGCATCAGCGCCCAGATCAGCCCACCGCCCCAATCCATCACCACCGGGCATCCGGCACGTGCCACTACAGCAGGCGCCTCCGAGGGCTTGACCGAAATGCGCCAGACATCGCCCGGCGTCTGCGCAAACTCTATGAGATCGCGCATCTCTTGCCACACTGCTGCGCTCGCCGCCTCCTCGCGCAACTCCCATGCGCCGCCCAAGGCCGCAATCAGCGCTTGCGTGCGGTACGTCACCTGTTGGGCAAACCCCTCCACGCGCAAACAGACCCGGCCATCGCATCCGCGTGCGGCACCATTCACCTCAAACGGGGTGGACAGAGCGCGCGCCATGACGGCGACGGCGTCTTGCGGGGTCATCGGGTCGCTGACAAGGGTTGCCTGCGTCTCGGGGATGGGCAGCAATTTGAACGCGCATTCGGTCAGAACCCCCAGCGTGCCCCAGCTTCCCGCCATAAGCTTGACCAGATCATAGCCGGTGACGTTCTTCATCACCCGCCCGCCATTCTTGATCACATTCCCCTGCCCGTCGACAAACCGCACCCCGATCAGAGCGTCGCGGCATGCGCCCACTTGCACCCGCCTTGGGCCAGAGGCGTTGGCTGCCACCATCCCGCCCACTGTTGGTGTTCCGCTCTGCCCCAAAAGCGCGCGCATATCCATCGGCTCGAATGCCAACCGCTGCCCCTCTGCCCCAAGCGCCGCCTCAACCTCGGCCAAAGGGGTTCCGGCCTTTGCCACCAGCGTCAATGCACCCGGCTCATAAAGCGTGATGCCATTCAGTCCCGCACTCGACAGCATCTCGCCCAAGACCGGCTTGCCAACGGGGCGGGTTCCGCCGCCGCATATCCGCAACGGGCCTGTGGCCCCGCGTACCATCTCTGACAGCTCTTCCTCGCCTGCTGGCTGCATGCGCCAAGCCTCCCGATTATCTGCCCAAAGCGGGCATTTTCTTGCTTCAACTACTCTGGGGGTGAATGGGCGCCCTTGCGCCCAGAGGGGGCAAGCCCCCTTACGCCGCCTGCCTCCGCGTGGCACTTGCGTCCAATGGAAAGACCTTGGCCGGGTTCAACAGCCATTCGGGGTCAAACACATCCTTCACACGCATCTGCGCGTCCAGATCAACGGGGGCGAACTGTACATTCATCAGATCGCGCTTTTCAATCCCCACCCCATGCTCGCCGGTCAGGCATCCGCCCACTTCGACGCAAAGTTTCAGGATTTCAGCGCCGAACTCTTCGCACAGCTCCAGATCACCCGGTTTATTGGCATCAAACAGGATCAGCGGATGCATATTGCCATCGCCCGCATGGAACACATTGGCCACATCCAGGCCAAACTGCTTCGACATCTCGCCAATCCGGCGCAGCACAAAGGGCAGGCTGGACACTGGAATGGTCCCGTCAAGGCACATGTAATCGTTGATACTTCCCATCGCCCCGAAGGCAGATTTCCGCCCCAGCCAGATTTTCTTGCTTTCCTCCTCGGACTGGCTTTCGCGCAGCTCGACAGGGTTATGACGGCGTGCAATCTGCTTGATGACGCCAAGCTGCGTGTCAATTTCGGCGGGTGACCCCTCAACCTCGACAATCAGGAGCGCCTCGCAATCGGGATAGCCCGCTTTGGCAAAATCCTCACAAGCCTGAATGCACAAGCGGTCCATGAATTCGATGGCCACCGGCAGCACCCCCGCCTTGATGATGTCTGACACACAGGCACCCGCCACCTCATTGCTGTCAAACCCCATCAGGACAGGCCGCGCCCCTTCGGGTTTTGGCAAAATGCGCAAGGTCGCTTCGGTCACAACCCCCAACTGCCCTTCTGATCCGCAGATCACCCCCAACAGATCATAGCCCGCCGCATCCATATGGGCACCGCCCAGTTCCAGCACCGTGCCATCCATTCTCACAATGGTGACACCCAACAGGTTATTGGTCGTCACACCGTATTTGAGGCAATGCGCACCGCCCGAGTTCATGGCGATATTGCCTGCGATTGCGCAGGCCAACTGGCTGGACGGGTCGGGCGCATAGAAAAAGCCGTCGCTCTCCACTTCCCCGGTCACGGCAAGATTGGTCATGCCGCTTTGCACGCGGACATAGCGATCCGCATAATTGATCTCCAGCATGTCCCGCATCCGCGCAACGCCCAGAATAACCGAGTCTTCCGTCGGCAATGCCCCCCCAGCAAGCGAGGTGCCAGAGCCGCGCGGCACAACTGGCACGCCCTCCTCATGACATATCCGCAAGATCGCCGCGACCTCGGCAGTGTCTGAGGGCAAGGTCACGGCCAGAGGAATGCAACGATATGCGGTCAGTGCGTCGCATTCATATGCGCGGCGCTCCGCCTCATCCGTAATCAGCGCGGCTTGCGGGACCACTTGCGCCAGTCGCGCAAGCACCCGGTCGCGCTTGGACAGCACACCTGCATTCGGTATTGGCATTTCCATGATCAGACCCTCCCGCCTTGATTGGTAAAATAATATTACCAATTTCACAAAACGCAAGGAAAACTTCAGGCCGCCAGCGCACGCAAGGCCAGTGTGGCGGCAATCGCCCACATGATCAGCCCGATCCCCACCTCCAGCACCACCCATGCGCGCGGGCGCGCGAGCACTGGGGCCAGCAGGCGCGCGCCATAACCAAGGGCCGCGAAAAATACGAAAGACGCAAGGATCGCGCCCGCCCCGAACCCCCAGTTATTGGGCGCATATTGCATCGAAAGCGCGCCCAGCAACGCGACCGTGTCCAGATAGACATGCGGATTAAGCCAAGTCAGCGCCAGACAGACCAGAACGACGCGCCGCAATGGTGCCGGTTTGGTCTGCATCGGCACAAGGGCTGTCCCCCCTTGCCACGCCGCGCGAAACCGCAAACCGCCATAGACCAGCAAGAACCCGACCCCGCCCCACAGCATGACGGTCTGAAAACCGGAATATGTGCTGGTCAACGCTTGCGCGCCTGCCACCCCAAGCGCCACCAGAATCGCATCAGAGATTGCGCAGATCAGAACGACCACGCCCACATGCTCGCGCCGCAAACCCTGACGCAGCACAAAAGCATTCTGCGCCCCAATGGCCGCAATCAAACCCAGCCCCGAGAAAAACCCCGCAAAACCACTTCCCAGCATAATCGCGCCCATCCCTGTAAGCGCGATGTGATCGGTCAGCAGGCGCGCAAAGTCAACTGTCCGCCCGCGACCTCGGGGCAGACCCTATACAAGAATCATCCCCGCATCTGGCGCGCCATGGCAATGCCGCCCGCAGGGGGGTCAATCCCCCCAAGGGCGGCCCCCCCCCTTGCTCACTGGGCGGCAATCGGTTCGGGATCAACCAATGCGACAATATCCATCATGATGGTGTTGAGTTGGAAATCCTTGGGCGTGTAGACCTGCGCCACGCCCATTGCCCGCAACTTGGCGGCATCCTCATCAGGGATGATTCCGCCCACGATCACAGGCACATGCCCCAGCCCCTCGGCTTGCATCACCTGCATCAGCTCCGCCATCAGCGGCATATGGCTGCCCGAAAGGATCGACAGGCCCACGACATGCGCATCTTCGTCGCGCACAGCCGCGACAATCTCGGCGGGTGTCAGGCGGATACCCTCATAGTGAATATCCATCCCGCAATCGCGCGCTCGCGCGGCGATCTGCTCAGCACCGTTGGAATGTCCGTCCAGCCCCGGCTTGCCGACCACGAATTTCAGCTTGCGCCCCAGCTTGGCGCTGACAGCGTCCACGGCCTCGCGCACGGGCTCCAGACCCTCGGTCCGGTTTGACGGCGCGCGGCTCACACCGGTGGGGGCGCGGTACTGGCCAAAGGCCGCGCGCACTGTCTCGCCCCATTCGCCGGTCGTGGCCCCTGCTTTTGCCGCCGCAATGGAGGCGGGCATCACATTTGTCCCCAGTCGCGCCGCCTCGCGCAGATCGGCCAATGCCGCCTGCACGGCCCCCTCGTCGCGCGCAGCGCGCCATGCGTCCAGACGTGCAATCTGGTCTGCCTCGCCTTGGGGTCGGCCATCATGATGGCCCCTTCGCCGGTGGTCAGGGGCGACGGCTCTGTCGTCGTGAATTTGTTTACGCCAACCACGACAGTCTCGCCCGTTTCGATGCCCGAAATACGTTCGGCATTCGCTTCGACCAGCCGCGATTTCATGTATTCAATCGATTTCACCGCACCGCCCATCTCGTCGATCCGGGCCAGTTCTTCGCGCGCGCCTTCCATCAAAGCGGCCACCTTGCGCTCGATTGCGGGGTTTTCGTCAAACAGATCATCGAATTCCAGCAGGTCAGTCTCATAGGCCAGAATCTGCTGCATACGCAGGGACCATTGCTGATCCCAAGGGCGCGGCAGGCCCAATGCCTCGTTCCATGCGGGCAGTTGCAACGCGCGGCAGCGCGCTTTCTTGGACAATGTGACTGCCAAAGCCTCGATCAAGATACGATAAACATTGTTTTCGGGCTGCTGCTCAGTCAGGCCCAACGAGTTGACCTGAACACCGTACCGGAAGCGGCGAAATTTTGGGTCGTCAATGCCGTAGCGGTCGCGGCAGATTTCATCCCACAAATCTACAAAGGCGCGCATCTTGCACAGCTCGGTCACAAAACGGATACCCGCATTCACAAAGAAGCTGATCCGCCCCACCATCTGCGGGAAATGCTCTGGCGGGACTTTGGTTTTCAGATCATCCAGCACCGCGCAGGCCGTAGCCAGTGCAAAGGCCAGTTCCTGCTGCGGCGTGGCGCCTGCTTCCTGCAAATGGTAGGAACAGACATTCATCGGGTTCCATTTGGGCAGATGCTCGCGCGTGTAGGCCGCGACATCGGTGATCATGCGCAAGGATGGCTCTGGCGGGCAGATATAGGTGCCGCGTGACAGATATTCCTTGATCAGATCGTTCTGCACAGTGCCATTGAGTTGCGCGACATCTGCGCCCTGCTCTTGCGCGACAGCGATGTACAGCGCCAGCAGCCAAGGGGCGGTGGCGTTGATCGTCATCGACGTGTTCATCTTTTCCAGCGGAATGTCATCGAACAACATGCGCATGTCACCCAAATGCGCGACCGGCACGCCCACCTTGCCCACCTCGCCACGGGCCAGCTTGTGGTCGCTGTCATACCCCGTCTGCGTCGGCAGATCGAAAGCGACCGACAGGCCGGTCTGGCCCTTGGACAAGTTGTTGCGATAGAGCGCGTTCGAGGCTTTGGCCGTGGAATGGCCAGCATAGGTGCGGAACAGCCAGGGTTTGTCTTTCATCGGCTTTGCGTCAGACATTATCGACTCCTGTAACATCGCAGCTTGCGCAAGGGGTTGGTAATTTTCTTACCCATTCGGATGCTTCACACGCAAGATAATGTCAAGACGGAATCGCTGCAATGCGGCAAAGCGGCCCGCCCGATCCCGCGGAACTCAGCGCTGCGCCACTTTACGGGCCTTGATAATGGCCGCCGCCTGATCGCGAATATGGCCCAGATACAGCGGACCAAACTGATCAAGCAGATACGCATCGTCATTTGCAGGGCTAAGCCAAGGCTCGATCTGGGGGTCATACATGGCAAATACCCAATTCAGCACATCCTGATCGCGGATCTGGCGGTATTTGTCCTGACTCCATATCTGCGCCAGCCCAATGCCCAACTCTGCGAAATAAGCGTGCAATGTGTCGATCTGGTAAAAGCTTTTCATCGCGTAATGCAATTTTGCACCATAGCGATTGGTGACATGCAATGCGCCGCCGAAACAGGGTACATGTGTCAACGCCGCGCATCTTGGTCCCATCTGGCCTCGCGCCATATTGCTCTGACGCCGACGCCTGAGGATCGAAATTGTCTGATCTATCCGCCCCAGAAGCTGGCGGCCATGCACCGCAGACCCCTCGGAGAAGACAAGATGCTTTGCACGCGCATAAATCCGCATCTGTTCGCGCAGCGTCAGCACCTCAGGATAGACAATCCTTACCCCCAATTCCCGCAGACACGACACCAGATAGCGTTCAGCCGCATGCGCCCCCATTTTGTGCTCCAGCCCCGCACGCGTGACAAAGGCCACCCCTCTGGGCGTGCGCGGCCTCAGATTCGCGGCAATCCGGTGTTCCAGCAGCTCAAGATAATCTGGTGGCGTCTTCGGCCCATCCAGATGCTCCCCCTGCGCGGCAACATGAACCTCTCGAAACAGGGTCGGCTTCTCGATAATTTCGATCTGATCTTCGGGGATGTGCAGCCAGTCCATAACTGACCGGAACATGCGCGAGCGCGCATTTGACGTGTCGGATTTCATCCGTGTGAAGATGATTGGCAGATCGCCATGCTCTGCCAGAGATTGCGGCAATCGCGGAACCGTCTCAGCCGTCAGGTGCCCAAAATGATCCTCATAGACCGATGCGAAAATAACAGGGTCTTCGCGGATTTCTTCCGGCGCCACATCAAGGGCAGGCGTTTTGCACACCAACCGCCCCCGACGGAACAGCCGCGCATGGACCTGCGTGTCGAATTGCGACCATGCAGCCCCCGGCGAGTCGCGGTTGGCCGCCGGGCTAACCAGAACATTCTGAAATGTCTGTACTGGCGGTAGGCGATCAAGTGCGCCATTGGGTCCGCGAGAGCTTGCTGAATCTGTCGTCATTTGGGAAGCATCGGCTTACAAAGACCTGAATATAATATGAATTTTATATGCACTTGGCACCGCGTGTTCAGCCCTGAAACTGCCGCAGTTTGCGCGCACTCACAAGCCCTTAGCTGCAAATCTGCGCATATCTCCGTAGAAAAGACACACTCCGCCCACCGAACCATGAAACTACCCCGCATTCCCATCATGTCACACGCACCAAGATGCGGTGACGGTGTTGCTCAAGGCGCGTGCGTGGCGCGAACCTGTACGACGCAGAACATAGGCGATCACATGACGGCGCAAGTTTCTGAAGCAGTGCTGGTGCCGCTGAAGGGACTCGAACCCCCGACCCCATCATTACGAATGACGTGCTCTACCATCTGAGCTACAGCGGCCACATGGCGCGGTCTTTAGCACCGGTTTTTCGAAGCGACCAGACCCTTCAGGCGGTTTTCTTGTCCGAACCCGCGCTTTCTTCGATGTCGCCTTCGACCACATCGCCACCCTCGTCCTCTGTTGGTTCAACAGGTTTGGGAAGGCTGCCCACAATCAACGGCAACAGCTCTGTCTGGGTTGCGGATGGCCCGGTGCTGTCGGGCGCATCGCGCCACTCCAACGTGTCGAACGCCCCGCAATTGTCGCATATCGCCTGCCAGGACGCATGCACGTGCTGGCATTTGGAACAGATCCATTGCGGGCCGCGCTTGGCTGTCAGCGCACGCGCAAGCCAGCCGCGCACAACCGCATCGTCTGCCCCTTCGCCACGCTCGATTGCGGCCATGATGGTCAGCGCGCGCACGGTTGGATCGGTTTCATACACATCCCCAAGGGCGCGCCGCGCGGCGGGGAAATCTTCGGTGGTGATCAGCAATTCCGCACGCAGCAGCTTGGATTCCGCAGCGTCCGGGTGCATGCGCAGCAGCTTCTCGAACCGGGTTTTGCGCTGCAACGGTGTTTCGTCTTTTTCAATGGCGGCAAAAGCTGCGGCCAGATCAGGATGCGGCTGCACTTTCCATGCGCGTTTGATCACCTTGGCGGCGTAACTGCCCTTGCCTTGGGCGGTCAACGCCTGCGCGGCGGCGACTGCGGCAGGGATCAGGTCGGGCGACAGGCGATTTGCCTCGATCGCGGCCTCGCGCGCGCGGGGCAAATCGCCCTGTGCTGCCAGCTTATCCGCATCTTGCAGAGCAAGGATCGCATCGCGTCTGCGCCAGACATCGCGCGGCAGAGTGCCCGAGGATTTCTTGATCATCAGCGTCTTGCGCGCGCCACTCCAGTCTTCGGCGTCGGTCTGCAACTGCAAAAGCGTGTTTTGCGTCGCCTCATGAGCGGGCTGCATTTCCAGCGCTTTCGCCGCAAGCGCGCGGGCCTTGTCCTTGTCACCCTGATCCAGCTTAGAGCGGATTAACCCCTGCACCGCCACAAAGCGGCTGCGATTATCGCCCAGCAATGCCTTATAGCGTTCCTCGGCCAAGGCGCGGTTGCCCTTGATCTCGGCAGCCTGTGCGACAAGCAGATTGGTCATCACGGGGCGGTTGAGCAGTTTATGCGCTTTCTCGGCCTTTGCGATGGCGGTTTTTCCATCCCCCTCGGCCTGCGCAACCATCGCCAGAAGCAACGCATCAAGGCCGCGCTTTTCACGGTTGCGCATAAAGAAACGCTGCACAGCCGTATCATCGCCATTCATGAACCGGAGCATCGCCATCGACAGGCCCAGCAATTTCAGCACCAGCCAAAGCGCGACAAGCAAGACCACCAAGGCAACAAGCGCCTGAATGGGGCCCAGCACAAATTCCATATCCAGAATGCGCAACCCGACTGTCTGGTTGCTATCCATCAACTGGCCCGCACCATAGGCAATCGCAACAACCAGCATCACGAAGAGCAGGATCTTGATTAATGTCCAGAACATAGAGACTTCCTTACTCTGTCGTGATGGCGTTGGTCAGGTCAGGCAAAGCATTGCGCGCGGCTAGCCGCGCGCGCGCTGCACCCAGCCAATCGCTCATGGCCGCCTGTGCGGTATCTGGCAATGCGTCAATCTCGGTAAGGGCACCGTCCAGATCGCCAGCCTCGACTGCTGCGCCTGCGCGCGACAACACGGCATCGGGGTCATCCCCCTCACGCGGCACGGTCGAGCGCGCGCCGACTTGCGCACGCAGGAAATTGGCCAAGCGGTCAGCGGTGCTATCGGTGGGCGCATCTTGCAAGGCGGCGCGCAAAGCGGCGCGCGCGGCTTCCGGATAGGCGTCTTGCAACTCCTCAAGGGTTGCAATTCCCGACGCGGCGGGGGCGGCCAGATCCTCGGAAACGCTTACGCCCGCCTCTTGCAGACGCGCGACGGCATCGGCATAGGGGGCGCCTGTTTCAAGGGCTGCGCGCAGACTGTCCAACCCGGATTGCGCCAAGGCCGTATCGACTGCGGCTTCGGCCTCGGCCACGCGGCGTTCTGCCAGATCGCGCAAATCCGCCATATCAGCAGTGAGTGCGGCAATCTGTTCGTCCGCAGCGCCAAATGCTGCGCGCAGGCTGCCCACCTCTCCGACGACAGTCTCGGCTTGCGTGGAAAGGTCATCCAGACGCGCCTCCAGCGCGGACAGGTCTGTGTCCTCGCCAAGCTGGGCGCGCAATTGTGCAAGCTCGGCGTCAATATCGGCGCTTACCTCTGCCTCGGACGCGGCGGGCAGACCGGCAATCTGCGCGCGCAGCTCGGCAATCTCCGCCTCCAATGCCTGCGTATCGGCGGCGGGTGGCACGCCCTCTATCTCTGCCCGAAGGTTGGCCATTTCGCTTTGAAGTTGTGTCAACTCGGTTGTATCGGGCGTTTGCTGCGCCGTGAAATAGGCTGCGGCATACCCGATCCCCCCGGCAAGAACCCCCCCAAGCAACAAGGGAAACAACCCGCCTGAACGCTCTGGTGCAACTGGGGGCGGTGCGGTCGGCACAACTGTGTCAGGTGGCGCGCTGTCGGTTGCGCCCTCTGAGGTCAGTATATCCTCGGCGCGCGCTGATGCCGCATCCTTGTCAGATGGCGCAGCACCCGGATCGGGCTCGGTGGGTGTCGTCTTGCCCGCCATCGGCACCATTTCAGGCGTGTCGGCATCGGTGCCACGGCTTTCTTTGCCAGCATCCGCGTCGGGCGATGCAGCCTTTGGCGCATCAGTAGGTGCGGGCGGAGAGATATCTTTTGCCAGTTGTGATTCGGTGGCAGTGGCGACCGACGCTTCGCTTTTGGCTGTGCGCGTACCCGGCTTTGGTTTGGGGTCTGGCGTGGTGCTGCTGGTTGGCGCAGTCTTGGGCGCGTCTTTCGCGCCGCTCTCAGTGCTTTTGGCGCGGTCCGGTTGATCCTTCGCTTTTGGGTCTGGGGCGTTTGAGGGGTCCGATCCTGCCGTGTCAGAGCCTGTTGTCGACGGGCCGGTTGTCGACGGGCCTTTTTTGCTGGTCGTTCTGCGCGCCAAATTCTTACCCTCACTCCCCTACGCCGTACTGTGACAGCAATATTCTTTCTCTCACCTTATCGCGGCTTTCCCAAAGGCTCAAGCGTCTGCTGCATAGTGGCCAGTGCATCGCACATGGATCGGGCATCTGGCCGCGCAGCGACATGACAACTCGCCAGCGGACTGATCGTTGCAACATTGGCGGCAGCGGTGCTGATCGCAACCAAATGCAGCCGCGTGGGGAGGGGCGCAATCGCGGCGATCGCATCTGCAAGCAAGCGGCCGGAGCGTGGCGAAAAGACCGGCAAAACCACATCGCCCCCTTGGCGCAACCGCGCCATTGCCTGCGCACTCAGCGGCTGCGCAACCTGTTCATAACAGACCACCGCAGAGGCGTCTTGCCCCTGTGCGCGCAGTGCCGCCGCAATATCCGACGCTGCATGCCGTCCCCGCAGATGAACAACCGGCGCAGATGGGGGGCTGTGCGTCAAATCGTCCAGCAACGCGCTTGCATCCCCGCCCGACTGGTGCACCACAGCAAATCCAGCCGCGCGCGCCGCCTGCGCCGTGCGCGGCCCCACAGCCCAGACCACCCAGTCGCGCGCATCTGTCGCTAGGATCAGGGCGCTGACCGCGTGTTGCGAGGTGAAGACAAGCGTGCGCGCGCCTGTCAGCGCGGCAACGTCCAACGGCAGCAGGACAATCTCCAGCAAGGGGGCGATCATAACCGACCCCCGCCAGCCCGCCGCCTGCGCCTGCTCTGCAAACCGCGCGGACTCGGTTTCTGGGCGCGTTAGCATAATACATGGGCGCTGGGGCATGTTTCATCCAGTGTTTGCGCGGGCAAGTGGGGCCTGGGATTGTGCAGCCCCTGTGCCAGTGGTAGCTGGAAACACGCGGCATTGGCAACCGGAGCCGGAATGACACTTATTGACAGGCCCAACCTGCCCGCCCCTGACAGGGCTGCACTGACCGTGCTGGGCATTGAAAGCAGTTGTGACGATACGGCTGCCGCAGTCATCCGCCATGCGCCACCGGCCCCCGCACAGATATTGTCCAGCGTGGTCTGGGGCCAGACCGAATTGCACGCAGGCTTTGGCGGCGTTGTTCCCGAAATTGCAGCCCGCGCCCATGCCGAAAAACTGGATCACGCCGTCGAGGCGGCGCTGACGCAGGCCGGTGTCACATTTGCGGATCTCGATGCCATAGCCGTCACAGCGGGGCCGGGGCTGATTGGTGGCGTGCTGTCGGGTGTCATGCTGGCACGCGGAATTTCTGCGGCCACCGGCTTGCCACTTTTGGGTGTGAACCATCTGGCGGGCCATGCCCTGACGCCTAGACTGACTGACACAATTGCATTCCCCTATCTGATGCTGCTGGTGTCGGGCGGGCATTGTCAGTTTCTGCTGGTTTCGGACGCAGATGACTTCACCCGACTGGGCGGCACGATAGATGATGCCCCCGGCGAGGCATTTGACAAGGTGGCCAAGCTGCTCGCCCTGCTCCAACCCGGTGGGCCAAGTGTGGAAGCGGCCGCGCGCAGCGGCGATCCAAAGCGCTTCGCCCTGCCCCGCCCGCTGATGGACAGGCCCGGTTGCGACATGTCCTTCTCTGGTCTGAAAACGGCTGTGTTGCGCACGCGTGACGCGCTGGTTGCCGCACATGGCGGATTGCGCGAAAGCGACCGCGCCGATCTTTGCGCCAGCTTTCAGGGGGCAGTTGCCGATGTGTTGTCAGGCAAGGCGCGCCGCGCATTGGCCCTCTATATGGCAGAGCGCCCCGCGCAGCCCGTCTTTGCTGTGGCAGGCGGGGTCGCGGCGAATGCGACCTTGCGCGGCGCGCTGGATCATGTCGCACAGCAGGCCGGCGCGCGCTTTCTTGCGCCGCCTTTGGCGCTGTGCACCGATAACGCCGCGATGATCGCATGGGCGGGCCTTGAGCAAATCCGTGCGGGCACCCCTGCCCCGCAAGACTTTGTCGCAAGGCCCCGCTGGCCACTGGACAAGACTGCCGCCCCCCTGCTTGGTGCGGGCAAGAAAGGGGCGAAATCATGAGCGTAGCAATCCTTGGTGCGGGCGCATTTGGCACAGCACTTGCCTGTGCGCTTGGCGATGCAACACTGTGGTGCCGCGATCCGGCACAGGCCGAAGCCTTGCAAAGCAAGCGCGAGAATGCGGCCAAATTGCCCGGTGTGCCCTTGCCCGAAGGCGTGACCATTACCAGCGATCTGGGTCAGGTGAATGCCGAAACTGTGCTGCTTGCCATTCCCATGCAACAAACCCGCCCGTTTCTGAAAACGCATGGCGCAGCTTTGCGCGACCGCCAATTGGTTGCGTGCTCGAAAGGCATTGATCTGGAACTGATGATCGGGCCTGTCGGGGTGATCCAGTCGGTTTTGTCAGATGCGCAGGCCGCACTCCTGACCGGCCCCAGCTTTGCCGATGACATTGCACGCGGCCTGCCCACGGCGCTGACGCTTGCATGCACCGACCGCGCACTTGGGATGGCATTGCAAGAACAGCTCTCGACCTCGCATTTGCGGCTGTATCGCAATGATGATGTGATTGGCGCTGAACTGGGCGGCGCGCTGAAAAACGTGATTGCGATTGCCGCAGGCGTCACCATCGGCGCGGGTCTGGGCGAGTCTGCGCGCGCTGCCCTGATGGCGCGCGGCTATGCCGAAATGCAGCGGCTTGCCCTCAGCCTTGGCGCGCAGCCCGATACATTGGCAGGGCTATCGGGCTTGGGGGATCTGATCCTCACCTGCGGATCAGAGAAATCACGCAATTTCCGTTACGGGGCCGCCTTGGGGCGTGGCGAGGCATTTGACAGCGCCACAACTGTTGAAGGGGCTGCGACCGCGCGCGCGGTGGCGAAGCTGGCGAAGTCACAGGGGCTGGACATGCCGGTCACGCGCATGGTTGCGGCCCTTGTCGAAGGGCTTATAACTATGCCCGAAGCGCTGGCCGCATTGCTGGCCCGCCCCCTGACCGATGAATGAAAGGACTGCCCGATGCCGCTTTACATGATGCTGTGCACCGACAAACCTGACGCGCTGGAGTTGCGCAAAGCCACGCGCGCGGCGCATCTTGCCTATGTCGCCGAGACGGGTTGTGTGGTGCAGGCAGGCCCGCTGATGGACGCGGCAGGCCAGATGGCAGGCTCACTAATCGTGCTGGACCTGCCCGATATCGAGGCGGCCAAACTCTGGGGGGCCAATGACCCCTATGCAAAAGCAGGCCTGTTCGAGGCCGTGCGCGTGCAGGAATGGAAAAAGGTCATCGGCTGATGCGCTTCTGGCTGATGAAATCCGAACCCGACGCGTTCAGCTGGGACGATCTGGTCGCCAAGGGCGACGCGGGCGAGGAATGGGACGGCGTGCGCAACTATCAGGCGCGCAACAACATGCGCGAAATGGCGCTGGGGGACCGCGCATTTTTCTATCACAGCCAAAAGGACAAGGCCGTGGTGGGCATATGCGAAGTGATCGCGCTGGCGCATCCCGACAGCACCACGGATGACGGACGATGGGAGTGTGTGGATGTGAAAGCCGTGGCCCCAATGCCGCAGCCGGTGACATTGGCGATGTGCAAATCCGACCCGCGCCTAAGCGATATGGCACTGGTCAAAACCTCGCGCCTGTCCGTGCAGCCTGTCTCCGCCGAAGAATGGGCGATCATCTGCCAGATGGGCGGGATTGATCCCTAGGAGGCGCGCAGATCACGCCTGACTGGCGCGTTCCACCAACAGATTGCTCAGCCAGTCCGGGTCCATTTCGGGCACAGAGGACAGCAACAATTCCGTATAGGGCGCATGGGGCGGCGCAAAAACCTGTTCTTTCGGCCCCTGTTCGACAACGCGCCCGCGCTGCATGACGACCACATCATCCGCAATCGCGCGCACTGTCGCCAGATCATGGGTGATGAACATATAGGCCAGCCCCAGATCGGTTTGTAGCTTGTCCAGCAGCCGCAATATCCCTTCCTGAACGATCTGGTCCAGCGCCGATGTCACCTCGTCACAGATGATCAGGCGCGGCTCTGCTGCCAATGCGCGGGCAATGCCGATGCGCTGTTTCTGCCCGCCCGACAACTCTGAGGGCAGACGGTCGATATAACGGTCNGGCTCCAGTTCGATCATTTCAAGAAGCGCGCGCACCCGCTCGCGCAAGGCGCGCCCCTTCAACCCCAGATACATTTCAGCGGGCCGCCCGATAATTTCGCGCAAGGTCAGTTTGGGGTTCAGGGCGGTGTCAGCCATCTGATAGATCATCTGGCACTGGCGCAACTGGTCGCGGCTGCGCGCGCGGTAATCCGGGGGCAAAGGCGTGCCATCCAGCAGCACCTCGCCGCTGCTTGGCGGCAGCAACCCGGTCAGAACCCGTGCCGCGGTCGATTTGCCAGACCCGCTTTCGCCCACCACAGCCACCGTGCGCCCGGCATGAATGTCGAAGCTGACATCTTCCAGCACAGTCGTCTTGCCATAGGCGGCGGTAATCCCGCGCACCGAAATCACCGGCTCACCCGACGCAGGCGGCTGCTCGGCGCGGGCAAAACTGCGCACCGCCCAAAGGCTTTTGGTATAATCTTCGCGCGGGGCGCTGAGCATGGTGCGGGTATCCGCCTCCTCGACCTGTTCGCCGCGCAGCAGAATCTTGATGCGGTCCGCCATCTGCGCCACCACAGCCAGATCATGCGTAATATAGATCGCGGCGGTTCCGAACTGGCGCACGATATCGCGGATGGCGGCCAAGACTTCGATCTGGGTCGTGACATCCAGCGCAGTCGTCGGCTCGTCAAAGATGATCAGATCAGGGCGACAGGCCATCGCCATCGCGGTCATCGCGCGCTGCAACTGCCCGCCCGAAACCTGATGCGGATAGCGAAAGCCGATCTCTTCAGGGTTGGGCAAGCGCATCTTGGTATACAACTCGACCGCGTCCTTTCGCGCCTGCCCGCGCTCCATGACACCGTGCAGCAGGGGCGCTTCGGAGTATTGGTCGATCAGCTTGTGGGCCGGGTTAAAACTGGCCGCCGCCGATTGCGCGACATAGGCAATCCGATGCCCGCGCAACCCGAGCTTCTTGCGCTCGGACGCGGTGCGCAGATCAATACCGTCAAAGCGGATTTCCCCGCCAGAAATACGGCAGCCGTCGCGCGCAAACCCCATCGCGGCCAGCCCCAGCGTGGACTTGCCCGCGCCGGATTCGCCAATCAGCCCCAAAACCTCGCCCCTATGCAGGGTCAGGTCCAGCCCCTTGATGATGGGCAACCATTCATCGCCCGCGCGCCCCTCGATATACAGATCACGAATGCTCAGCAGCGGCTCGTCAGTCATGGCGCTCACTCCTTCAGGCCGGATGCGCGGTGCAACTGCCAATCGACCACGAAATTCACCGCGACAGTCAGAAGCGCAATGGCACCCGCAGGCAGCAACGGGGTGATATCGCCAAAGGTGATCAGCGTGGCATTGTCGCGCACCATAGAGCCCCAATCAGCCATCGGCGGCTTGATCCCCAGCCCAAGAAAGGACAGCGAAGATATGGTCAGGAACACAAAACAAAACCGCAGCCCGAATTCCGCAACCAACGGGGCCAGCGCATTGGGCAAGATCTCGCGCCGGATCAGATACCATGTCCCCTCGCCGCGCAGACGCGCAGCCTCGACATAGTCCATCACGACAATCCCTTGCGCGACCGAGCGCGAAATCCGGTAAACGCGGGTCGCATCAACAGCCGCGATCACAAGGATCAACGTCAGTACCGAGGTGCCGAAAATCGTCAGCAGCAACAGCGAGAAGATCAGCGAGGGAATCGCCATCAGCGCATCGACAACGCGCGACAGCACCTGATCCAGCCAGCCCCCGCGCAGTGCCGCCCAGATGCCCAGAAACGCCCCCACCACAAAGGCCAAAACAGTTGTGGCAAAGGCTATGCCAACCGTATTGCGCGCGCCATAGATCAGCCGCGACAGCATGTCCCGGCCCAGCCGGTCAGTGCCCAATGGGTGCGCCCCGCCCCAAGGCTGGAACTGGCTGCCGACCACCTCGCGCTCGGCGAATGGGGCCAGCACAGGGGCTGTCACCGCAACAAAGATATAGACGATAATCACCATGATCCCGAACGCCGCCGTCAGTGGCATATCGCGCGCAATGATCGCCTGATTATGTGGCAAGGTCCGCGTCAGTGTCGCGCGAAAGGCCATTGCCAGCGCAAAACCGGCAATCAGGAACAGGATTAGAAAAACTGGAAGTGACATGCTCATCCCCGCTTCATCAGGCGGGGGTTGGTGAGGGTCGACAGCACATCTGCTGTCAGGTTCAACAACACATAAGCCGAGGCGAAGATCAGCGCGATGGCCTGCACCACCGCAATGTCACGCTTGGCGACAGAATCGACCATCAACTGCCCAAGGCCGGGATAGACAAACACCACCTCGACCACGACCACACCAGTAATCAGATAGGCCAGATTAAGCGCAATGACATTGATAATCGGCGCCAGCGCATTGGGCAGCGCATGGCGCAGCACGATCCGCAAGGGCGAGGCCCCTTTCAGACGCGCCATCTCGATAAAGGGTTGCGCCATCAGGTTGATGATCGCTGCGCGCGTCATGCGCATCATATGGGCGGTGACCACCAAGGTCAGGGTCAGCGCGGGCAGAAAGCTCATATACAGCTTGTCCCCGAAGCTGGTTGCAGGGGTCAGGCGCACCATTGACGGGAAATACCCGCTTTGGGCCAGCCACAGAACGAGAATATAGGCGACAAAAAATTCGGGAAAGGAAATCGCACTCAGCGCACCGGCATTGGCCACACGGTCAAAGATCGAATTGCGCCACAGGGCCGCGAGAACCCCCAGAACCAGCGCCAGCGGCACAGCAAGGGCCGCCGCATACAGCGCCAGAAACAGCGTATTGCCCAAACGCGCGTCAAGCATGTCTGCAATAGGTCGACGGGTCGCGAGCGACACACCGAAATCGCCCTGTAGCGCACCGGTCAGCCACGCCCAATAGCGCACAGGGGCCGGGTCATTCAGCCCAAGCTGCGCGCGCATCGCGGCCAGCGTTTCCGGCGTGGCCGCTTGTCCAAGGATCGCCGAGGCAAGATCGCCCGGCAACAACTCGGTTGCGCTGAAAATCACGATCGACACCACGATCAACGTCAGCGCCCCAAGCGCCAGACGCTGCGCAATCATCTTGAGGACAGCGTGCATCGTCCCCCCCTTTGATTGTTATTCTTGCGCCCCTGTCAGAGCGAAAACCCCGGCCCGCGTGACGGGCCGGGGCAATTTCAGATCAGGTGAACCACCAACGCTCGACGCAGCGGAACCCGTCAAGGTTCCAGTTCGCCGATACGCGCTCTGGCGTGGCGACATTCAGCGCCGTGGCCATGACGTAATTGTTGTTCATCGGGATGATGACAGACCCTTCAAAGGACACGATCTCCTGCAATTCGTGATACATTTCACGACGCAGATCCTCGTCAATCTCTGAACGGGCCTGAACCAGCAATTCGTTGAAGCGCTCATGCTCCCAGAAGCTGTCATTCCATGACGACCCAGAGGCATAGCCCGTGGTGAGCATCTGGTCCTCGACCGCGCGCCCGCCCCAATAGCTGGCCACAAACGGTTTCTGCATCCAGACATTGTCCCAGTACCCGTCATTGGGTTCGCGCACGAGGTCGATATTGATGCCGCATTGTGCCGCCGTTTCAGCAAACAGCGCGCCTGCATCCACCGCACCAGAAAAGGCTGCATCCGCGACATGCAGTGTGACGTTCAGACTGTCCATTCCGGCCTCGCGCAGATGGTAGCGCGCACGATCAGGGTCGAAAGTTTTTGCTTCCATATCCGCATGGAAATAGCGGTTGGCGGGGCCGATAGGATTGTCGTTGGACACAGCACCATGCCCGCCAAGGATTTTTTCGACCATATCTTCGCGGTCGATGGCNTATTTNAGNGCCANCCGGACATTGTTGTCGCTAAAGGGGCCGACACGGCTGTCCATGGGAAAGACGTAATGCGCATTGCCCGGAATCGACAAAATATTCGCCGTGCCCCGTGCTTCAAGCATCCCGATGGTGGCTGGATCAACCTGATCAATTGTGTCCACACCGCCGGTCATCAGAGCGTTCAGGCGCGCAGTTGAATCGACGATCGACAAAATCTCGACGCGGTCAAAATGGGCGCGGTCGGATTTCCAGTAATTCGGGTTGCGGTCCAGACTCGCCTGAACACCCGGCTCGTAGCTTTCGACAATGTAAGGGCCACAGCCATCGAAAGAGGTGGGGTCAATCTTGCCATCCGTCTCGGGCATTATCGCCAGATGGTAATCCGACATCAGATAAGGGAAATCGCCATTCGGCGCGTCCAGTGTCACGACAATATTCCGCCCGTCCACACGAATATCCGTAACCGGGTCGAAGAAGGTCTTGATTGCAGATGTGGACTCGTCCCCACGGTGATGGTTGAGCGAGGCCAGAACATCCTCTGGCGTGACGGTCTTGCCCGAATGGAATGTCACCCCTTCACGGATGGTGAACACCCATGTCGCGCCATCATCGCTGTCCCAGCTTTCGGCGATTTCAGGGACCAACTGGCCCTCATTATCCACCTCGATCAGCTGGTTGTGACGCGCGGCTGCGAATACCTGCACATACAAGTTGTCCCACAGCCCCGGATCAAGCGAGTCGGTGCTGGACCCATGACCGATGCCGACACGGAACGTACCGCCGCGCTGCGGCTCGGCTTTGGCTTTGCGCATGCTGGCTGGCAGGATCAGCCCTGCCGCCCCAAGGGCCGCCGCACCCTGCATCAGTCCCCGACGGGTCACGCCCTGACGATTGGTCGTGTTGTTCATCTTGATTTCTCCCTGTTATTGGTCGCGACAGGTTTAAGAACCTGCCAACACTTATACCCGGCCATAAGCCGCGGTCTTCCCCTGATTATCATGAGGCGTTGTAACAAAATTACAACCAAATTGATGTATGTAACGTCAGGTTTACCCGCTTACGCGCAGCAGTCAAGCCTTGTGATTGACTGACGCGTCAATCAAGTTCCTGTTCGGCCAGAATAACGGATAGTGAACGCAACTGCCTGATTATTGGTCCGTTACGCGATTATCCACGCGCCAAACGTGCAGCCCGCCCACCCCGACGCTGTGCGATCTGCGTTTTCCGGCTTGGCAATTCGGCCATAACCTGATGGCGCTGCTCGTGGCTCATGCGGCTCCATTGCGTGATTTCGTCAATCGTACGTAGGCAGCCGGTGCACAGCCGCGCCTCAGGGTGAATGACGCAGACCTTGATGCAAGGGCTTGCAATTTCTTCGCGTTTCCAGATTTCGTCGGTCATCGCCCGATACTCTCATTCGTTTCACGTCAGATAACCGAACTCTGCACCGCGACCAGTAGAAAAAAGCCAATCCGTCAAGAATTGTGACGCCGCATAACCGCCAGCCTGTCCAGCGCACCTTGCAGGATGTAGCCCGCCGCCACATGGTCAATCACCGCCGCCCGTTTGCGCCGCGAGGTGTCTGCCTCCAGCAAGGCGCGCTCGGCGGCGACTGTTGACAGGCGCTCATCCCAAAACCCTATCGGCACTTCGGTCAGGTTTGACAGATTGCGGGCAAAGGCGCGTGTGGACTGGCACCGTGGCCCCTCTGATCCGTCCATATTGCGCGGCAATCCCAACACCAAGCCACAGATTTCGCGCGCAGCTATAATCGCCAGCAAAGCCGCCGCATCCAACTGGAACTTCGAGCGCCGGATCGTTTGCAAAGGCGAGGCGACAGACAACATCCGGTCAGACACGGCAACGCCGATGGTCTTTTCGCCCAAATCCAGCCCCGCAAGCGCCCATCCCGGCCGCAACTGCGCTGCGAACGCGTCAAAATCGTTGATCACCGCCATCAGGGTGCCGTGATGCTCAGGCCCACCTCTTCGGCGGTGGCATTGATCAGCGCAAGGTCTTCTGCGCGCGCCGCAAAGACAGTGCGCGCCTCTTGCAAGACGGCAACGGCCTGCTCTTCGCGCTCCAGCACGCTCAAGGCACGGACTAACTGCGCCCATTCCTCGGCGGTGCCGCCATCATTGGCCAGCCGCGCAGACAGCCCGCCGACCATATCCTCGATCATCTGGGCGCGGTCCTCGGGCGGCAGGTCTTGCGCAGCCTCCAAATCGATCTCGCTGGGGCCGCGCGCGTTCGCGGGTGCGGGGCGTGGTGGCAATTGATAGCGCGGCTCACCCGAAATCTGGGCAAGCTCTGGCAGGGCCGCGCGGATTTCAGGCATCCAAGGGGCGTCGCCGGGGCTGAGGTCATGCAGCCTGCGCCAGACACGGAAGGTCATGTCGGGCCGGCCTGTCTGTGCATACATCCGACCCGAATAATACAACGCCACATTATTCGTTGAATCCCGCCGAAGTACCTGCTCGATGATATTCTCAGCCTCTGGCGACACGAACCCGCCTGTCGCAATGACCATTAGGTCCAGCAAATAGGCATAATCCTCGACGTCAGCGGCATCCTCTTTCAACTCGATCACGCGGACCTGCGCCTCAATCGCGGCGCGGAAATTCCCAAGCCGCGCTTCGTTTTGCGCCAACAAGGAAAAGCCCGTCTCATCCTGCGGTCGTGTGGCAAGCGCTTCGCGCAGTTGCGCGACCATCGGCTCCAACTCTGCGCGACCGGGAAAATCTTCTGGCTCGGGGAAAGCTGCGGCAAACTCCGCCTCCATCTCGGCCTGTCTGGGGCGGTTGAGCCGCGCCTCGGCAGCTTGGGCATGACGTTCAACCAAGGGCATGTCCGAATAGCCGGGCGCGCCGATGCTCAGATACAGCAACCCGCTACCCCCGACTGCAACAATAACCGTCGCAAAGGCAATCATGCGCATGGTCTTTGGCGCGGGTCCACCAACGGGTCGTCCACGGTCGCCCTTATCAAGATCCAGTATCCGGCGCGAGACTTCGAGGCGCAAACGCTCGGCCTCATTCTCGGCAATGATCCCGCGCGCAAGATCGCGTTCAATTTCGGAAATCTGGTCACGATACACCCGCATCGCGCGCTCTGTACCATCGGCAGCGGCAGATTGCCCCGCGCGCGCCATCGCCCGCAGCAAGATCACACCCACCAGCAGTGCGATGACAAAGAAACCTACGGTCTGAACAAAAAAGCCCATGCGTCCTCCTGACGGTTCAACGCTGTCTACCTTGTCTTACCAAGACACAAAAGGCGAAATGGCGCCTTGCCCCCTCACAAACTTGCAAACCGCGACGGCGGGTCGCAGGCGCGTATGATTTCGGTTTTCGCCCTCATAGTGACGCTTCTGGAAAACCTGTCTGCGCCGGGGTAAGCCACATAGCACACACCCGCCCTGACCCAGGAGCTGCCCGCGCATGAAACGCTATTCCGCTTTCGCCATCGCCAGAGAGGCGTTTCGCCAGCACACAGGCTGGAAACAGGCTTGGGCCAGCCCCGAGCCGCGCGCACATTATGATGTCGTGATCGTGGGGGCCGGTGGGCATGGGCTGGCGACAGCCTATTACCTTGGCCACCGCTACGGTATCAAAAATGTGGCCGTGATCGAGAAAGGCTGGCTGGGCGGCGGCAATACCGGGCGCAACACCACAATCATTCGCTCCAACTACCTGCAAGACCCGTCTGCCGCCCTCTATGAGAAATCGCGCAGCCTGTTCGAGACGCTGTCGCAACAACTGAACTACAACATCATGTTCTCGCCCCGCGGCGTGATGATGCTGGCACAAACCGAGCATGAAAAGCGCGGCTATCTGCGCACCGAACGCGCCAATGCCCTGCAAGGCGTCGAGACGCGCTTCATCTCGCCCGCCGAGGTCAAGAAACTGGTGCCGATCATCAATCTTGACGGGCCGCGCTACCCCGTTCTTGGCGCGCTTTGGCAGGCGCGTGGTGGCACAGCGCGCCATGACGCGGTCGCTTGGGGCTTTGCGCGGGCCTGCTCTGACATGGGTATGCATATCATCGAGCAATGCGCCGTCACGGGTGTGGACTCCGAGGGCGGTCAGGTGACAGCCGTCAACACCACCAAGGGCCGCATCACCTGTGGCAAGCTGGGGATCGTGGTCGCGGGCCATTCCGGCGCGCTGGCCGATATGGCGGGATTCCGGCTGCCCGTCGAATCGGTGGCCCTGCAAGCGCTGGTTTCGGAACCGATCAAGCCTTGTATGGATGTGGTCGTCATGGCCAACACTGTGCATGGCTATATGTCGCAATCCGACAAGGGTGAAATGGTCATTGGCGGCGGTGCTGACGGGTTCAACAACTACACCCAGCGCGGCTCATGGCACCATATTGAGGAAACCGTGCGCGCACTGGTCGAGACTTTTCCCATGATCTCGCGCTTGAAAATGCTGCGCCAATGGGGCGGGATCGTCGATATGACCGGCGACCGCTCGCCCATCATCTCGAAAACGCCGCTTGGCAATTGCTTTATCAATTGCGGCTGGGGCACAGGCGGGTTCAAGGCCACACCGGGCTCGGGCTATGCCATGGCCGAACTGATCGCCAAGGGCGAACCGGGACCATTGGCCGAGGCGTTTTCCATGACCCGCTTCCGCGAGGGGCGCTTCATCGACGAGAGTGTCGCGGCAGGGGTGGCGCATTGATGCCCCCCGAGTCTTTGCAACCCCGGCGCGAAATAAGCAAAAATCCACCCAAAGGTCAGTTTCGCCAGATGACAACTGCCACACCACACCCTAAGTCTTTCGCAAATCAACCTGAGGAGACGACATGCGTAAAGCGGTGCAACGGGTTCTTGCGGCGGCCCAGTCCAACCCACACAAGACCCTCGGCTTTTTATGTGGCGCAGGCATTCCACTTGTCGTCGCGGCTCTTATTTGGGCTCAAACCTCCGGCGGGCTTGCTGGCCCCTTGGTGGACCCGCGCCCACCGGCATTTGTCGTCCAGACCGACTGACACACTGGCCTGCGCCACGGTCATTTGTACTGTTCATATTCCTATGGAAAGCGGCGCTTTTCACACCGACACTCGCCGCCAGATTACATGCGCGCGCTCATTTGGCGGGGCGGGCTTGCGCACTCCATCCATGCGCCCCGCAGCCGCTTGGTCACAGAACACGGTAATGTCATACCTGTCGCCTGCGACAGAATGGAACGACAGCATATGTAGCCGCGTTGTTTCTCTGAGAATTCCCTATTTGGAGAGAGAGACATGGCTGACGACAATAAGCCCCACACACCGCCGCGGACACCCGGCACCGAGCCGGGCGCGCGGAATGAAACCCACATTCACACGACCCCATCCGCCCCACCACCAGAGAAGCGCAGCAACACAGTGCTGGCATTCATCGTCGGCGGTGTCGCTGTCGGTCTTGTCATTTTGTACTTCCTGTTTGACGGCTTTGGCACCAACAACGCCGCGCCCACAAGCAGCGCCCCTGTCGACAGTTCGACCAACATCACAGTCGAGCCGGGCACATCCACCACGGAAACTGCACCCGCAGCAGAGCCAGAGGCAGCACCACAAGAGCCAGCCGCCACAGATGATGCAGGCGAAGCTGCACCTGAACCTGCGCCCGCTGACTGATACAGTCGGCTGCGATTCCATTGACACCGTTACCCAAGCCGGGCGTTTTGCGACGCCCGGCTTTTGCATGTCCCGCCATCACGGCGAAGCAAGAAAGGCGCGCTCATGCTGATGCTAACCTGCCCCTGCTGTGGCGTCACCGCCGAGGAAACCGAGTTTGCGCCGGGCGGTGAGGCACATTTGAAACGCTCTGGCGCAGAGTCATCAAACGAAGACTTCGAGGCATATATGTTCAATCGCAAAAACCCGCGCGGCGTGCATTTTGAACGCTGGCGCCACGCCTATGGCTGCGGCAAATGGTTTTTGGCCGCGCGCGATACCATGACGCTGGAAGTCTTTGGCACCTACCCCGCCCAGACCGCAGCCCCTCCCGCCGAGATTGTCGCCAAGATAAAAGAAAAACGCCCGCAATGGGAGGGCTATGAATGAGCCACCGCCTCGCCACTGGAGGGCGGTTGATCGACCGCGCCCAAGTCCAGAAATTCACCTTTAACGGCAAACCCATGAACGGGTTCAAGGGCGACACGCTTGCCGCCAGTCTGCTGGCCAATGATCAGATGCTTCTGGGCCGGTCCTTCAAGTATCATCGCCCGCGCGGGGTCGTGGCCTCAGGTGCAGAGGAACCCAATGCGCTTGTCGGGCTGTCGCGCGGCGACCGCTATGAGCCGAACCAGCGCACCACCACAACCGAAGTGTTCGACGGGCTGGTCGCAGAAAGCCAGAACCATTGGCCCAGCCTGAATTTCGATATGATGGCGCTGAACAATCTGGTGCCGCAATTCCTGACGGCAGGGTTTTACTACAAAACCTTCATCCAGCCACGCGCATTCTGGAAACATGTGTACGAGCCGATCATCCGCCGCTCTGCCGGTCTGGGAAAAGCGCCCAAGCAAGACGCCCGCGACCCTGACACCTACGAACAGATTTATGCCTTTTGCGATGTGCTGGTCATTGGCGGCGGCATTGCCGGTCTGCAAGCAGCACTGACAGCCGCACAGGCAGGCGCAAAAGTCTGTATGTGGGAACAGACCGACCATTGGGGCGGACGCGCCCCTGTCGACGGGGTCGAAATTGACGGGCAGCCGATAGAGGCATGGATTAACTCCACCATAGAAGCCCTTGAGAAAATGGATAATGTCCATCTGCGCCTGCGGTGCATGGGGGCAGGTGTGCACGATCACGGCTATATGCTGGGTTATGAGCGGGTCAGCGATCATCTGCCGCAATCCGATGCGCCGCGCCACCGGTTGTGGCGGATGCGCGCCCGCCAGATCATCACCGCAACGGGTGCAATCGAGCGGCCCTTGTCCTTTGCGGGCAATGATGTTCCCGGCGTCATGCTGGCCAGCGCAATGCGCGACTATCTGGTGAATTACGCAGTGGCACCGGGGCAAGAAGTGGTGGTCGTCACCAATAATGACGACGCCTACCGCACAGCAATTGCCCTGCGCCGCGCAGGTGTCGGTGTGGCGGCTGTGATCGATGCCCGCGCCGAGCCGTCCGGAGAACTGCCGCAGCAAGCGCGCGCGCAGGGTATCCGCGTCCTGACCGGGCGCGGCATTCGCAAGGTCAAGGGCGGCAAGCGCGTCACCGGTGTTGAAATCTGCCGGATCGACAGCAAAGGCACTGCTTTCACAGAGAAATTCGACTGTGACGCCGTCGCCATGTCAGGCGGCTGGTCGCCGGTTGTGCACCTGTGGTCGCATTGCGGCGGCAAACTGATCTGGGACGAGGCAGGCAGCTTCTTTCGCCCCGACCCCGAACGCCCGCCCTTGGGCGCAGATGGCGCGGGCTTCGTGCGCGTCTGCGGATCAGCCGCAGGCGCGTTGGGCGCAGTGCTGGCCGATGCCCATGCCTGCGGGTTAAGCGCCGCGCAAATCCTTGGCGCAACCGCGAACTCCACGCCCCCCGCCACAGACACGGTCGCCACGAATGAACCGATGGAACCCGTCTGGATGATGCCGCGCAACGCCGAGTATGATCTGCGCATGAAGATGTGGCTGGATTTCCAGAATGATGTCAAAGTTGCCGATGTGCAGCTAGCTGCGCGCGAAGGGTATCAATCGGTCGAACATACCAAGCGCTACACCACATTGGGCATGGCGACGGATCAAGGCAAACTAAGCAATATCAACGGCTTGGCAATCCTTTCTGATGCACTAGGCCAGCCTATTCCGGCAACGGGAACCACTACATTCCGCCCGCCCTATACCCCCATTTCCCTTGCCGCAATCGCGGGCGAGGCGCGCGGGTCGATCTTCCAGCCCCTACGCCGCACGCCCCTGCATGACTGGCACGAGGCCAATGGCGCGGATTGGGAACCCGTGGGCCAGTGGCGCAGGCCCTATACCTACCTGCGCACAGGCGAAAAGCGCCCTGATTCCGTGAACCGAGAAGTCAAAAATGCGCGCGAGAACATAGGCTTGCTGGACGCCTCTACATTGGGGAAAATCCTTGTCTCAGGGCCGGATGCGGGACGCTTCCTTGATATGCTCTACACCAATATGATGAGCAGTCTGAAGCCCGGCAAATGCCGCTATGGGCTGATGTGCAATGAAAACGGTTTTCTGATGGATGACGGTGTTGTCGCCCGCATTGATGACCAGTCTTTCCTTGTGCACACCACCTCTGGCGGGGCCGATCACATCCATGCGTGGATGGAAGACTGGCTGCAATGCGAATGGTGGGACTGGAAGGTTCACACGATCAACCTTACCGAGCAATTCGCCCAGATCGCTGTTGTCGGGCCGAAAGCGCGCACCCTGCTGGAGCGACTGGGCGGCATGGATGTCAGCCGCGACGCCCTGCCCTTCATGGACTGGCGCGAAGGCACTTTGGGGGGCTTCAACGCGCGGGTCTTCCGCATCAGCTTCTCAGGCGAGTTGAGTTTTGAAGTTGCCGTGCCTGCCTCTCAGGGCCGCGCCTTCTGGGACAGGCTGTTGGCCGAAGGGGCCGATCTGGGCATCATGCCGTACGGCACCGAAGCGCTGCATATCCTGCGCGCGGAAAAAGGGTTCATCATGATCGGGGACGAAACCGATGGCACGGTGATTCCGCAAGATTTGGGCCTGAACTGGGCGATCAGCAAGAAGAAGGAAGACTTCCTTGGCAAGCGCGGGATGGAGCGCGAAGCCATGCTCAGCCCCACACGCTGGAAGCTGGTCGGGCTGCAAACGCTGGATGGCTCTGTGCTGCCGCATGGGGCGCTGGCAGTCCGGCCAGAAAAGAATGCCAATGGCCAAGCCGTCACCGAAGGGCGCGTAACCTCGACCTACTATTCGGCCACGCTGGGGCGCGGTATTGCAATGGGGCTGGTCGAACGCGGGCCAGACCGTATGGGCGAGGAGCTTGCTTTTGCAGGCGACGGCGACACCCGCATCAAGGCCCGGATCGTGGACACCGTGCTATATGACAAGGAAGGCGAGAAGCAGAATGTCTGATCTGGCACAAAGCGCCCTGCCCGGCGCACATTATGACGGGTTCGTAAGCATACGCGAAGCGGACTTGCAGGGCATGATCACATTGCGCGGTGCGTTGGACAGCGAAGCAGTCAACAACGCCGTGCAGCAGGCAACGGGTTGCGCCATGCCCGCGCCACGGCGCGTGACATCGACCGGCGCATATGCCGTGGCATGGATGTCGCCGGACGAGGTAATGATCCTGTGCCCGCATGACAAAGCGCGCGAAATCGCAAGCGGCCTTGCTGACGCGCTCAAGGACATCTTCGCAACACTCGCAGTCGTGTCGGACGCCCGCGCGGTCTTCGCCCTGCACGGCGCAGGCTGGCGCGACGCGCTGGCAAAAATCTGCCCCGTCGATTTCGGCACATTGACCGAAGGCGATATCCGCCGCACCCGTGCGGCTCAGGTCGCAGCCGCGATCTGGGTGTCTGGCACGGACGAGGCGACATTGGTCTGCTTCCGATCTGTCGCGGGGTACATGTTCGAGCTTCTCTCGACAGTGTCCAAGCCCGGCTCTGAACCTGCGCTTTATCGCTGAGCCCTCAGATTTTTCAGAGTTATTTCTCCCCGCCCCTTGACCTGCGGGGGGGGAAGGCCCTTATTCAAGACAGTCAAACACAATAACACAGACGAGGAAAACATGGCTTTTGAACTTCCTGACCTTCCCTACGCGCATGATGCGCTCGCCGATCTGGGCATGAGCGCCGAGACGCTGGAGTTTCACCACGACATTCACCACAAAGCCTATGTCGACAATGGCAACAAACTGATCGCCGGCACCGAATGGGAAGGCAAATCCGTTGAGGATATCATCACCGGCACCTATCAGTCGGGTGCGGTCGCGCAATCGGGCATTTTCAACAATGCCAGCCAGCACTGGAACCATGCTCAGTTCTGGGAAATGATGGGTCCGGGCACTGGCGGTATGCCGGGCGCGCTGGAAAAAGCACTGGTCGAAAGCTTCGGGTCTGTCGACAAGTTCAAGGAAGAGTTTTCGGCCGCAGGCGCAGGTCAGTTCGGTTCTGGCTGGGCTTGGCTGGTCAAGGACAAGGACGGCTCGCTGAAGGTCACAAAGACCGAAAACGGCGTCAACCCGCTGTGCTTTGGGCAAACAGCCCTACTGGGCTGCGATGTCTGGGAGCACAGCTATTACATCGACTTCCGCAACAAACGCCCCGCCTATATCAGCAACTTCCTTGAGAAGCTGGTGAACTGGGAAAACGTTGCAGGTCGGATGTAAGCATCTTTGCACATTTACGAAAAAGGGGCGCAGTTGCGCCCCTTTTTTTATGCGTATCACGGACATGCCCTAGACCAGCACCGCAGATAAGCCCCCCTCAGACGGGCGGCAAGCCGTCACATCTGCGCAGGTCTCAAAACAGCAGCGATGGCAACCACAACACCAGCCCAGGGAAGATGAACAGCAGCGCTATCGCCACAATTTGCAGACATACAAACGGGATCGCCCCTTTGTAGATCATCCCAGTGCTGACCGAATTTGGCGCCACCCCGCGCAGATAGAACAGCGAAAACCCGAAGGGCGGGGTCAGGAAAGACGTCTGCAAATTCACCCCGATCATAACCCCCAACCACACAGGGTCGATCCCCAGCAGCAACAGGGTCGGCGCAGTGATTGGCAACACAATGAAGATGATCTCGAATGTATCAAGGATAAAGCCCAGCACGAACATGATGATCATGACGGTAATCATCGCACCCATCGCGCCACCGGGCATAGTGGTCAGAAATTCGCGCACCAGATTGTCGCCACCCATCTGGCGGAACACAATCGCAAAAACCGACGCGCCGAAAAGGATGATAAAAATCATCGAGGTCACGACCGCCGTGCGCCGCGCCACTTCGGCAAAAACCTTAAAGGACAACCGCCATCGGGCTGCCGCCAGCAGCGTCGCGCCCACAGCACCCACCGATGCCGCCTCGGTCGGGGTGGCGATCCCGCCCAGAATGGACCCCAGCACCGCACCGATCAGCAACAACGGCGGCACCAGTGCGGACAGGATTTCCTTCCACAGCCCTTGCTTTTCTTCCGGTGGCACAGGGGTTGCAGGGCAGCTCTCAGGGTCGAAAACCGCCTTAAAGATGATATAGCTGATATACAGTCCCACCAGCAGCAAACCGGGGATCATTGCCCCAGCAAACAAATCGCCGACCGAGACAGTCTTGGGAGCGAAATTGCCAAGGCTCATCTGAACCTGAGAGTTCATGCCCGCAATCATGTCGCCCATGAAGATCAGCACAGTTGAGGGGGGGATGATCTGCCCAAGCGTACCGCTGGCACAAATCGCCCCGCTGGCCAGTTTCGGGTCATACCCCGCCCGCAACATTGCGGGCAACGAGATCAGACCCATCGTCACCACGGTTGCACCCACAACGCCCGTCGACGCCGCCAACAGCGCACCCACCAGAATGACCGATATGCCAAGCCCGCCGCGCAGATCACCAAACAGGCGACCCATTGTGGTCAGCAGTTGCTCGGCGATATTGCTGCGCTCCAGCATCACGCCCATAAAGATGAACAACGGCACCGCGACCAGCACTTCGTTAATCATATAGCCTGTGTAGCGGCCCGCGAGGGCGCGCAGGTTCGACATGTCGAACACGCCAAAATACAGACCGATATAGGCAAAAAGCACCGATGTACCCGCCAGTGTAAAGGCCACGGGGAAGCCGATCAGCAAAAAGCCAATCACGGCAAAAAACATCAGCCCGGCAAGAATCTCGCCAATCAGCACTGGGTCCATATCAGACGATCTCCGGGTCGTATTTGTATTTATAGTCGTCAGGCACCAGATCATACCGACCGGCAATGATAAGAATCGACCGAATGACCATCGCTATGCCTTGCAGCGCGATGACGACCGCGAGCACCAGAATAAAGCTTTTCAGCACCCACAACCCCGGCATCCCGCCCGGATTGGCCGAGGCTTCGCCCAGCCGGATCGAGCGCTGGACGAACACCAGCGAATAACTCCAGACCACCCAAGCAAATGGTGTCAGGAAGATGCATACACCCAGCAAATCCAGCCACGCCTTGCGCAGCGTCGAGGCAGGTCTGTAGAAGATGTCGACCCGCACATGGTCATTGCGATAAAGCGCATAACCCGCAACAGCCGTAAACATGACCCCATTCATCCAAGGGTATAAATCCTGCATCCACAGGCGCGTGTTCTGGAACAGGTAGCGTTCCACCACCACCCAGAAACAAACCAGCACAATGCCAACCGACAGCCACATGAACACATTGCCCATGATGCGGTTAACCAGATTGATAAGGCGCATCAGATAGGAAAGCGCTATCATGTCATCCTCCGGCGGTGGGGTCAGGTGGACAAGTGGCCCCGGATCTTGTCCGGGGCCATCTCATATTGGCAGATCATCGGCAACTGCCGACGCGCGTGATGGTTAGCCAAGGTCTGAAATATCAAAATACTTCAGACGGGCCTGCGCAAAGGTCAGATCCGTATTCTCTGTGCGCTGGCGCAAGAGATTGAAGTTTTCAACGAAGCTTTCCGCTGTGGCTTTGGTCTTCGCGTCGGAACTGTCAAGAATCTCGACCAGCAATTCGCGCGACGCAGCCGCCCCTGACTCCAGAATGCTCTCGGGCCAGTCGTTATGCACGATCACATCATGGTTCTCGACCATGTCATTCAGCGCAATAGGATCATTGGCATAGAACTCTGACGGCACCTGATCGTATTCCGCCTGACAGGCATCGCGGATGATTGCTTGCAGATTCGAGGGCAGTTCCTGATACTTGGCCTTGTCCACAACCAACTCTGTCGCCAGACCCGGCTCGATGAAGGAACTGGTGTAGTAGTGCTTGCGCACCTGATGGAAGCCCAGCGCGCGGTCATTATAGGGGCCAACAAATTCAGCCGCGTCCAGCGCACCTGATTGCAGCGCCGCAAAGATTTCACCGCCTGCAAGGTTGGTGACAGACGCGCCCATTTTCTGCCAGACCTGACCGCCAAGGCCGGGTGTGCGGAAGCGCATACCCTGAATGTCGTCAATCCCTGTCAGCTCGTCCTGAAACCAGCCGCCCGCCTGCGTGCCGGTATCGCCGGACAGAAACGCCTGAAGACCGAAATCGTCATAAATGTCGTCATACAGTTCCTGACCGCCCAGATAGCGCACCCAAGCCGCCAGCTCGCGCGAGGTCATGCCGAAGGGCACACCTGTGAAAAATGACAGGCCGACAGATTTATTCTGCCAGTAATAGGCCGCGCCATGGCTCATTTCAGCCGAGCCGTCGATCACAGCATCCAGTGATTGCAGCGCGGGCACCATCTCGCCTGCGGCAAACACTTCAACATTCATAGCGCCATCAGCGGCGGCATTGATCCGGTCAGCGACGCGCTGCGCCCCGGTTCCCAGACCGGGAAAGTTGCGCGGCCAGGTTGTGACCATGCGCCAGTTGATGCGCCCTTGCGCAACAGCAGGTGCCGCCAGACTCGTAGCAGCAGCCGCGCCGCCACCCAGCGCCGAGGTTTTCAAAAAAGAACGACGATCCATGTTTTCCTCCCATGGGTTATTTTTATCCATTGCCCTTGCGGACACGGGCTTGATTAAAAGCACAGTGTGACCGAGGTGTGAACCTTTTTTTTCAGGGCATACCCCCCGAAATCTGCTGAAATTTCGGGCAATTTACTCCATTGCTTTACAATCTGTCGTGAAAGCGCCCTAACTGGATCGGGGTCGTATATTTGTGTTGCGCAGGTTTACCCAGTTCGCAAATAAAATTACGCCCCCTCCAACAAAGACGAGCGGCTCCAACGCCTCTGCATACAGCCAGACCCCGACCAACGCGATCACCGGAAGGCGCAAAAACTCCATCGGGGCCACAGTAGAGGCAGGCGCCAGCGCAAGCGCGGATGACAAGGCGAAATGCGCGCTCAATCCGGTCACCCCGACAACGCCAAGCCACCCCCAGATCGCAGCAGGCGGCCATGTGAAACCTCCCCATTGCGCCAGCACCAGCCCGAAGAGCGTTTGTGACAACGTCATCCAGAACAAAACGCACAGGATACTGTCTGCCCGCATGATGCGTTTTGTCAGCATGACATTCATGGCAAACCCGATTGCACAAAGCATCCCCGCCAGATGCCCGGTGTTCAGCGGCTGCACCCCCGGCTGCGCCACAATCACAATGCCCGCAAACCCCAACAGCGCCACCATCACCCGGCGCAGGGTGAACCGCTCGCCCAGCACCAGCGGGGCCAACAGCGCCACCCAGATCGGCATGGTAAATTCCAGCGCCACAAGCTGCGACAAGGGGATCACCATGATCCCGTAAAACCACAGATTCTGGCCCGCAAAGTGAAACAGATTGCGCGTCAGATGCAGCTTCGGGCTGGTCGGTCGGATTTCTGCCAGCATCCGACCGGGCTTGCGCAGGGAATACAACACCACGCCCACGACAATCGTAAACCCGATAAGCGAGCGCCAGAACATCAATTCAAATGAATCCAGCTCTTGCTGGATGGCACGCCCTGCAATGGCCATGGCCGTAAACGACACAATCGCCCCGGACATCCACAATGCGGCACGTCCAGGTTGCGTGTCGCTGGCCGCCAGATCGGGCGTCACGACACTGTCAGTGCTGTCAGTGTGTCCACACCTGCCGCCTGTTGGTCGCAAAATTGTCGCCGTAACCACCGGGGCGCAGATTGGCGCGGCGGCTTTTGGGCGCGATCACGTTATAGTCAATTCCGTGCGTGCGCGCATAGGCTTCGGCGGCGGCCTGATCTGCGAAGTGAAGCTTGACCTGCGAATCCATGTCGCCCGAACTGGTCCAGCCCATCAGCGGGTCAATCTCGCGGGCCTGCGCAGGTGAAAATTCCAGCACCCATCCATGGGCCTTGGCGTTCCCCGATTGCATAGCGTTGCGGGCGGGCTTGTAGATGCGTGCGCGCATATGTGCTGCTCCTTGCGAATTGCGCATCTTATGGGAAAAAAACAGGCCAAAGACAAGGGTGCAGACAGGAAAGGGTCGCCCGAAAGGAGGGAACGAGGAGTAAGTCTTCCGGGCCGCGACCTTTTCCTGCCTGCAAGGTCAAATTTAATCTCAAAAACAGGCCCTGCAACTTATTTTATATTTCAAACTCATCTTTTCGCGCAGACCACCATGACTGCCCCAAGCGGCACTGCCCTTCAGCCCAACTCTTTCGACGCAATGACAGGAAAGAAAACCCCGCCCGACCACAGGCCGAACCAACTTTCCCCTTCGTGGGGCTCATGCGCCCCAAGTTCGACAAGCCGATAAAAGCTTTTGCGGTCAATCAGCGCCTCCAGCCCGGCACGGATCATGACATAGGGCGACGGCTCGCCCGTATCGGCATCACGGAGCACGCGCACGGGATGCGCAGACCCCGCATCTGCCTCATCGCCCAGATTGGTAACGAAGGTCAGCTTTTGCGCCCTTCCGTCCCCCTCAACACGGAAATCCACCGCAACAAACGGCGCGTCATCGACTGTGATTCCCACCTTCTCGACCGGTGTGACCAGATAGAACTTGCCGTCTTCCAGCTTCAGGATATTGGCAAACAGCTTGACCAATGCGGGCCGCCCGATGGGGGTGCCCTCATAGAACCACGTCCCGTCACGGGCGATCCGCATATCAATATCGCCACAAAACGGCGGGTTCCACAGGTGCACGGGCGGCAGACCCTTGCCTTTTGACGCGGCACTCGCGGCCTGAGCCAGTGTATCGGGGGTCAGTGTCACGGTATTTTGTTCACTCATGATTTTTTGCCATTGGATGCCTATGCGATATGTTTGATGATAGCACATAAGTTGCGAAGACAGAATTTCACCCCGATGAGGAACGCGCATGAGCACCGAGACCGATCTGATCGCCGAGATAGAAACGCTGGGTGAGAAACTTGCACTGGCGCGCGCCAGCATCAACCGCCGTTTTATCGGCCAGAAGAATGTGGTCGATCTGACCCTGACCGCCATGCTCTGCGGCGGGCATGGGTTGCTGATTGGCCTGCCTGGCTTGGGCAAGACCCGGCTGGTGGACACGCTGTCCACGGTCATGGGGCTAAAGGGCAACCGCATCCAGTTCACGCCCGATCTGATGCCTGCCGATATTCTGGGCTCTGAAGTGCTGGACGTGGCCGAGGACGGGCGCCGCGCCTTTCGCTTTATTGAGGGGCCGATTTTTTGCCAGCTTCTGATGGCGGATGAGATCAACCGCGCCAGCCCGCGCACACAAGCCGCCCTTCTGCAAGCCATGCAAGAAGGCGAAGTCACTGTCGCGGGCGATCATCACAAGTTGGAGCGGCCCTTTCACGTGCTGGCCACCCAGAACCCGATCGAGCAAGAAGGCACGTACCCCCTGCCCGAAGCCCAGCTTGACCGGTTTCTGGTGCAGATTGATGTCGAATATCCCGACCGCGCCACCGAACGCGACATCCTGATCGCCACCACCGGCGAGGGCGAGGATTCCGCGCATGAGGTGTTCAGTTCCGCCGAATTGATGGCCGCACAGCAGTTGCTGCGCCGTATGCCCGTCGGGGACACAGTGGTCGAGGCCATTCTCGATCTGGTCCGCGCCTGCCGCCCTGAGGAGGCAGAGGCCCATGAGGCCGTCAAGGGGGCCGTCAGTTGGGGGCCGGGTCCACGTGCCGCCCAAGCACTTATGCTGACAGTGCGCGCCCGCGCCTTGCTGGACGGACGACTTGCCCCGTCGGTCGAGGATGTGGCGGCAATGGCGCGCCCTGTGCTGACCCACCGCATGGCCTTGGGCTTTGCGGCGCGCGCACGCGGCGAAAGCCTGAGTGCGATCATCGCCCGCGTGGCCGCCGCCGCCACGCAGATGGAGGCCGCAGCTTGACGACACCCGCCACCCTGCGCACCCATGCCGAGGCGTTGGCCGCCCCCCTGCCCGCGCTGCTTGCGCAGGCAGAGCATCTGTCTGCGTCGGTTCTACCCGGCGCACACGGGCGCAGGCGCGCAGGCATGGGCGATGAGTTCTGGCAATACCGGCAAGCGACCCCGTCCGACAGCGGCGCGCGAATCGACTGGCGGCGTTCTGGCCGGGCCGATGTGCATTTCGTGCGCGAAACCGAATGGCAGGCGGCGCAGTCGGTGACACTGTGGGTCGATCAATCGCAAGCAATGGGGTTTACAGGCGACAAGGCACGCCTGCCAAAAGCCGAGCGCGCCAAGCTTCTGGCGCTGGCGCTGTCGGTCCTGCTGCTCAAAAGCGGCGAGCGCGTGGGGCTGATGCCCGGCCTGCCTGCCCGCTCTGGTCGCGCACAGCTTGACCCGCTGGCCCTTGCACTGCAAGACGCCGCAGACACCACCGATTACGGCACCCCGCCGCTTAGCCATCTGCCTGCCTATTCACAGGCCGTGTTCCTGTCGGACTTTCTGGGCGACCCCACCGCCTTGCAAGAGGCCGTGGGCCGCGCGGCGGATCAAGGGGTCAATGGGGCGCTGGTTCAGGTGCTCGACCCCGCAGAAGAGGAATTTCCCTATCAGGGCCGCTCGATCTTTGAATCGATGGCAGGGGGGCTGCGCCACGAGACATTGCGCGCCAATGATCTGCAAACGCGCTACCGGCTGCGATTGGCCGAGCGCAAGGACATGCTGGCAGAACTGGCCCGCGTCACGGGCTGGCAAGTGTTGACCCATCACACCGACCAGCCCGCCGCAACTGCACTGATGTGGCTGTGGCATGAACTTGACGCAGGGCGGGGGCGCTGATGTTCACACTTGGCCCGCTTGGCTTCGCAACACCCGCCCTGCTGCTGGCACTGGTGGCCCTGCCGCTGCTATGGTGGCTGTTGCGCGCGGTGCCGCCTGCGCCGGTGATCCGGCGCTTTCCCGGTGTGGCGCTGCTGATCGGCCTCAAGGATGAAACCACCGAGACGGACAAAACCCCGTGGTGGCTGCTGGTGTTGCGCGCACTTGCCGTGGCCGCGCTGATCTTCGGGTTCTCCGGCCCTGTGCTCAACCCGCAGGCCGCGCGCGATGGCACGGGCCCGCTGCTGATCGTGATGGATGCCAGTTGGGCCAGTGCGGCCGACTGGCAACGCCGCCAGACACGCGTCGAAGACCTGTTGTCAGAGGCGCAGCGCGCCAGCCGCCCGGTTGCCGTGGTGGCGCTGACGGACCTGCCCTCGGGCGAGACGGCATTTCGCGCCGCCGAATACTGGGCCGAGCGCGTGCCGGGACTGGCCCCTGCCCCATTCACCGCAAACCAAGCGCAATTGGACGCATGGCTGGACCGCTTGCCCGACGCGTTTGACACCTATTGGCTGTCGGACGGGCTGGCACATGACTACCGCGACGGGCTGACCGACGCGCTGCAATCGCGCGGCGTGCTCACCGCCTTCGAGACATCGCGCCCGGTCGTTGCCCTTGCCCCGCCCGAATTGCGCGAAGGCGTGATCCACCTGACCGCCCACCGCACCGAAGGCCTGCCAGAGCGCGAAATCGAGATCACCGCCTCTGGCCGCGATCCGGCAGGGGTTGAACGGGTACTCGCAAGCGCTGCGACCCGCTTCGACGCGGACGCAACCCAAGCGACGCTGGAACTGACCCTGCAACCCGAATTGCGCAACCGGATCACTCGCTTTCAGATCAATGGCGAGCGTTCTGCCGGGGCCGTTGCGCTGGCCGATGACGCCTTGCAACGGCGCAAGGTCGCACTTCTGGCAGGCCGCGACGGGCGCGAGGGGCTGGACCTGCTGTCACCGTTTTTCTACCTGCGTCAGGCATTGGAACCGGTCGCGGAACTGATCGAAAGCCCGTCCGTCGATGATCTGCTGCTGACCTCGCCCGACGTGCTGATCCTTGTGGATGTGGCACAACTGGGCGAATTGGAAACCGCGCAAATCCTTGATTTCGTCAATGATGGCGGGTTGCTCTTGCGCTTTGCAGGCCCGCGCCTTGCCGCCAGTGACGTCGCCCGCGCCGAGGAAGACCCGCTATTGCCGGTGCGCCTGCGCATTGGCGGGCGCACGGTCGGCGGCGCCATGAGTTGGGGCGAGCCGCGCCGCCTGCGCGAGTTCAGTCAGGAGTCGCCCTTTGCCGGGCTGTCCATCCCGCAAGAGGTGACAATCAGCGCACAAGTGCTGGCCCAGCCCGACCCCGCTTTGGGCGAGCGGACAATTGCGTCACTGGCCGATGGCACGCCTTTGGTCACGCGCAAATTCTCGGGCGACGGTCAAGTCGCGCTGATCCACACGACGGCCAATGCAGAATGGTCGACCCTGCCGCTGTCTGGCCTGTTTGTCGACATGCTCGAACGGCTTGCCGTATCCACCCGCCCCACAGCGCCCACACGCGACGCGCTGATCGGGACACAATGGCAGCCGGAGCGCGTGTTGGATGGCTTCGGGCAGGTCATCGACGCCAGCGCCAACCCGGTTGTACCGGGCGAGGTTCTGGCCGAAGGGCAGTATGGCCCCGACCTTCTGCCCGGCGTCTACCGCAGTGCTGTCGGGTCGCTGGCATTGAATATCGGGCAGGCCGACATGACCTTAAGCACCAGCGACTGGCCTGCAACCGTGCAGGTCGAGCGCGACACACAACGCGAAGAGCGCGACCTGACCGCTTTCTTTCTGACACTTGGCCTAGGGGCTCTCATGATCGACATACTGGCCGCACTCTGGATATCGGGGCGCTTGCGCGGGGCAACCGCCATTCTAGCGCTGGTCGCCCTTGGGCTGCACGGCACGCCAGCGCAGGCGGACGACGCGCCGGGCGATGACCGGCTGGCCCTACAGGCGACATCCGACATGGTTCTGGCCCATGTGCTAACAGGCGATGCGCGTGTCGATGACATGGCGCGCGCGGGCCTTCTGGGCTTGGGCCGCACGCTGTTTTCGCGCACCTCGGTCGAGCCGGGCGCACCCATCGGCGTCGATCTTGAAGCCGATGAATTGACCTTCTTTCCTTTCCTCTACTGGCCCATCACCGAGGAGTCTGCGATCCCGTCAGACGCCGCCTATTCCAAACTCAACCGCTATCTGCGCGGCGGCGGCATGATTATGTTCGATACCCGCGACGCAGAACTGGCGGGCCTGACCCGCACCACCCCTGAAGCGCGCCGCCTGCAAGCCATTGCGCGCCCGCTCGATATCCCCCCGCTGGAACCCGTCCCCGAAGACCATGTCCTGACCCGCACCTTCTATCTGTTGCAGGAATTTCCGGGCCGGTTCTCAGGCCGCGATGTCTGGGTCGAGGCGTCGCCCGCAGATGCCGAACGCGCGGACGGGATGCCGTTTCGCAACCTCAATGACGGAGTGACACCGGTGATCATTGGCGGGCATGACTGGGCCTCGGCTTGGGCTGTGGATGATGCAGGCAGCCCGCTTGTACGTCTTGGCATGGGCGTCACGGGCGAGCAGCAGCGCGAAATGGCATACCGCTTCGGTGTGAACCTCATCACCCATGTGCTGACGGGCAATTACAAATCTGATCAGGTCCATGTGCCTGCCCTTCTGGAAAGGATCGGCCAATGACCGGGTGGGACGGGCTTGTCTTTGCACCTCGGCTGGATTGGCCGATCCTTTGGGCGCTGANGGGGGTCTGCGCACTGATGGTCGGGCTGGCGCTGTGGCAGGGCTTGCGCGGCTGGTGGTTGCGCGGGCTGGCGGCACTCGCACTGATCGCAGCCCTTGCCAACCCCTCGCTGCAATCCGAGGAACGCGATGGCCTGTCCGACATCGCCCTTATTGTCGTCGACGACTCTGCGTCCAACCACCTTGGCGTGCGCAGCGAACAGACACAGGCCGCGCGCGCACATCTTGAGGCCGAACTCGATAGCCTTGGCGGTTTGGAAACACGCATCGTCTCGGTGCCTGACGGGCCACGCAACACCGGCACCGAATTGAACACAGTCATGGCCGAAGCGCTGTCCGATTTGCCGCGCGACCGGCTGGCGGGGGTGTTTGCCATCTCTGACGGGCAGGTCCATGATGACATGCTAGAACTGTCGCTTCCTGCCCCCTTTCATCTGTTGCAAACAGGCGAGGCTGACGATTGGGACAGGCGGCTGATTATCCGCAACGCCCCCTCCTTCGCCATCCTGGGCGAGCCGATCACCCTTGGCCTGCGGGTCGAAGATCAGGGCGCAGTCCCGCCCGACCAAAGCCGCTTTGCAACCCTGAATTATTCGATTGATGGCGAAGACCCCAGCACGGCAATGGTGCCAGTCGGCGAGGATATGGAAATCACCGTCACGCTAGAGCGCGGCGGCATGAACGTTCTGCAATTCGAGNTGGAAGAAGAACCGGGCGAGCTGACCACACGCAACAACTCGGCCATNGTGCAGATCAACGGCGTGCGCGACCGGCTGAGCGTGCTGCTCGTCTCAGGCGAGCCGAATGCCGGGCAACGCACTTGGCGCAACCTGCTGAAATCCGATCCGGCGGTCGATCTGGTTCATTTCACCATTCTGCGCCCACCCGACCGCCATGACGGGGTGCCTGTCAACGAGTTGTCGCTGATCGCCTTTCCGACCCGCGAATTGTTTGTCGACAAGATCGACGAGTTTGATCTGATTATCTTCGACCGCTACCGGCGACGCGGCATCCTGCCCAACAGCTATTTCAGCAATATCGCCCGCTATGTCGAAGAAGGCGGCGCATTGCTGGTTGTTGGCGGGCCGGAACTGGCCAGCGCGGACAGCATCTGGCGCTCGCCCTTGGGCGATGTGTTCCCCGCACGGCCCACCGCCCGCGTAATTGAACAAGGGTTCCGCCCGCAGATCACCGAACTGGGCCAGCGCCACCCTGTAACCTCGGGGCTGGAAGCGCTGGTGCCCGCCACCGAAGACGGGCCGGGCTGGGGCCGCTGGTTCCGCCAGATCGAGCTGGAACCAGAGCGCGGTCAAACTGTGATGAGCGGCGTTGAGGGGCGCCCGCTGCTGATGCTGGACCGTGTGGGCGAGGGACGGCTGGCACTTCTGGCCTCTGACCAGACATGGCTGTGGGATCGCGGCTATGAGGGCGGTGGGCCGCAACTGGAACTGTTGCGCCGTCTGGCCCACTGGATGATGGGCGAGCCGGATCTCGAAGAGGAAACCCTGACCGCCACCGCCGAAGGGCAGCGCGTGACCGTCCTGCGCCGCTCGCTGCAAGATGAGGTGGGCGAGGTGACAGTCACCGGCCCCGATGGCGAGAGCTTCACGTTAGAGCTGACCGAGGACGCGCCGGGCGATTACCGCGCCGAATTTGACGCGCCTGAAATCGGCCTCTACCGCCTGTCCGAAGGCGCGTTGGACGCGGTCGTGGCCCTTGGCCCGCAAGCCCCGCGCGAGTTTGAGGAAACGATTGCCACCGCCGACAAGCTGCGCCCGCTGGTCACAGCCACACGCGGCGGTGTTCTGCGCGTGCAAGATGATCTGCCCGAGCTTCGCTTTGTGCGCGAAGGGCGTGCCGCATCCGGTCGCGGCTGGATGGGCCTGACCTCGCGCGATGCCTATGTGACAACGCAGTTGCGCACCGCAGCCGTATTGCCGGGCTGGGCATGGCTGTTGCTGGCGGCAGGGCTGGCACTGGGCGCGTGGCTGCGCGAGGGGCGCAGCCACTGACCTGCGCGCTAAGGGCTGCACGACATCCTACTGCGCGCCCAGAAAACCCCACAGCGCCTGCGCCGTCTCTGCCGGGGCGGTGTCTGGAAAGAAATGCCCGCCGGAAATCCCCTGTGCCTGCATGTTCGCAAGCCACGGTCGCCATGTGGCGGGCACATCAAAATGCTGCGCCATAGCCCCCTGTGCGCCAAACAGCACCAGTGACGGGCCATCAAACTTGGCGCCAAGATCCTGCGCATCCAGCGCCAGATCATGATCCAGCGCCGCGCGGTAATCCTGACACATGCCAAAAATCACAGCCGGATCGCGCCACGCGTCACGGTAAGCCGCCATATGCGCAGGCGCGAAGTCTTCAAGCGTGGCACCGCCCCAACCCAACAGACAGCTTTCAAAAAAATAATCGGGGTCAGAGGCGATCATCTGCTCTGGAAACGGGTGCGGCTGTGCAAGAAAGAACCAGTGAAAATAGCTGCGCGCCACCGCGTGATGCAGCTCTGTCAGCAGCAGATGCGTGGGCACAATATCCATCAACGTCAGGCTGGCAAGGCGCGCACCATCATCCAGTGCCATCCGATGCGCCACCCGCGCCCCGCGATCATGGCCCACCAAATGAAACCGCTCAAACCCCAGCGCCGACATCAGGGCAAACTGATCCCGTCCCATCGCGCGAAAGCTGTACGCGGCGCAATCTTGCGGGCGGTCCAGGCCTGGTTTGCCTGATCCGCCGTAGCCGCGCAAATCAGCCATGACCACTGTGTGACGCTGCGCCAACACTTGCGCGACCGTCCCCCACATGGCGCGCGTCTGCGGAAAGCCATGCAGCAGCAAGACCGGCGGGCCGTGCCCTATAACCGTAAACGCAATCTCCACCCCGTTCACGGGCATCAACCCGGTGTCAGATTCTATGACCATCCCTACGCCCCTCTGCTGTTGCCAAAGCATGTGGCCAGAACGGCTGGCGCGTCAATGCGTTCCGAACCTGCGCACAAACAGGCGTTTCTCACGAAGGTCCGGATACCTCGAACTGGCGTGGAATTTCCACTGTGGCGCTCCACCAAGTCGAAGCGCGGGTTCTTTGCTGGTGGAATTCAAACGCTTGCCTATCGACAAAACACTCGTCCACATTCCAGACAAGGGGGTTATCCGACTGCGAAACCTCAAAAAAAACGCATCCTGCTTCGGCCTTGGTCAGGCGGATATGCTCAGGCAGATATCTCTGAACTGTCTCCACATCCTGCGCCGAACGGCACATCATACACCCCGTCAGACGCACGCGCTCGCTGTTCGTATCCATGTGCGACCTGCCCTTCCTGTTCGACAGCCATTCCCGCGCTCAGGATGGTTCTTTCTCCCCACCAAGCCACACGTTGCCTTAAACCAAAGACCAAAACCAGTTCAAAAATGATGTGCTGCAAAGCGTCGGGCCGCGGCGGCCTTCGGCCTTCACTCCGCGCACGGGACGCAACCTGTCCGGTCCGCAATACCTCCGCCCCAACAACAATCAGCCGTGTCAGCTATGCCTACTACCGCAGCCGCAAATCCGCCTGATCGCCCTGCCCCTGATCCGAGATGAAGCGCAACGTGTCGCCATCTTGCAGCACCAGCTGGCAATTATACGGGTCGCCCGACTGGCCAAACACCAGCGTCCGGCAGAAATAGCCGTCACGCCATTCCCATTCACCGCCCACGCGCATCCCGAACCCGCGCCCTGTGATCTGCCCTTGGGGTAAGACCTGCAATCGCACACCGAACCGCGTCAGATCGCGGCCTTCCACCAGTGCGCGGAAATTGCTTTCCTCACGGACAGGCTGGAAATCTGCAAATGCCGGTGCCGCACTCAATATGAATGCTGTGATATATCCTGTGATGATCCGCATCGGTGATACTCCACACTAGGTTGCATGTGGTGTACGTGACGATGCGCAAGCTGGATTAGTTTCACAATCCCAGCACATCCAGCATGGAGTATTCGCCCGGCCCCTGCCCTTCGGCCCAGATCGCGGCGCGAATGGCCCCGCGCGCGAACAAAGCCCGGTCAGAGGCAACATGGCGCAGCACGATCCGCTCGCCCTCGCCCGCGAAGATCACATCATGCTCGCCAATGTAATCGCCCCCCCGGATGGCATGAAAGCCGATATCGCCGACGGCACGCGCGCCCGTGATCCCGTCGCGCGCCCGGTCTGCCACATCGCCCAGCGCCACACTGCGCCCGTCTGCCGCAGCCTCGCCCAGCATCAATGCCGTGCCAGAGGGGGCGTCGACCTTGTGGCGGTGATGTGCCTCGACAATCTCGATATCGTAATCCGTGCCCAAGGCTTCGGCGACCTGTCGTGTCAGCTTGACCAGCAGATTGACGCCAAGGCTCATATTGCCCGCCCGCACAATCCGCCCGGTTTTGCCCGCCTGCGCAATGGCACTCAGATCCTCCGCGCTAAAGCCGGTCGTGCCGATCACATGCGCCACCCCTGCCGCAGCAGCCTTGTGTGCCAAGGCGACCGATACCGCAGGCGCAGTAAAATCGATCACGACATCGGATTGCTCCAGCGCTTCACCAAGGTCATCGGTCACGATCAGCCCGCGTGCACTCCCCCCCGTCGCCACGCCAAGATCGCGCCCCACCCAGTCATGGCCCGCGCGCTCCACCACCGCCGACAATGTCGCGAGATCGCTGTCATCCACCAGCCGCACAAGCATTTGCCCCATGCGCCCCGAAGCCCCCATCACGGCAATCCTGACCATTCCTGCACCTCTATCCTGACAAAGTCACATTTTCGCGTCTGCATAACCAGCGGCGCGGAAAATGGCAAAGCCTCGTTGCGCAAGCGCCAGCTTTGACCTAAGTGATGCATATGGGAACAAATCGCTTTGATACACCTCGAGGGCCATCTCAACGTCAGCTTCGCGTGGGCGAGCTGATCCGACGCAATTTGTCGGAAGTGCTGGCGCGTGGGGATGTCCATGACCCGGATCTGACGCGCTGGGTCATCACCGTCAGCGAAGTGCGCATGGCCACCGATCTGAAGGTGGCGACAGCCTATATCATGCCCTTGGGCGGCAAAGGCCAGAAAGAAGCACTGGCAGCCCTGCGGCGCAACAAAGGCGAGCTGCGACACCAGATGTCGCGCGACATGACCCTGAAATATGCCCCCGATCTGCGCTTTCAACTGGATGAAAGCTTTGACCGGATGGAAGAAACGCGCAGATTGCTGCAAGATGAACGCGTGCAGCGCGATGTCGCAAACGGACGCGAGGATGATGAACCTCAGGCGTAACCTCGCGGCCTTGGCGGCCCTTTTGCTTTGTGCAACCAGCGCCGCTGCCGACTGCGCCAACACCGAGTTTCAGGGGCAGAAATTCACCTATTGCCGCGCCAATGCCAGCGACGACATCCGCCTGTTCCTCTATGCCAAAGACACACAGGTTTACGGCAATTTCCGCACAGTGGACGAAGCCTTGGCCCGCGATGGCAAGAAGCTGGCCTTTGCAATGAATGGCAGCATGTATCACCCCGACCGCAGCCCGGTGGGCCTGTTTGTTGAGAAGGGTGAGGAAGTCTCGCGCATTGTCACCTCAGAGGGGCCGGGCAATTTCGGGCTGTTGCCCAATGGTGTGTTCTGCATCGAAGACAGCCGCTTTACCCTGATTGAGAGCCGGAGTTTTGCGTCAGCCCCGCCACAATGCCAATATGCCGCGCAATCGGGGCCAATGCTGGTGATTGACGGCGCCTATCACCCGCGCTTTCTGAACGAGTCCNACTCGCGACTGATCCGCAATGGCGTGGGTGTCAGCGCCGATGGCAAGCGCGCCGTATTCGTCATCGCCAATAGCCCGGTGAATTTCTATGAATTTGCACGGTTTTTCCGTGATTATCTGGAAATGCCGCAGGCGTTGTATATTGATGGCAATGTCTCGCGCCTGCATGCGCCCGCGCTCAGGCGGTCGGACTGGGGCACTCTGCTGGGGCCAATCGTCGGCAAGGTTGTTGACGTCACCACCCCGACCAACTAGCAGACCGCGATACGGCAACAAGGGACAGACATGGGACGCAAGCGCAAGGGCCGCGCCATTTCGGGGTGGCTGGTGATCGACAAGCCTGCGGGCATCACATCGACCGCAGTGGTCAACAAGGTGCGTTGGGCGCTTCAGGCGCAAAAGGCGGGCCATGCAGGCACCCTGGACCCTGCTGCAACGGGTGTTCTGGCTGTCGCCTTGGGCGAGGCCACGAAAACAGTGCCCTTCATCACCGACGCACTCAAGTGTTACCGTTTCATGGTGCGGCTGGGTCAGGCCACTACCACCGATGACGCCGAAGGCGAGGTTGTCGCCACATCAGACCAGCGCCCCACCGACGCGGCGATCAAGGCAGCACTGGCCGCCTTTCGCGGCGACATCCAGCAAATCCCGCCACAGTACTCCGCCGTCAAGGTCGAGGGCGAGCGCGCCTATGACATTGCCCGCGCGGGCGACGAGATGGAGTTGGCCGCCCGCCCGCTCTGGGTTGAACGGCTGGACATGATTGCCCGCCCGGACGCCGAGCATGTCGAGTTGGAAATGGTCTGCGGCAAGGGCGGCTATGTGCGCTCTGTCGCGCGCGATCTGGGGTCAGCGCTTGAGTGCCACGGCCATGTCGCATGGCTGCGCCGCACATGGTCCGGCCCGTTCGAGGCAAGCGACGGGCTGAGCATGGAACAAATCGAGGCGCTGGCCCATAGCCCCGAACTCGACACCCACCTGCGCCCATTGGAGCAGGGCTTGTGCGATCTGCCCGAATTGCCCGCCACGGCCGAAGGGGCCGCCAAGCTGCGCAACGGCAACCCAGGCATGGTGCTGACATCCTCGGTTGAGTATGGCGACACCGCATGGGCCAGCTATCAGGGCCGCGCGGTGGCAGTGGGCATCTACAAGGCCGGCGAATTGCACCCCAATCGCGTGTTCAACCCCGACTGATGGACCAACCCGACCTGATAACCCGCACCCATATCAAGGGCGATGCGGCCTCCAGCGCGGTGTATTCGCCTTGCGCGAGTTTTCGCTACATGCTGACGCGCGAATGGGCGCCCGAGCGGGGGCGCGCGCTGTTTGTCATGCTCAACCCCTCCACCGCGACAGAAGTGCAGAACGACCCCACGGTCGAGCGCTGCGAACGCCGCGCCCGCGCGCTGGGGTTCGGCGCGTTCCGCGTGTGCAACATCTTTGCCTATCGCGCGACCGATCCGCGCGTCATGCGCGCCGCCCCCGACCCGGTTGGCCCCTTAAATGACGCAGCTATCGCCGAAAGTGCTGCATGGGCCGATCAGATCATCTGCGCATGGGGCACGCATGGCGCGCATCTGGATCGCGGTGCGCAGGTCGAGGCGGTGTTGCGCGCAACCGGCCAGCCGCTGTCACATCTGGGGCTGAGCAAACACGGCCACCCCAAGCACCCGCTCTATATCGGCTATGCCGTGCAGCCGGTGCCTTGGGGCTAGTGTTCAGCACCTTCTCCTTACCGAATAGCGGTCGCTGAGTTCTGCACTGACCTCATGTTTGCGTCGTCGTGCCCAGCGAAGCGGATTTCGAGCGCTTATGCGGCATCAAGTTTTTTCGAGGAACCCATCCGGCAGAACCGTCCACTGCCCGACAGTAAACCCAGCCATGCGTTTCCTTTTCACCAATGACCGTCTGACCGACCCGGCATGTAAGCTCAATGGCGGTGTAGTTTTCGGTGGCGAATGAGCCGACCTCTCCTTCGGCAATGATGCTATCCGGTATCCAACCCTCCAGACCAGCAGAGGATATAGCCCAAAGCCAAATATGACCGTCCCAATTATCCTGGCGGCCCGTGAGGTGAATCGGGTCGCCCTCTTGCAGGCGGATGGGGTCCGCGTAGGTAGCCTGCCAGTTCTCAATAACACGGAAGTTCATGCGTCCCCCTGATCCGCGCCTCACGCCTCGGACAAGGCGACCTTCATATCCTTGACCTGATAGATCACATCGCCATCTGCCTCGACAATGCCATCGGCAACACCCATCGTCAGGCGGCGCGTCTGAAGGGCCTTGGTGAAATCAATCTTGTAGGTCAGCAGCTTGCGGTCCGGGCGCACCATTCCGGTCAGCTTCACCTCGCCCACGCCCAGCGCATAGCCGCGCCCCTGCCAGCCGCGCCAGCCAAGGTTGAAGCCAGTCAACTGCCACAGCCCGTCCAGCCCCAGACAGCCCGGCATGATCGGATTGCCGGGAAAATGGCACTCGAAAAACCACAGATCAGGGTGAATATCGAACTCTGCCACGATATGGCCCTTGCCATGTGCGCCCCCGTCGCTGGAGACTTCGGTGATCCGGTCCATCATCAGCATGGGCGGGGCAGGCAGTTGTGCATTGCCGGGACCGAACAATTCGCCGCGCGAACAGGCCAGCAAGGCCTCTTTGTCAAAGGAACTTGGAAAACCGGTCATATCATACTCCTGCAAGGGTTTTCTTCCTCTAGCACCCCGCTCCAAGCGCTGACAACCCCACCGGTCAGCGCCACAGAATGACCTGCAACTGAATTTCATTTGAAATCTACCCAAATCATACTTTATATAAGGGCATGATGGATCACAGCTTCGCTTCACTCACTGATACGGCACTGGCGTCAGGCACCGAATGGCTGGCGCATGCAAAAGTGCGCCCGACGCGGCAGCGCATGTCGCTCGCGGCCCTGCTGGTCGGGGATGGCAAGGACCGGCATGTAACCGCCGAAGGGTTGTTTCTCGCGGCCAAGGCCAGCGGCGAGGCTGTCTCGCTGGCGACAGTCTACAACACGCTCAAGGCGTTCTGCGATGCAGGGCTGATGAATGAGATCACGGTCGATGCAACGCGGTCCTATTTCGACACCTGTGTCGAGGATCATCCGCATTACTTCTGGGAAGATACGCAGGAACTGACAGATGCCCCCTCGGCAGAAGTTGCATTCTCACGCCTGCCGGAACCGCCCGAAGGGGCCGAGATTGCGCGCGTTGATGTCGTCATCCGCCTGCGGCGGCGCTAACTAACACCCTACAGCGCGTCCCTCTGCGGCAGGGTCGCCCGTATGCGCCTGACCTGCACCAGCATAACCAGATTTGACACCAGCAGCACACAGATCACCANCCCGCCGCCCACCAGGGCCCATGGGCCGGGGTCTTCGCCTATGGCGAACCAGACCAGCAGCGGGGCCAGAACCGATTCCAGCAAGATCAGCAACGACACCTCTGCCGAACTCAGGTAGCGCGGCCCCAGCACCATCAGCCCCGCCGCGAAAGCGATGAAGACACCGTGGCCCAGCAAAAGCGGCCATTGCGCCGCGACAGGGGCCATCACATCGGTAAACGGCAAGATCAGCAGCGCCGCCCCGATCATCGCAATCGGCACGGCGGGCAACATTGACCTTGTGCGCAACCCCCGCACCGCAGTGAGCGCCGCCGCGAAAGAGGCAGATACCGCCAACGCCACCAGATCGCCCTGCCACGTCGCCCCTGCCCGCTCATGCGAGCCCCACAAGATCACGCCAAGGCCCACAAACACCCCCAGCATCGTCCAGACCATACGTCTGGAAATCGGCTCGCCCAACCAGATCCGGCTAAAAATCGCAGCAAAAACAGGCATTGCGGCCAGAATAAACACCACATTCGCCACGCTTGTCATGGAAACCGCCAACACAAAGCCCGGTGCAGAGATACCGAAAAACAGGATATAGCCAAGTGTGGGCCGCCCCGCGCGCAACACCTGCCCGAACGCCCCCACCCCTTCGCGCATCAGCACAAAGCCAAGAATCAACCCGCCCCCGATCAGCCCGCGCCAAAATGCGATGGCCAGCGCATCCGCGTCGATCAGCCGGATAAAGAGTGAGTCGGGCACAATGAACAGCACGCCCAGCGTGGTGATCAACAACCCTTTCAGATGGCTATTCATGCGACAGTCCTGCGCGCGGGCACTGCGGGTGTCAAGCGCGTAACTCTTTCCTTTTGGCGCAGGATCTGGGCCTATGGGGGACATGTCACAACAAGGCCACGCCCGATGATTCATGCCCTGACCCTGATCCTTGCCTGCCAGCTTGCGGGCGAAGCGCTGGCCCGCCTGTTCGGCTGGCCCGTTCCCGGCCCGGTTCTGGGCATGGCGCTGTTATTTGCGCTGATGCTGGCATCGGTACGGGTGGCGGAACTGGTAACGCCCACAGGGACAGGTATTCTGCGCCATCTGTCGCTTTTGTTTGTGCCTGCGGGTGTGGGGGTGGTCGGGCATTTGCAGCAACTTGGCACCAATGGGTTGGGCCTTGCACTGGCGCTGATCGTCTCGACCGTGCTGGCGCTTGGCACCGGGGCCGGGGCGTTCGTGCTTGTGGCGCGGCTGACTGGCGACAAGGGCAGCGAAGATGTTTGAATTTGCGGAAATCTGGTCCTATCTGGCCGCAAGCCCGCTGATCTGGCTGACAGCGACGCTGATCGCCTATGTGATCGGTGACGCCTTGGCACAGGCCGCAGGCCGCGCACCGCTGGCGAACCCTGTGCTGATTGCGGTGATCCTGCTGGCGGTGTTGTTGTGGCTGACCCAGACCAGCTACGCCACCTATTTCGAGGGCGCGCAATTCGTGCATTTCCTGCTTGGCCCTGCAACCGTCGCGCTGGCCATACCGCTATGGCAACAACGTCATGCCGTGCGCCGCGCCTTTCTGCCCATCTGTGCGGCGTTGCTGGCAGGCAGCGTCACGGCTGTACTGTCGGCGCTGGTAATCGGCCATGCGCTTGGCCTCAGCCCGCAGCTTCTGGCAACCCTTGCGCCCAAAAGCACCACAGCGCCGGTCGCCTTGGGCATCAGCCAAAGCCTTGGTGGATCGCCCACGCTGACCGCAGTGCTGGTGATCCTGACAGGCATGATCGGCGCGATTGTGGTCACACCTTTGATGAACACCTTGCGCATCCGCGACTGGCGCGCGCGTGGGCTGGCGGTGGGGGTGGCGGCGCATGGCATCGGCACGGCGCGGGCGTTTCAGGTCAATCCGCAGGCGGGTGCCTTCGCAGGGATCGGCATGGCACTTAACGCGATGCTGACGGCTTTTCTGGCCCCTTGGGCGCTTGGGTTGTTTATGTGAAAGCCCATTTCATCTGATGAAAAAACATGTGCAGGCCAGAGGCCCGCGAGAGGTCCCTTTTTTTACCTGACGAAAAACCTATCCATGTTCTTTCATCAACCGGCGCTTTTGCTTGTCCCAGTCGCGCTTGGCCTCGGTCGCGCGTTTGTCGGCCAGTTTCTTGCCCTTGGCGACCGCGATCTTCAGCTTCACCAGCCCGCGATGGTTGAAATACATCACCAGCGGCACAAGGGTCATGCCATCCTTGGCGGTGGCCGCCCAAAGCCGCGCCAATTCACGGTTGGAGGCCAGCAATTTGCGGCGGCGGCGCTCTTCATGGCCGAAGGTTTTGGCCTGTTTGTAGGGCGCGATATAGGAATTGACCAACCACAGCTCGCCATTCTCGACACTGGCATAGCTTTCGGCGATATTCGCCTGCCCCACACGCAATGACTTGACCTCGGACCCCAACAGCATGATCCCGCATTCGAGGTCATACTCGATAGCGTAATCATACCGCGCACGGCGGTTTTCAGCGATGATCTTGTAATTCGGGTCTGATTTTTCGGCCATGATCTTGCAGATAAGGGGCGCGTGCCGCGCTGTCTAGGGCTTGAGCCGCACTTGCATTGCATTGCCCGCAGATTTCCGCAATTCAAACGCCCCCGTGCGCGCGACCAGCTCACTCAGTTTCGCGCAGCCATAATTGCGGCTGTCGAAATCGGGATTGGCGGCGACAATGAACTGGCCAAGCGGCCCCAGCGAGAACCACTCTTCGTCCTTGTCGATATGCGCCATTGCCGCCTTGATCAGCGGCACCGCCTGCGCGGGCGCGGCTTTCTTGTCCTTGCCGGTGGGGTTCGGTTCTGTCTCGGGCAGGATATTCTCGACAAAGATGAACCGCTTGCACGCCTTGCGAAACGCCTCTGGCGTTTTTTGCTGGCCGATGCCGTAAACATCCAGCCCCTGTTCGCGGATGCGCGAGGCAAGTCGCGTAAAATCGCTGTCGGAACTGACCAAGACAAACCCGTCGAAGCGCCCTGAATGCAGCAAATCCATCGCATCAATCACCAGCGCAATATCGCTGGAGTTTTTGCCCACGGTATTGGCGGGCTGGTGATGCGGCACCAGCGCCAGCATCGGCAGCTTGTCCTGCCAGCCTGACATTTGCTGGCGCGAGAAATCACCATAAATGCGCCGCACACTGGCTTCTCCCAGCGAGGCGATTTCCTCGAAAATCGCCTCGGCCCATTTGGGCGAGGAATTGTCTGCATCGATCAGAACGGCAAGCAGCGGAATCCCTGCGCGGGCCATAAGCATAACTCCTGTATTTTTGTCACCCTGTCACAGTTGACGGTACATCACCAGCGCATCGACATAGCCCAGCTTGGGATGGTGAAACGCGCCCGGCAGGCGGCCCACCACATCAAACCCATGCGACTGCCACAAGGCCACGGCGCGGGTGTTGCTTTCCACCACGCAGTTGAACTGCATGGCGCGGAAACCTGCGGCGCGTGCTGTCTCCAGCGCATTCAGCAACATCGCCCGCGCAATACCCCGCCCCTGCGCCGCAGCTTCGGTGACAAAGCCGCAATTGCACACATGCGCGCCCCCTCCCTGCTGGTTGGGGCAGATGTAATAGCTGCCCAGTACCTCACCCGCGCTTTCGGCAATAAACGCCTGATGCGTGCCACCAGCCCAGAATTTTAGCGCATCGTCGCGGCTGATGGCCGGATCAATCGCGTAAGTCTCGCCCGCACGAAACACAGGCTCCAGCATCGCCCAGAGCCGGTCGTCATCTGCCTCTGTTACGGCTCTCAAGAGCATTCTTTGTCCTCTTTGATATCATATCTTCAGCACTACGGAGTTGAAATCGCCACCAATAAACTGCCTCTCGATACTGGGCGATCTTGTCGTAAACGATGTCCTCTACCTCATACTCATCCGGCTCAAGATAGGGCTCGTGTGTAAATCCTAACGCAAACTCTTTCAGGATATTGTGCCGTTCCAAATCAATGAAATCCCAAAAAATCGCGTTCGTTTCACGTTGCGAGGTCCAATCTTGCCAAAGCTCTGAAATCACAGCTTGGCGGTCTTCGCTGATTTTGGAGTCAACTTTTTTCAGGACATAGCCAATCGAGCGAAGCATGGACATGCCCGCTATCCATTTGACTTGCCAACCAAACCATCTTGGTTCGATATCGGAGTTTTGCAATTCGAACAGAACTCCAACACATATTCGATAAGGTTTCCAAGCAGACATGGTCGACTTTGGATCACGCGAAGTAAATATATCTCCAGTGATCCGAGTCGCGTTGCTCAAAACTCGACCACCGCCCTGATGGATTTGCCTTCATGCATCAGATCGAACCCGTCATTGATCTGGTCCAGCGTCAGCTTGTGGGTGATCATCGA
>SL_8KL_010_SEDDRAFT_10000118_pt1 | contig 63274 bp, 61 predicted proteins | sample SodLakKL_010_SED_4_FD_11160 | JGI IMG/M metagenome (IMG submission 11160)
CTTGTCTATACTGTTTTAAATTGTCGAAGAACTGTTTGCCGTCTTTTGGAAGGTTACCCTTCGTTTTGGCGACTTAACTAATATACCATGGTAGTGGATATCTTGTCAACGGTTTTTTAAAAAAAGTTTTATTTTAAAATCCGTTGGTTAAGTCCTATATGACGACAGAAAATAGAATAACATCTGTATCATGATCTGTCAACAGATATTATCTATCTGGATTAATACTTTTACCCCGAGGTTGGTCTTTTAAACATTTTTTAAAAAATTTTTTTATAAAAAAAGCTGAAACCTTAGTAAGGTTTCAGCTTAACTTGTTTGTGTGTTTTTTAAAGAAGTTTATCTTCTTTAATAGAGAAGGATTTTGTTACTCTTCTTCCTCTTCTTTCTTCTCACCAATTAGTTCCGGTTCAGTAATTTCTTCTTCATCGGTTTCTTCCTCTTCTTCCAGTGCCGCATATACTAATGTAGCAATGACCGTTTCGGGATCATCGAGAATTTCGATTTTCTCATCGCCGAAAATATTCAGATCGGAAATGGTTACGTTATCTTTTTCCTTAAGAAGCATCAAGTCTACAAAAACATCCTCGGGGAAAAATCTCGGAAGTGTTTGGATTTCCACTTCATCCATTTGGAATTGCAGGATTTTTTCTCCCTTTTCAATTTCTTCTTTATTGTGAACATTGATTGGTAGCGAGAACTTGAACTTCTCATTCTCATTTAACACCTGAAAGTCTATGTGTATTAAATAGCTCTTCTTATTACTTCTTTGGATGTCTTTAATAATTCCAAGGTGCTTTTCTCCTTCAAGGTTCAACGCTAAACGGGTAGAGTCTCCATGACGATATAACAAAGCCTCCATTTCCCTTTCATCCACAAGAATACTTCGGGTTTCCATTCCTTTGGCATAGATTACTCCCGGTACTTTCTTTTGTTTTCTTGCAATGTTTGCGCTTTTTCCTCCTTTATCTTCTCGATACTTAATATTCAGTGCTGGTATTGGCATAACATTAACCCCTTTCTTCTAATTATTTTAACCTGATTTTATAGGTTTTAGGAAGTTGAAAATTAATTCGAAATTTCCCATATGTTTAAACAATTTTACACTATTCCCTTGAAATTGTCAACTTTTCAAGACTTACAGGGTAAGCTTTTACTCTGTAATCTGTCGGATTCTGCTCTGTTTTATTTTTCTTTGCTGCGTGCCTTTTCAAACCCTTCCTGCTGACGGGTCTCAAAAGTCTTTCGACCCCATTATTGCTAAAAAAAGCAGCCGAGTAATTCGGCTGCAATTGATTTACTCTACAGTATAAGGCAGTAATGCCATATGTCGAGCTTTTTTAATGCTTTGAGTTAATTGTCGTTGATGAATGGCACAGGTGCCGGAAATTCTTCTAGGTAAAATCTTACCTCTTTCGGTTACATGCTTCTTTAATGTCTGAATGTCTTTATAGTCGATTTGCTCTACCTTGTTTGCACAGAAGTTACAAATCTTTTTTCTCGGTTTTCTTTTTCTTCTATTATTTACCATTGTATATCCTCCTCTCAATTAAAAAGGAATATCTTCGTCATCATCTATCGCCTGAAATTCATCTAAATCCACATCGGAAGTATCAATATCATTGTTGCTACCTTTTTGTTTGTCCTGTTTTTGATAGGACTGTGAATTTGAAGAAGACCCACCGGATTTTTCCCGTCGCTCTAAAAACTCCACTTCATTGGCAACGACTTCCACAACAAAAACCCGTCTACCTTCTTTGTTTTCATAGCTACGTGATTGAAGTCTTCCCAACACCCCTACCTGTTGCCCCTTGGCTAAGTAGTTTGCACAATTTTCCGCGGTTTTTTGCCAGGTTACGATATTAAAGAAATCTGCTTCATCACTTTTAGAAAAAGTTCTATTTACCGCAAGACTGAAGGTGGCAACGGCTTTTCCCGTAGCAGTAAATCGAAGTTCCGGATCTTTCGTTAAACGACCGACTAAAGATACACTATTCATTTATTACACCACCCTCGTTTTATTCCTTGTCTAATTTCACAACCATTACACGCATCACGCCGTCGGTAATACCCAGTACCCGTCGAAGCTCTTTCGGTACGTCGGCACCGGCTTTAAAGTTCAGCAACATGTAGTGACCGTCATTTTTCTTGTCAATCTCATAGGCTAATTTTCGGTTTCCCCAATCATCTACGTTTTCAATTTCACCATCGGCTTCGATGATTCCCCGTAGTCTCTCAAGGATTGCTTCCTGCTTTTCTTCTTCAAGATCTGCTCGAAGAATGTACATTAACTCGTAATTTTTCATTTTTTACACCTCCCTTTGGACATTTAGGCTCTTAAATAAGAGCAGAGAAATGATTTCTCATTATCGAAAATTCATTATATCATGCTCTGTTTTCCATTGCAATTTTTTTCGAGAATTCTTTTTTTGCAGTCTTTTTTCTTTTTACTTAGATCTTTTCTAAATCTTCGTTTGTCTTTTATAAATGGGGTATATATTTTAATAATAAAAGTCTTTCCGGGAGGGATCATCATGGACAAAAAAGTAAGTATTATTGATTTGGGATCAAACTCCGTAAGAATGATCGTCGTGGCGGTTAATGAGCGGGGTGCTTACCGGCTGATCGACCAGGCCAAAAGTATGGATCGCTTGGGACAGGGCATGGGAGCTGAGGAAAAAATCCAAGAGGAGAGCTTAGCTAGAAGCCTTTCCACCTTAAAGATCTTTAAAAAGTTTGTGGACTCCTATGACGTAGATCTGGTCATTCCCGTGGCCACCGCTGCCCTTCGCCGGGCCAGCAATCAAAAGGAAGTTCTAAAACGCATAAAAAAAGAGACCGGACTTCGTTTTCAAGTTCTTACAACGGATCGAGAGGCCTATTACAGTTATCTCGGGGTAATTAACACCTTACCTCTGGAGGATTTCATTATGGTGGATATCGGCGGGGGCAGTATTCAAATTGCAAAGGTTCAAAACAGAAAAATCCAACAGGCCCTTAATCTCCCCTTCGGATCCATCTCCCTTACGGAAAAGTTCGATCTTTCCGATGAAATATCCGATACCTCCCGGCAAGAAGCTTTATCCTTCTTACAGGATTCCCTAAAAAAAATCCCCTGGCTAAACAAAGAGGAGGGACTTCCGATTCTTGGACTTGGGGGAACCCTTCGTAGGTTAGGACGAATTGCCCAGCAACGGTATTCTTTCGAATTCAACAGTCTTCATAATCTACACTTATCCCCAAAAGAAGCGATGAAAATCATCGATGAACTGGCGACTAAAACCCATGGGGAGCGAATTAATACCCCGGGTCTTGCCACGGATCGGGGAGATATTATTATCGGGGGTCTGTTGCCCTTACAAGTCCTTTTAGATCATTTGCAACCTCCCGGTTTTATCTTAAGCACCAGCGGACTACGGGAAGGGCTGTTTTTCGAAAAGTTTTTACAAGATTTATTTCCTCAGCCCATGCCCATTCAAAATGTGTTGGACCATAGCCTGTATAACACCCTTGGCCGATACAATATGAACATCACCCACGCAGAGAAAATCCATTACATCTCCCTAAAGCTCTTTCGGGCCTTACAACGGGTTCATCATTTGTCTTCTGAGTACGAACGGGTTTTAAGGACGGCTTCCATGCTTCACGACCTGGGCATGAATGTGGATTACTACAACCATCATAATCATAGTTTTTACCTTATTCTCCATTCCCGAATTTACGGTCTTACCCATCGGGAAACCATATTATCCGCTTTTGTTGCCGGTGAACATCGAGGATCAAGTTTACAGCAGGTACATGAACCCTATTTTGAAAAACTTTCCCCGGAAGAGAAAAAAATCATTGAGATTCTGGGAATGTTCTTAAAAATAGCGGAAATGCTGGATCGCAATCAATACGGCCATCTTACAAAAATATCCACTTTTTTAGAGGAAAGAGACTTTACCGTAACCCTGCTTTCCTCAGAAGCCATCGGTATTGAAGATTTCAGCATCGAACCCTTTAAGGAAGAGTTTTTCAATCTGTTTGGTAAAAAGCTGCATATTAATACCGATCATTATTGATTCATTCTTAAAAAAGCCTTGGATATCTCCATAAACAGGAGGATCCAAGGTTTTTTAAATTTATTGAGCTTTGTTTTTTTTCTCTCCGTTAATTTTTGTAATTCTGCGCTCCAACTCCTTACGGGGCAGCCAAATTTGATGTTCGCAGCCCAGGCACTGTATCCTGAAGTCGGCGCCGGTACGAAGAATTTTAAAGGTGTTCGCTCCACAGGGATGTTTTTTTTTCAAGGTAACCTCATCACCTGTTTCTAGTTTTAAGGGCATAGGATAACCTCCTGTTTATAAAGTAATGGTCTTTTTCGCGGCATTGGATTTTTCTACAATATCATACATATTTCCAATACCTCCTACCAAAAGTTGGTTTTTTACTTTGTAAAAATCAAGGCAGGCTCCGCAGGAGATGATTTCCACACCCTTTTCCTCCAGTTTTCTCAGATGATCAATTACTAAGGAACCTTCGACGGTAAGTCGCACCCCGGAATTTAAAAACAGCAATCGCCTTGGGGTTTTGGAGGCTTCTGTAAGGGTGTAGATATAACCCTTCATTAAAACTTCCCCTAAATCCCGATTTCCTTCCCCAAGGGTATCCTTCGTAATTAAAATTACCAGCTCTTCATTTTTCGAATTTTTCGAAGGAAATTCCAGTCCTTCTGAAATTTGAATGTCTCCTTCTTTATAGATCTCAATATAGAAGTCCCCTTTGGCTTCTTTAACATTTGCCTTTAAATTCATGCTTTTGGCCAACTTTGAAATATTTTCCTTTGCCACATCATTATCCACGATGGTGACAATAGACCCTCCCTTGGTGTTTTCCAGGGCTTTTTTCGTTTGAATCACCGGTACGGGACATTGTTTTCCTCTCATATCAATTTCTTTATTCATTTTATTTACCCTCCTACATTCTCTTGGTATCACTAGTTCTAGTATATCAATTCTTTCGGTTTACAACAATACACCAGGAATAAAAGTTTTTAATAGGCTTTTCGTTTGATATCAGTTTTTCCAGGGTATATAATCAGCAGATATAATACCTATTATCTAAAGGAGGTACGGTGATGAAGGAAGAAAGATTACTGATTTTAAAATTGTTAAAAGACGGAAAGATTACGGAGGAGGAAACGGAAAAACTCTTAGCCGCCCTGGAAGAAAAGAAAGCGCGCACAACTTTTAAAACGGCGAAACGAAAAATTGATGAGTCTTTGGGCAGCGCAGAGGAAAGCTTCCAGCATAAGCGAAAAGCCTTTAAAGAAGATTTCGAAGAAAGTTTTGAGGAACTGGAAGATAAATTCGAAGATTTCGGGGAGGATTTCAGCAAAAAAATGAATCGTTTGGGCAGCCTTATCGCCCATACCTCAACCTCGGTTGCGGATAAAATTCTCCATTCCGTGGAAGAAGCTTTAGAATCCCAGGAATTTCAACAGGTCGACGTTTTTACAAAAAGAGAGACTTTTCATGAGACCCTGGAAATTCCTATAACGGATTTAACAAATAACCGTGTGCAGGTAAACTCCTTTAATGGAAAAGTAAAAGTGGAGTCCTGGGAAAAAGACTGTATCAAACTCAAAGCGAAAATACAAATGAATGCCGAGGATTATAACGAAGAGCGCCTGATCTACGAGGCCCACCTTGATGAGGAAGGTCTGGAATTTTCACCGAGAATCGAGAAAGGATTTTATAGCTTTCTTACCCTCTATCTGCCGAAGACCCTTTTTGATTCATTAAAAGTCGATAACCGTAACGGTTCGGTTTTTGTCGAAGATTTCGAAGGAAAACATTTGGAGATTCAGACACAAAACGGTTCCATTCAACTGCACCGAAGCTCTATTAAAGAACTGGGCAAACTGAAAACGAAAAACAGCAAAATCATGCTGCACCGTGTCCACGGCGGGGAGCTTATGGTTCAAACGAAAAACGGAAAAATTCTGGGGGATATCCTGGATGCAAAGATCCTTGACTTTAAAACCTCCCTCGGAAACATCGGTTTAGATGAGCTATCCTATCACCGACTGGAACGGTTAAACCTCCAAACCACCAACGGGCATATAAAGGTATTGGATCCTCTTCCCGAAAACTGTGGAATCCGAATTCTAGCCCAGACCAAAAATGGAGCCATTGAACTGGGTACGGAGTTGGATCTGATTGAAAATCAACAGGATCGAAGCAATATTCGAATCAACGGGCGCAGCAAGGGCTTAGAGGAGATGGAGCATTCCATTGATATTCAGGCCTACACCACCAATGGAGATATCCTCCTTTTTTAGTCGATAATCAAACTAAAGATCCTTTAAATAATCCTTTTTTATCCCTGCGGTATGTAGAAAAACCCCGGCAGCAGAAGCTTCCGGGGTTTAATATTCTTATCTTTTAGTGAAGGCTTATCTCATCTTACTGAATAATTATATTAAATACTGTGCACCTCACTTCGAATTGTCACCATAGACGTTACCTTAGCAGTTAGCTCGAATTAGGCACCCTCACGGCACACGAAAGGGATCACTTACCGCTGCTTCCTTCCGGATCTGACGGGGTTCATGAGCTTTCGTTGCGTAAGACCCAACGGTCAACACCACTTACTAAGGGCTGCCCTACAGTGAGCAATCCTCAGTGAGGCTTCGATCCTGCTATAGCGGATTGCAGGTTACAAGGCACCGCTACCTCCCCATCTAGCACAGTAAACTTTATAACAAATTATGGCGGAGAGAGCGGGACTCGAACCCGCGGGGCCTTTCAGCCTTACACGCTTTCCAGGCGTGCCCCTTAGCCACTCGGACATCTCTCCACAAATATTTCCGGCTGATCCGGTTTACTCGTTTTTCTCAGTGCTTATTCTTTGTGTTTTTTCTTTTTTTTTGGATTCCCGTAATTCTTGAAAAAACTCCTTCAGAATTTTGCCACAGGACTCTTCCAGTACCCCTCCCGTAACTTGAACTTTATGGTTGAAACCTTCCTGTTCGAATAAATTGAATGCGGAACCGCAAACGCCGCCCTTGGGATCATAGGCACCGAAAACCAACCGGCTGATCCGACTTTGGATCATGGCTCCTCCGCACATCGCACAGGGCTCCATTGTAACATAGAGAACCGTATCTGTCAATCGCCAGCTGTCCAAAACTCTGTTCCCCTGTTGAATCACCAGGATCTCTGCATGGGCTGTGGCCTGTTGATCTTTTTCCCGAAGATTAAAGCCTCTGGCAAGAATTTCTCCATTCTTTACCAATACCGCTCCAATTGGGGCTTCTCCCAGGTTTTTTGCTTTCCTGGCTTCCTCTAAAGCCAGTCCCATGTAATACTCATCCACAAAATCCTGCTCCTTTGTATAACCAGATTTTCATCCTCTCCCATAGTAAAACCTTTTACGGATATTGTCAAGAGATTTTATTCAGCAGATATAAATTTAAACAAAGTACCCCTTTTCATTTCTGCTGGATATAAATGTTATTCATAAAAATTTTTTTATCTAGCTTTAGCTATTGCAACCTTTTCAAAACTTCTATAAAATATGATTAACATAGACTTTATAGATTATAATTTTTATTAGAAAAGGAGTGATTTTATGAAAAAGATCGGTTTATTACCTCGCTTGATTATTGGTATTATTTCCGGTGTTCTCATTGGTCTGTTTTTTCCGGAGTGGGTTGGTCGATTACTATATACCTTTACCCATATTTTCGGCGGACTGCTGGGCTACATCGTACCCTTAATCATTTTAGGCTTCATCATCCCCGGTATTGCAGAACTTGGCTCTAAAGCCGGAAAACTTTTGGCCGGTACCGCAGGGATTGCTTATCTTTCTACCCTGTCCGCGGGAATTGTTGCTTTCTTTATTTCCATTGCAATTATTCCACGAATTATTGCCGATGGTACCGCGGGAGATCCTGATGCCGTTGGATTAACCCCTATTCTTGAATTAAGTATTCCTCCAATCATGGGAGTTATGACCGCCCTTGTAACGGCTTTCATCTTTGGCCTGGGCATTAACTTTTTACGACATGAAAAAGCTCAAGAAACCTTATTTAACTTCATGGAAGAATTTCGTGCAATCATCGTCGGTGTTATCAAAAAAGTAATTATTCCTTTCTTACCTGTTCATATCGCCGGTATTTTCGCCGACATGGCCGCTTCCGGAGAGGCCTTCCGAACCCTTCAAGTATTTGGACAGGTTTTTATCCTGATTATTCTTATGCATCTGGGCTATATAATCATTCAGTACAGTATTGCAGGAACCCGGACCGGAAAAAATCCATTTGCTGCGATCAAAAAAATGCTTCCCGCCTATACCACAGCCCTTGGAACGATGTCCAGTGCTGCAACTATACCGGTAACCCTACGAAGCGCGAAGTCTAACGGGGTCAGTGAAAGAATTGCAGATTTCGTTATTCCCCTTTCCGCAACCATTCATTTAGCCGGCAGTACCATTACCTTAGTGGCCTGCGCTGTAGCGGTACTGATTATTGGGGGGCAAACACCGCAATTCGTAGAATTCCTACCCTTTATTGTGTTACTGGGTATAACCATGGTAGCGGCTCCCGGTGTCCCCGGTGGAGCAGTAATGGCAGCCCTTGGACTCCTGGGAACCATCCTGGGCTTTAGTGAAGCACAACTGGGCTTAATGATTGCCCTATACATGGCTCAAGACGGCTTTGGAACGGCTTGTAACGTAACAGGAGACGGTGCAATTGCTTTATTTATTGACTCTTTTTACGATAAACCGGCTACAGCTCCTACTCCTGAAGCGGAGCCCGCTAAAATAAATCCTTAAATTAGTTCCTGTCCGTCATTACTCAATAATTAATCTTTAAAGTCTAAAAAAAGGTAAGGGATTTCAGTCCCTTACCTTTTTTGTATTCTGAATGTTTCTTTCGGTTTTTTCCAAGGTTTCTTAGGGAATTTATTTATCCCTAAAGGATTTACTTGACACTTTACAGTGATTTTACTTATTCTCAATCACTTCAACATTTCTCATATAACTTTGCAGGGCCTTGGGAATTTTCACGGAACCGTCTTTTTCCTGGCAATTTTCCAATATGGCGGCTACGGTTCTTCCCACCGCAAGTCCGGATCCGTTTAAGGTATGGAGAAATTCCACCTTTCCATTTTCCGGCCGATAGCGGATATTGGCTCTTCTGGCTTGAAAGTCTTCAAAGTTGGAGCAAGAAGAAATCTCTACGTACCGGTTATAGCTCGGCATCCAAACTTCAATGTCGTATTTAAAGGCCGCGGTAAAGCCTAAGTCTCCGGTACAGATCCTTACCACCCGGTAAGGAATCTCTAAAATCTGCAGTACTTTTTCCGCATTGGCGGTTAAGGTTTCCAGTTCTGCGTAAGAGTCCTCGGGTCGGACAAACTTCACAAGCTCCACTTTATTGAATTGATGCTGACGAATCAGTCCCCGGGTATCCCGCCCGGCAGAGCCTGCCTCAGAACGGAAACAGGGGGTATAGGCCACAAACTTCTGGGGCAGATCCTCGGCTTTTAAAATATCATCCCGGTATATATTGGTCACGGGCACCTCGGCGGTGGGCACTAAAAAATAATCTTTTTGAGGAATTTTAAAAGCATCTTCCTCAAATTTCGGAAGCTGTCCCGTGCCGGTCATACTGTCCCTGTTTACCATAAAAGGGGGCAGCATTTCCGTGTAGCCATGTTCCTCTGTATGAAGCTCGATCATGAAGTTGATCAACGCCCGCTCCAACCGTGCGCCTAGACCTCGATACAGCGTAAATCTGGAACCGGTAACCTTGGCGGCGGCTTGAAAATCTAAAATTCCCAGATCCTCTCCAATTTCCCAATGGGGTTTATGGGTAAAATCAAAGGTTCTCGGCTCTCCCCATTTTCGAACTTCCACATTTTCCTCATCGGTTTCCCCTTGGGGAACATCGGGATGGGGGACGTTGGGAATTCGCATCAGTTTATAGTGAATTTTTTCTTCCACATCCCGCACCTTTTCATCGTACTCTTTGATTTCCTGAGATAATTTTTTCATCTCCTCTAAGGTTTCTGTAGGATCCTTCCCTTCCTTTTTCAGTCTCGGAATCTCCTTGGACACAACTTTTTGTTCATTTTTCATTTGTTCTACGGTCCCCAGCAGGGCTTTTCTTTCATCGTCCAGGGCCAGGACCTCCTGTAAATTTTCCGGGTTTTCCCCTCGTCTAGCCATGGCTTTTTTAACCTCTTCCAAATCTCTTCTGATTCTTTTAATATCCAGCATCTTCTTCTCCTCCTTTAATATTTAATTGCAGGCTTTTGTACTCTTTTATACCTCAATAATTTTCCTTGCACAGTCTTATCATAATTTAGAATTTATTCCATAAAAAAACTTCCATCCCGGTAAAGGGACAGAAGTTGATCTGCGTTGCCACCCTAATTGATTTTAAACTTATTTTCCGCTTAAAATCCACTCGATGCAGAATAAGGACTGCAAACCCTTGGGCATTACTCCAATACTCCGGGACGGATTCAATCCTTTCGGTCATCGATTTTCACCAACCATCGACTCTCTATAGACCTGAAGGATTTACTTCTTCCCTTCTCAGTAGTATATATTAAATGGTATTTTATCATAATTCAGCGCCACTGACAAGCTTCTTTTGATTATTTTTTGAATATTTCGAAGCTTTCGTGCTCTTGTTAAATGTCATTATAATAAATCTCTTTCCGCCATTTCCCTTAGTATTTCCTCCAGCCGGTCCATAAGATCTCCGTATTCCTGCCAGTTTCCGTCTCTAAGAGATTCATTGGCTGCATCCAGGGTATCGTTGGCCTGTTGAATCAACTCTTGAAGATTCAGGAATTCCTCCAGAACTTCTTCTGAGGTTTCTTCATCCATGGCTTCCTCTAAATCCTCTTCCATCTCTCCTAATCGATCAGCGAATATGGCGTTTAAACCTTCTTCCAGGGTAGGATGCATCTCCACCTGATCTCCATAGGCCACAATCACCTGTTTTACCTCGGGAAGACTTTGTCCCCCTTCAGCAGCAAGATAAATGGGCTCCACATAAAGAATGGAATTCTCGATGGGAATCACCATCAGATTTCCCCGAATCACCGTAGATCCTCCCTGATCCCAGAGAGAAAAGCTCTCGGAAATGTCTGAGCGCTGATCAATGCGATTTTCAATTTGCATGGGTCCGTAAATATTCCGATCCCTTGGAAAATCATATAAAATCAACTCTCCATAAGCTTCCCCGTCGTTTCTGGCTACCAACATGGCTGTCATGTTTCGTAAATCCTTAGGGGTATACATTCGAGAAAGAATAAATTCCTCTTCCTCTTCTTCCGGCAATCGTAAAATCATATAATGGGACTCCACTTCCTGTACATTACCACGATAACGTTCCTCGGCAATATTCCATAAGTCCCCCTGATCATAAAATACAGAGGGTTCCGTCATATGATAGGTTCGATAAACCTCGGTTTGCAGATCAAAATAATAATGGGGATATCGGATATGATCCCTCAGGCCGATTTCCATATCATCCAAACTTTGAAACAGTACCGGATAAATGGATTCATAGGTTTTAATAATGGGATCCTCTTCGTCGGCAATATAGTAATCCACCTCTCCGTTATAAGCATCCACTACGACCTTTACGGAGTTTCGAATATAATTCTGGTTTGTCTCCATATAAGGGGTCGCGTAGGGATAATTGCTACTGGTAGTGTATCCGTCAATAATCCAAAACAGTCTTCCTTCGTGAATTACCATATATGGATCCCCGTCGTACTGAATAAAGGGTGCAACTTTTTGTACCCGCTCCATAATATTACGGTCATAGACAATCTTACTTCCTTCTCGTATTTCATCATTCAGAAGAATTTTCATACTGCGGTATCGCATGGCGTAAAGGAAACGGTTCCCCAGGGTTAAGTCTATCCCGGCGGTGCCGCTGTATATCCCTTCAAAATTATCCAGGTCCTCTTCTCCTATGTCCTCTGCATCCAAATCCGAAGTGTCAATTTCAAACTCTTCCTCGGTATTGACAATAATATAATGATCCGTCAACTCTCCGAAATAGATTTCCGGTCGCTCAACGGTGAGATTCGTATCGGTGCTTGGAGGAATATTTCCCACAACCATGTCCGGCTGTCCTTCGGAAGTCACCCGATTTACGGGGGATACCACCACACCATTTCCATGGGTATATCTGAGGTGTCGATTGATCCAGGAGGCCCTGGCATTCTCACCCAGTCGTTCCAAATCCAGCTCTCTAGGTCCTAAAAACACCTGGGTATATTCCCCATCAATCTGATATCGATCAATATCCACATCAACAAAACGGTAATAGAGCCGTATGGCTTGGATTTGATTATAGGTCTCCAGGGTCGGTCGATGGTCATGAATTCTTATATTGTCAATGGTTCCGGGATTGTTTTGTATATCCCCGAGGCTCAGGTCATTCTTCGCTAAGAATTCCCGTTGTTGAATACTATCGATTCCATAGGCCTGCTGAGTAAAGGCAATATTGTGTTCGATATAAGGATACTCCCGATTAAGCTCATTGGGAGTTACGCTAAACTGCTGGATTCCCCCTCCGATTAAACCGCCGAGCAGTCCGATAAGAATAATTAATACCGGACCGCTAAGGGCCACTTTAATTTTTTTCTTGTAATAGCCATAGAAAATCAGAGCTGCGGCTATAATAGAAGCCACCATTTGCACCCGAAGTACCGGAAGTCTTACATGAATATCCGTATATCCGGCTCCGTGTATCAGTCCGTCGGAAGACTTTAAAATATCAAAACCCAGGAAGTAAAACTGCAGGGCCAGCAGTCCAAAAACTAAAATTCCTACTACGGTCAGTTGCTTTAGGGTCAGCTTTAAAAATTTCGTCATAAAACTGCTTCGAAAGTTTAAGTCCTCCTTGGCTGCGTAAAGAGTAGGTTTTCGAAGAATAAACATCAATCCGTAGAAAATCACGGTTAACATGATCAGAGCTAAAATAATTCCGAACAAACTGCTGATGATTTGGTTGTATAGGGGCAACTGAAAAAGATAAAAACCCAGATCCTTTTCAAAAATGGGATCCCTTAAACCGTAGGGAACCCGATTAAAAAACACCAAAATTTCAAACCATAAATTACTTGCGGTGTTCATGGCCACGGCAAAGGCAAAAAACACCACGGGAATCCCTAAAATCTGATTTACCCGCCGCTCGGTAAAACCGTTGTCGTAAATGACAAAACTCTTATAATAATTCTTCTTTAGAAATAATACGTATACCGTATATATTCCCAAAAATATCAAAAATACGGGAATGAAAATCTGGGCTTTCGTTACGAACTCCTTTAAAAACACCTCTTCATAACCGAGTACACCAAACCATTGGTAAGATGCTATCCAGTTTAATATTTCCGATAAAAACAGTCCCAGGATTACCAGGGCTCCGATAATCCATATAAATATACTTTTTCCAAAACTTTTCATGGGGTAACTCACTCCTTAATAAAAAAATATCCTAGGGTGATTATACACCCTAGGATCCATAAAAGATAGTTGCGATCCGATTTTATTTATTTTTTCTTATTCCTCTTGTCTTATTCTTATTGAGACTGTGACAGTCTTAAATCTCCATCTTCAATGAAGCTTCTCTTTCTCATCACTTTTGCGATCAGTAGCGTAAGGATTCCCGGAAGCAGAAAATGAAGAATCCCCATTTTCAACAGCACCGTTCCTGCAGGATTTCCGTTTTCCACAACCATTTGGGCATAAGTGCCGAATTGCCCCACCAATCCACTGGTTCCCATACCTGCACCGATGCTATTGCTCTCCATGGCAAAAACCACGGTGGCCATGGGGCCTAAAATAGCACTGGCAATAATTGGCGGCAACCAGATGACGGGTCGTTTTACGATGTTGGGGATTTGCAGCATGCTGGTACCCAGACCCTGGGCAATTAATCCGCCGATTCCGTTATCTTTAAAGCTCATTACGGAAAATCCCACCATTTGGGTGGCGCATCCCACCAAAGCGGCTCCCGCTGCCAGTCCTTCCAACCCTAAGGATATAGCCAGGGCTGCACTGCTGATCGGTAGGGTTAAAAGCATTCCCATGGTTATACTTAAAATAATACCCATGGGGATCGGATGAAGTTCCGTGGTGGTGTTAATAAATTCTCCGATGTAATACATCATAGAGCTTACCGCAGGCCCTACGAAAACCCCGGCTAATCCTCCGGTTATAATTACAAGGGCGGGTACAAGTACAATGTCTACTTTTGTTTTTCCGGTAATGAACTTTGCCACCTCTACCCCGATCAGGGCAGCAATAAAGGCTCCCACCGGTTCCCCTATTCCGATGATGGCCACTCCCTCTTCCAAAGTCACCGTACCGGCTCCAATCGCTCCGGTTACGATGGATGCAAAAATACCTAAGGCCGGTGCCCCCAGGGTAAAAGCCACCCCTGCTCCGATACTGGGTCCCATTAGTCGCTGGGCGATAAATCCGAAATTTTGAAGCAAGGTAATATTTAAAATTTCCCCGATTTGATTGAGAATTAATCCGATAATTAAGGATGCAAATAAGCCTAAAGCCATGCCGTTTAGGGCTTTGGTTATATAATTTCTTACGGTAACGGTTTCTCCTGATATTTTCAATCCTTTTCCTCCTTGTTTTTAGTTGTATACATCTGTCTTGTCACTTCACCGTAAAAATATATCACAACGCTAAGCTTCAATCAAGTAATTTTTTATCCGTAATCGGTTGATCAGCTTCTCATATACCGCTTCACTGGGAACCTCTATGGTATGCATGTGGACTCCATCGGTAAGCTCCGCTAAGGGCTTCGCTTCTACTTCTTCCAACCGCACCATGAAATTTTCGATATCCAGTCGACTTTTAATGTTTAAGTTCCCCCTTATTTCCCCATATACGGGATGTTCAACTATTACGTCAATAATATTTATTCCCAGATCAACCATGAGAGTCAATTCTTCTTTTAGATCCTCTTCTTTCTTATGGCGGGTTACAATGGTCTTTTGTAAACTTTTCTCTTGTTTTTTTGGAAGCATATAACCTTGAGGAGTGGCTATAATTCCCTTCCCTTCTGCCCTGAGTAGAGCAATGTCCTGGACAATAACCTGTCTGGACACTCCGTACTCTTTCGCTAAATCGCTTCCCTTTATCGGTTCTTTCGCTTCTATAATGGCTTTTTCAATAGCAATTCTTCTTATTTTTCCTTTCATGAAAGCTTCCGCCTTTCTTATTCTTATTTTTCCATAAACTTATTATAGCATTTCCTTTGGATTTCATAGGGAATTTTTATGTTTTTGCATTTAACAATCCATTTTCTTGCTATTTTTATAAAATAATATAAAAAAAACAGAGATTGTTCTCTGTTTTTGATTTTGTTCGGGTAAATTTTATACCGTGGTTTTTTTATATTCTTTTTGAAATTTTTCAATAATCTTCTTTTCCATACGGGATACCGTCATTTGACTGACCTGTAATTCATCCGCCACATGCATCTGGGTACGATTATTAAAAAAACGGTCCCGAAGAACTTTCTTTTCCACATCGTTTAATTTGTTGATTACTTTATCTAAAAAATCTTTATTCTCGATATTATCAAAGTTTTTGTCCACTTCCCCGATTAAATCCATGAATTTCATTTCTTTGTCCTCACCATCGTTATCATAGGTCAAATCCAAAGATTTAGGGGTATATACCTGGGATCCTTCCATAGCTTCCATAATTTGTTCCTCGGAACAATTAAGATATTCGGCAATATCCTTGATAGTCGGGGTTCTTTGCAATTTTTGATGAAGCTCATTTTTGCAGGTATTGATTTTTTTGCTAAGCTCTTGAATTCTTCTTGGGACTCGAATAGACCATCCCTTATCCCTAAAATGTTTTTTAATTTCACCGATTATGGTAGGGGTGGCAAAACTGGAAAATTCAAAACCTTTAGAGGGATCAAACCGTTCAATGGCATAAATCAAACCAAGGGATGCCACTTGATAAATATCTTCATACTCTATTCCTTTATTGATATATTTTTTGGAAAGTATTTCAACAATATAAAGATAACGACGGACCAATTCATTACGAATATGAATATCCTTCGTTTCTTTGTATTCTATGAATAATTCCTTACTGGTCATTTTTTCGAATTTTTCCGCCGAATCATTGTTATTGTTCGGATTTTTTCTCATAATTCATCACCCTATCATTTTTGTCATTATAATCGTCATACCTTGATCAGGCTCTGAATGAATCACGACATCGTCCATTAAGGATCGGATAATAAAAATACCTAAACCGCTTTCATTTAACTCCTCAATTTGAGGATCTTTTATTTTTTCAACCTCACAACCCTTGCCCTTATCTTTTACCTGAATTTCCAGACCGGTTGTCTGTAGGGTAAAACGGATGTCTATACTTTCGGAAGGGGTGTTTTTTCCATGGGTAATGGCGTTGGTACAAGCCTCGGCGATGGCTACCTTCATATCTTCAATTTCTTCAATATTAAAGCCTACGCGGTTGGCTATGGCCACCAGGGTAAGACGAACCACGCTTACGAATTCTGCTTTATTAGGAATGGATAGTTCTATTTTTTCTCCATGATGTTCTACCTTTTCTTTAACTTCCTTGGATTCCATTTGACTCATAGTAGTGTATTCACTCCTTAATAACGAAAATTTTGTTTAGTCCTGTAATGTTCAATAATTTAAGGATATTCGGTTTCACGTGAAACAGTGTAATATGTTTATCTTCTTCTTTCAGCCGTTTTAAGGCTCCGATAAGTACGCCCAGACCGGTACTGTCGATGTATTCTAAACTTTCCAGATTGATTTCCACCGGTTCCTTTCGTTTTTCGAACATTTCATGAAAGGTTTTTTTTAATTCCGCTGCGGTGTATATGTCGATTTCTCCGTCCAACTCCATTTTCCATATTCCATGATCCTCTTCAAATTTTTTCTTTATTTTTAAAGACATAAAATCTCCCCCATTTTTAATGTATATTAACTACTTTACTATAAATTATGATTAATGAAAAGAAAAATTTTGTTAAATCTTAGTACTTTTCTCTATTTTACTTATTTCGACAAGCTTTAACATTCTACAGAAATTTCAAGAGTCCCTCTTTGCCAAGGCAAAAAAGGACTCTTGATAATTTCTTAATTTTGCTTATTCCATATGGTCTTCAGGATTTTCTTCCTTGGGCATGATGGCTAAGGAAACAATATGGTTATGCTCATCGGTGCGGATAAGTCGTACACCGCTGGTATCCCGTCCGGTTTTTGAAACCTCGTCGATACTGAAGCGGATCATGGTACCGTCGTTGGTAATTACCAGAGCCTCTTCATCTTCCGTTACAAGCCTTGCTCCCACCACATTACCGGTTTTCTCCGTGATTTTGTAGGTTTTAATTCCTTTTCCTCCTCGACCCTGGATACGATACTCCGAGAGTTCCGTTCGTTTTCCGCTTCCTTTTTCACTGACCAGTAACAGGGTTCTTCCCTCTTTTAATATCTGCATGGAAACCACTTCATCTTCCGCGGTGAGTTTTATTCCCCGAACACCCATAGCGCTTCTTCCCACTTCTCTGATATCCGATTGAGGGAATCGTATGGACTTTCCTTTGGTGGTAATCAGCATGATTTCGTCATCATCATTGCCGCAGCGTACACTGATTAATTCATCATCCTCTTTGAATTTAATGGCGGTCAGTCCGGTTTTTCGAGAATTTTTGAAGTTGTTCAGCTTCGTCTTTTTGATCAGCCCTTTTTTGGTTGCCATAAATAAATGCTGGAAATCATTTTCCCGCTTCATGGGAATTACCGCAGCAATTTTTTCTGTGGGATCCAGTTGTAATAAGTTTATAATTGCCGTACCCTTGGCCTGTCTTTTGGCTTCGGGAATTTCATAGACATTGATTTTATAGACTTTTCCCTTGTTGGTAAAGACAAATAAATAATCATGGCTTGAAGTAACGATCATTCGCTCCACAAAGTCTTCCTCCCGGGTGCTTAAGGCTGATATCCCCTTGCCTCCCCGCTTCTGACTTTTATAGGTGTCCACAGGAAGTCTTTTGATATAGCCGAAATGGGTTAAAGTAATAACCACATCCTCTTTTTCAATCATATCTTCCATTTTAAATTCTGTGGGATCCGCCAGAATTTCCGTTCTTCTGGGATCTCCAAATTGATCTTTGATCTCTAAAAGCTCTTCTTTGATGATTTCCAAAATCCGTTGTTCACTGGATAATATGGCTTTTAATTCATCGATTAAAATCATCACTTCATTGTATTCACTTTCCACTTTATCCCGCTCTAAGCCGGTAAGCTTTTGCAGGCGCATCTCCAATATAGCCGTGGACTGTTTTTCCGATAGCTGAAAGGTTTCCATTAATCCCTCTTTTGCTCTTTGGGGACTTTCTGAAGCTCTAATCAGCTTAATTACTTCATCCAAATGATCCAGGGCAATTTTCAGTCCTTCTAAAATATGGGCTCTGGCCTCGGCTTTACGAAGATCAAATTCTGTTCTTTTTCGAATAATCGTCTTTTGGTGGTTTACATAATGATGAATCATGGTTTGCAGATTGAGAAGCTTCGGCTGTCCATCCACTAAGGCGATCATAATAATACTGAAAGTATCCTGCATCTGGGTATGCTTATAAATTTTATTAAGAACCACATTGGCATTTACGTCCCGCTTTAATTCAATGACCACGCGAATTCCTTCCCGATTACTCTCATCCCGAAGATCGGAAATCCCTTCAATTTTTTTCAGTTTTACCAAGTCCGCAATCCGCTCGATCATTTTGGCTTTATTTACCTGATAGGGGATTTCCGTAACGATGATTCTGCTTTTGTTATTGGCCATTTCCTCTATTTCGGACTTGGCCCGAACCACCACTCTTCCTCTTCCCGTTCGATAAGCCTCTTTAATGCTTTCTTTTCCCATAATGGTAGAACCCGTGGGAAAATCCGGTCCTTGAATGGATTCCATTAATTCCTCTAAGGTGATTTCCGGGTTATCGATATAGTCCACAACTCCGTTGATCACTTCCTCTAAATTATGAGGGGGAATGGAGGTGGCCATGCCTACGGCAATCCCATTGGAACCGTTTACTAAAAGGTTCGGATAACGACTGGGCAGCACATCCGGTTCTTTTAAGGTATCATCAAAGTTATTGCTGAAGGTTACGGTTTCTTTATCCATATCCCGGGTCATCTCCAGGGAAAGTTTCGTAAGTTTTGCCTCGGTATAACGCATGGCCGCTGCACTGTCACCGTCAATGGATCCAAAGTTTCCGTGACCGTCAATTAATTCATATCTGGTTGAAAATTCCTGGGACATTCTTACCATGGCATCGTATACCGCCGTATCTCCGTGGGGATGGTACTTACCCAGTACATCCCCGACAATACGGGCGGATTTTCGGTAAGCCTTATCGGGAGTAAATCCCAACTCCTTCATGGCAAACAGAATCCTTCGGTGTACGGGCTTTAAGCCGTCTTCCACCCGAGGCAGTGCCCTTCCCACGATAACGCTCATGGCATAATCCATATAGGATTTTTTCATTTCCCCTTCAATTCCTATGGGAATAACGTTTTGTCTTTCCTCTTCCATTGCACTCACTCCTTGCCGATTTCTAAATCCTTAAGCATATATATTATAATCCGGTGGTTATCCCTTATTATATTGCTGATTTGCCTTATTATATTTCTGATTTAGCTTATTTTTTTTATTCAATTTAAACATCGAGATTTCGAACATATTTCGCATTTCGCTCGATAAATGCACGTCTCGGTTCCACTTTATCCCCCATTAAGGTCGTGAAAATTTCATCGGCCATGGTGGCGTCTTCCACATCCACTTGCAGTAGAATTCGATGTTCCGGATCCATGGTCGTATCCCACAGTTGATCGGGATTCATTTCTCCAAGACCTTTGTATCGTTGCAGTTCCACTTTATCTCCAAGCTCATCCACGATGCCCCGCATTTCTTTTTCCGTATAGGCATAAATGATTTTTTTCCCTTTTTTAATTTTATAAAGGGGGGGCTGGGCCACATAAATATAGCCGTGATCCAACAAGGGCCGCATATACCGGTAAAAGAAGGTCAGCAGTAAGGTACGAATATGGGCTCCGTCCACGTCGGCATCGGTCATAATAACAATTTTATGATACCGGGCCCGCTGTATATCAAATTCATTTCCAATACCGGTACCAAAGGCGGTAATCATGGATTTAATTTCATTGAAATTTAATATTTTATCCAGTCTTGCCTTCTCCACATTCAGTATTTTTCCCCGTAGGGGTAAGATGGCCTGGGTATTTCGATCCCTTCCCTGTTTTGCACTACCCCCTGCAGAGTCTCCCTCCACAAGATATATTTCCGATAATGCAGGATCCTTTTCGGAACAGTCCGCAAGTTTTCCCGGAAGAGCTGTACTTTCCAGTACGCTTTTTCTTCTTGTAAGCTCTCGAGCTTTTTTTGCAGCTTCCCGAGCATTCTTTGCCCGTAAGGATTTTTCCACGATTTGCTTGGCTTCTTTGGGATGTTCTTCTAAAAAGGCATTGATATACTCCGCAGTGAGCGTATCCACGGCCCCTCGTACTTCCGTATTTCCAAGCTTTGTTTTCGTTTGTCCCTCAAATTGGGGATCCATAATTTTTACAGAAATAATAGCCGTCAGACCTTCTCGAATGTCTTCTCCCAGTAAGGAGCCTTCCTTCTCTTTAATAAGGCCGTTTTTCTTTACATAGTCGTTAATACTACGGGTGAGGGCGGTTTTAAAACCGGAAAGGTGACTGCCTCCTTCATGGGTATTAATATTATTGGCATAACTGAAAATACTTTCGGTATAGGTGGTGGTGTATTGCAGCGCCACCTCCAGGGCGATATCGTCTTTTTCTTTATCGATATAAATCACTTCACTGTGGATATGTTCCCGATTTTTATTCAGGTGCATTACAAATTCCTTAATGCCTCCCTCATAAAAAAAGTGACTCTCCTCTTCCGATCGTTCATCGGCGAAGTTGATCCGAATGCCTTTATTTAAAAAAGCAAGTTCCCGTAGACGATGTTCCACGGTATCATACTGAAAATCGATTTCTTCAAAAATCTCATCATCGGGTCTAAAGGTAATTCTGGTTCCGGTTTTTTCCGTATCCCCGATCTCTTTTATATCGGTTTTGGGAATGCCGCGAACATATTCTTGAATATACATCTTTCCGCCGGTGAAAACTTCCGCTTTCAGATACTCGGAAAGGGCATTTACCACAGAAATACCTACCCCGTGGAGACCTCCCGATACTTTATAACCTTCTCCTCCGAATTTTCCTCCTGCATGGAGTACGGTCAGTACGGTTTCCAGTGTGGACTTCTTTGTTTTCGGATGCATATCCACGGGTATTCCCCGACCATCATCTTCCACAATCACGGTATTATCCTTTTTTATGAGCACATTAATATTTTTACAGTATCCGGCTAAGGCCTCATCAATACTGTTATCCACCACTTCATAAACCAGCTGATGGAGACCTCGCTCTCCAGTACTTCCAATGTACATTCCCGGTCTTTTCCGTACCGGATCTAAGCCCTCTAAAACTTGAATTTGTTCCGCATTATACTGACGTTCTTTTTCCATTTTTTCTACCTCCTATTGACACCAAAAAACGCACCTATTTAACTTGATTTCCACGGCCCAACAATGTAAAAGCCGTAATAGGTGAGTAATAAATTTTTGCCCGTTGATTTTTTCTTTGTATAAATATTACCGATCGGCTTTTTCCTTTTTCCAGGGTAACCACTCTTCCCGCCTCTTCCATTTTTTTCAGAAGCTCCCGATTAACCTTGGATTGATGAAAAGCCTTTACATCAAAAATATATAATAAATCTCGACGGGATACGATTACATTTCCTCCAAGATGTATATACACAGGAATTCCTCCTATCTTACTATTATAACCTTTCTTAATTAACTATGAAACAGATTTTTGAAGGATTTTTATTTTTCCTCCCTGAACTTCATAAAGGTTCATGGATTCTATTTTTTCCATGGATTCCATGGAAGTACTGGTGATAAAAGTCTGAATATTTTTTAAACTTTGCAGCAAATCCTGCTGCCGATTTTCATCCAACTCGCTCATGACATCGTCCAGTAAAAGTACGGGGTATTCCCCGGTTTCTTTTTTCATTAATTCCAGCTCCGCCATTTTCAAAGAAAGCACCGTGGTTCTTTGTTGTCCCTGAGAGCCGAATTTTTTCACGTTTTTCCCGTTGATTTCAAATTCCAGATCATCCCGATGGGGACCAATCAAGGTGATTCCTCTTTTGACCTCTTCTTCTTCCAATTCTTTTAATAATCTTAAAAAACTCCGTTGAATATCCAGGGAACTTTGTTCTTTTTCCAGGGGAACACTGCTTTCGTAGATCAGCTTCAGATTTTCTTTTTCCCGGGTGATTTTTCGGTGCATTAACCGGGTGAGTATGGAAAGTCCCTTGATAAACTCTTTTCGGTATAAAATTATTTCCGTACCGTACTGAACCAACTGGCCGTTCCAAGGATCTAAATCCACCTTTCGAAACTGCTTCATTTTTAAGGCCTGATTCCGCTGTTTTAAAATCTTTTGGTACTGACCTAAAATATGATGGTATTTCGGAGTGATTTGGGACAGATCCCCGTCAATAAAATCCCTTCGTTGACTGGGTCCCTGCTTGATAATCTGTAAATCCTCGGGAGAAAAAATGACCACATTCAAGGTGCCGAGTAGTTCCGATACCCTATCTAAGGGTACCCCGTTAATTTTGCATTTTTTGTTTTTTAATCGATCCAGACCGATTTCAATTCGTTTTTCCTGACCGTTATTTTTAAACAACAAAAGCTTTACATAGGATCCCTCTTGATCAATTTCGATTAAATCTCCATCCTTAGACGTTCGAAAGGATTTTCCGATGGCCATAAAATAAATGGCTTCCAGTAAGTTGGTCTTCCCTTGCGCATTTTCCCCAATAAAGACATTGATTTTTGAAGAAAAGTCCAGGGTTAAGGTTTCATAGTTCCGATAATTTCTTAAATGTATTTTTTCTATATGCATATCAAACTTCCCCCCGGGAATATTTTAAGAGGTTTCCACTTCGATCTCTTCTTCTAAGACTTTCAGATGATCACCGGGATAAATCTTTTTGCCTCGCTGGGTTACCACTTCCCCGTTTAGAAGTACCATCCCTTCTTTAATCATGGCTTTCGCCTCTCCGCCGGTGGAAGCCACGGCAGCGTGTTTTAACAGTTGATCCAATTTAATAAATTCTGTACTGATTTTAATTTTCATATTCTACCTCCTATCCGGTATGTAACAATTTATAAACCCAGCTTAAGCTGGGTTTAGGGTTTATTAGCTATTGGAAAGTCTTACGGGCAGTACTAAGTAAGTGTAATGATCATTCTCCGTGGAAGTGATGATTCCCGGGCTGACATTGGATGTGAATAAAAGTTTTACTTCATCCTCTTCAATGACCTTCAGGGCATCAATTAAATATTTGGCATTAAAGGCAATTTCCAAATCATCGCCCTTTTGATCAATTCCTATTTGTTCATGCACCTGACCATGTTCCGAGTTTGAACTTATGTGCAGTTGGTGATCTTCTATTTTAAACTTAACTAAACGATTATTCCCTTCTTTTGCTAACAGGGAGGCTCTTTCTATACTGTGCAGCAAACTTTGACGGGAAACCTCAACGGCCACTCGATGCTCGTCGGGAAGAATTTGTTTATAATCAATAAATTGCCCTTCCAGCAGTCGGGAAATCACTTTCGTTTTTCCAAGATCAAATAAAATATGACTATCGGTAAAGAGAATTTGTAAATCTTCTTCCAAATCTTCGTCGATGATCCGTCCCACTTCATTGAGGGTCTTTCCCGGAATGACGACTTTATGGTCTTGACTGCCTTTGATCTCTCCTTTTCTAAGAGCCAGTCGATAGCCGTCCAAGGCCACCATGCTTAAGGTAGTATCTTCAATTTCTAAAAGTCCTCCGGTTAAAATCAATCGGGATTCATCTTGACTTACGGCAAAGGTTGTCTGTTCAATCATATTTTTAAGTAATCCCCGAGGAATTTTTGAAATCTGATCTTTTTCCACCTTAGGCAGTTCCGGATACTCTTCGGTTTCATAACTTACCAGATCAAACTCCGATTGCTCACATTTGATAAAAACTTTTCCGTTTTCCTTGATTCTCATTTCCACTTGAGAACCGGGTAGTTTCCGGGTAATCTCATTTAATAACCGGGCATTTAGAACCATCACACCCTCCTCAATCACCTGAGTTTCTATGGTAGTCTCAATTCCAAGTTCCAGATCCGTTGCAATGAACTTTACCTGGTTGTCCTTAGCTTCCATATAGATTCCTTCCAGTACGGGCATGGTGCTTTTGTTGGAAATCCCTTTTAATACCGTGGTAATACTTTTCATCAGTTTTTTTTGATCACAGATAATATGCATGTGTGGATAAAAGCCTCCTTTAATTTTGTATTTTTAACCTAAATATAATAATAAAATGTAGTAGTAATAGTAATAGGGCCTGTGGGTTTGTGGATAAGGGCCTAAACCCTCACAGTACAAAGATATCCACATGTTCATAAACCGGGGTATAAGTTTTTAAAGTTATACACATACTAACAGGCTTCAAAAGCCTTAAAACTTATTAACAATATAATAACATATAATTAACAGGTTAATGTGGAAATCAATCGGTTTTTAGTTCATTTACAATAGAATCGATTTTATCCTTTAAGGCAGGATCATTTTTCATATCCGTAGAAACCTTATCACAGGCATGCATAACCGTTGTATGATCCCGACCGCCAAACTCATTTCCGATCTTCGGCAGGGAGAGATCCGTTAAATCCCGGGATAAGTACATGGCGATCTGTCTGGGATAAGCAATAATACGGGTTCTCTTTTTAGAGGTTAAATCTTCAATTTTTATATTGAATTTATTAGCGACTACTTCTTTTATATAGTCGATATTAAGCTCACGAGGTTTGGAAGAAAAAATTTCCTTTAAGGCTTCGCTGGCAAGCTCAATATTAATAGGACTGTTGGTTAAGGAGGAATAAGCTAAAATACGAATTAAGGCTCCCTCCAGTTCCCGGATATTGGACTTGATTTTCTTTGCGATAAAAAGCATAACGTCATCGGGAACTTCAATTTCTTCAAGCTGGGCTTTTTTTCGAAGGATGGCAATTCGTGTCTCGTAATCCGGGGCTTGAATATCCGCGATCAGTCCCCACTCAAAACGGGAGCGCAGCCGGTCCTCCAAGGTTGGAATTTCCTTCGGCGGTCGATCACTGGATAAAATAATCTGTTTGTTGGAATTATATAGGGCATTAAAGGTGTGGAAAAATTCCTCCTGGGTTCTTTCTTTTCCTGCAATAAACTGAATATCATCAATGAGTAAAATATCAATGTTTCGGTATTTATTTCGAAACTCTACGTTTTTATCATCTTTAATGGAGTTGATCAGTTCATTGGTAAAGGTCTCGGAGGAAATATATACGATTTGTTTCTCCGGATCCACCTGGGAAATATGTTGACCGATGGCGTGCATTAAATGGGTTTTTCCAAGGCCCACGCCCCCATATATAAATAAGGGGTTATAGGCTTTGGCGGGAGTTTCCGCTACGGCTACGGAGGCTGCATGGGCAAAACGATTACTATGACCGATGACAAAAGTATCAAAGGTATACTTTGGATTCAGTCCCTGGGCTTTGATAAGATTCATGGAATTTTCCAGTTGAGTATGGGAGTTTTGCTGTTCTTGTACTTTACGGTTGTTTTTATGATTCTTCGGGTTGATATCTTCCTCTGAAGGAATCACAAAATCAATTTCATACTCTTCACCGGTTATTTCCTTAATAATGTTTTGTATGAAGCTGCGATAGTGCTTTTTTAAAATCCCCTTTGTAAACGTATCATACACTCCAAAAACCAATACCCCGTTTCGTAAAGATATAGGTTTAATGGTTTTTAGCCAGGTTTCAAAGCTAACCTCTGTAATTTCCGGTCGGTTTTTGATGTTGTCCAAGGCTTTTTGCCAAATTTGAGGTAAGTTGTCCATAAATAGTCCTCCGTTTCAAAAATATTTATTAGAATAATTTAAATTATCCCGAGGGTTTTCCACATGAAGTCACAGAAAAAGTGGATAATTTAATCATTGCTTCGGATAAAAAGGTCAAAAAAAATATACAGAAGTTATGTCATAATCCTGTGGATACTGGAAGGATAACTTTTTTTAAAAGCTTAAAAATAAAAAAAATGTGGAGAAAATGAAAAACAAAACCTTTAAAAACAGAGAAAACTTAAGTTATCAACAGGGTTATGCACAATTTGTGTATAACGTGGATAAACCGTCCACAAAAAAACAGCTTATCAACAAGTACCATAATAATATCAAAGATCCCAAAAACTTTCAACAAAAAGGAAAAAGATATCCACAAAAAAGAAGTTGAAACAAAAAGGATTTATCCACAACACAATAATACAATGTTTATTGACACTGTCTTTTAATGCTGGTATAATCTATCTGTAGTATGGGCAATTTTAGAGACTTCATATCGATAGGTATTGAATTTAAAATCGTTAAAATACCCATAGATTTTTAAGATTCAAAGGAGGTGGCCTTTATGAAAATGACGTATCAACCAAAAGTTCGACAAAGAAAGAAAGAGCACGGATTCAGAAAAAGAATGAAAAACAAAAATGGACAAAACGTATTAAGAAGACGTAGATTAAAGGGAAGAAAGAGATTATCAGCATAGGCCGCACTTACGTCGGCCTTTTTCTGTAAAAAATATTACAGAAAAGATGACTTGGAGGCATGAAGATGAAATCCACCATAGGACTGCAAAAAGATCGAGACTTTCGTAAAGTATATCGTCATAGAAATTCTATGGCCAACCGGTTATTGATCATTTATATTCGAGAAAACCAGGAAGAATATAATAGGGTGGGTTTTACTGTCTCAAAGAAGGTAGGTAAAGCTACGGTAAGAAATAGAGTGAAAAGAAGAATGAAAGAAAGTTATCGATTAAGACATCATCATGTTAAATTGGGATATGATGTGGTTTTTATAGCTCGTGATACTGCGGCAGATTCTTCTTTGGCTGAAATAGACAGTGCCATGATGCATCTATTACGGAAGAAAAAACTGATCAAAAAGAAGGATGTTCAATGAAAAAAGTCGCAATTTTGTTGATTCAATTATATCAGCGGTTTATTTCACCACTGAAAAGACCAAGTTGCAGATTTTATCCGACTTGTTCTCAATATAGTTTGGAAGCCTTTCAGAAATACGGATTTTTGAAAGGATTAATACTCAGCATCCGGCGCATCAGCAAGTGTCATCCTTTTCACAAAGGCGGGCATGATCCATTAAAGTGATGATTAGGAGGTTTTGAATTTGTCAATATTAGCCGAACCCATGGGTTCACTACTCAAACTCGTATATGACTTGATAGGGAATTACGGGATTTCCATTATTGTCTTTACCATTATTGTAAAGATGATTTTACTTCCCCTTACCATTAAACAGACGAAATCCATGAAAAACATGCAGGAAATTCAACCTAAGGTAAAGGCCCTTCAAGAAAAATATAAAAACGATAAAGAAAAATTAAATGTAAAGATGATGGAACTGTATAAGGAACATAATGTAAATCCCCTGGGAGGGTGTTTGCCACTGCTTGTACAATTCCCCATCATTATCGGACTGTTTACCGCTCTTCGAGAACCATGGAACTACGTTTTCTCCATGTCTCAACAAACCTATGAATTAATGGATACCAGCTTTTTGTGGTTACCGAATTTATCGGAACCGGATACCTGGATTTTACCCATTACCGCCGCGGCATTAACCTATTTTTCCAGTGTAACCATGTCTGCGGGCAAAGAAGTGCAGCAAACCCAAAAAATGATGACCTACTTTTTCCCTGTATTAATATTTGTTATGGGATCCGATGCGATCGGTGTTGGTTTCCCTGCAGGCCTGACCCTATACTGGGTAATTAATAGCGGGGCACAAATTATTCAACAGTTAATAATCAACAAACCTTCATTACCAATGAAAGGGGACTCTAACTGATATGAAAACAATTGAATCTACTGGAAAAACCATTGACGAGGCAATTGAAAAGGGATTAACGGAATTAAGCCGAAAAAGAGAACAGGTAACGGTGAAAACCTTAGAATATCCGACAAACGGATTTTTAGGGCTTATCGGCCAAAAAGATGCAAAGGTTGAACTTACGGTAAAGGATGATATAGAGGATGATGCAAAAAAGTTTTTGCTGAAAATGTTCGATGCCATGGATATTCCGGTCACCGTACATATCGAGAAAAAAGGGGACACCCTGGAAATCGATTTGGAAGGTCCGAATATGGGACTTTTGATCGGAAGAAGAGGACAAACCTTGGATTCCATTCAGTATTTGCTTAGCTTAGCCATCAACAAGGATCGGGATCGATATGTAAAAGTATATCTTGATACGGAAAATTACCGAAAAAAACGGGAAGAGACCTTACAGCGATTAGCCAAAAAAATGGGGGATAAAGCGAAAAAAACCCATCGACCGGTATACTTAGAGCCAATGAACCCCTATGAACGGCGTATTATTCATTCCACCCTACAGAAAATTCCGGGGATTCAGACATACAGTGAAGGGGAAGAACCCAATCGAAGAGTTATTATTGAATTGAAAAAGGAATAAATCGAAACCCAGTGAAAGCTGGGTTTTTTATATCTCAAAAACCTTTTACCGAACCCGGGGAAATAAGGAAGAAATTAGAGGAAATATATTTTTTTGATTATTTCCCGGGAAATGTATGGATAATTTGATATAATGGTTAAAGAAAGAACCGAATAGAAAATAACGAGGTGATCGAATGTATAGAGAAGAAACCATTGCAGCGATTTCCACCCCCTTAGGAGAAGGGGGAATAGGCATTGTTAAGATCAGCGGAGAACGGGCCTTGGAAATTTTAAATAATGTATTTGTTACAAAGGACCATCATCAAAAAGTGTTCTGGGAACCCAGAAAAATGTATTACGGTTTTATTAAAAACCCCGAAAGCCAAGAGATCATAGACGAAGTTCTGGCGGTATATATGAAGGCGCCGAATACCTATACGAAAGAAGAATTGGTGGAAATCCACTGCCATGGAGGCATGGTACCCCTTCGAAAAACCCTACAACTGGTTTTAGAACAGGGAGCCGGTATGGCGGAAAAAGGAGAGTTTACCAAAAGAGCTTTCTTAAACGGTCGTCTGGATCTCTCTCAAGCGGAAGCGGTCATGGATCTTATCAGTGCAAAAACCGACATTTCCCATGAGGTTGCATTAGGGCAATTTGAAGGATTGCTCTCCAGAGAGGTTCAAGGAATCCAAGAAATTATTAAGGATATGCTGGCACATATCGAAGTATCCATCGATTTTTCTGAAGAGGATATTGATGAAGTAACCATGGATCAGCTTCTTTCCAAAAGTATGGATGCAAAAAAGAGCTTTCAAGGATTGCTTCAAACCGCCAAAACAGGAAAAATACTCAGAGAAGGTCTGGTTACCGGGATTTTGGGAAAAACCAATGTGGGAAAATCCTCTTTGCTCAATGCGCTGCTACGGGAAAACCGAGCAATTGTTACGGACATTCCCGGAACTACCCGGGATGTTATTGAAGAACAGTTGAATGTTCGAGGGATCCCCCTGAAAATTTTGGATACGGCGGGCATAAGGGAAACCGAGGATGCAGTGGAAAAGATCGGGGTACAGCGATCCCGGGAAATTTTTCAGCAAGCGGACTTAGTCATCTTTATGATTGACGCTTCAAAAGAGTTGGACCGGGAGGATTACGATTTTTTACATCTGATAAAGGATCGGAGGGCCCTTGTGGTAGTTAACAAAACCGATTTAAAAGAGGCGATTGATCTTTCAAGAATAAAAAGCATTATCGGAGATAAAAAGTTGGTACGAATATCCCTATTGAAAAACAAAGGGTTAGAGGCCCTGGAAGATGCCTTGGAGGATATGGTTTACGAAGGTGAGGGTTTTTCCAAAGAACAGCCCTTTATTACAAATGCCCGTCACCAACAGGCCATCAGCCGGGGACTTCAAAGTTTGCAAGATGGTATTAAAGCCCTGGAAAATCGCATGCCTCTAGATTTTGTGGAGGTGGATTTTAAGAATGCCTGGGAAAGTTTGGGCGAAGTGACGGGAGATACGGTATCGGAAGATATTTTAGATCATATATTTGAAAATTTTTGTATTGGAAAATAATTGGAGGAGAGTTTATGAATTTTTACAACGGAGGAAGTTATGATGTAGTCGTGGTAGGAGCGGGTCACGCCGGTTGTGAAGCGGGACTTGCCGCCGCAAGGCTGGGGCTGAAAACCCTGGTACTTACGATTTCCTTAGAGTCCGTAGCAATGATGGCATGCAATCCATCGATCGGCGGTACGGGAAAAGGGCATTTGGTTCGGGAAGTGGACGCTTTAGGAGGAGAGATGGGTTTAAACATCGATAAAACCTTCATCCAAAGCAAAATGCTAAATACGGGAAAAGGTCCCGCGGTACATTCCCTAAGAGCTCAGGCCGATAAACTGCAGTACCACTTACAAATGAAACAAACCTTGGAAAATCAAGTAAATCTGACCCTTAAACAGGGAGATGTGATTGATTTAATGGTCGAAGAGGGAAAAGCTTCAGGGGTAAAAACCCGAAATGGGGCGGAGTACCATGCAAAAGCCGTGATTTTGGCCACAGGAGTATATTTAAAAAGCCGGATTTTCATGGGAGAAGTAAATTATCCCGGTGGTCCCGACGGCCTTGCCACAACCCAGGAGCTTCCTGATAATCTCAGAAGTTACGGCTGCAATATGCGACGATTCAAGACCGGAACCCCGGCAAGAATTCATGGGGATTTTGTGGATTATGAAAAAATGACGGAACAAATGGGAGATGAGGAGAACACACCCTTTTCTTTTATGAATCAAGCCTTAAAAATTGATCAGATTTCCTGCTGGCTGACCCGAACCACCGAGGACACCAAATTCATTATTGAAGAAAACATTCATCGCTCCTCCATGTATCGGGGAGATATGGAAAGTGTGGGACCGAGATATTGTCCCTCCATAGAGGATAAAATTGTACGGTTTACGGATAAAGCCACTCATCAGCTGTTTTTAGAGCCCGAGGGAGTGCATACGAAGGAAATGTATTTACAGGGAATGTCTTCCAGTCTTCCGGAGGAAGTGCAAGTGGCTATGATTCGTTCGGTTACCGGTTTGGAAAAAGCAGAAATTATGCGCCCGGCCTACGCCATTGAATACGATTGTATCGATCCCACGGATTTACAACTTTCCCTAGAGACCAAGGCCATCGAAAATCTTTTCAGTGCGGGACAATTTAACGGATCTTCCGGCTACGAAGAAGCAGCGGCCCAGGGGTTAGTGGCAGGAATCAATGCTTCAATGAAAATTAAAAACAAAGATCCCTTGATTTTGGATCGTTCCGAGGCTTATATAGGGGTACTGATCGATGACCTTGTTACTAAGGGTACGAACGAGCCTTACCGGATGATGACCTCCCGGGCGGAATACCGCTTAGTGCTGCGACAGGATAATGCGGATCTTCGGCTGACACAAAAAGGTTACGATTTTGGTCTGGTCCAACAAGAGCGCTACCAACGCCTGCTTGTAAAAAGGGAAGAGATTGAACAGGAACTTCAGCGGTTAAAAAAGAAGAAGGTAACGGCAAGGGAACTGAATCCGATTCTGGATACAATCGGTTCTTCCGAAGTGGATACGTCCCTAAGTCTTTATGACTTGCTGAAAAGACCGGAAATCAACTACAAGGTAATAGAACCCCTATATGCAGAATCCAAAGACCTGATGCAGGATGTAAAGAGTCAATGTGAAGTGATTATCAAATATGACGGTTATATAAAAAAACAGCTCCGACAGATCGAGCAGTTTAAGAAATTGGAAAACAAACGGATTCCCGATGATGTGGTATACGAGAGAATTGACAGTTTAAGAACCGAAGCCAAACAAAAGCTAAAGAGCATTCGACCCCACTCTGTAGGCCAGGCATCAAGGATTTCCGGGGTTTCACCGGCGGATATTTCCGTGCTTCTGGTCTATTTGGAACAACGGAAAAGGGGGAATAAGAATGTTTAAGGATACTTTAGTGGAAGGCTATTCAAAAATGTTTTCAAAAGACCTCTCCATGGAGGAATTAAAGAAGTTTGAAGTTTTTAAAGAGGAACTGTTGTACTGGAATGAACGAATAAATCTGACCACGATCACCGATGATCGGGAGATCGCCATTAAACACATTTTAGACTCCTTATCCCCGTTACAGAAAAAAGACTGCTTAAGAAAGGGCAGGGTAATGGATATCGGAACAGGAGCCGGTTTTCCCGGAATCCCTTTAAAGATTATGATGCCCGCCCTGGAAATAACCTTAATGGATTCTTTAAAAAAGAGACTGACTTTTTTGGATGGAGTCATTGAGAGATTGGGGCTGCAAGACATTAGAACCCTTCACGGCCGGGCGGAGGATTATGGGAATGATCCTGAGCATAGAGAAACTTATGACTATGCAGTTTCAAGGGCTGTAGCACGGATGCCCGTTCTCCTGGAATACGCTCTGCCCTTCGTAAAAGTGGGAGGATACTTTATCTGCCAAAAAGGACCGGGAATTACAGAGGAACTGGAAACATCCAATAAAGCCTTGGAGATTTTAGGAGGAGAAATAAGCAGTATTCAGGAAGTGGAACTCCCTTTTGTGGAAAGAGGCCATCATGTGGTAACGGTTAAAAAAACAAAAAAGACGCCGAAAAAATATCCGAGACAAGCAGGGAAGCCTTCAAAAGCGCCCCTTTAAGTTAAAGGGAAAAATAATTGTTTCACGTGAAACAGGGAAATAAGAGGCATGGACAAAGAATCCCGGGGGATGGAGAAAAGAAAGTCCCGGGGAAAGAAGGAAAAAGGCACAACGGTATCGAATCTTTAATAGACCAGACTTTTAAAAAACGGAGGAGTATGCATGGAACAAAAATATGTGATGGAAATTCCGATTGAAAAAATCATCCCGAATCCTTACCAGCCGAGGAAAGAATTTTTCCAAGAAAGTCTTAAGGAATTAAGCGCTTCCATAGAAAGTTATGGGATCATACAACCCATAAGTGTACGAAAAATCGGCAAGGAGAAATATGAGTTAGTGGCAGGGGAACGAAGGCTAAAGGCGGCAAAAATGGCGAATTTACTGACGGTGCCTGCAATTATCCAGGATCAGTTAGACGATAAGGGTTCTGCCGTGTTAGCGGTAATTGAAAACCTGCAAAGGGAAGATTTGAATTTTATTGAAGAGGCCAGAGGCTATCAGCATTTGTTATCGGATCATGGTTTTACGCAAAAAGAATTGGCAAAGAAAATCGGTAAAAACCAATCCACCATTGCCAATAAGATTCGAATTCTTAGGCTGCATCCGGAAATCCTCCGCACAATCATTGAAGAAGGTTTAACAGAACGTCATGGTCGTGCCCTGTTGAAGCTTCCCGATGAAGAACTCCGAAGGATGACCCTGGATCGGATCGTAAAAGAGGACTTCACGGTAAAAAGAACAGAAGAGCTGGTTCAGGGAATATTACAAGAAATTCAACAGGACCAGAAGGAAGAACAAGAAGAGTCCGAGGATGAACAAAGTGTGAAAAAAGACGAAGAAAAAGAGAATGAGGAAATCCCCGGAGGGAAGGAAGAGAAAAAGCCCCATACCCGGGTAAAAGCCTACATGAATTATAAAATATACTTAAATACCATTAAAGAAGCTTACCGGGCCATTCGAGAGAAACAAGAGGGTGCGGAAATCAGTGAAGAGGACAAGGGAGAATTCATTGAAGTCATATTAAAAATTCCGAAGAACTAAGAAACGTAACGACATTTGTAATGAATCAGAATCTCATGGACAAAGGGGCGAGTACTTTGGCAAAAACGATAGCGATATTCAATCAAAAAGGGGGGGTGGGTAAAACCACCACCAATGTCAACTTAAGTGCTTCAATTGCAGAAAAAGGGTACAAGGTTTTAGTAATTGACATCGATCCCCAGGGAAACAGCACCAGTGGATTTGGACTTCAAAAGGATCAATTCGAACGAAACATTTATGATGTGATCATTAATGAAGAGCCTTTGGTGACCGTGGTTGTGGAAACGGAATTCGAAAACCTTTGGATTGTACCCGCCAGCGGAAAACTTGCGGGGGCGGAAATTGAGTTGGCCCAGGGAGAAAATCGGGAGCTTCGTCTAAAACATGCCTTGGAAAACTTTGAACAGGATTTTGATTACATTTTTATAGACTGTCCCCCATCCCTGGGTCTTTTGACCATTAATGCGTTATCGGCGGTGGATAGTGTGTTGATTCCCATACAGTGTGAATATTATGCCTTGGAAGGCACAAGTCAGTTGATGAATACCCTGGAACTTGTGCAGGAAAACTTAAATCCGAACCTGGAAATACAAGGAGTGGTATTAAGCATGTTTGATGGGCGAACCAATCTTGGAATCCAGGTGGTGGAAGAGGTTAAAAAATATTTTAAAGGAAAGGTATACACCAGCATTATTCCTCGAAATATCCGTTTAGCCGAAGCCCCAAGTTATGGTTTGCCGGTGATTTACTATGATGGCAAGTCTAAAGGCGCAGAAGCCTATCGAAATTTAGCGGAAGAATTTCTAGATCTTGAAGAGGATGTGATCTAATGGCAGCGAAAACGAAGAAAAGAGCCTTAGGAAAAGGATTGGAAGCATTGATACCGAAATCCGCCTTACTGGAACGGGAAAAAGAGGGCAACAGCATAAATTCAACCCAGGGGATTGATATCCATAAAATCCGCCCGAACCCCCATCAGCCCAGAAAAGAATTTTCAAAGGAAAGCATTGAAGAACTGATGACATCCATTAAAAAACATGGGGTGCTGCAGCCGATTCTGGTATCCAAGGATGAAAACAAAAAGGACTCCTATGTGATTATTGCAGGAGAACGACGCTGGCGAGCCTGCAAAAACTTAAAAATCAAAAGCGTTCCCGCCCTGGTGAAAAAATTCACGGAACAGGAGCTTGTAGAGGTTGCCCTGGTGGAAAACCTGCAAAGGGAAAACCTCAATGGCATAGAAGAAGGGAAAGCTTATGAGTACTTGATCGAAAAGTACAAATTAACCGCAAATGAAGTGGGAGAAGCCCTGGGAAAAAGCAGATCCTACATTACCAATATTCTCCGATTGTTAAAACTGGACCCGGAAGTACAAAAAATGGTTGAAGAAAACCGGATTACCAGCGGCCATGGACGAGCATTACTGGCCTTAAAAGATCACAAGAAGCAACTGGAGTGGGCTTTAAAAATTGAAAAAGAGGGGCTCACCGTGCGGCAAATCGAGAAATTTATGCAAGAAGAAGGAAACAAAAAGTCGGTGAAGAATAAAAAGAAGAAAAAGCAAAAAGATGAAGAAATCGTCAATATTGAAGAAGAACTAAAGGGTTATTTCGGAACCAAGGTCAATATTATATCGGGAAAGAAAAAAGGGAAACTGGAGATTGAATATTACAGTCCTATGGATTTAGAACGGATTTTGGGACTGTTAAAAGGAGAGTAAATAGATCCTTTTCTTTCAGAATATAGTTTAAGCAAGGGTTCCATCCCACATTGCAAGTTGCGGAATTGAAGTTTTTATCATGGGAACGGAAGAATGAAAAAAGGGGGGAGAGAAACTTGAAACTAAAGGTATACTATGTGGATGCTTTCACCTCGGAAACCTTCGGAGGAAATCCCGCGGGGGTTGTGGTTACCGGTGAAGCATTAGAAAAAAAATGGATGCAAAAAATCGCAGGAGAGTTAAATTTATCGGAGACCGTATTTGTTAAAATTGATCCTAACAATCCTAAAACCTTTCAAACCCGTTTTTTCACTCCCGTAACCGAAGTGGAGCTGTGCGGACATGCCACCATCGCCGCTTTCTATGTACTGGCTGTGGAAGGTTTTATTCCCCTGGACCAACCACGGTTTCACGTGAAACAAAAAACCCTTCATGAAGAACTTGGGGTGGAAATCCTGAAAGAGGATAAGGATATGGAGATCCTCATGGAGCAAAGCCCTCCCAGGCTGATCAATACACATATTGATCTGGATCGTTTAAGCAGCATGATGGGTATCGAAAAAGAGGATATCGGAATTAATGAACATAATAAAAACAAAAGGACATTGTTGCCGGGGATAGCTTTCACGGGACTAAAGGATCTGATTGTCCCGATAAAAAATCTGGAGGCCCTGAAAAAAATCAGGATTGAAGATGAGAAGTTGCGGGTTTACAGCAAAGAACTGGATATTGTGGGTATTCACGCCTTCACACCGGAAACTTTACGGAAAAACACGGCGCACTGCAGAAATTTCGCCCCTCTTGTGGGGATACCCGAAGAGGCAGCCACAGGAACCGCCAGTGGTGCTCTGGGCTATTACCTGTTAATCAATAAGTATATTAGCGTAGAGGATAATGAAGAGTTGAAACTCACTTTTGAGCAGGGAGATTTCATGGGTCGCCCCAGCGAAATTCGCTGCTATATCAATAACCAAAAAGGAAACTATGAAATAAAAGTTGGAGGGAAAGCACGGATTTTCTTAAAGGGAGAAATCCTGCAGCCCGATGAGTTCGCTGAAAAAGCCAAAGAAAAGTAAAGGAAAAGAGGGATTTTATGCTTTATTTTGATCACGGAGCTACATCTTACCCTAAACCGAAACAGGTTATGGAAGGAGCCCTAAGAGCCATGGAAAGCTTTGGTGCCAACCCCGGAAGGTCGGGACATCAATTAGCTCTTCGGGCCAGTCGGGAAATTTTTGATGCACGGGAAACCGTAGCCAAATTTTTCAACATTAAAGATCCCAAACAGGTGATTTTCACAAGCAATTGTACCGAGGCATTAAATATCGCCATTAAAGGGGTCCTGACAACAGGAGATCATGTAATAACCACTTCCATGGAGCACAATTCAGTACTCCGGCCGATAAAAGCCCTGGAAAATGAGGGCGTAGAAAACACCATAGTTCAGTGCAATCAGGATGGAAGTCTCCCCCTGGAAAAAGTGGATCAAAGCATTCAAAAAAACACAAAGCTTATTGTACTCACTCATAGTTCCAATCTTACGGGAACCCTAATGCCCGTGAGGGAAGTCGGGAAAATTGCAAGGGAGAGGGGGATTCTTTTTTTGGTCGATGCAGCGCAAACCGCGGGGTTATATCCTATTGATGTAGAAAAAATGTATATTGATTTGCTGGCTGCACCGGGGCATAAGGCACTGCTTGGTCCCCAAGGCACAGGATTTTTGTATATTAGGGAAAATGTTCATTTAAAAACCCTGAAAGAGGGAGGTACAGGCAGTAAATCCCAGGATCTAACTCAACCGGATATTCTCCCCGACCGATACGAGAGCGGCACGCCCAATACTCCGGGGATTGTGGGACTTAAAGAGGGAATACACTACATTTTAGAAAAAGGAAGGGACAATCTTTTACGTCATGAAGAGTCCTTGGTAAAGTATTTTCTTGAAGAAATGAATAAATTGGATTTTATCCAAGTCTATGGGCCGAAGGATTGTAAAAAGCAGTCCCCTGTGATAGCATTAAATTTTCGGGATATGGATTCTTCGGAAATTTCCTATATCCTAGACAGCATGTTTAACATTGCCGTAAGACCGGGGCTTCACTGTGCACCCTTAGCCCATCAAACCATTGGTACCATAGAGCAGGGAGCCGTTCGCTTCAGCTTCGGATACAGCACAACCATAGAAGATGTAAAAAAAGCCGTAGAGGCCATTAAATCCATTGGAACCGAGCTTTAGGAATCAGAAGAAAAGAAAGGGACATGATCATGGATGAGTTGATGAATTATCTGGAAAATAATACTGGCCAAGTACTGCTTTTGATGAGCGCTCTTCATCTGCTAATCATTTTAGCTTGGATTATTAACACCGTAAAACTAAAAAAAATGATAAATAAATATAAGGGTTTCTTAAGAGGAACCGAGAAAAACAATTTAGAAGCCATGCTGATGGATCATCTGGGAAAAGTAGAACAAACCCAAGAGGCTTTAAAGCAGCAGAGTGAAGAACTTTTCCGTATAGAAAAGGGAGCGGCTAGCTGCATTCAAAAGGTGTATACCAATCGGTACAATGCCTTTGATAATACCGGTAGCGATTTAAGCTATTCTACCGCTCTTTTGGATGCCCATAATTCAGGGTTTGTATTAACGGGCATATATGGAAGGGACTACGCAGCCTCTTATGCAAAACCCATTGACCGGGGCATAGCAAAACAGGTGCTGTCAGAAGAAGAAAATGAAGCGTTAAACGCAGCGATCAAACAGAAAACCTTGATTCGACCTTAAAAAATAAATATCTTTAGAAAATGGAAAAGCTTCGATAAGAAAAAGCATCAATAGTTAAATGCAGTAAAAGAATAAGAGGAATGAAGGTGACGTAAAATGGCCCATAAAGCCCTTTATCGAAAATGGAGACCGGAAATATTTGAAGACCTCATTGGTCAAGACCCTATCGTAACCACGTTAAAAAACCAAATGCAAAGCGGACAAATCGCCCATGCCTATCTTTTTACGGGCACCCGGGGAACGGGAAAAACCTCGACCGCAAAGGTTTTTGCAAAGGCGGTAAACTGTGAAAAACCGGAAGACAGCAATCCCTGCAATCGCTGTGAAACCTGTATAGGAATCACAGAGGAAAGAATTATGGATGTCATGGAAATTGACGCCGCATCCAATAACGGAGTGGAAAATATCCGTGAAATTCGGGAAAATGTAAAATATCATCCCTCAAAGGGGAAGTACAAAGTCTACATTATTGATGAGGTTCATATGTTATCCCAAGGGGCTTTTAACGCATTGTTAAAAACCTTGGAAGAGCCTCCGGACCATGTAATTTTCATATTAGCCACCACAGAACCCCGGAAAATACCCGCAACGATTTTATCCCGTTGTCAACGATACGACTTTAAACCCGTAACCATTGAAAACATCCAAAAGCGACTGATCTTTATACTCGAATCCATGGAAATCGAATTTGAAGAAGAGGCCCTCAGAATTATATCCGTAAGTGCAGAAGGGGCCCTTAGGGACGCCCTTAGCATCCTTGATCAAAGTGTGTACTGGGAAGAGAAGATCCTGACCACAAAAGGGGTCATTGACACCCTGGGCATCGTTCCCGAAGAGCAACTCTTTGATACGGTGGAAGCCCTAAGCAGGGGAGAACTGGAAAAAGCCCTGGAAATTTTGGAAGCCGGGGGAAAAGAAGGCAAGGATGTTACCCACTTTACAAAGGATTTGATTTTGTATCTCCGCAAGCTATTAATGGCGAAGGTAGGGGTTGAACTGGAGCAGTTTTCCACCATGCCTAAGGACTTTTTGCAGCGATTGAAAGACCAAAGCCAAAAGCTTTCCAGCAACTGGATCACGAAAAACCTGGAAGCACTGTCAGAGCTGGAGGGAAAAATGAAATGGATGGGACAGCCGCGAATTTTACTGGAGGTTTTCATGGTTCAAATCTGCAGTAGCGATGCAGCCCAGGAAAATGAAGGGAGTTCAGGTGTCGAGGAGCTTAAAGCGCGGATTCAAAAACTGGAAGGGCTGATTACAGGAAAAATCAACTCCAAGGAACCTGAAAGGGAGAAAAGAGAGAATCCTGTTCAAAACATAAGAGAAATTCATAAGACCCCTGAAAACAACAAAAATCCTGAAAACATCAAGGGGAAGGATACAGAAATAACAGCAAATAACATCAGACCTGTGAGCACAGAACCACCGGCAAGCCCAGAACCACGGGAAAACCCTAATAATCAAAAAGAAACGGAATCATCGGCAGTGGAGGGAAAGACACAACAGTCCCTGGATCAGGGGAAAATCCAACAACACTGGCAGGATATTCTTCAAGCTTTGAAAAAAGAGAAAAAAGCCCAATTGGAAGCCCTGTTAAAAGAAGGGGAAATCCTGGGATCCGATAAAGGAAATCTTATCCTGGGCTTTGAAAAAGGTTTTGGCTTTCATCGGGAAGCCTTGGATAAAAAAGAGAAAAAGGCCCAGATTATTGAGGTGATCCATCGAATAACAGGAGAAGCGGTGGGACTCAAGCTCATTATGAAGGGGGAGGAACTTCCCCGGGAAACCTCGACGGATATCGAAAAAAAACTTACGGAAGTCCTGCCGAAGAGTTTAATCGAATTTAGGGATGATTAGAAAAAAGGGATATGGTATAATGAAAAAAATTAAACAAAACTTCCAAGGAGGAAAACAATATGGGTAAAAAAGGATTTAAAGGCGGCGGAATGCCGAATATGGGTAATATGATGAAACAAGCGCAAAAGATGCAAAAAGAAATGAAGGAAAAGCAAGCGGAACTTGAAGAAAAAGAAATTGAAACCACCGCCGGGGGCGGTGCGGTAAAGGTAACCATTAACGGTAAAAAAGAAATTTTAGGAATGGAAATTGATCAGGCTGTGGTAGATCCCGAGGATGTGGAAATGCTTCAAGATTTGATTATGGCAGCGGTGAATGAAGCGATTCGAAACGCCGAGGATATGATGAATCAAGAAATGGAAAAAATCACCGGCAAGATGAATATGCCGGGAATGTTTTAGTCAGAAAAATACAAAGACGCAGGTGAGACCATGAATTATTATTCCGCACCGATTGAAAACCTGATAGAAGCTTTTGCAAAACTACCGGGTGTAGGTAAAAAAACAGCTCAAAGATTGGCTTTTCATGTACTGGATATGAGTGAATCCGAAGTGGAAAAGCTTTCACAGTCTATTATTACCGCTAAAAAAAGCATTCGTTACTGTAAATTTTGCACGAATATCACAGACCGGGATGTGTGCTCAATTTGCAGTGACAGCCACCGGGATGCATCTATTATTTGTGTTACCGAGGATCCCCGGGACGTGGTAGCCATGGAAAAGACGAAGGAATATAAAGGACTTTACCATGTGCTTCACGGAGCCATATCCCCCCTAGAGGGGATCGGACCGGAAGAAATTAAAATCAAAGAGCTGCTTACCCGGCTACAACAAGGAGAAATTAAAGAGATTATTCTTGCTACAAATCCTAATATAGAAGGAGAAGCTACGGCTATGTATATTTCGAAGTTGATTAAACCTATGGGGATCAAAGTTTCGAGAATCGCCCATGGAATTCCCGTCGGGGGAGATTTGGAATACATTGACGAAGTAACGCTTTCCAAAGCGATGGAAGGGAGAAGAGAAATCTAATGGATCTTCAATTAATCTTTTTTGCAGTCCTGGGGATTTTAATCCTGTTTGTATTACTAAAGCTCCTTGCAGTACCCATGAGAATTGCAATGAAGTTGATATGGAACGGTGTGATCGGAGCGATTACGTTATTTATTTTCAACTGGATCGGCGGCTATTTTAACCTGGCTATAGAAATTGAACCGATCAATGCCTTAATCGTTGGGATATTTGGGGTTCCCGGGATCATCGTGCTGTTGATTCTTCAAAACCTGTAATGCAAATTGCAGGTTCTTTTATTTTCAATCAAAGGAAACTATAGTATAATAGGAATACTAAAGAATTTGGGAAATTTGGGAGGAGAAGTTAGTGAAAATAGGCCTTCGGGTAATAAAGACTGGTATTGCAGTCTTTGTAAGTATTCTTTTTGGGAATTTGCTGGGGATTGAATACCCTTTTTATACCGTGATTGCAGTAGTAATTGTAATGCAGCCAACGGTAGTCGATAGTTGGAAGTTTGGAATGAACCGCATGATGGGAACCACCGCCGGGGCTGTTTTAGGCGTTATACTGGCCCTTGTATTACCACATAATCCCGTGGTGGCAGCCTTGGGTTTTATCATCTTAATCAGTTTTATGAATTGGATAAAAAAAGGGGAGTCCATCTCCATTGGGGCCGTAGTATTTGCCAGTGTGTATTTAAGCGAAGTGCTCTCAACCCAGGAGCATATCCTTTATGCCGGTGCAAGGCTCTTTGAAACCTTTCTCGGTATTATTGTGGCGGTGGCCGTAAATTATCTGGTTTTTCCACCGAATTATGATAAAAAAGTTATTATGGAAAGCAGGAAAACCTCTAAGGACCTATGGAAATACAATCTGATTTTAATCGATTTTTTCTTGCAGGAAGAACAGCGGTATGCAGCCCTGGATGAACAGGAAAAACAAGTGCTAAAGGAACTGGAAATATCGGAAAAATTCCTTGAACTGCAGCGAAAAGAAGAGGAAATTAAATTACACGGAGAGTTTCGCACCCGGGATACGGTCATTACCCTGCGATTGGAGAGAGAAATCTATCAGCACTTACAAAGCATGCACCAGGTAATGGATCGGGGAATTAAAAAAGAAACCCTGGAACTTGTCCGACTGGACATGCAACTGGTACGGGAAATGCTTGGAAATATTCACAATATGGAAGAACAAATCCTGAACCGGAACATACGGGAGACCATTGACCTGGATCCCATCATTGAGAAACTTCGGGAGATGAAAAAGAATGTAAAAAATCATGAGGATCTGAATCGATTCCCCACGGATGAGATGATTAAATTACTCGTGTTTATTTATAATTTGGAACAAAGCCTTTCAAAAATCAATCTTATCCCCGATTATTAAAACATCCGTGAGCAGAAGAAAAATACAGGAGTGATGGATATGAACCTGATGTCTGAGCGAAAAGCCTTAATAGAAGCGGCCCTAATGGCAACGATTTCATCGTTTTTTGTCATTAGTTTTATTTATATCCCTTTTTTAGCCCTGCTTTTAATATTACTGCCCGTACCTTTTCTGGTATTGGCTACCCGTCATGGGAATCGCTATGTGGTTTTTAGTTTTTTCATAACATGTGTGATTGTGGGGGCCTTAACAGGAATCATTTATCCGATCTTTATCCTCCTGCTTTTCGGTCCGATGACCTTGATCATGGGATATTTTTTAAAAAGAAAAGCAAACCCCTACCGGGTCATTGGGCTGGGCACCCTGGTTTCAGTATTTTCCATATTTATTACGGTTCAGCTGGTGGACTGGGTAGCTGGTATTTATGTAATTGATGAACTGATTCTAATGTTACAGACGGTAATTGACCATCAAATAGGGGCCTTGGAAAATCTCGACATTCAGGCGATTTCAGCACAAGAGTTATTATCCTACGTAGCAATTATTATCCCGGGGGCCTTTGTAGTCCAGTCCCTTTTGATCTGTTTTCTAAATTACTATATGACGGCGTCGGTACTAAAACGTTTAGGGGTTGAACAGCAGGATTTGCCGGAGTTTAGCAACTTTCGGTGGCCGGGAAACATTGTTGTAGGATCTTTTATTATCTTTATCCTAACCTTTGCAACCCAATTTATTGAAGGAATTTATGCTCAAACCTTGCTGACGAATATTACGCTTATTTTTTCCTTTGTATTTTTTCTGCAGGGAATTGCCTTTATCAGCTTTTTCATTAAAAAAACCAGAATCAGTAAATTTTTAAGAATGATCATTCTAGGAATCATTATAGTTTTAAGCCCCCTGCTTACTATTGTTGCAATCATGGGGTTAGTGGATGCCTTATTTGATATGAGAAACCTGAAAAAATCCAGGGCATAGATTGCCGAAAACTCAAAGAATAACCCATAAGAAATCAGGATCTAAAAAAGAGAGGTTAAATAATGAAAAACCGAAAGATTTTCCAACTATTTGTTCCCGATACCAAAATCTACCTGATCATAATTGCTTTTCTGATTTTTTTCCTGTCCATTTATAACCGGTGGATGGGAGTTTTCGGAGTGTTTTTATTAGGTTATTTGATTTACCATCATCTAAAGGTACACAATTTAAAAAAACAGGAATGGGAAAAATATTTGGAAGGGCTTTTTTCCGATATTGATTCTGCTACGAAACAGGCAATACTCAATATTCCGATTCCTTTTACCATTGTAGAATTGGACGGAACCATCCATTGGTATAACGGAAAATTCATCAAAATTCTCGAAGAGAAAAACATCTTTGGAAAAAATGTAGAGGAACTGGTACCCGATATTAAAATTGAAGACCTCTTAGAGGAAAACCGCAAGGGTGAGGAACACAAGGCTTTTATCAATGTGGAGATCAAAGACCGTCATTACAAGCTTCTTTACAATATTGCCCGGGTTTCCGAGGAAAATATGGGTAATCGTAAATATATTATGATGTTGTATTTCATTGAGATTACCAATTATGAACGATTAAAGAAGAAATACAACGAGGAAAAATTATCCATCGCCCTGGTACAGGTGGACAATTATGATGAAGTAATGCAGGACACGGAAGAGGAACGAAGGCCCCTGGTTACGGCGGAAATTGATCACCGGATTAAGCGCTGGGCCAACGGTCAGCGGGGCTTTTTCAGGAAATATACTACGGATAAGTTTATCGTAGGGTTCGAAGCTCAATATTTAGAAAAACTGGAAGCTAAGAAGTTTGAGATTCTGGATCAGATTCGAAAAATCGAAATGGGGAACAAAATCCCCATAACCCTAAGCATCGGTGTGGGCACCAACGGAAAAACCCCTCTTGAGATTGCGGATTTTGCCAATGCAGCCAAGGATTTAGCCCTGGGCCGTGGAGGAGACCAGGCGGTGGTCAAGAAAAATGATCATATTTCATTTTACGGGGGAAGAACCACGGCGGTGGAAAAAACCACAAAGGTGAAATCCCGGGTGATTGCCTATGCCCTTCGAAGACTGATGGATCAATCGGAAAACGTCTTTATTATGGGACATAAAAATGCGGATATGGATGCTTTAGGAGCCGCCATGGGGGTTTATCGAGCCGCGAAAAACCGGGAAAGAGAAACGTACATTATCCTAAATGAGAGCAATGCAAGTGTAGAAAGGCTTTACAGCAAAGTAATGGAACGAAAGGATTATCGCCGTGATATTATTACCTGTGAAGAAGCCCTCGGTAAAATCGAGCGAAACTCCTTATTAATAGTGGTAGATACCCACCGACCAAGTTTTACCGAGTGTCCCGATGCTCTTAAACTCACTAAAAATATTGTGGTAATTGATCATCACCGCAGAGTAACGGATTTTATCGATGAAACGGTGCTTACCTATCACGAGACCTATGTGTCCTCAACCAGTGAGTTGGTAACCGAGATCCTCTCTTATATGGACAGCCGAATGAACATTGATGAAATCGAAGCCAATGCATTACTGGCAGGAATCGCCCTGGATACAAAAAACTTCACTTTCAAGACCGGGGTACGGACCTTTGAAGCAGCATCACTGCTGAGACGGGCCGGAGCTGACACCATAGAAGTAAAACAATATTTCCAAGACAGTATTGAGACCATTTTAAACAAAAGCGAGGTACTGAAAAGAGCGGAAATCTTTAAAAATGAAGTGGCAATCTCCATCACTAAAGAAGGAGATAATTCTCAGCTTCTTGCGGCGCAAGCAGCGGATGAACTCCTTAATATAAAAGATGTTACCGCGGGATTTGTCCTGGGAAAAAAAGGGGACGGAGAAATTTTCATCAGCGGACGCTCCATGGGAAAAATCAATGTACAGATCATTCTGGAGAAGCTGGGAGGGGGCGGTCATCTAGCCGTGGCCGGAGCCCAATTACAGGATAGCTCATTAGATGCTGCAAAAGAGCAGTTGAAAGAAGCAATTGAAGAATATTTTCAGGAGGGTGATAAAAAATGAAGGTAATTTTAGAGAAAAACGTAAAAAGTTTAGGAAATGCAGGGGATGTGGTCGAGGTGAATGACGGTTATGCAAGAAACTATTTACTCCCCAGACAATTGGCAAAACCTGCCACAGAAGGAAATGTAAAAAACTTAAAAAAACAAAAGAAAGCGGAAGAGAAGAAAAAACAAGCAGAAATTGATAAGGCAAAGGCCCTGGCGACAAAAATTGAAAATAGTCCTGTGGAAATTGAAACGAAAGCGGGAGAAGGGGGACGGCTTTTCGGCTCGGTTACCTCAAAGGAAATCGGAGAAGAGCTTCAAAAACAGCATAATATCAAAATTGACAAGCGAAAAATCAATTTAAAAGAGCCGATAAAAAGTCTTGGGGTAACCAATGTAGAGGTAAAGGTATATCCTAATATTACAGGAACTCTTAAAGTCCATGTAAAGGAACAATAACATGGCCGAAGAATTGAAATTTGGGAAACTTCCGCCCCATAGCATTGATGCGGAGCAGTCGGTACTGGGTTCCATGCTTCTTGATCGGGAGGCTACGATCATTGCCCTGGAAATTGTTCGACCGGAAGACTTTTATAAATCCGCCCACGGAGATATTTTTGACTGTATTGTAACCCTGTTTAATAGAAATGAACCGGTGGACTTGGTTACCTTAACAGAAGAGCTTCGAAGGCGGGAAAAGCTGGAGATGGTGGGAGGGATTCAGTATCTTACCAGTCTATCCTCCAGTGTGCCCGTAGCCTCGAATGTGAAGCATTACGCCGTCATTGTAGAGGAAAAAGCTACCCTTCGAAGACTCATTAGAGCCTCGGAAGAAATTGTAACGCTGGGCTACAGTTCCGATATTGAAGTACCTGAACTATTGGAAAAAGCACAAAAGAACATCTATGATATTTCACAGTATCATGCGAAAGAAGGCTTTGTTCCCATCAAAGACGTTTTAAATACCACGTTTGATAACATTGAACTGCTGTATCAAAGTGATAAAACCATCACGGGAACCACTTCCGGATTTATCGATATTGATAAAAAGTTAAACGGGTTTCATAAATCGGATCTTATTTTAATTGCCGCAAGACCCGCCATGGGAAAGTCCGCGTTTGCCCTTAATCTTGCCCAAAGCGCAGCTATTAAGGAAGGTAATGCGGTGGCGGTCTTTAGTCTGGAGATGTCAAAGGAGCAGTTAATGCTTCGTATGCTTTCTTCGGAATCCATGGTGGATTTAAGTAATATTCAAACGGGGAACTTAAATGAAGAGGAGTGGGGGAAAATCGCCAGAGCCATGGTGCCCCTGTCTCAAGCCCAAATTTACTTCGATGACACTCCCGGGGTTTCCGTTACGGAAATGCGTTCAAAGTGTCGACGGTTAAAAATGGAAAGCGGATTGGACCTTGTTCTTATTGACTACCTGCAATTGATGCAGGGAGACGGAAAAATTGAAAATCGGCAGCAGGAAATTTCTGCAATTTCCCGTAATCTGAAAATCATGGCGAAAGAATTAAATTGCCCGGTAATCGCACTGTCTCAGCTTTCCCGTGCGCCGGAACTTCGATCGGACCATCGTCCGATCTTATCCGACCTTCGAGAATCGGGAGCCATTGAGCAGGATGCGGATCTGGTAATGTTTTTATATCGAGATGAGTATTACCATGAAGACAGTGAGAAGCAAAATCTCGCAGAGGTGATCGTAGCAAAGCATCGTCACGGGGAAACCGGTACCGTGGAGCTTCGCTGGTCCGGAAATATTCAAAAGTTCATGGATTACGATAGATTCCATGAAGAACCGTAAGCTAAATGTTTTTACAGTACTGGGGGGAATCCGTTGTTAATAATCGGAAAGCGAGTTTGCATTCGAAGGTTGAGCCGGAAAGACGTGGATCAACTGAAAAATTGGGGTACCCATCAGGACCCTTTGTTTGAAACCTACAACTTTCCTAAAACCAATGACGAATATCGGAATTATTGGTATCGGGAAAAGCAGGGTAAATATTTTCGGAAAATTTTCGGAGTATTTCTGCAAGACGGAAGGCTTGTGGGCTATATTACATTGAAAAGGATCCGGCGATTTCAGAAAAAAGCGGAACTCGGAGTCGTATTTGATCCGAAGGAGTTAAGCAGAGGTTACGGAAAAGAGGCATTGCAACTATTTTTACATCACTGGCTGACAGAGGAAAAATTAAAAGAAATATACTTAATCGTAGGTGCTTTTAATAAGCGGGCAAAACAAGTATATACCAAGCTGGGATTTATCAAGGAGTATGAATACTGGGAGAGTTTCGAAAATCCAAAAATCACCCCGGAAATTTTAACGAATTTGGGATATGAAGAGGAATACTTTAAAATCTATAAGGGTGAAGTCTATTGTAAATACGAACGAATGCGAATACGACAGGAAAATATCCACACTATCCACAATAATTACTCATAAGCTGTGGATAAACCCCGGGAAAACTTATACACATATCAACAAGCAAAGAAAGAAAAGAGGATTCCGGAACAAAAGATTGTTGATAAATTTTATCAGAAATGTTAAGATTAAATAGGTTTAAAAAGGTTTACAACAGTGTATAAAATCATAATTATTATAAATTAAGGAGGATTCCAATGGCTAAAATCACAAAAGAAATGACCATAATGGATGTATTGAAAATGGACCAGGGTTTAGCAGAAATTTTCATGAAGCATGGACTGCATTGTTTAGGTTGTCCCGGAGCTACCATGGAAAGCATCGAAGATGCCGGCAAGGTACATGGTATTGATTCCGATAAACTTGTAGAAGAATTAAATGCATATTTGGAAAAGCAGTAATAGTTAAAAAGAGCAAACCCCAAGAAAGCCTGTGATTAGTCATAGGCTTTTTTTTATGAGAAAAAGGCCATTGGAAAATACGTATAATAAATCATATAAACAAATAAATGTACGGACTTATATTGATTTATTTTTGAATCTATGATAGGATAGTCTTGAATTTAACACAAAGGAGAGGATCTTATGCCTTCAGTAGTCATCGTCGGAGCCCAGTGGGGAGACGAAGGAAAAGGTAAAATAATTGATTATTTAGCGGGAGAGTCCAATATGGTGGTGCGGGCTCAAGGAGGAAATAATGCAGGGCACACCGTCATCGTAGGAGATAAAAAGTACACTTTTCATTTACTGCCTTCCGGTGTGTTGTATCGGGATAAGCTAAATATTATTGGAAACGGTGTGGCCTTTGATCCGGAAGGATTTTTAGGAGAGGTTGAAAAACTTGAAGGCAATGGATTTTCAGCGGATAATATTCGTATAGATGAGCGAGCCCATGTGATTTTCCCCTACCATAAACAAATCGATGCACTGGAGGAAGAATCCCGGGGAGAGGAAAAAATCGGAACCACCCAAAAGGGAATCGGGCCTTGTTATATGGATAAAATACAACGCTCGGGAATTCGGGTCGGAGATTTGATTGACCCTGAACTGCTTTGGGAAAGACTGAAGCTACAGGTTTCCAAAAAAAATGAAATCTTGGAAAAAATTTATAATACCAAGGGGTATAACCTGGAAAGCCTTTATCAACAATACCGGGAACATGGACAAAAAATTAAAAGATTCGTAACCGATACCACAAAACTAACCCATGAAGCTTTAGAAGCCGATGAAAAAGTACTGTTTGAAGGGGCCCAGGGAACGTTGCTGGACTTGGACCTGGGTACTTACCCTTACGTAACCTCATCTCATCCCACCGCAGGAGGATTTTCCGTAGGGGCGGGAATCGGTCCCAATAAAATAGAAGAAATTTTAGGGATTGTAAAGGCCTATACCACCCGAGTGGGGCTTGGACCGTTTCCTACGGAACTGCAAGACGAAACCGGGGAAGCCATCCGGCAAAAGGGTAAAGAGTTCGGAACCACCACGGGAAGAGCCAGAAGATGTGGTTGGCTGGATTTGGTGATGTTAAAATACACCGCCCGGGTTAATGGCCTTACTGCTATTTCCTTGATGCTGTTGGACGTATTAAGCGGATTTGAAGACATCAAGATATGTGTAGGGTATGAAATTGAGGGGGAGGAAACTACGGATTTCCCCGCAAGTCTTAAGAGACTTGGAAAAGCCAAGCCCCTATATAAAACCTTTCCCGGATGGAGCGCGGATCTTTCAAACATAACAGATTTTCAGGACCTTCCAAAGGAAGCGAAGGCATATATGGCTTTTATTGAAAAATATTTGGATATACCTGTAAAAATTGTATCCATCGGACCGGGACGGGATCAAACCATCGTTCGAGAAGAAATTTACCGAAAATAGGAAAACGGGCTTCCTTTATTAGGGAAGCCTGTTTAAAAACTTAAAAATTTAGAAAAATGGAAATACCTTTGAAATAGATTTAAAGATAAAAAACCATTGACTTTCAAAACCCGATCGGTTAGTATATATAACTGTGAGTAAAGTGACCCATTAGCTCAGTTGGCAGAGCACCTGACTTTTAATCAGGGTGTCCCGCGTTCGAGCCGCGGATGGGTCACCAGTTTGGCCCCTTGGTCAAGCGGTTAAGACACCGCCCTTTCACGGCGGTAACAGGGGTTCGATTCCCCTAGGGGTCACCAATTAGAAAAATCCTTTACTGAAATCTCAGTAAAGGATTTTTTTGTGCTTATATTTTTACTGCTTTTCCCAACGAAGATCATCCCCAAAGAACTTTAAAACATCAAAATGGGCGATTAATCGGGAAAAAATACGATCATCATAGCGTTCCGCCAGTTCCATGGGACTTAAGTTTGTGGATATCATGATTTTTTTCTCCCGAAGAATCCGACTGTTGATCAGGTTAAAAAGCTCACTGTTGGTAAAAGAATTGGTAAGCTCGGCGCCGAGATCATCAATAATCAGAAGGTCCGCCTCAAATAAAAGGTTGTACTCCTCCTTGTTCTCGCTTCGACGGAAACGAAGGTCTTCCAATACCTCAATCATTTTAAAGGAAGTTTGATAAATTACAATATATCCCCGGTCCAGTAAGGCTTTTGCAACACAGTTGGCTAAGTAGGTTTTTCCCAGTCCCGTGGGTCCATAAAACAAAAGATTTTTTGTTTGAGGATCCTCAAAATTCATTACAAAACCCTCGGAGGTGTTCAACAGATGCATCATATTCTGTCGCGGGGTAAGCTCTTCCTTACCGTAGGATTCCGAAGAGAAAAGATCGATATTAAAATTATGGAAATTCTCTTTTTCCAGGGTATTGTTCAAGTTGGAAAGATTGTAGGCCCGGTCAATAAGCTTTTGTTTAAAACAGGAGCATTTTTTCCCATTGCTTAAAAATCCCCGATCTTTACACTGTTCACAGTGGTAGACTTTCTCCATATAGGATAAGGGAATATTATTCTCCGTAAGAAGCATAGCCCGGTCTTCTTTCAAACTCTCCATTTTTTTTGAAATTCTTTCCATTAATTGTTGGCTTTTCTCGGGGGATTCAATGATAGATTTTGATAATAAAAGTCCCAGTCTTGCAATCTCGTCATCGATTTCTTTGATTTTCGGCACTCGCCGGTAAACTTCCTGGCGACGCTGCTTTTTCAGATCCTCACTTTGTTGACGAAGGCGATCATACTCACGTAAAATTTCTTTGGTATATTGTTGAAACATAAAGGGCCCCCTATTATTTTTTGTTTTGTCGTTTCAGGATCAAGGCTTCCAGCTCTTCTGCATTGTATTTGGATGTTCGACTGTCGGATAAATGGAATTTTGTTTTGAATTTATCTCTGGAGGGTTTCTTCAGGGCAGGTCTGGAAGGGGAAGATTGTTTCGATGCCACTCGAAGTTTTTCGACATCCTCCAGGGTCTTTATTTGGTTTTTATGCCAATTCTTAAGAACTCCATGGATGTAACTGATATTGGGATTGGATATCTTAATAGATTCTTCGCAGGCTCGAAGAATAATTTCCGAAGAAAAGTGGAAGTCATCGAACCAAATATCCATGATTTCTTTTTCTTTTTCCGAGGGCTCACGGCTTGAAAAACCTAAGGCTCTGAAAATCCGATTATATAATGAGAAACGATCCTTTGTGGATTCAAGATGTGCTTCAAGCTGTTCTTCCGTGGTGATGCCAAGATCGTACCAATTTCTTACGACTCCCCCCACATACTGAACCGTGGAAATGTTCTTTTTTTCCTTGGTATGGTTATAAGCTTTAACAATCAGCGGCGGTTCGATATTAAAGTTGAAAAACCAGCCGAGGATTTCTATTTTCTCATTGGGGTAGAGAGACCGATGGATGATTTTATTGATTTCTCCAAACATGGTGCGGATTTGAGGGACCTTATTGGCTTCAATTAAATCCTCCGGGGTACAATGATAAGGATTTTTATAACTATCCGAAGATTCTTCAGAGGTGCCCGCCTCCGGGGTTTTGATCTGTTCTTCCTTTTCCACGGGTTCATGCTGGAAAGGTTCCTCTCTTTTAGCGGAAGCATTTTTCCAGTGATGGTGCTCGAGCAGATACTTCTCTTTTAAATCAAGAAACTCCACGGAAAAACTTTCCCGCTCCTCATAATCGGAAGAAAGGGTTAGGGGATGGAGTTCGATTATTCCCTGAGCTTCCCAGTACTTCCATGCATCAATAACATCGGACAGGGGAATTTCCAAAACCTTAGCCAGGGACTGATGAGATATGGATGGTTGCTCTGGTCGGTTAATTGCGGATTGTAAGGATTTCTGGTAACCCAGGAGGTAAACTTTAACATAGGTTCCGTTGGCCTTGGGAAGGTATTTATTTATGAAAATATTGTCCAGGGATATGGACTCTAATTCTTCGATGGATACAGATTTCTTAAAAAACATTTTATTCACTCCAATATCATTCATAGTTACTATATTATAACACATCCCAGGGGAGACCAAAACAGCGAAAAATTTCGACAAAAATTGCAAAAGAGAACATTTATGATTGAATCTATAAGAAGTTATGATATAATGTAAAAAGCATCGATAAAATTTTGTTTAAATATTATCGGGGAAAAGGAACAAAAAACCGGTTTAATTTACCGGAAAATAAGAGGTGAAACCATGAGTTATTTCCAAAAATTAATACAACATGGCAAAGGTCACATCGGAAAAAGCAGTGCATGGCTGCAGAAAAAAATCACAACCATGAACCTTCAGAAAAAACAAAAAACCCTTAAAAATTACATAGTAAGCATAAAAGAGCAGGGAAAAATTAAGTTAAATGCAAAGGAGCGTCGACTTCCGAAAGTGGGAGGAACGGTGCTTGGAATCGGTTTATCCGCATTACTTGTAGTGGGGCTTACCCTTAGCAGTGAAGGGGTACCCATACTCGAGTCCACCTATGAAGGCTATAGGGTAAGCATCGATGACCAGGAAATCGGAGTGGTTGAGAATCGGGAGATTGTTCAGCAAATGGTGGAAGATATTGAAAAAGATCTTCGGGAACAATATCAGGAAAATATAGTGGTAGAGGATGAAGGAATCTCTTTTACAGAAGGGGAATTTAAAGAAAAGGAAACACCCCTGACGGATTTATCGGTTATTGAGAGAAGAATATTAGCCAGCATTGATTATAATGTAGAGGCCTACGCTATTTATATTGAAGACGAAGAACTGGTGCATCTTCGAAGTAAGAAAGAAGCCCAAGAGCTCCTGGAAAAAATCAAAGGGGAGTATATCACAGAAGACAAGGAATACGAAACCGTTGAGTTTAATGAAGAAGTGGACATTCAAGAGGCTTTGGTTCCCTTGGGTGACATTGTAGAGATGGAAAACGCTTTGAAGATTTTACAAAAAGGGACCGATGAAGAGAAGGTCCATACCGTAGCAGAAGGCGATACAATTTCGGAAATTGCGAAACAGTACGGTCTGACCGCAGAAGATATAGAAAAAGCCAATAGCCATTTGGCCGATGTTCACATGATCAGCATTGGTGATGAGTTGAATCTTATTGTACCAAAGCCCTATGTCACCGTTCGAACCGTAGAGTATGTAGAGTATAGGGAAGAAATCGATTTTGAAACGGAATATAATAACACCGACTCTCTATATGAAGGGGACCGAAAAATCACTCAGCAAGGAGCCCAGGGAGAGCGTGAAATCACGGGATATGTTATTCGGGAAAACGGTCGAAAAGTGGATATGGAAATAGAGGAAGAAAAAATTCTTTCGGAGCCGGTTACACGAATTGTGGCCCAGGGAACAGCAAAACGACCGACAACCGTTGCAACAGGATCTTTTAGCAGCCCAACGCGAGGGCGATTGACCTCGGGATTCGGAACCCGATGGGGAAGGATGCATAACGGAATTGATGTTGCAGGACCCACAGGCACACCGGTAAGCTCTGCTGATGCAGGAAGAATAGAATTTGCAGGATACCGGGGAAGCTATGGAAACCTGGTGATTATTAATCATGAAAATGGCTATCAAACCTATTATGCCCATTTAAACTCCATTAATGTAAGTCGGGGAGACCGGGTGGTTAAAGGAGCACGAATCGGTGCCATGGGCAGTACAGGTAGAAGTACCGGTCCCCATCTTCATTTTGAAGTCCGAAGAAATGGTCAGCCCGTCAACCCCTTAAATTTCGTAAATTATTAAGAATACATTAAATCATAAGACACAACATTAACAGTTAAGGAATAGCATAGCCGCTATTCCTTTTTTTTTATCAAAGTGGATATTCTATGAAGGGGAGGCTTTCAAGAAAGCCTGGACAAAAGGAAAGATTTCCTGGATAATATAAGAGTATTCGCAATATTAAATCTAAAGGGGCGTTCATTATGACTGAGAGACTGTTGCTTATAAAAAAAGGAGACTTTTTTCCGTCAAAGCTCTTACAACGTTTTGAGCAGGAAGGCTATCATGTGCAATTTTGTATGAAAAAAGAACTTATTGTTCCCTACCTCGCAACAGTCAGTCCGAGTATTATTATCCTGGAAGGGTGGAATTTCCCGGAATTTGAAGAAATTATTGCACAATGCATCGATCGAAGGCCACGGACTCCCTTAGTGGTTTTGAGCGAAGAAAAGAGAGTAGCCATAAAGGTTAAAATCCTGGAAATGGGTGTTGTTGATTACTTAGAGATCCCTTATCATGGGGAGGAACTTGTTGCCCGGGTTAAAACCCATCTTCGAAGAGAACAGCATTTATTGAATTCCATAAAAAATAAAAAACAAAACGGAAAGGTTTTTCACTACAACCCCAGGAGAAATGAAATTTATAAAAAACAACAACCCTTGCAATTAAGTCTGCGGGAGTATCAGTTGTTAAGGTATTTACTCACAAAGGAAAACCATATTTTCTCCAGAAAAGAACTGTTAAACAAGGTATGGGGGTATGGAGAGCGACAAGAGCAGTACTGTGATATTCGAACCGTGGACGTAACCGTTCGACGAATTAGGGAAAAAATCGAAGATAATTCCAATAAACCAAAGCACCTACTGACAAAAAGAGGATTGGGCTATTATTTTCAAAATAGAGATATTGACGAGGGGCCCCGGAGTCCATCTTCTGTAGAAATAACTCTGAAAAAGTGATAGAATGGAAATGTTATAAGGAAAAACTAAAAGGTGGTGACAGCTGATATTAATCAGTGAACATAATGAATAAATTTATTATACAAGGCGGTAAAAAACTAAAAGGGGAAGTGGAAATCAGCGGTTTTAAAAACGCAGCGGTGGCAATTTTACCCGCAAGTATTTTAGCCGAAGGAAAAGTAGTGATTGAAAACCTGCCCAATATTAGTGATACACGAACGCTCTTAAAAATACTGGAGTCTATGAATGCAACGGTTATTCCCTTAGGTAATAATACCGTAAGCATTGAACCGGCAAAAATGAAGGAATGTAAGGCGGAACATGATATGGCCAGTGGCCTCAGGGCATCTTATTACTTTTTAGGGGCAGGCCTTGGTCGGTTTCATAAAGCCAAGGTGGCCTATCCCGGAGGCTGTCATATCGGATCCAGACCGATTGATCAGCATATTAAAGGCTTTGAAGCCTTAGGGGCCAAAGTGAAAATTGAACAGGGAATGATCTCGGTACAAGCTCGAGAGCTCAAAGGGGCAAAAATATACTTGGATGTGGTTAGTGTCGGTGCAACCATTAATATCATGCTGGCGGCGGTAAAAGCCAAAGGACAGACAATTATTGAGAATGCCGCAAAAGAGCCCCATATTGTGGATGTCGCCAACTTTCTAAACGCCATGGGAGCCAAGGTGAAAGGGGCAGGAACCGATACGATTAAAATCGAAGGAGTAAAGAAACTGGGCGGCTGTGAGCACGCTATTATCCCCGACCAGATCGAAGCGGGTACCTACATGATTGCGGCAGCCGCAACCCGGGGAGAGGTTTTAATTAAAAACGTGATACCGAAACACTTGGAGTCGATTACGGCTAAATTAATAGAAATGGATGTAACCATCGATGAAAATGGTGATGAAATCCGAGTGAAAGCTTCCAAACGGACAAAAAGTGCGGATATCAAAACCCTGGTTTATCCCGGATTTCCTACGGATCTGCAACAACCGATGTCCAGCCTCCTGGCGATTTCCGAGGGAACAGGGTCCATTACTGAAAATATCTTTGAAGGCCGATTTAAGCATGTTAATGAGCTAAAGCGCATGGGAGCTTTGATTCGTGTGGAAGGCAAAGTGGCCATCATTGAAGGGGTGAAAAAATTATCTCCGGCGACGGTTAAGGCTTCGGATCTCCGGGCGGGGGCAGCGTTGATCATTGCAGCTCTCAGTACAAAGGGGACTACGGAAATCTACGAGGTGGAACATATTTTACGGGGCTATGATCGAATTGAAGAAAAGCTGCAGAACCTGGGGGCAAAAATTGAGCTTGCAGAGGATAAAGAAGCTGACAAATAACTATCCTAAAGCAGAGAAACACCAAGGAGGGAAAAGACTTGATAAAATTTTGCTCATTAGTCAGCGGCAGTGCCGGGAACAGTTATGCTTTTTCCGATGGAGAACAGCGATTTTTAGTGGACGCGGGCCTCAGTGGGAAACAAATTGAAAAAAGGCTGGGAGAAGTTGATATTGATCCCCGCACATTAGCAGGTATTTTAATATCCCACGAACATATTGATCATATTAAGGGAGCGGGAATTCTTTCAAGAAGGTATGATATTCCGGTTTATGCCAATCAGGGAACTTGGGAGGCAATGGATGAAAAAATCGGAAAGGTGTCAGAAAAAAACCGAAAAATCTTTACAACCAATGAAATATTTTCTATGGGAAGCTTAAAAGTCAAACCCTATAAAACGTCCCATGATGCGGCGGAATCCGTAGGCTTTACGGTTTCAGGGCAAAATGAAAAAATCAGTATCGCCACGGATATCGGATGCATAACACCGGAAATTCTGGAGGAAATAAAGGGCTCGGATCTTGTAGTTCTGGAGGCGAACCATGATGTGGAAGTTTTAAAATCCGGCAGGTATCCCTATTCTTTAAAAAGAAGGATCCTATCGGATCAGGGACATCTTTCCAATGATGCGGCGGGAGACTGTATTTGCTATTTAGCGGAAAATAACGTTGAAAATTTCATATTGGCCCATTTAAGTGAGGAAAATAATTTTCCGGAGCTGGCTCTGTCCACTATTCAAGGAAAACTTCAGGAAAGAAAGCTTCTGGAAACCGGTAAAATAAAACTGGATGTTGCTTTTAGAAACCGCATTGGGCGGGTATATGAATTTAATAAAAGCTAGTGCAAAGCAAGGTTTATGTGAAACTATGGAATTTGCCTTAGGTCAGGAGGGAAAATGATGGATAAGGAGCGAGAAAAGCAACAAGGGGAATATGAGGAAAAAAAGCACTCCAAAGGGGATTACTATTATTATCATGCCCCCTCGTCAACCGAGGATTTCTTAGAAGAGAATCCGGAAGATGAAAAAATTACAGACAGTAACAACCGGAAAGACGGGACTAAACAGAGAGAACCTTCAACAGATAACACTCCTAAAGAACCTCGGAAAAAAATCGGATTTTTCGGGGTGCTTCTGGGAGCCGTTCTTGGAGGCGCTCTGGTGCTTGGGAGCGGGCTTTTCTTTTTACCGGATATAATTGAGCAAGCCATGCCGGAAACTGGAAATGGCGAGCGTAGCATTGTGGTTGATGATAACGATCTGAATATCTATTCCGCAGTTGCAGAGTACGCTATGCCTTCCGTCGTGGGAATCACCACAATTACCTTAGAGCGGGATGTAATTTTCGGAGATATACGGGAGCGACCGGGACTGGGAACCGGAGTGATTGTGGATGAACGGGGGTATATTCTCACAAACTCCCACGTTATCGGTGACGGCGAGGTGACAGAACTGATGGTGCTGCTTCATGACGGTCAGGAAATACCGGCGGAGGTTCTTTGGAATGAAGCTTCCCTGGATTTAGCCATTATCAAAGTGGATGAAGAAAATCTCCCCGTGGCGACGTTAGGAGACAGCGATAACCTTCGGGTAGGCGAGATTACCATTGCTATCGGAAATCCCATGGGACTTGATTTTGAACGCACCCTGACCCAGGGGGTGGTAAGCGGTTTGAATCGTACCATTACAACGACAGGAGGCAGTGCTGAGGGGATCGATAATTTTATACAGACCGATGCATCCATCAACCCCGGCAACAGCGGAGGCCCCTTACTGAATACCGATGCCGAGGTGATCGGCATCAACACCGCCAAATTGCGAAATGGTGAAGGTTTAGGCTTTGCCATCCCAATTAATACGGCGAAACCCATCATTGAACAATTCGTCGAAACCGGAGAATTCCGACCGGTATACCTTGGGGTTCAGGGACTGAACGCCGAGGTGTATCAGCGTAGCTGGGGAGAAGAACTTGCCGTAGACCATGGATTTTATGTGGCAGAGATAAATCCCGGTTCCGTAGCGCAAGAATATGGTATTGAGGCCGGGGACGTGATCGTTGGAATCAATGGTCAGGAAGTCCGGAATCGAGGAACCTTAATAAGGGAACTTTATAAATTAACCCCGGGAGACCGGGCCACGGTTACCATTGTTCGGGGAGAAGATGAAATGGATATTGATGTGGTCTTTTAATTTAAAGCCCTGGGGGCGCCGGGAGTTAGCCTGCTTAGGCTGTAGCTCCCAGGCTGCTGGAAGGCGCAGCTCCCACGTCGATAAATGGTGAGCGGATGTCACTCTGCAGACTGAAAAATAAGGAGTTACAATATGAAAATTGACATTATAGCGGTGGGGAAACTGAAAGAAAAATATCTAAAGATGGGTATGGAAGAATACCTAAAAAGATTACAGAGCTATGCAAAGGTAAAAGTGGTGGAAGTTCCCGATGAGAAAACCGTAGAAGGGGGAAGTCCCCGGGAAGTGGAAATTATTCAGGAAAAGGAAAGTCAGGGAATCCTAAAAAAAATCCCCGAGGGTGCTCAGGTGATTGTGCTGGACATTAAAGGGAAAATGCTTACGTCGGAAGCACTGGCGGAGTCCTTTGAGGAATACGGCCTTCGGGGCAAAAGTCATTGGGTTTTTATTATCGGAGGTTCTGTGGGTCTTTCAGAATCGATTTTAAAGCGAGCAGATCTTAGACTTTCTTTTTCAAAGATGACCTTTCCCCATCAATTAATGCGGCTCATTTTAGTGGAGCAAATCTACCGGGGTTTTAAAATTTTAAAAAAAGAACCCTACCACAAGTAATTCTAAAAATTTATTCTAAATGTAATTCCAAAAGCAACTATAAAATATGTAAAGCGTCTCCGACCCTAATCAACCGAGGTTCGGAGGTTTTTTCGAGTTTTTTTTGAGGTTTTTTCATGAAGAGCGTCCGGAGAATCGGTTTGTAGTAAAAGTATACGGGTTTTCCTATAAGGATATGGTATAATATTGTTGATCTTAATATGATCTTATCAAGAATTTAATATAAGAAAGGGGCATTAATCGTGATAGAAATTAATAAAGTAAGTATGCTGTATCCCGGAACCGAGGATCCGGCATTGGAAGAACTATCCTTAGATCTGAATTCCGGAGAGTTTCTTTTTTTAGTGGGTCCCAGCGGAGCGGGTAAGAGTACGATCATTAAGCTGCTTTTTCGGGAACAGCTTCCGACAACCGGAAGGATCAGTTTTGAGAACAATGATATCTCCACCTATAAAAAAAATGACATCCTGGAACATCGTCGAAGAATAGGGATGGTTTTTCAGGATTACAAACTGATTAAGCAAAAAACCGTATTTGAAAATGTGGCCTTTGCTTTGGAGGTTCTTGGGTACTCGCCAAAGGAAATAGAAAGAAAAGTTCCTGAAGCTTTAGAAAAAGTGGGCCTTAGCCACAAACAGAAATCTTTTCCCAAAGAACTTTCCGGGGGAGAACAGCAACGGGTAGGCATCGCCCGAGCCATTGTTAAAAATCCGGATTTGATTCTGGCCGATGAGCCCACGGGAAACCTGGACCGGGACAATGCCCTGCAGTTAATGGAGTTGTTTGAAAAAATCAACATGGAAGGTACCACGGTGGTCATCGCCACCCATGCCTGGGATCTGGTGGACCGTATGCAAAAAAGGGTTGTAGCCTTATCCGGCGGGAAATTAAAACGGGATGAGAAAGGGGGCTATGAGCATGAATAGATATGCCTTTGGATATTGTATGCGACAAAGTTTTCGATCACTGTCAAGAAATGCCTGGCTCGCCCTTCTTACCTCGGGGCTGATTGCCATATCCCTGATTATTTTAGGGGGCTTTTTACTGGTAACCACAAATGTGAATCAGTTTATTCATACCCTGGAGTCCAATGTGGAAATCAGTGTATTCCTGGAAGACGGGGTCAATGCTTCCGACGTGGAAGGAGAGATTGCCACGTTAGAGGGAGTAGCGGAACAAACCTTTGTTTCGAAGGAAGAAGGTCTGGAAAACTTTGCAAGAACCATGGGGGATCCCACCCTTTTAAGGGATTTGGAAGGGGAGGACAATCCCCTGCCGGACCTGATTCGAGTCCGTGTTTCGGAACCGGAGCAGGTAGCGGTTGTAGCCGAGACCGTGGGGGCTTATCCGGAAGTGGAGCTGGTGGATTACGGTGAAGAGCTGGTGACCCGTTTAATGCAGATTACCAGTCGGCTAAACGCTTTATTTTTAACCTTGGGGGTACTGATTGCCCTGGGAGCCGTATTTTTGATTGTAAACATCATTCGACTCTCCGCCGTGGCTCGTCAGGACGAAGTGGTGGTTATGAAATATATGGGAGCCAGTAACGGTTATATCCGATTTCCTTTTTTAATGGAGGGAATGGTCATGGGATGGACGGGAACCGTAGTTGCCATCNTAGCCTTAGGGGCGATTTATACCCAGCTTGCCTCGGCCTTCGGACAGGATTCACTGATCCTTTTATTTCAACCGGTTACGGATATGGAACGACTGTTGCCGATCTTTTTAGGGTTAATGATTATGGGAACATTGATGGCCGGTTTCGGAAGCTTTGTTTCGATTCGAAAGTATCTGAGGGTGTAGTATAAAGGAGGTGTGGAAAATGTATCGTAAAATTACGTTTCTTATCCTGATGACTTTTGTTCTGGTAGTCATGGTAAGCGGACTAGATATAAAGGTTTATGGGAACCCTGACAATCCCTTTGAAGAAGTGGAAGGAATCGAAGATGAAATCGCTGAATACGAAGAAACGATCCGACTGCTGAACGAAGATATTGAAAAACGCTTGGAGCGTTTGGATGAACTGGACCGAGAGCTTGCGGCAATCGAGCAGGATCTTGAGGACACGGAAGCGGCCCTAATGGATTCTCAAGATCGTCTGGAGGAAACCACAAGAAAATTCGGGGGACGGGTTCGAAGCTCCTATATGAAAGGGGGGACATCCTATTTAGAGACCCTGCTGGCATCGGATAACTTTGGGGATCTAATCATTCGTTTAGCCTATATGCAAAGAATTGCTGACCGGGATGCGGAAATCATCAGTTCCCTCAGAGAAGAACAGCAAAAAACGGAAGAGCAGCGCCTCGCCATGGAAGAGCAACGTGATAATATTGAAGACCGAAAGTTCCAAATGAGCGCCGAGCGAAAAAACCTTGAGGAACAGCGGGAGATTTTAACCGCGCTGCTGGAAGCTTCAAGGGAAGAGTTGGAAGAAGCTTTAACCCGAATTCCACAATCGGAAGGCAATCCCGTATATGGGATTGCCCTGGACAATCATCCCAATGCAAGACCTCAACACGGTCTATCGAAGGCAAGTGTTGTTTATGAATATGAAGTGGAGGGGCGGGCAACCCGTTACCTAGCCCTTTTTCATGAACTGCCCAGCAAGGTGGGTCCGATCCGAAGTGCAAGGGAGCACAGCACCATGCTTGCTTGGGAAAATAAAATAAATTTTATTACCGCCAGTGCAAGTAGAGATAATCTGCAGAAGATTCGCGACTGGGGAGTAAGTTATACCAACGCATTATCCCACGGGGGCTTTTATCGGGACAGTGCACGGCGTGCCCCTCATAATCTCTATGTAAACTTATCCACCTTAAGGGCAGGAACTTCTTCTCCGGGAAGTGTACTTCGTCCGGGGAATATAAGCCGACAGGGAAGTTCAGCAAATACTTTTTCAGTAGAATACAGTACTAATTACCGAATTTCTTATCAATACGACCGGGAACAGGAAGCTTACCGAAGACTGATCAACGGAAATCAGCACCGGGATGGTACCGGCGCCCCTATTTGGGCTAGAAACGTTATTGTGCAGTATACAAATCACCCTACGGATGCTTGGGGACGAACGACTCCTCAAGTTTTAGGTGAAGGGAGAATTGATTATTATGTAAGCGGCCAGCGTTTTTCAGGAAGATGGAAAAAAGACAGTCCCAGTTCCCGAACCCGTTTTTACTATGAAGACGGCCAAGAAATTGAACGAATTTATGGACCAACCTGGATTCAGATTGCCCGCCCTTAATAAAAATAGCAAGTCAAAAATAAACAAAGCCTTCCATGTAATCTATGGAGGCTTTGTTTATTTACGGCTGTATAGAAAAGAATTTCCAAAGGAAGAACAGGAAAAAAAGAAGAATGGGAATATTTAAAAACAGTCCGTCAACCCTATAGGGTAAAAAAACGAAGGGTGAACAGCAGCGCTAAAATTACCATAACGGGGTTAATTTCATGAAATCTTTTCGTGGCAACTTTCAAAATTACATAGGAAATAATCCCTCCGGCGATGCCTTCGGCGATACTGCTGGTAAAAGGCATCAGCGCAATGGTGAAAAAGGCGGGAGCCCCTTCGGTAATATCGGAAAAATCTAATTTTGTTAAACTATTCATCATTAGAATCCCAATAACAATTAAAGCCGGTGCCGTAGCAGCTCCGGGAATGATACTGACGATGCCTGAGAAAAATAAAGCAACTATAAAGAGGACCCCCGTTGTTAAAGCCGTAAGGCCGGTTTTACCACCGGAAGCAATTCCAGCAGAGCATTCCAAATAGGTAGAGGTGGTGGTGGTCCCGATAAAAGAGCTAATGGTGGTGGATGC
>SL_8KL_010_SEDDRAFT_10000119_pt1 | contig 63229 bp, 77 predicted proteins | sample SodLakKL_010_SED_4_FD_11160 | JGI IMG/M metagenome (IMG submission 11160)
AAAAAGGTCGAGTTATAATTTTTTATCAGTAAAATATGGACATAAAAAGGATAATCATCGCGCTTGTTGTTGCTGTTGTTGTTATAGGGGTAGTTGCTCTTATATTCACAGCGACAACGGAAGAGCCTGAAATTCCTGAAACAGACATCACTCCTTCTGAAGAGTTTGATGTGCCGGAAGACCCTGCACCACCTGAAGAGGAAGATTTGTTTGAACCAGAAGACGAAGATTTGATTGATCCAGAAGAAGAGGATTTGATTGATCCGGAGGAAATGGAGGATCCTGTTGTGCCGGAGGGGGACGAAAGCCTAGATGAGATAGAAGAGGAGCTCAATGAAATGGAAGAAGATTTCGAGATAGAGGATGATGAAGAGCTAAATGACGACAGTGATCTGGATATAGAATTGGAGTACTAAAGCGACTAAATAAAAGCCTCCTCTTTACATAAAAGGAGGTTTTTATTATTCTGTAAGTAAGTTTGGAAAAAAGGTCGAAATTAAAAGTCCTTGAATTTAATGTAATGGATACAAAAAACATAATTATCGCCATAATCATCATTCTTGTTATCGTGGGAGGCGTTATGGCTTACTCCATGATGACAGAAGATGTTGAGCTTATAAATGGAGAGAACGATGTCTTGGATGAAAACGGCGAAGATGATGAAGACGAAGATGAAAACGGCGAAGATGATGAAGACGAAGATGAAGATGAGGATGAGGAAGACGAGGAGCTGGTAGACTAGTTTTTCATGAAAACCCTTCTCAGGCATAAAAGAGAGGGGTTTTTGTTTATCTCTTATTGTGTTATTATGTACAAAAGGTCGATTAGATTTTAATCAATCTTTTAAAGCATGGACATAAAAAGGATACTTATTGCGGTGGTTATTGGTGCAGTTGTGATAGGGCTTGCCGCACTAATATTTGTTATGTCTACACCTTCTCCGGAAGATGTGGAGATAGAAGAGCCGCCATCTGCGGATGATCCCATAGATGATCCTATAGAGCCTTAATTGCTCATAAATAAAGACTCTCTTTGCAAGGAGGGTCTTTATTGTTTTTTACTAATTTTTGTGCTAATTTAAAATAAAAAGGTCGAGTACTAAGTAAAGTTAATAATTATGGATAAAAAAATTATTATAGCTATAGTTGTTCTTCTTGTCGTAGTAGTAGCAGGGGTTTTTGTTTCCAGAATGGATACCGATGTACCGGAAGAGAATGGAGAGGTTACACTTGATGAGGCTTCCGCCATCGCAGATGAGTGGATGAAAAGCCAATCTCTTACTTATACTTATGATGGAAGAGATTTGGAGATCTCTAAAACAGAGGAAGTGGATGAAGGAGTAGTAGAAGTAACTTTTGACTTTGAGTCCAATTCTGCGGGTTACGGAGATCGCAGTGAAGAGATGACGGCTCAAGTGATAACGCCTCATACAACCGTAGTTACGGTAGAGAATGGAGAGGTTGTTTCTGCAGTAACTGATGGTGTCTTTGATGAAATGAGTGGCGAAATGATAGAGGAAGAAGAGGAGGAAGTAACTACTTCTTTTAATGTTTACTTTATGATCGTGGAAGATGGCATGGAAGATGTTGTTCCCGTAGAAAGAAGCTTGGAAGATGTGACGGATGTAGAGCACAGAGCTCTTGTAGAGCTTTTAAGTGGTCCTACGGAAGAAGAGAAAGAGGAGGGGTACTCCACCTCCATAGATGAGGGCACAGAGTTAAACTCTCTAAACATTGAGAATGGAGTTGCTTTTGCGGACTTCAGTGAAGAGCTTGACGTTGCCGGAGGTTCTGCGTGGGTTACTGCAATAGTAGATCAGATTACAAACACTCTTACTCAGTTTGACAGCATTGATAGTGTAGAGATATCAGTAAACGGAGAAACGGAGGGCGTTCTACAGCCCTAGTTTGATAACTTTTTGTAAATGAAGGAGGGCATATAACACCCTCCTTTATTTTTAAGTTATGAAAAAACCTAAAATAGGAGCTCACGTGTCAGTTGCCGGAGGACTTTCCATGGCTGCTTACAGGGCACAGGAAATGAATTTGGATTGCATGCAGATATTTGCAGGAAGTCCGCGAAGATATGAGATTAAGATTCCTGAAGAAAAAGAAGTAGATAATTACAAAGAGAAGATTAAGGGCATAGATCCTGTTTTTGTCCACGCCTCTTATCTTGTCAATCTTGCATCTGAAAACAAAGAGTTGCGTGAAAAATCAGTTACAAGCATCGTAGACTCCTTGCGATTTGCAGGCACTATTGGTGCTAAAGGGGTAATATATCATCCCGGATCTCCAAAAGGAGGTGATAAAGGCAAGGCGATAGAAAGAGAAATAGAGGGATTAAAAGAAGTTTTTAGAAGTTTTAATGGCAAGGAGCTTCTATTAATAGAAAACACGGCGGGAGAAAAGAAGATAGGGACGTGTGCAAAAGAGGTGTCAACTATCATTAATGGCCTGGAAGATATTGTAAATATTGGTGTTTGCATAGATACGGCACACGCCTTTGCTTCCGGGGACATAAAAGAGTTCTCAGAAAAAGAGATAAAAAAATGGATTAAACACTGGGACGATGAAGTTGGCTTGTCTAGAATTATCGCGCTTCATATAAATGATTCTATGACAAAAAGTGGCTCACAAAAAGATCGCCATGAGAATATAGGAGAGGGATTTATAGGAAAAGAAGGTTTTTTTGTGCTTGCAAAAGAGGATTTTTTTCTCAACATTCCTTGGATACTTGAAGTACCGGGAATAAAAGGGGATGGCCCTGACAAGGAGAATGTTGAAAGGATAAGATCTATTTTTGACTTTTAATCGTTTAAAAACTAAAATAAAACCATGAATAAAAAAGTTGTTATAGGAGGTACGTTCGATCTTCTGCACAAAGGACACAGAGAGTTGATCTCACACGCCTCTTCATTGGGAGATGTAAAGGTTGGTCTTACGTCCGATCAGATGGCAAGAGAGATGAAGGGTGAGGTAGTAGATGATTATGGAGTGCGTGAGTCAGAGATACTCCGTCTCTTTCCGGAAGTGGAGATAGAGAAAATTGAAGACCCCTTCGGTTTTGCGGTTGATGAGAACTTTGACTGCATAGTAGTTTCCGAAGAAACCAGGCCACGAGCGGAAGAGATAAACGCTCAAAGAAAAGAAAAAGGGAAAGAGGAGATGGTGATAGAAGAGATAGACACCGTCTTATCTGAAGATGGAGGCGCCATATCATCTACCAGAATAAGAAACGGTGAAATAGACAGGGAAGGGAATATTATTTGATTTATGCCTTTTTATTCCGATTTCAGGAATATATTACAAGTAATAAGTGAAGCTGTTTCTTCCGGGGAAACAGTGGAAATATACTATCCTGAAACAGAAAATAATCCCGAAGGTTGGCGCGAAGTGGAGCCTTTCGGGTTATACACCGATGTTCTTCCGGAGGGAGAGCGGCTTGTGTATGGCCGGGACCGTTTAAGTCCCGGACATATTTTTAATGCCTTTCCGGCAGGGGAAAAAGAAGTGCGATCCTTTATTGTAGGAAAGATAAAGGGGGTGCGCAGAACGGGAAATAAAAGCAAAAAAGAGGTTCAAATATAATGATAAAAAAGATACTCATACTTTTAATTTCTATTGCTTATTTAGCTTTAGTTGTTTATTTTTCTTTTGTTGATGCAACCATCTGTGTTTCTCTTATTCTTGTTGGTGTTGCTATTGCCGTTATGGTTGCTTTATGGGTAAATAAGTTCATTAGGAGAATGAGGGAAGGAGAGAGGCGCTACACCACACTTGTTGAGGGGGCAAGTGATGGAGTTATGATTGTAAGAAAAGGAGATATAAAGTACGCCAATCCCGCACTTCTTAAGCTGACAGGATATAAAAATCTTGCCGGAAAAAACATATACTCTTTGTTTGGTAAGGATAGTGACTTTCATGAGTACTATGAAAAGAAAAAAAAGGGGAGCCAGTTCTCAAACTTCTATGAGGGGAAAATAGAGAATGCAAGAGGAAAGTGCATAGATGTCGAGATAAGCATTGGTACTGTAGAGTACGAAGGATTTGCCGAAGAGCTTATCATTGTACGTGACACCACGAAAAAGAAAAAGATGGAGGAGATATTTAGTTATCAGGAAGAGAAGTTTAGAACTCTTGCAGAAAACACACCTGATATAATAGCAAGGTTCGACAAAGAGTGTCGTTATATATATGTTAACTCTGCCGCAGAAAAAGAGATGGGAATAGACAAGAAAGACTTTTTTTGGAAAACAGAAAGAGATCTTAATTTTTCCGAAGAAAGAGCTCGTGCAACATGTGAGGCAGTACAGTCAGTGTTTAAAAACAAGGAGAGGACTTCTTTTTATAGTGAAGTAGAGTTTGAAAGCGGTATAAAGCACTATTATACTTTTCTTGTTCCGGAAACGGCAAAAGATGGAAAAGTGCGCTCTGTGCTTAGCATATCTCGTGATATAACGGAGGTCCGTGAAATAGACAAAGCAAAATCGGAGTTTATTTCTATAACTTCACATCAAATAAAGTCACCCCTCTCTGTCATAAGATGGTGTTCCATATCTTTGCTGGAAGATGAGACCTTTGATGTAAAAGAAGAGCACAGAGAGGCGATGGAAAATATATATGACTCAACAAAAAAGCTTGTAAGGTTGAGTGATGCTTTCTTGAATGTAACTGCCCTTGACCTAGAGATGTTCGTTTTTAATCCCAAAGAAACCGATATTGTTGGACTTGCAAAGTCAATAGTTGATGAGTATAGAGATCAAGTAAATGAAAAAGAAATAAAGCTTGAAGAGAACTACTCTTCTATTCCTCAGATTATAATTGACCCTTATACAATAAAAATAATTCTGCGAAGCCTTCTCTCAAATGCGGTAAATTACACAGAAGAAAAAGGTAATATATCTTTCTCTTTAATAGAAGAGGGTGAGAACGATATTGTTTTTTATGTGGGGGATGATGGTTGTGGTATTAAAAAAGAAGAACAGGGAAAGATATTTCAAAAGTTTTTTCGCACAGAGACCGCAAAAGAAGTAAAAAGCTACGGATCCGGTCTCGATCTCTACATAGTGAAGTCTATAGTTGATAAGAAAGGAGGAAAAATATTTGTAGAATCTCCAAATAGCAAATATGGCAAAGGAGCCGCCTTCAAGATAGTGCTTCCTGTGACTAAAAAATGAAGAGCGCATTCCAAAAAAGATACGACAAATTAAATGAAAAACAACGTGAAGCGGTTGACCATATTGAGGGGCCGCTTCTTGTTGTTGCCGGGCCCGGTTCAGGAAAAACAGAGCTTATCGGTTTGCGAACGGCGAACATTGTAAAGGTTACCGACACGCCTCCGGAAAATGTGCTCTGCCTTACCTTTACGGACACGGCTTCATCCAATATGAGAGAGAGGCTGATCGAGCTCATGGGGGAGGATGGATATAGGGTTCCTGTACACACTTTTCACAGTTTTTGCGTGGAGGTGATGAGTCGCTATAAGGAGTTCTTTTATGACGGAGTTTCTTTTTATCCTGCAGATGAGATCGTTAAAATATCAATAATTCAAGAAATCATAAAAGAGATGGAAGAGGATGATCCTCTTTCCACTTATCATCCTCGCAAGGGATATATTTATCTTTCCTCTCTAAAAGATAGCATAGCAGACCTGAAAAAAGAGGGCCTCTCTCCAGAAGAGTTCAAAGATGTGCTCAAAAAAAACGAAGAAGAGTTCTCATTTATAGAGGATCAGCTTTCTTTTTTAAAAAACAGAGTTACAAGCAAATCAACAAAAGATGCACAGAAAGCACTAAAAAATCTTGAAAAATGTCACAAAAACTCCTTGTCTTTTGCCGTGGGATCATCTTTAAAGAGAGCAATTTTAAATAAAAAGCTCTCGGAATTTAAAAGCAAGATACTTACAAAAACAGATAGTGGCCATGTCTTAAAAGAAAGAGCTTACATCGACAAGATGAACTCTCTTGCCGCTGTTTACAAGAGATATGAACAACGCATGCATGAAGAAGGATATTACGATTTTGAGGACATGCTCATTTACACCATCTCTAGATTGAAAAATAACGAAGCATTGCTATCTACACTCCAGGAGAAATATCTATACATAATGGTTGACGAGTTTCAGGATACAAGTGGCGTGCAGATGCGCTTACTCCATCTTTTAAACAACAATATTGCAAACGAAGAAAGGCCGAACATGTGTGTTGTAGGTGATGATGATCAGGCCATATATCGTTTTCAGGGAGCAGAGGTTTCAAATATAGTGCGCTTCAAAGAAAACTATAGGGACGTTAAAATAGTTACTCTTATAGAAAACTATCGTAACACACAACAGATAATAGACACCTCTCTTGATATAGTTAAGAAGGGGGAAGAAAGATTAGAGAACATTATTCCGGAAGTAAGTAAGCAGCTAAGATCTACCAACAAGAAAAGGAAAGGAAAGATAAAAGTCATAGAATTTAAAACAAAAGAGGAAGAGTACTCTTTTGTTTCTTCCAAATTAAAAGAGACTTTAAAGAAAAAGAACGCCTCTGATGTCGCTGTTATATCTCGTTTTCACAAAGACTTGCGTGACATATTCCCTTATCTTGAAAAAAAAGGTATACCTGTTTTCTATAGAGGTAATGAGAACATAATTGACATGCCTCATATAAGGCAGATCATAGGTGTTTTACGTTTTGCGGAATATCTTTGTCGAGACACTGACTGTGCAGAAGAGATCCTTCCAGAGATACTGAGTTATCCATTTTGGAATATTTCTCGTGAAAAGGTCTGGGAAGTTTCCGTTAAATCGCAGAAAGAGGGGAGATCTTGGCTTTCTTGCATGAAAGAGATAAAAGGGCTCTCTGATATAAGAGAGTTCCTGATCGATTTGGGAGTGAGAGCACAAAGTGAGCCCGTCGATGAGTTAATAGATATAATTATAGGAACAAAAGAGAGCACCATGAAAAGCCCGTTTAAAGAGTACTATTTTCCAGATAAGCAGTTCATGGAAGAGCAGTATCTTCAGTTGTTGTTTTCATTACGTCGTTTTATACATACAGTAAATGAGCACAAAAAAGGAAGGCTGTTAAAGGTCTGCGATGTGATACAGTTTGTTGATCTTTGCCAAGAAAATGGCATATCTGTTTCCCAGAAAGACTCATATGGGGGCAAGGAGTCTGTTTCACTTATAACTTCTCATAGCGCAAAAGGAATGGAATTTGACACGGTTTTTATTTTAAATTGCAAAGAGGAGGCTTGGAACAATAATAGAGGAAGAGGAACAAAACTTCCCTTTCCTCTCAACCTTCCTTTAAAGGACGCGGGAGACAACGAAGATGACAGATTGAGAATATTCTACGTAACCCTTACACGCGCAAAAAGTAATATATTTCTCACATCACACAAAGAAGGAGAAAAAAAAGGAACTCCTTTGCGTTTTATTTCTTCTTTGAAAAAAGAAGAGTCCACCTTTAAGAAAGAAGCGATACAAGTAAGCGAGAGTTTTCGCACTTTTAATGCTAACGAAAAAGAGTTGATTTTGCCCTTGATTGAGAAGTATAAGTTAAGCCCCACAGGATTGTGTCTCTTTCTTGATGTGGTTGAGGGGGGACCACAGAGGTTTTTGGAGGATGTTATACTGCGTTTTCCCAAAAAGAAGTCTCCTCCTGTCTCTTTTGGTACAGCAATGCATGCTACCATAAAAGATGTCTATATGAGCTTAAAAAGCGAAGGAACGCTTCCCAAGGAAGATGAGTGTCTTTCTTCGTTCTATAATCATCTTCAAGCGGAAAGATTGTCACAGAAAGACATGGAAAAGTATATGAAAAAAGGAAAGAGAGCGCTGCAAACATATCTTCAAAAAGCAAACTTTGATCCCCGGGATGAGATAGAAAGGAGCTTTTCCGGCTTTTGTGGCATTGAGATCGTCGGTAAAATAGATAAGATGTCTCTTTTGGATGACCAAGTTACAGTGGTAGACTTTAAAACGGGAAAGATAGTAAAAGATTGGAAAGGAAAAGATGATTATGAAAAAAGAAAAATATGGAGGTTCAGAAAACAACTTATTTTTTATAAGATACTGGCAGAAGAATCACGTGAGTTCAGTGTTTCCAAGGGCATAATAGAGTTCTTGGAACCCTACAGGGAAGATATATTTTCCATGTCGCTTGATTTTCAAGAAAAAGAGGTGGATCGCACAAAAAATCTTATAAAAGGAGTCGGAAAAATGATAAAAGAGATGAACTTTCCTTCTGTGGAAAGCTATGAGAAAAACTACAAGGGTATAATTAAAATGGAAGAGGATATATTATTAAAAGAGAAATGAAGTTACCTGAGACTATAAGCGTATCGGAATACATCTCTGTAATTAACGAGATGATTTCCGGCGTGGAGGCACGCGTAGAGGGTGAGATAAGCGGGTTAAAGTTTGCAGCAAGTGGCCATGTTTACTTTAATCTTAAAGATGAAAACGGAGTTATAAACTGCGCTATATGGAGATCTATTTATAAAATGTGCGGAGCAAACCTGGAAGAGGGAGCAAAGGTTATTGTTTCCGGGAACGCAGATATTTATCCGGTACGGGGGAGTCTTACATTTAAAGTAAGAACAGTGGAGCTTTCCGGAGAAGGAGCACTCAGAAAAGCATATGAAGAGTTAAAGCAAAAACTTTCTTTGGAGGGTATTTTTGACAACAAGAGAGATGTCCCCGATTATCCACAAAAAATAGGATTGATAACATCTTTAAAAGGGGCGGCAGTACATGATTTTATGTCAAATCTGGGAAAATTCGGCTTCAAGGTGTTGGCATGTGATGCACGCGTAGAAGGGCAAGAGGCTGTTCCTGATCTTCTTTCTGCCTTAAAAAGAATGAAAAAAGAAAACATCGATGTTCTTGTTGTTATAAGAGGAGGAGGATCCCTTCAATCGCTCATTGCTTTTGATAACGAAACACTTACAAGAGAGATCCACAACTTTCCAGTACCTGTTGTTGCGGGAGTGGGCCACCATGAGGACACCACGCTTGTCGCTCTTGCGGCGGATGTCTCTCAATCAACTCCTACAGCTGCAGCAAATATTCTTTGTAAGGGATTTGAGACAGCAAATGAAGAGATAAACACTAAAAAGGAAGAGATAAAAAGAAGATTTGACAATTTACTATACAAAGAAAAGAAAAGAACTGTGAAATATCTAAGGACTATATCGCTGCATTTTGGAGAGATAATAAAGAGCTATGGTAGAGCAAAACAGCGCATAGTGCAAGGTGTTTTTGCTACACAGTCATCAATACGTCACACAAAAGAAAAGATCACAAATCACAAAGAAGGCATAAAAGATCTTTTTCGCAATGCCTTACTTGATAAAAAGAACCAAATAAGTCATATTGATATAACATCTGCTTTTATTTCTGATATAAGAAAAGAAAAAGAAAGATTAAATCATGTGTCTCGTGTAATATCTGCAAACGATCCTAAGAGACAACTACGCCTAGGATACTCTATAGCAAGCAAGGAAGGCAGCATTGTAAGGACCGTTGATGAATTAAAAAAAGGTGATAATTTAAAAATTAATTTTTACAACGGAGCAGTTAATTCACAAATAAAAAATGTCAACAGATCTAAATAAAAATCTTAAAAAATTATCCCAGATAGCCGATTGGTTCGAAAGCAGAGAAGAGGTGGATGTAGAGGAGGGGTTAAAAAAAGTAAAGGAGGCCACGGAGGTCATAAAAGAAAGCAAGGAGAGGCTGAAGGAGATAGAAAACGAGTTTGAAGAGATAAAGAAAGAGATAGAAGAAGAATGAAGTACACAAAAGAACAAAACAAGGCACTTTTTATACACTCCTTAAAGGATCTTGCAAAAAAAGAGGGTGTTTATCATCTGTCGTTTTTTCTTCGTTTTTTTGCAGAAAACATAAAGAGTAGATCCGGGAAGGTAAGAATGGCGGTAATAATTTTAGGCAAGAACCTGTTTAGCTCTCTCCCTCAACCACTGGAATCAGAGAAAGAAAAGGAGTTTTGCCAATTTGTGGATCGCATCATAGACATGATGGAGGACTACTATAAAGAAGATTTTTGTAAGTATGACCGCATAAGCGACCTCCCTCCTTCAGTTTATAAGAGCTTGCAGATGCTCGTTAGTAAGGTTCTTCTTTCAGAAGAGTATTATCGCAACATTTACGAAAAACACCTTCAAAGCATTCCTTCTTTTATGGAGTGTACATGGAAAAGGGTTAACTGCGGAAGAGACAACTGTCCTTTGTGTGCCGGAAGAGAAAATTTTATCGATCTACCTTATGTAGAGGAGTTTGTTCATACGGCCGTAAAAAACTGGTGTGAAAATCTTTTTTATATATCAGAAGAAGCAGAAGAGGAGGGAGACTTCTGGATGTTCACACGCGCTGCTTGTGATCTTTTTTGGTATTCCAGCCAACTTTCGATGAAGTGCTCTGTTCTCGCACAAAGTGAAGCGCTTACCTTTGAGAATAATTATGCGCGCTATGTAATAAGGGAGTGTTTAAAGATAATAAAAAGCTCACTAAAAGAGATAGTGTCTCACTCTCCGCACAAGAAAGAAGAACTGGAAAGATCTCTTTACGATCTCCAAGAAGTGGAAAAAAGCATTCTTGATCTATAAAATTAATATGTTGACTGAAAAAGTACACAAAGCAGTGGTTTTCTCTGAGAAGGCGCATCGCGGACAAATAAGAAAGGGGAGTGGCGCTCCTTACATTATACACCCCTTAAGCGTGGGGATTGCGCTTGCGGGAGTGGGAGCAAGCGAAGAAGTTGTTATTTCCGGGATATTGCATGACGTGGTCGAAGACTGTGATGTCTCCCTTTTAGAGATAGAAGAGATCTTTGGAAAGCGTGTCTCTTTTCTTGTTGATCAAGTGACAGAAAAAGGTATTGGATGGAGAGAGAGAAAAGAAAGTGTAATTGAAAAGCTGGAAGAGGCAGAGAAGGATATTCTTTTGATCAAAAGTGCCGACATGCTCCATAATATAAGTGATCTTGTTTCAGATATAGAGCAGGTGGGAGACAAGGCATTTGATAAATTCCACGCTTCCAAGGAAGAAAAAATAAAGTATTGCAAAATGGTGCTAGTAAAGATAAGAAATGCCTGGCCGCAAAATCCTCTAATAAAAAATCTGGAAGAAATGATCGATACGCTGGATGTATGATAGATTACAAAAAAAGCCTAAACAAAGAACAATTAAGAGTTGTACATGAAGGCGATGGAGCATGCTTGGTTTTAAGTGGGCCGGGAAGTGGAAAAACACGTACTCTTGTTCATCGTACCGCCTATTTGTTAGAAAAAGGAGTTCCCGGAGAAAAGGTTTTGCTTTTAACTTTCACAAAAAAAGCAGCTAAAAATATGCTTCACCGTGTCTCTCAAATAATAAATAGAGACAGTAGTGAAGTAAAAGGGGGAACTTTCCATCACGTGGGAAACACTTTTTTGCGTAGATATGCTAGCACACTCGGTTACTCGGAAAGATTTATCATAATGGACGAAGAGGACTCTAAAGAGATGATATCTTCTATACTGAAAAACAAAGACGTAAAGTTGCGCGCACCTTTTGTGCAAAACGTGATCTCTATCTCCAAAAATGCCAAAAAGGATGCTTCCCACTTTACAGAAGATCATTTTGAACAGATAGAGGATGTAAAAGAAGAATATGAAAAGAGAAAGAAAGAAAATAATCTTATGGATTATGACGATCTTCTCTTGAACTGGCTAAAACTACTTTCTTTTGATGAAATAAAAAAAGAGTTATCTTCTGCATTTTCTTATATCTTGGTGGATGAGTATCAAGACACAAACGCACTGCAAGACGAAATAGTAAAAGAGATGAGCAGAAAACATGGCAATGTTCTTGCCGTAGGAGACGAATCTCAAAGTATATTTTCTTTCCGTGCCGCTGATGTTAGCAATATTCTTCGTTTTTCAAGCAACTATCCACAAGCAAAGATATTTTACCTTGAAACAAATTATCGCAGCACCCCGCAGATACTGACACTTGCAAATGAAGTGATAAGGCACAATAAAGAGCGTTTCGAAAAGGAGTTAAAAAGCATAGAGGAAGGCGGTGCTTCACCGCAGATAAAGGCGTTGGAATCTCCTTTCAAGCAAGCACACTTTATTACCTCCAAGATAGATGAGTTGAGGCGCTCCGGTATACCTCTTTCCGAGATAGCAGTGCTTTTCCGTGCACACTATCAGTCGGCAGAACTAGAGATAGATCTTGCAAAAAAGGGAATTCCTTATATCATGCGTGGAGGAGTGAGATTCTTTGAACAGGCTCATGTAAAAGATCTTGCTGCTTTTTTACGTATAATAGTGAATTTCCGCGATGAAACCTCTTGGATGAGGTTGTTGTCCAGAATGCGAGGAGTAGGAAAAATATATGCTTCTCGTGCCTTGGAAGAGATACTAAAAAGAGAGAGCTTGGATCACGTCTGCACTCAAAAAGAAGAGATATCTTGTGTTGTTTCCAGTCGCGCAAAAGAAGGCATCTTGTTTCTTCTTTCACTTTTGCAAGAAGCAAAAATAGAAGCCTCCACAGAAAAGATAACAGAGATTTTCATGTCTCGTTTTTATGAGAACTACCTGCGTTCTTTTTTTGATAATCCAGAAGAAAGGATAACGGATTTAAATCGTTTTTGTGACCTTTCCGCAAAATATGAAAGCATAGAGGACGTAATAGCAGAGTTCTCTTTAAGTGAAGACTTTCAGGCAAGAGAAGGCGGAGGAGATGCGGTAACCCTTAGCACTGTACACCAGGCAAAAGGATTGGAGTGGGATACTGTTTTTGTTATATCACTAAAAGAAGGTGATTTCCCATACATAAAAGCAGTAGAGGAGGGAAGTATTGAAGAGGAAAGAAGGCTCTTTTATGTGGCCGTAACAAGATGCAAGAAAAATCTTTTCCTTACTTACCCCGTATACAGTTTCCGTAACTCCTCAATGCCTTCCAGATTTTTAAGTGAAGCAGAAAGTGAACCGGAGGAAGAAGAGATAATAATAACAGAGGAGATGGATGATGGTGAGTGGTTATGTATGTAAAAGTGAAAGTAGTTCCCAGCAGTAGAAAAGAAAAGATTTTTTGGATCAAAGAAAGAGAAGCAGTGATAGAGATAAAAGAGAAGCCGCTAAGAGGAGAGGTGAATCGCCGTGTAACAGAGATAATCTCTTCCATATTTCCTCAAAAAAGGGTAAAGTTGGTCAAAGGTCAAAAAAGTAAAAGTAAAATATTTAAAATAGATGAGTAAAAAAGTATTTTTATTTATAGTGGCACTGTTTTTTTCTGTTCATGCCATACTTGATTTTCTGCGCATGATGTTTGGTTGGAGTGTAGAAGTCGCCGGAGCGGAGATCCCTACATGGGTAAGTGGTCTGCTATTCATATTCTCAATCTTTATAGTATACTGGTGTTTTATAATCAGCAGAGAAGAGGAGTCAGGCAGTGAGAAAGAAGAAGAAAAAGAGGAAGAAGATGATGAGCAAACCTATTAAGGCGGGATTAGTATTGGGAATAGTTGTCTCTATTCCCTTTCTTTTTTACTCTTATCTGCAGTACTCCTTAAGAGATACTCCCCTTGAGAGCTCTACTATACTGCAAGAGGTAAATCAAAAAAGAAAAGAGAGCGAGACGGTACGCCTTGAGGAAAATAAAGACCTCTCTCTTATTGCAGAAAAAAAATTGGACGACATGCTTGAAAGAAACTATTTTGATCACACCTCTCCCACGGGAGAAGAAATTGATGCTATAGCTACAGATGTTGGCTATGAATTCATTATTATAGGAGAGAATCTTATAAGAGGCCGATTTAAAGATGAAAAAGATGTTGTGCAAGCTTGGATGGAAAGTCCTGGTCATAGAGAGAATATATTAAATGAAAACTATCTGGAAACGGGTGTTGCTTCACGTTACGGCAAGCTAAACGAAACGAAGATGTTTGTTTCTGTGCAAGTTTTCGCTACTCCGGTATCTGTTTGCCCTCAAATGGATGATGAGCTTGTGTCACGTATAGATGAAAAAGAAGAGCAACTCAAGGAGCTTGAAGAGACAATAAGAGAAGAGGATAGTAGAGTAGAGCACAACATTATAATCGAAGAGTATAACGATTTAGCCTCCAAAACAACATCACTTATAGAAAAGTATAACGAAATAATAGACCAAAAAGAGAAGTGCTTCTCCGGTTATCGATAGAAATATGAACTACCAAAACACGCTGTGGATATCACACTCTGCAATTTCCGCTTTTAAAAAATGTCCCCGTCTTTACTATATGCAGTATGTTTACCGCAACCCTGAAACAGGTAATAGGTTGCAAATAGTAAACCCTTATCTTTCTCTCGGATCTGCAGTACATGAAACTGTGGAAGAGCTTGCCACACTTCCTATAGAAGAAAGGGTAAATCTTTCTCTTGCAGAAAAATTCGAAGAAGTTTTTTCAAGATATAGCGGCAAAAAAGGAGGATTTATATCAACAAAAAAAGAGGAAGAGTTTAAAGAGCGTGGAGTAAGCATGGTTTCCCGTGTCGAAGGGTCACCCTTATTAAAAAGACCTTCGCTTGAACCACAAAAAAAACTTCCTACACTGGACCTTTTTCAAGGAGAAGATATAAAGCTTGTGGGGAGTCTGGACTGGATAGAACTGCTTGACTGCGGAGGAGTTCACATAGTCGACTTTAAAACAGGCAATAACAAAGAGTCAAACGGATCCTTGCAACTTCCTATATACACCATACTTGCAAAAAACAATATAAAAAAGGAGGTGAAAAAGGTGAGTTACTGGTATCTGCAACATGATGATGATCCGGTAGAGCATAAAGTAGGGGACACAGAAAGTTCTCTCGAGGAAATAAAAAATATATCTTTGAAGATAAAGGATTCTATAGAAAAAAATGATTTTCCTTGTAGTTATCCGGGACGTTGTTTTGCCTGTGGAGATTATAATCGCATATTTCAAGGGGAAGCATGCATGATTCACTCTGACAACAAAAAAGACAGCTTTTGTATCTTTAAGGAGGATAGCGTTCTGGAAAAAGTTTTACGTGATGATATATTAGACGAAAGAGAAGTAAAGATGTTCGAGTTACGTACCAAAAAAAGTCTTTCAGAAGTAGAAAGAGAACTTAATCTTTCCTCTCAAAAAAGCAAAAAGATAGTAGAAGAAATAAAAGAAAAATTAAAGAACAACCTTTCTTCTGCAGAGTTAAAAATTGTCATAAAAATGCTTCAATGACAAAAAAAGAACTTTTAAGAGAGATAAAAGAACAAGTGCTAGACTTAAACGAGTCTCCACTTTACAAGGAAAGAGTTGCAAACGGTGCTTTTCCGGTAATAGGGGAGGGTGATCATGATGCCAAGATCATGTTTATCGGTGAAGCTCCCGGAGCAAATGAAGCAAAGCGTGGTAGACCGTTTTGCGGCACAGCGGGAAAAGTTCTTGACTGGTGCCTCCAAGAAGTAGGGATAGAGCGTGAAAGCACTTATATTACAAATATAATAAAGGATCGTCCCCCTAATAACAGAGATCCTTACCCGGATGAGATAGAGTTGTATGCCCCTTTTTTAGACAGACAGATAAACATCATAAAGCCGGAAACAATATCTCCCTTGGGAAGATTTTCAGCCGCTTACATACTTACAAAATTTGGTTTAGAAAAAGATATACTACCAATAACACAGATGCACGGAAAAGTTTTCTTTGCAAAAACAAATTACGGTGATATAAAAATAGTTCCTCTTCTTCATCCCGCAGCCGCCGTACACAATCCACATCAAAAAGAAACTCTCTTGCAAGGATTCAAATCTATAAAATGAAAGAAGTTTTTGCCGTATACAAGCCAAAAAACATTACATCCCGTGAAATGCTAAATAGAATTCAGGGGATAACCGGCGTGAAAAAGTGGGGTCATGCAGGTACACTCGACCCCTTGGCTCAAGGAGTGCTTGTGGTAGGGTACAATAAAGGAACAAAGAATCTGTTTTCCGAACAACTCAACGAAAAGGAGTATACCGCCCTTATTCTGCTTGGGAAAAAAAGTGAGACAGATGATAAAGAGGGTAGAAAAGAAAGAGTCTCCTTTAAAAGACCCTCTTTGGAAGAAACAAGAACTGCTTTGAGTTCTTTTATAGGGGAGATATATCAAACTCCACCTGCTTTTTCGGCGGTAAAAATAAAAGGAAAAGAAGCTTATAAGCTAGCAAGAAAGGGAACTCCTCCCGAAATGAAAAAAAGAAAAGTTTTCATAAAAGAGAATGACATTATACTTTATAAGTATCCCTTTATAAAAATAAGAACGGTAACAGGATCAGGAGTTTATATTCGCTCTTTAGCAAGGGATTTAGGAGAAAAACTTTCTTGCGGAGCCTATCTTTATGACCTTAGAAGAGACAGGGTGGGGGATTTTTCCGTAAAGGACTGCGTTAATATTGAAAACGAAAAACTTATACCACTAAAGAATGTTTTCTTTTTTAAAAATTTTGATAACATATAAACTATGGATGATATATTAACAAAAATGGAGTTGGAATATTTTGGCAATACTATTGCACAGTATGCCTCTTCTTTAGTTTTATTGCTTGTTCTCCTTTCTTTCTTTGCAATATTCAAGCTTATAATACTTAGAAAGATAAAAAAGATAACAAAAGGAAGTGAAGTAGGGGAGCTTGTAGTAAAGATAATAGACAGAATAAGGCCCGCCTTTTACGGGTTCTTGTCGCTTTACATAGCGCTTCTCATTTTGAATATTCCCAAGTCTGCCTCAGTGATCCTTTTTGCGATCCTTGTGGCATGGATATCAATAAGAGCGGTCATCTCTCTCCAACAAGTAATTGATTTTTTTGTAGAAAAACAACTCGATGAAGAAAAGAAACAAGAAGCTTCTCTGGGAATAATAGTTCGTGTAGTAAAGGCCATGCTTTGGTTCTTTGCGCTGCTTGTCTTTCTTTCCACAATGGGAGTGAATATTACTGCCCTTGTTGCCGGACTTGGTATAGGGGGTATTGCCGTCGGTTTTGCTCTGCAAAACATTCTTTCAGATCTTTTCAGCTCCTTTGCCATCTTTTTTGATAAACCTTTTGTGGAAGGAGACTTTATAATAGTAGGTGACAAGCTCGGTACAGTGGAGAGAATAGGAATAAAGACAACTCGCTTACGTGCACTACAAGGAGAAGAGATAGTTATATCAAACAGAGAACTTACTTCTGCACAGATACACAACTTCAAAGATCTGGAAAGCAGAAGGAGAAGCTTTGATTTTGGTGTAACATATGACACACCTTCCGAAAAACTGGAAAAGATTCCCGGGATAGTAGAAAAAGTAATAGAGGAAGAAGAGCTTGCTGACTTTGAGAGGGCACACTTTAACCAGTTTGGCGACTCTTCGTTGAGCTTTACCGTAGTTTACTATGTTAATTCTCATGACTTCAAAGAGTACATGGATGTTCATCAAAGCATTCTTTTTAAAGTAAAAAGAGAGTTTGAGAAGGAAGGCATCTCCATGGCTTTCCCGACTCGCACAGTGTATATAAACAAATGACGGATATCGCCATAATATTCGGAGTCGCTGCAATCTTAGGAGTGCTGGCGAAGATCTTAAGGCAACCACTCATTCTTGCCTATCTTTTTACCGGACTGCTAATAGGATACTTTGGACTATTAAATCTGGAAGACCAGGAAAGCATACGCCTGCTTTCCTCTGTAGGAGTAACTCTCCTACTTTTTCTTGTTGGTCTGGAAATGGACTACACATCCCTAAGGAAGGTGGGAAGGGTTTCTCTTGCCATAGGAGTCGGTCAGGTATTGTTCACTTTCTTTTTCGGATACATAATTGCAAATATATTTTTCGGGTTTGAAGCATTAACTTCCGCCTATATAGCAATAGCGCTCACTTTTTCCAGTACAGTCATAATAATTAAGCTACTTTCCGACAAGAACGCCATAAACAGTCTTTATGGAAGAATATCTATCGGCCTTCTTTTAGTACAGGACTTTGTGGTGGTTGTTATCCTTGTGCTCTTGGCAGGACTTGACGCAGGCAAGGAAGTCTCTCTTGTTCCTATTTTATATATTACTCTTCAGGGTGTCGTGTTTTTTTTAGTGACACTCTATTTGGGAGTGAGACTTTTTCCAGTTATATTTGATAAAATATCAAGATCACAAGAACTTATATTTCTTTTTACTCTTGCTTGGGTTTTTCTTCTTGTTGTTGTTATGGAGAGCATAGGATTCTCAATCGAACTTGCGGGATTCTTGGGAGGTCTTGCTCTCGCCAACTCCTCGCAAAAATACCACATCGCAAGCAGAATACGTCCTTTGAGAGATTTCTTTATACTCGCATTCTTTGCCATGCTGGGATCATTAATGGTCGTGTCAGAGATATCAGGAATGATCGTTCCCATTATAACATTTTCCTTTTTTGTTCTTATCGGTAATCCTCTCATTGTTTTCTTCATAATGAATCTGCTGGGATATAAAAAGAGAACTTCTTTCCTTACGGGTCTCACGGTAGCACAGATATCAGAGTTTAGTCTTATAGTGGGAACCATGGGACTGACACTGGGACACATTGAAAACGAGATATTTACTCTTATAGCTGCAGTAGGAGTTGTAACTATCACTGTCTCAACTTATCTCATACTTTACGCAGAGAAGATATTTGCAATTATATCTCCTTTTATAGGAAAAGATGCATTAAGTGAAGAAGGCGTTTCCTTCTTGAAGGCAAACTCAAAACCGATAGTGATGTTCGGAGGAAACAGGACGGGAAGGGGAGTGTTGTCGTGCATGCCCCAAAAAGAGGTAATGGTAATAGATTTTGACCCGTTTGTAATAGAAAACTTAAAGAAAAAAGGTATATCTTGCTTGTTTGCGGACATAACAGATCCTCATTTGTTTGAAAGCATAGATCTTTCAAAAACAAAAACGGTAATATCTACAAGTCCTAACATAGAAGACAATCTTTTCCTACTAAACAAGCTCAAGGAGCACCCTTTAACTATTATTCTGCGAGCAGAGACAGACAGTGATGCGATAGAACTTTATAAAAAAGGAGCGGATTACGTTTTTCTTCCACACCTCTCTTCAGGGCAGTTCATAGGAGAGATTATTGATATGGAAAAAGAGAAGTTAAAAGAGATAAAAGATAAAGACATGGAAACAATAAAAAACATATGAAAAAAGAAATATTTTACTGCACCATAATATCGGCTATAGTCTTTGTGGTATCTTCTGTTTTAGGTTATTTTTATGCTACCTCTAATCCGGGTATCGCCATGGAAATCTTCTCAGAGATGGGAGAAGATTTATCTTTCATAAAAGACTTGAACTCCTTTGAGCTTTTTGCGCTTATATTTGCAAACAACTCCTTTAGTATGTTTTTTGCGCTCATCACGGGAGTTGCATTCGGTGTTATTCCTTTTCTTTTCATGGTCATAAACGGAGGGATACTAGGTATAGTTGTTTCCCTTTTTATAGATACAGCAGGAGTTAAGGGAATATTTCTTTTGCTTGCGCCTCATGGCATAATAGAACTACCTGCGGCGATGATGGCCTCAGGCCTAGGGATCTTCCTTGGATACAACTTTATAAAACAAAAAGAGATGAAACCTTTGGTCAAAAAAGTGCTTATCTTTTTTGTTAAAGTTATTATTCCATTAGTGTTTATTGCCGCTCTCATAGAGTCATTTATAACCCCGCTTTTTATATGACAAGAATAGTTCTTTCCAAAAAAAGTGATGGATCAATGGATGATAAAAAAAATAAAGATGCTTTTCTTAGGAGAAATGACATATCCTTGCTTGTTTTAAGTGAAAATGTACACGGAAATAAAGTAAAAGTTGTAAATAGTTCTCATGCAGGAAAAACAATAAAAAGTGTGGACGGATTAATTACAAAAGAGAAAGATTTATTTATCGGCGTGCCAGTTGCTGACTGCATTCCTGTTTTTTTATGGACCAACAAGGCAGTAGGAATTTTTCATGCGGGATGGAAAGGATTAATATCAGGAGTTTTGAGGTCTGGAGCTTTAAAGATGAGAGAAATTCATGACAGTGAGATGAATGCTTATATAGGACCAGGAATAGGAAAGTGCCACTTTGAAGTAAAAGAAGATGTTGCTTCCAAGTTTCCTTTGTTAACTGAAAAAAATAAAGGAAAAATGTTTGTTGACCTAAAAAAAGCAGCAAAAGAGGCTTTGATTAAAGAAGGTTTGAACAAGATAAAGGTCAACGCGGACTGCACATACTGCATGAGCGATAGTTATTTTTCATATAGAAGAGATGGCAAAATAAAGTCGATGTTTGCCATTATAGGTAATAGATAAATTTAAATATATTATGAGTAAAGTAACAAAAGCTGTTATCGCCGCTGCTGGATATGGAACAAGATTCCTTCCAGCAACAAAAAATCAACCAAAAGAGATGCTTCCCATTGTGGACAAGCCTATAATCCATTATCTCGTAGAAGAAGCAGTTAACTCCGGGATAAAGGACATAATCATTGTTACTCGTGCAGGACAAGGAGCACTTGAAGACTACTTTGACTCTCATGCGCTGCTTGAAAACGAACTTGAAAAATCAGGAAAAAAAGAAAGACTTGAAAGGATAAAAAAAATACCACGGATGGCAAACTTTGTCTATGTAAGACAAAACAATGACCAACCTTATGGAAACGCCACTCCTTTACGCTGTATTGCTCCACTCATGGACAAAAAAGAGTCTTTTGTGTATATGTTCGGAGACGACCTTACAATTTCCAGAGAGCCCGTAACAAAGCAACTGATAGATGTTTTTGAAAAAGAGTCTCCATCCGCTGTACTGGGAGTTCAAGACGTTCCAAAAGAAGAGGTTCACCGATACGGCACTGTAAAATATAAGAAGGGAAAAGAGGTAGAAGGGGTTTATGAGAAACTTCCGGCAGAAGAAGCTCCTTCGAATAAAGCCCAGTTCGGAAGATTTGTTTTTTCTTATGAGGTTATTGAGGAGGTCCAAAAAACTTCCACCGGAAAAGATGGAGAGCTGTGGGTGGCAGATATGATAAACAATCTTACAAAGAAAGGAAAAAGTGTAATAGCGCAACCGATAGAAGGGAAGTGGCATACCACAGGAGATCCTTTAAGCTATCTCAAAACATCCGTGGAGTTTGCCATGATGAGAGAAGATATAGGCAAGGACTTCAAGGGTTATATAGACCTATTTTAACACTGTTCCCACAAACCCGATATTGCCGTTAAGGAACTCTTTAGCCGACACAGGGTTCTTGCCCTCCATTTGCAATTTACTTATCAAAAGGAAGTCTCTGCCTGTTTGTACCGCAATCATGCTATTGGTGGCAAGATATGTCTTTCCGACCTCTCCAAAAGGGCCGTGATTGGTTTGCTCCTGAATATAAGCTTCTAATATTTTTATTCTACCCATATCTGTCTCAGAAAAGGTTCCCGGCCAAGGATTAAGAGCTCTTACTCTTCTCTCTATCTCTTGAGCACTCTTATTCCAGTCTATTCTTCCATCTTCTCTTGTCATTTTTTTTGTATAAGTTGCTTTTGAGTGGTCTTGCTCAACTTTCTCTATATTTTCCATATTAGAAACAACAGAAGAAAGAAGAGCAGACCCTTCTTTGGCAAGCAACTCTTCTGCTTCCGGGTAAGTTATCTTGCTTCCAAGCAAAGCTTCTTTTGAAGAAAGTATGGGACCACTATCCACCTCCTCACTCATCTCTATTACTGTTACTCCACTTCTTTCTACTCCCTCCATTATGGCTGTTTGTATAGGGGAGGATCCACGATAAAGAGGAAGAAGAGAGGGATGTAAGTTTACAAATTCGGCAAGCGAAAGAGTTTTGCTATCAATAATGACCCCAAAAGAAGCGACAATTACCAAATCAGGATCTTCCTTTTTTATCGTTTCATGAAAAGAGTCTTTAGTTTCTACACTTTTAACATTTACTCCTTCACTTTCTGCCGCCTTAAAGCAAACATCGTCTTTGTCAGACAAAACAAGAGAAGGAACCACTCCTTTTTTTATAATCTCTTTTAGCGTTATTTCTGCAAAACGCGAGTTTCCTGCAAATATTATCTTCATAAATTAATTTATTAATCTTCTAATCTCCATTCTATATCCTCTTCTTTTCCCGCAAACTCCAACCATTCACCACTTTTATCGATCACATACCACTTACCGTTTCTCTTTGATTTTACCATGAGATCTCCGCAATAATAAGGTTTTTTCTCTTTCTCTTTCGCCTTTAACTTGTCTATCTCCGGCCACTTCTTGAAAACAGTTTCAATGGCATAGTCCAGGTTCCTTGACTTCGCCCAAGCAGCGACCTTATCTATTGCCTTTTTTGCTTTTTTTGTGCTTCCGGCAAGCTCAAGCAAGTCTTTTGCGGGTCGCGTATGACGCGAATAGACTATCTTTTTCTTCTTTGAGTTTTCCTTTATGTCCTCAAGACTGAACCCTTTTGTGAAAAAGTAGTGGTTTATGATCTCTTGAATTTCTGTTTCTTCTTTCTTCATTTCTTTAGCATTATATTATAAATCAGGAGATTATACAAAATCCTTTTAAAATGCTATGGTTAAAATATCATGATTAAGCGCGTATTTTTTGCCATAAACCCCGATCAAGAAAAAAGAGAAAAGATTTGGAATATACTAGAAGAGAAAAAGAGCCTTTTTCCTCATGGTTCCGTAAAATGGGTCGAAAAAGAGAACATCCACTTGACCCTTATTTTTGTTGGCGGCATCAAAGAAGAAAAAATAGAGAAGCTTATATTTGCTGCAAAAAAGACATCTAAGATGATCGATCCTTTTGAAGTACCTTTTTTTAAGGTTTGCTACCATTACAATAAAGGAGTTCCACAACTCATATGGTTAAAAGGAGAAACCACTGAAGAGTTGTCACTTCTAAAAAAAGAGTTAGAAAAAAATCTTGAAGAGGAAGGAGTGGTTTTCGCAAAAAAAGACGATATTCTTGCACACATCACAATTGGAAGAGTGAGAAAGTGGGAGATAAAAAAAATGGAAAAGGAAGAGATTCCTGAGGTAGAAGAAGATATATCCTTGTCTTTGCCGGCAAGCTCCATATCACTTTTTGAGAGTGTGTTAAAGAAAGAAGGGCCTCAATATAATTTATTAGAATCCATAGATCTATGAAAATTCACTTTATAGGAGTAGGGGGGATAGGAATTTCCGCTCTTGCAAAGCATTTCTTGTCAGAAGGACACAATGTTAGCGGCTCAGACATATCAGGAAAAACAATAGAGGAAGAAGGTATGAGCTATTTCAAGGGACACTCTGCCACACATGTGCCCGAAGATGTCGATCTTGTTGTCTATAGTCCGGCAGTGGAAGAAAGTAATCCTGAGATGGAGCGCGCAAAAGAGCTTGGTGTAAAAATTCAAAGTTACCCGCAGGCACTCGGTGATCTGACAAAAAAATACTACACCATAACTGTTTCCGGAACACACGGAAAGAGCACAACGACATCTATGTTGTCTCTTGTAATGATAAAAGCAGGGCTCGATCCTACAGTTATAATAGGAACAAAGTTAAAAGAGTTTGGGGATTCCAATTATCGCAAGGGAAGCTCAAACTATCTTCTCATAGAAGCTGATGAGTTCAAGGCATCATTTTTAAATTATCATCCCGATCTATGTGTGCTAACAAACATAGAAGAGGATCATCTTGATTACTATAAAGACCTCGATGACATAAAAAATACGTTCCGTAGCTACATCGAAAATGTAAAAGAAGGAATTGTTGCCAACAAAGACGATGAGAACATAGTTTCTTTATTGAAAGATTTTAAAAAAGTTCCTGTAACTTTTTACAGTTATCGCATGAAAAAACCAACCCTAAAAGTTCCCGGAAAACATAACATATATAACGCACTTGCGGCTCTCTCTGCTTCTCTTAAGATGGGAATAAAAAGAGAAACGGCTATTAAGGCACTGGAGAGCTTTAAAGGGTGCTGGAGAAGATTTGAAGAGAAGAGAATTACATTAAAAAACGGGAAAAAGGTAACTATAATAAATGACTATGCTCATCACCCGACAGAGCTAAAAGCTGCCACAGAGGCAGCAAGGGAAAAATATCCTAAAAAAAAGATAGTTGCCGTATTTCAGCCTCATCAGTATGACAGATCTTACAAGTTGTTTGACAGATTCAGAGAAGTAATAGCAGATCTTCCGGTACAAGAGATACTTATAACCGACATATACACTGTTAGTGGAAGAGAATCAGAAGGAGTAAAGCAAAAAGTAAGTGCGGAAACAATGAGTGCATCGCTTGCCACTTACTCCGGAAATTTAAATGAAACAAGCAAAAAACTGCTAAAGGACTTGCAAGGAGGAGAAGTTATCGTTATAATGGGTGCAGGTGATGTTTATGACTTAGAAGGCATGGTCACCGAGTAAAGCTCTTTAAAATCTTCAAGGTCGAGAAACCAAAAAAAGATATATGGATACTTTAATAATTTTGGTATTGATTCTTGTCATCGTTGGAATAGCGGTTTGGTATATGACAAGAGAACAAGAAAAAGAAGAAACAGGAGAAGAAGTTGAAGAAGGAGTAGTAGAAGAAGAAGTTGAAGAAGAAGTGGGGGAGGAGGAAGAAGGAGATATGGAAGAAAACGAGGAAGATTGGGAAAATCGAGAATAAAGAAAAGCCGCCGAGCTATCGGCGGTTTTTCATATAAACCATGCGGTTGAAAAAAATGCCAAATAAGAATATACTTGGCAGGGAAATTTAAAAAGTTAAAAGTTATGGATGTAAAAATAAACAAACTATCAGAAACAAAAAGGGAGTTGGAAATAACAATGACGCCAGAAGAGATGGAGCCGCATCTCTCCAAGGTCACAAAGGAGTTTTCCGAGAACATGAATATAAAAGGCTTTCGTCCCGGAAATGCTCCCCGAGAGATGGTCGAAAACACCATGGGAAAGAAAGAGCTCTGGGAAGAGGCAGCAAAAGAGGCGATAAAGCAAGACTATCCCAAGATCATACAAGAAAACAACCTCTTCACTGTTGCACAACCAAAGGTAGAGATCGTTTCACTTGTCCCCGATGGAGAGGTTAAGTATAAAGCGGAGGTGTATGTAATGCCGGAGTTTGAGCTTCCGGACTACAAAAGTATCGCGGAAGACACTGTTAAAAATGAGAAAACAACAGTTGAAACAGAAAAAAAAGAGATAGATGATACATTGGAAAAAATAAGAGAGTCACGCGCCAAGGTCAATAAAGTTTCTCGTGAAGCAAGAGAGGGAGATAAAGTAACTTTGAACTTTACCGGCTCTTTTGAAGGGGAAGAAGAAAAGAAGATAGATGAAAAAGATTTTCAAGTAACACTTGGCAAGGGAGAGCTTGATGTATTCAAGGGATTTGAAGAGAATATACTGGGAATGAAAGAAGGTGATAAAAAAGAGTTTTCAATCGAGATCCCCGTTTCCGGAGAAAACAAGAGTGTAAATTTTGAAGCAGAAATGGTATCTGTTATGGAAAGAGAGGTGCCAGATGCAGACGACGAGTTTGCCTCTACTATCCCTGATGTGGAAAACATAGAACAACTCAAAGAAAAAATAAAAGAAGGAATTGAGGCGGATAAAAAAGCAAAAGAGTCAGAAAGATTAAAGATGAAGGTGATGGAGGAGATAAAGAAAAAAGTAGAGTTTGAGGTTCCGGAAGTTCTTATTGACAAGGAGATCGAAAATATGCTTGAAAACATGAAGCATCAAGTAAGTCAAAGCGGAATGTCATTTGAAGAGTACCTTAAGAGCACAAATAAAACAGAAGATGATCTAAGGAGTGAGTGGAGAGAGAAGGCGAAAGAAAATGTTTCTTACGCCATTATACTGCACAAGATAAGCGAAAAAGAGGACATAGAGGTGACAGATGAAGAGATAGAAAAAGAAGTGGACAGACACTTTGCTGCCTCCGGAAGAGTTAAAGAAGAAGAAAATGAAGAAAATCTTGAAAGAATGCGCGCGCATATTCACGATATAATGAAAAATAGAAAAGTTTTTGAAGTTTTATCTGTTGAGTAAATATGTCCTACAAAGAGGCAGCCCAACTCTTACATGAGTGCTCTTCAAAATACGGTTTCTACGCCTCTACGGAAAAAAGTGATAACTACAAGCGTGTTTGGTCAAGAGACGGAGTAATAACAGGACTTGCGGCCCTTCTCACGGAAGATGAAAAGCTTATAGACACCTTCAAAAGAACCTTGGACACGCTTTTAGATTATCAAGGAAGACAAGGAGAGATAGCAAGCAATATAGAGCCAGAAAAAGGAGAAGTTAGTTACGGAATAACTTCAGGAAGAGTAGATGCAACTATCTGGTATGTTATCGGATGCGTTAGGTATTACAAAAAAACAAAAGACAGTGAGTTTCTCTTAAAACACTATCCGGGAATGCGCATGGCAATTTCCTTACTTGAGTGCTGGGAGTTCAATCGCAGAGATTTTATATACGTACCAGAGTCCGGCGACTGGGCAGACGAGATACCGAGAAGAGGTTATCTTCTTTATGATCAAGCGCTCTATTACTCTGCAATAGATGAGTTTATCGATGTCAAAACAGAGATGAGCGAAAATTATCAGTATTTGGAAGAAAAAAGAAAAAGGTTGAGAGAAAAGATAAGAACAAATTTTTGGCCTCAAGACCCCAAGCAAGAGTATGTCTATCACAAACCAACTTTTGATAGGCTAAGAAAGGACAAACCGTTCTTTTTGGAGTCTTTTAGTGTAAATAGCTATCGTTTTGACGCCTTTGGTAATATTCTTTGTATGATGCTGGATATTTCAAGCAAAGAGCAAAGCAAAAAAATAGTAGAATACATCTCGGAGATATCAAGCAACAGAATGGTTCCTTCTTTTTATCCCGTCATATCGCAAGAGAATGCAGAGTGGAAAGATCTTTCAGAAAGATACTCTTTCAGTTTTAAAAACAAGCCACACATGCTTCACAATGGAGGATTGTGGCCCATGATAAACGGATTTTATGTATCAGCCCTCTGCAAAATAGGAGAAAAAAATCTTGCCTCACACTACTTAAATCTTTTAACGGAAGCAAATAAGGCGGAAAACTGGGGTTTTTATGAGTACTTGCACGGCAAAGAGAACACTCCTGCCGGAGTTTCTCGTATGGCATGGAGCGCAGCCGGGCAGATATTTGCAATAAAATCATATGAAACTATTTGCAAGTGATATAGACAACACTCTCATCCCCAAAAAAGATCCTCTTATTATAGAGGATATAAGAGATCTTGAAAAAAAGATCGAAGGAATGAAGGTGGTCTACATAAGTGGTCGCAACCTGTCTCTCATTGCAGAGGTTATGCCTTTGCTTCCGGAAGCGGATTTTATAGGAGCAGATGTGGGAACTTCTATATACTGTGGGAAAAGTTTCCAAAAAAACGAAGAGTACGAAAACTATCTTATGTCCGACGGATATAACAGGAAAGAGTTAGAAGAAAAGCTAAAGGACATAAAAGGGCTCTACATGCAAGAGTATGATGCACAAAAAGAAGCAAAGTTAAGCTACTACTTGGACGATGAAAGCTCCTTGGTAGAGATGGAGAGAATCATAAAAAACACTCCCGCAAAATTGATATACTCCGTCGATCCCGTAAAAAACATAGGACTTGTTGATATAATTCCAAAAAGGGGAGGAAAAGAGGGGGTGCTGGGATTCCTCTCTGATAAGTTAAAGCTTCAAAAGAGCGATGTTGTTTTTGCAGGAGATTCGGGCAACGACACGGGTCCCTTGGATAAAGGATTTAATAGTATTATTGTTGCCAACGCACCAGAGAGTCTAAAGACATACTTCAAAAACCATCCCAACGTTTATATAGCAAAGCAAAGCTACTGCAAGGGGGTGGTAGAAGGAATAAAGCACTTTACAGGTTAGAGTAAAGCTCTTGAAGTCCTTTTTTGTTGTCGGGCCACTTCATCATATTCAAGGCTTCATCTTTAGTTGCCCAAAAAAAGTCTATATGCTCATGTGATATCTCAATCTCCACATCATTTTTAACTTGCGCTCCAAAGACATACTCTTTATACTCACCTTCATCACGATAATAGGAAAAGGTGTAAAATGGACCCTCAATTCTTGCAATACTTACTCTTGCCTCCTCTTTCACTTCTCTTTTTACAGCATCAGTGAGGCATTCATCTTTTTCTACGTGACCCGTTATTGGTTGCCAGACGCTTCCATTCTCAGGAGGACGCTTCATTAAAAGAAAGCGATACTCTTTGTCGCGTGTTACCTTGTAAAGAAATACTTCTATTTTTTTAAGCATATCGCATAATACCACCAATCAACTTGTTTGGCAAAATGGACACAGAATTTCTCACATCAAAAGAAGGAGAGTCTCTACTTGAAAAGCATAAACACCTTTCAAGTAAAGAGCTCGATCAACTACTGCTCAAGAAAAGTGATGCTCGTTTAAGAGATGTGGCAACTCTTTTAAAGTTAAGAAGAAAGGCGTCTCAAAAGTTCAAAAAAGCAAAAGAAATGTACTTTACAAGTAAAGGACTGGAGCAAAGCACGCAAGAGGAGCTGGCAGACTATATTGCAAGCGAGATGCTCAAGATTATCCCTGAGAACAGCTTAGTGCTGGAGGTAGGATGTGGAATCGGAGGAAACTCTCTTTCACTTGCAAAACACTTCAAAGTTTTGGCAGTAGAAAGTGACCCTGATCACATCAAATTTGCAAAAAAGAATGCAGAAATATACAAAGTAAAAGAAAACATAACTTTTATAAACTCCCGAATAGAAGACTTGCCACTAAAAAAGGTAGACGCTTTCTTTTTTGATCCCCAAAGAGAGCGTCCCGGAAAAACAAAAACGCGCTCCATTTTCAATTCAACGCCGCCAGTAGAAAAGATAGCTCCCTTGCTCTTAGAGAAAATTCCAGACGGGTGCATTAAAATATCTCCCGCGTTTGATGATCAAGAAATAAAAAAACTTCCTGAGCATCCAGGACTAGAGGTGGTTTCTAAGAAAAACAATAACAAGCTTGCTTTGCTTTGGCTTGGAAGGCTAAACCGCTTTCACAGAAAAGCGACATGTTTTTCAGAAATTGGGAAAAAATCTCTTATATCAAAAAAAGAAAAAGAAGCACCCGTTACAAGCATACAAAACTATCTTTATAAGCCTAATAAAGCGGTAATAAAAGCAAGTCTTATAGACGAGCTGGCAAAAAAATACAACATAAAAAGAATAAGCTCCAAAGCATCACTTCTCACATCAGAAAAAGTAATAAAAGAAAATGATCTCCTAAGAGTCTTTGAGGTGATCTATCACTCTGACTCTCTGCGCAAACTAAAACGTAAACTGAAAGAGGAAGGAGTAGGGGAGTCACAGATAATGACAGAAAATTTTTTCATTAAACCGGAAGAGTTGCGTAAAAAATTAAAAGTAAAAGACGGAGAAAAGTACTGCATTATTGCGACAATAGACAAAAAAAACAGATACATACTTGCAAAGCCCTTAAAATTTTGAATATTATTAATAATGGGTTAAAATACAAGGCAGTAAATAAACGCCTAACAATATGAAAAAAATACTTATTGTGGAAGACGAAAAAATGCTCGCTGATATGTACAAAGACAGGTTTCAGCGAGAAGGTTTTGAGGTACACTCTGCTATTGACGCAGAAGAAGCTTTCGGTATGGCAAGGGAAGTAAAACCAGATATGGTGATCCTTGATATTCTTCTGCCGGAAGAAAACGGGATAAGTTTTCTTAAAAATTTAAGAAATACGGAAGAGATATCTTCCACTCCTGTGATCGCTTTCTCAAACTATGATGATGAAGAGACGAGAAGAGAAGCAAGCTCTCTTGGAGTAAAGGAGTATCTCATAAAAACGAATTACACACCAAAAGAGATAATAGAAAGAGTAAATTATCACTTACAATAATGCAAAGAACACACATAGACAAAATAAAAAAGCATATCGGAGAAAAAGCAAAAATAGCAGGATTTGTGCAAACAATAAGAGATCAAGGAAATATCAAGTTCTTGCTTGTTCGTGATGTCACCGGTATTTTGCAAGTAGTTGTAACAAAAGATAAAAAGGAGGCAATGCAGGCGGCAGAAGAGATAAGTCATGAGTCCGTCATAGAGGTAAAAGGAAACGTAAAAGAAGAGGGGCAGGCTCCAGGATCTGTAGAGATGGAAGCGGAAGAAGTAAACATACTCTCATTATCAGATCCGGAACTTCCCATACCAGTCGTTGAAAAAGGACAAAAAAGCGAAACAGAACAATCGGTGAGATTGGATTGGAGATGGATAGATCTTCGTAAAAAAAATAACACGCTCATATTTAAAGTATGGAGCGCAATGGAGTCCGCTTTTCGAAACTACTGCATAGATAACGGATACATACAAGTCCACTCCCCAAAGATTATTGCTGCAGCAAGCGAGTCAGGAGCAGAAGTGTTTGAGATAAAATACTTCGATCGCAAGGCATATCTCGCCCAATCTCCGCAGTTCTACAAACAGATGGCCATGGCAGCCGGCTTTGAGAAAGTGTTCGAGATAGGGCCCGTTTTTAGAGCAGAACCTTCTTTCACATCAAGACATGCAACAGAGTTTACGGGATACGATGCAGAGATTTCATACATAGAGTCCCACAAAGATATAATGGAAGAAGAAGAGAAGATGCTGCAAGCAGTAATAAAAGAAGTTAAAGAAACTTATGGAGAAGAAATAAAAGAGATGTTTGGAAGAGAAGTGGTGGTGCCATCCATACCGTTTCCAAAAATATCAATGAAAGAAGCTAAAAAGATACTTTCCGAAATGAACATAGAAGGAGAGAAAGAAGGAGACATATGCCCCGAAGAAGAAACAAAGATAAGCGAGTATGCAAGAGAAAAGTTTGGTCATGAGTTCGTCTTCATAACGGACTATCCTTCGGAGGTAAGGCCTTTTTATCACATGAGAGATGAAAACGATCAATCTCTCACAAAAAGCTTTGATCTTCTTTGGAACGGAGTTGAGATAACCACGGGAGCTCAAAGAGAACACCGCTACGAAAAACTACTAAGTCAAGCAAAAGAGAAAGATATGGATATAGAGTCCCTACAATTTTATCTTGATTTCTTCAGGTATGGATGTCCACCACATGGAGGAATAGGGCTTGGTCCAAGCAGAATGATAATGAAACTTTTAGGGATAAATAACGTGCGTGACGCAACCTTCATATATCGTGGAGTTAAGAGAATAAAACCGTAATGAAAATAAAAAGAAAAACATACAGAAGATCCGCTTTTGCTTTTTGTTTAATCTCGTCTTTGTTTTTTCTTTGGACGGTAACTTGGTCACAGGGAGAAGAGATACAGTATAAAGAGATATATACACAAAAACCCTATCCGGAAAAAATAAAAAGCGGGAACACGGAAATAGACGCTTCTGCGGCGATATCCGTTTTCTGGGATGGTAACCAGAAAAGAATTCTTTACGACAAAAATATCGACAAACAGCTATCTATAGCAAGCATAAGTAAAATATTTACCGCACTTTTGGTGTATGAAGAGTATGATCTAAATGCTCCGATAAATGTAACCCAAAAAGACATAATGACAAATCCGGGCCTGTCTGACTTGCGCATATGGAACGATACAAAAATAGGGGATACTCTTTATCCTCTTCTCTTGGAGTCAAATAACAGCATTGCAAACGCACTTGCTATGCAAGATAATCGCTTTCTGGAAAAAGGATTTGTAAAAGAGATGAACAAAAAAGCAAAGGAGATAGGACTTTCAAATACATCTTTTATAAATCCGAGCGGACTAGACGAGAGAGGAGGTGCAAACATGTCTACAGCAAGAGAGATCTATAAAACAGCAAAATACACCTTAGAGAACAGTGATCTTTTCTCTATCATGAACACTCCTTCCTACAGGGTATACTCTTACGATAAAAGTCTTTACTATGTAACAATCAACACCAACGAGTTCCTTTTTTCAAGAGATAAAGAGTGGAAGAACAGAATTGTCGGCGGAAAGACAGGATGGACACTAAGTGCAAAAGGATGTCTCTTGATGGTAATAGAATCGCCGCAAGAGAAAGGATACATCATAAACGTCGTGCTCGGAGCAGAGGATAGATTTCAAGAGATGGAAAAAATGATAGATTATATACATAAATCATATAAGTTCTGATGATAGAAAACGGCCCAGAAGCAATTTCAAGCGCAATAAAAATATTTTCACTGGGAACATTTGCTTTTCTTTTTGCTTTTCTTTTTACTCCCGCACTAACAAGCTTTCTCTACAAGAACAAGTTCTGGAGAAAAGAGGTCCGTGAAAAGGCGATAGACGGATCAGATGTAGTTTTCTTTAAGAAGTTTCACTCCGACAACGAAACAAGAGTCCCTCGCATGGGAGGGTTGCTTATATGGATAACTCCCTTGGTGGTCTCTTTTGTTTTCTTGGCTCTTTCTTATGTTTCTGATAATACCATCATAAACAGACTGGAGTTTCTCTCACGTGAACAAACTTGGCTACCCCTTTTTACGCTTGTGACCGCTTCCCTTGTAGGATTACTGGATGATCTCCTGCAAGTGATGGAAAAACCAAAAAGCAAGATATTTTCTCCTTTATGGGAAGGAACAAAAAAGTATATCGGAGGAGGTCTCAGTTTGCGTTATCGCCTTATTCTCGTCGCACTTATTGGTTCTGTCGGTGCTTGGTGGTTTTACTTCAAGCTAGGACAAGATGTAATACATATTCCCGGAGTAGGAGAGTTCTTTGTAGGGCTTCTTTTCTTGCCTATCTTTATTATTGTTATGCTGGCAGTTTACAGTGGAGGAGTAATAGATGGAATTGACGGTCTATCAGGTGGAGCATTTGCTTCTATGTTTACTGCTTACGCAGTAATTTCCCTTGCACAAGGACAAATAAATATCGCCGCTTTTTGTCTTGTTATAGTAGGGGCCTTACTTGCTTTTCTTTGGTTTAACATTCCTCCTGCACGTTTTTATATGGGAGAAACAGGAATACTGGGACTAACAACAACACTGACAGTGATAGCTTTTCTAACAAATGCGGTGGTTGTACTTCCCATAATCGCTTTTCTTCTTGTTCTTGAGTCCGGCTCTGTTATATTACAACTTCTATCAAAAAAGTTCAGAAACAAAAAACTGCTTCTTGCCGCACCGATACATCATCACTTTGAGGCAAAAGGATGGCCACACTATAAGGTGACAATGCGTTTTTGGATAATCGGAGTTGTGGTGGCCATAGTGGGAGTTGTTGTCCAGTTACTTGGTTAAAATGAAAAAAGGTCCCGATTACATACTGATAGCGATAGCTCTGGTTATAGTGCTGCTAGGGCTTTTTGTTCTTGCAGGAGTGTCGGCGCTCGAATCACAAGAACTCACGGGACACCCTTATTACTTTTTCTTACAACAAGTTTTGTTGGGATTTTTGCCGGGAATAGTTCTGGCCTTTGCTATCTATAAAACACCGCTTTCTTTTATTAAAAAGTGGTCCCCGTTATTTCTCGGCATAACAACAGTCTTGCTCCTTATGGTCTTTATACCGTATTTCGGAGAAGGGAGTAGGGGAGCAATAAGATGGGTGGAACTTGGCCCCTTATCATTTCAGCCCTCGGAAATATTAAAGCTTACCTTTATAATCTATCTTGCAAGTTGGCTCTCGACGAGAACAGCAGAAAAAGGAAGCAAAAAGTCCGCTAAAAACACTCTTATTCCCTTCTTTGCAATATCGGCAATAGTGGGAGGAATGCTCATAATGCAGCCGGACATAAGCACTTTGGGAGTGATATTTATATCCGCAATGATTATGTATTTTGTTGCAAACACCCCTCTTTGGCACATGCTGACTCTCTTAGGGGCGGGAGCAACACTGCTTTTTGTGCTTGTGAAAATAGAGCCTTACCGTCTAAGGAGAATAAAAGCAATGCTAAATCCCGATCTTGACTCTTTAGACCTAACTTATCAGATAAAACAAGCGCTGATTGCCGTAGGCTCGGGAGGATTGATAGGCTCCGGTTTCGGAATGAGCTATCAAAAGTTTGGATTTCTCCCTTTTTGCACAACAGACTCCATATTTGCAATATTTGCAGAAGAAACAGGATTTATCGGAAGCGTGATTCTTGTTGCTCTTTTCCTCTTGCTTTTTTGGAGAGGATTTGTTATAGCTAAAAACAGCAAAGATCAGTTCACAAGAATTGTCGTTATAGGAATAACGTCATGGTTTTTTGTGCAAGCATTCATTAATATGGGCTCAATGGTGGGACTGGTTCCACTTACGGGAATACCTCTTCCATTAATAAGTTATGGAAAGTCACACATTATTGCCGAACTTGCCGCATTAGGACTACTTCTTAACGCTTCAAAACAAAATGAAAAAAAGGTTTAAGGTAACATTTACAGGAGGAGGAACAGGGGGGCATATCTTCCCCTTAGTTTCTGTTATACGAGAACTAAAAAAGACAGTTCCCGAAGAACTGTTGGAGATAGAATATATAGGCCCTCAAGAGGAGATAGCTCGTGAGTATATAGAGAACAAAGGAATAAAAGTTAAATATATATACGCCGGAAAGCTAAGAAGATACTTTACACCCGCATCTTTTTTACAGAACATAGTTGATGTGCTCTTTAAGATCCCTGTGGGAATAATACAGTCTTCTGTATATATGTTCAAAAGTGCTCCCGATCTTGTCTTTAGCAAGGGAGGATACGGATCACTTCCGGCAGTAATCAGCGCATACATATTTCGAACCCCCGTATTCTTTCATGAGTCAGATATTATCCCGGGAACAACAAATAAGCTTCTGCAAAAAATAGCACTAGAGACTTTTGTTTCTTTTCAAGACACAAAAGGCGTAAATCCCAAAAAAAAGATTACGGTAGGAAATCCCATAAGAGAAGGAGTAACGGGAGGCGATAAAGAGAAAGCGATAGAAATGTTCTCTCTTACAAGAGAAAAGCCCGTCATACTTGTGCTCGGCGGCTCACAAGGAAGCAACAGAGTAAATGAACTCATCCTTTCCGGGATAGGGGATATGTTGGAGCACTTTGAAATAATACACCAGTGCGGAAAAGAGAATATAGATTATGTGTCCAAACAAGTAGAGGCAGTGGTGCTCGAAAAAGAAAAGAAAAAATACTATCATCCATACTCCTTTTTCGATGAAGAAAAGATGAGAAACGCTTATGCTGTAGCAGATCTTGTGGTAAGTAGAGCAGGGTCGGGAAGTATATTCGAGATATCAGCAAACGAAAAACCAAGCATTTTACTACCTCTTCCGGAAGCAGCACAAGATCACCAAACAAAAAACGCTTACTACTACGCCGACACCGGTGCAGCAATAGTGATGGAAGAACAAAATCTTACGCCGCACTTCTTTTTGGAAAAACTAAAGCAACTGTTTTCTCCAAGAGAGCAGTTGAGAGTTATGAGTAAAAGAGCGGCAGAGTTCTATAATCCTAAATCAGCAAAGATAATAGCATCATATATTAAAGAGTATCTTAAAAGATGAAAAAAAGAGTAAGATTCGCACCCTCTCCTACGGGTCCTTTTCATATAGGCTCCGCAAGAGTGGCCCTTTTTAACTATCTATTCGCAAAAAAGAACAAGGGAGATTTTATATTGCGTATAGAAGACACAGACAAGACAAGATCAAAGAGAGAGTATGAGCTTGATATTATACGAAGTATAAAGTGGTTAAACATAAATTATGACGAAGGAGTGACAGAGGAAAGTGAAAAGGGGTCTTATGGTCCTTATAGGCAAAGTGAGAGAGGGGAGATATACAAAAAATACCTCCAAAAACTACTTCAAGAAGACAAGGCGTATCCCTGTTTTTGTAGTGCAGAGGAGTTAGAAAAGGAAAGAAAAAAACAGCTGGAAAGAGGTGAAGCACCGCGCTACAGTGGCAAGTGTGCCCAGAAAAAAAACGAGAAAAAAGGCGACTTTGTGATCCGTTTTCGTTCTCCAAAAGAAGAAAGCACAACTTTTAACGACCTTATTCGGGGAAAAGTTTCTTTTGATAACAACGAAATAGGAGATTTTGTTATCGGAAAAAGTGATTTTTCAGCACTCTACAACTTTGTAGTAGTGATTGATGACCACGAAATGGAGATATCACATGTAATAAGGGGAGAAGATCACATATCAAACACTCCTAGACAGATACTTATACAAAAAGCGCTGGGAATAAATACTCCTTACTATGCACACTTACCACTTATACTGGGCCCCGACAAGAGCAAATTATCTAAGCGACACGCTGCCGTTTCCGTTCAAGAGTATAAAGAGATGGGATATCTCCCGGAGGCAATGATCAACTTTATATCCTTCCTGGGATGGAATCCCGGAGGAGAAAGAGAAATATACTCTTTAGAGGAGATAATAGAAGAGTTCAAGTTAGAAAAGTGCAAGAAAAGTGGAGCAGTGTTCAATATAGACAAATTAGACTCCATAAACGGATACTATATACGTCAAAAAGATGATAATGAGCTGGCGGAAATGTGTGTACCTTTCCTTACTGAGTCCGGATTTCTTGAACAAAAAGAGGGAAAATACTTCAATAGTCAAGGAAAACAATTCTCATTAGAAGATATTGCAAAAACAGTATCGATATGCAAAGAAAGAATGAAAAATCTCTCTGAAATAACAAAACTTGCGGATTACTTCTTTGCTCCTGTTGATTATGACAAAGAAATGCTAAGATGGAAGAACATGAGTGATGAAGAGATATATGATTCGCTCAAAAGGGGAGAAGAGGCCGTTTTAGAGATAGATAAGTGGGACATGGAAAGCATAGAAAAAACACTAATAGAGAGAGCAGGAAGTGATAAAGGGTCATTTTTGTGGCCATTTCGCGTCGCATTAAGCGGAAAAAAGGCCTCTGCAGGACCTTTTGAGATATCTTGGGTGTTGGGACGGGATGAAGTATTAAAAAGGCTTAGAAAGGCAAAAAAGAAGTTATGATAAAAAACATATCCTTTGTATTAGTATTAATCTTTCTTATTTTTCTGGCAGCAACAGAGAGTGGGAGAGACATTGCCGATCAATTAATCGATGTGCTTGCTTACTCGTATGATGTCCTTGCTTCATACTTCTGGGACATAGTAAATAAAGTAAAAAATATATTATGATCAGAGCAATCATCATAGTCTTATCTATTGCTGCTCTTGTCGTCTTGTTTGGATTCACAGAAACAGGAAAAGAAGCGACAGAGGAGATCAAAAACAGAGTTGTTTCTATTTTTGAAGAAAGGAAAGAGATAGTCGAAAAAGAAGCAGAAAAGGAAAAGGAAAAAGTCAAAGAATCAATAAACGAAGCTATAAGATCTACAATCGACAGTGTGCGAGATTCTGTTGTGGAGTCCCTGTCCTTCAATGGGGAGTAAATATATATTACTTCGCATAAGATAACTTTACCGAAGTATGGCGCTTAAAAAAGATAAAAAGCCTATAATAGAACACGTACCCCGGTTTTTTGAATATCTCGATATAGAAAAAGGTGTTGCAAAAAAAACACAGGAAACCTACTCACGCTTCCTGCAGAGTTTTATAAACTGGCTACAAGAAAATAACTTGGAAGAGTTAAAGCCTCATGAGATAACAGAAGAACACGTTTGGAACTATCGTGTTTACCTCTCTTCTCGTAAGAACAATCAAACAAAAGAACCGATCAAAAAAAGAACACGCAACTATTACCTTATCGCTCTCCGTGCACTTTTAAATTACTTTGCAGATCGCAGCATAGCATCACTGCCAGCAGAAAAAGTTAAACTTACAAAAGAGAAAAAAGAACGCGCTGTAAAGTTTTTAGAGATGGATCAGATAGAAAAGCTACTCCTTGCCCCCGACACAAACAGTAAAACAGGATTACGTGACAGAGCTATCCTAGAAACTCTTTTCTCTACTGGGTTACGCGTTGCAGAACTTGTCAGCCTCGACCGTGAACAGTTAAAAATAAAACCGGAAACAGAAGATCTGGAAGTGGTTATCGTAGGAAAAGGAGATCATCCACGAACCGTTTATTTCAGCAATCGTGCCGTAAAAGCGGTGGATGCATATCTCAAAAAGCGCAATGATAAAGAAAAAGCGCTTTTTATAAGGCATAAAGGACCCAGAAGTGCTGATAAACGCCTCACTTCTCGTTCTGTGGAGAATATAGTTAAAAAATACTCCAAAAAAGCGGGAATACCAATAATTACAACCCCACACACTATACGCCATACTTACGCTACCGACCTTCTCGCTCAAGGAGTTGATCTAAGAGTAATTCAAGAGTTCCTCGGGCACAGAAATATTGCTACAACTCAAGTCTATACTCACATAACAAGCCAAAGACTAAGGGATATACACAGAGAGTTTCATGGCGGAAAGGACATGAAAGAATAACCTACCTTCATTTTCCAAGACTTATTTTCTTTCTTCGTATAATACAACAAATACACCCTCTTTACCTCCCAAATCTTCTTTCTTTCTTCGCATAATATTCAAGAATATACTCAAACTCTTTCTTTGAGAACTCCGGCCAATAGCTGTCAGAGAAGTATAGTTCACTGTAAGCGGCTTGCCACAACATAAAGTTTGAAAGACGCTTTTCTTTTCCCGTACGTATAATAAGATCGGGAAACTCTTTTATGGCAAGATTTTGAGAAAAATTCTCTTCTGTGAACTCATTGCCTTCTTTAGCCATCTTTTCAGCAGCAGACAGTATCTCCCACCTTCCACCATAATTAAGCGCAACATTAATGCCCATTTTATCACCACCTCTCGTTTCTTCCTCTGCCTTTTGAGCCCTTTCCTTTATGTCACATGAAAAAGACCCTACATCCCCCACTACCCGCAAACGCACGCCTTTTTTCTTAAACTCTTCGATGTTTTTTTTATTAAGCGCATTATTTACTATTTTTGTCAAATATTTTATCTCTTCTTCTGATCTATTTTTGTTTTCACTAGAAAAAGAGAATATGGTCATTGTCGATATGCCCTTTTCCAGACACCATTCCCCTACTCTTTTAAATTTCAACAACCCCTTGCGATGACCTTCTATGTTGGGAAAATTATTCTTTTTTGCCCACCTTCTGTTGCCGTCAGGAATTATGCCTATTGATCGAGGTATCTTCATATATTGGCTCTTCAAATTTAAGCGGTTCTTTTTCTTCCATTTTAGCGGTTATGTATCCCAATGAGAACGACAACAACGAGACAAGCACAACCCCTAAAAAAAGAATGATATCAAATTTATTCTTTTTGACAAAATCTCTTATTTTTGGTAACATATTTTAAATTTAAACGAAAACATATGGCTAAAACAAAAAGTGCAGGAACAGTAAAAACAGGTAGAGACTCACAACCAAAATACTTGGGAGTGAAGATCTTTGGCGATCAATCAGTGAAAACGGGAAATATTATAGTACGCCAAAGAGGAACAAAGTTCTTCCCCGGAAAGAATGTAAAAAGAGGAAGAGACGATACTCTTTACGCATTAAAGGACGGTAAGGTAAAGTTCTCAGACAAGGTAAGAACAAGATTCGACGGAACAAAAAGAAAGGTAAAAGTCGTTAACGTTCAAGAGCTTTCTTGATAAATTCCTTAAATAAAGGGTGCGGCTCAAGCGGTCTTGATTTATACTCCGGATGAAACTGCGTACCTAAGAAGAAGGGGTGATTCCCTAATTCTATTATCTCAACCAGATCGTGGTCCGGATTATTTCCCGCCACGATCATTTCATTTTTCTCCAAAGTTTCACGAAATTCGTTGTTTAACTCAAAGCGATGTCTGTGACGCTCACTTATCTCGCTTTTTTCATACGCCTTAAAAGAAAGTGTTCCTTTTTTTAATTTGCACCGAAAGGCTCCCAGTCTCATGCTTCCTCCATATTTTTTCTTTCTGATTAGATCTTCCTGATCCGGCATAATGGTGATGACCGGAAAAGGAGTGTCACTGGAAAACTCCGACGAAGAAGCCTCATGCATGCCACACACATTGCGCGCAAACTCAATAACCGCAAGCTGCATACCCATGCAAAGCCCCAAAAAAGGGATGCTGTTCTCTCTGCAAAACTTTATCGCTTCTATCTTCCCCTCTACTCCTCTCTTGCCAAAACCACCGGGAACAATAACACCGTCATAATTTAAAAGCTCCTCCACACTAGAAGGATCTTCCTCATAACGACTGGCGGATATCCAAGATATATCATCGCTATACCCCATGTTATAGCAGGCATGTTTTACTGCCTCAATAACAGATATATATGCATCAGAGAGAACAAAGTCTCCCGTCTCAAAATACTTTCCTATGATCGCTATCTTAGCACTCCTTGATCTTTTCTTTGCCATGGAAACAAAGTTCTTCCAGTCACTCATGTCGTCCTGTTTCTTTTTTAAGTTGAATTTTTCAAGTATTCGCCTTCCCAGCCCCTCCTCTTCAAACACAATAGGAGCCTCATACATACACTCTATATCAGGAGAGGATATAACATCCCTTTCATCTACGCTACAAAAAACAGAGATCTTGCGCTTCCTCACCTCATCCATAGAAACAGGAGATCTTCCTATGATAAAATCAGGCTGTATTCCTGCCGCATTAAGAGAACGACTTGCCGCTTGTGTGGGCTTGGTCTTCATCTCTCCTATTGTGTTTGGTACAGGAAGATAACTAACCAAGAAGAAAAGCACATCTTGGGGACTCTCAAGACGCATCATGCGAGCCGCCTCGAGAAAGAGCATGTTCTGGTACTCACCCACCGTTCCACCTATTTCAACAAGAGCAAAATCAACATCTTTCCCTGCTTCTTTTATTCTTCGTATAACTTCGTTGGGGATATCTGGAACAACCTCCACACACTTCCCTTCATACTCTAGATTACGCTCCTTTTCTATTACAGAACGATAAACTTTTCCCGTTGTCATGTAGTTTTTTTCTGAAAGATCAATTCCGGCAAACCTTTCATAGTTGCCAAGATCTTGATCACCTTCCGAGCCATCATCCGTTACAAAAACCTCTCCATGCTCTATGGGATTCATAGTTCCGGCATCCACATTTAAATAAGGATCTACCTTGAGAGCCGTTACACTGTACCCCTTTGATTGCAGTATTCTTAAAACAGATGCCGTAACAACCCCCTTGCCTATTCCCGACATCACCCCTCCAGTAACAAATATGTACTTCGTCTTCATTCCTCTTTTACAACAACTTTTATCTTTGCTTCGATATTGTGCTTGAAAGCGATTCTCACATCAAACTCTCCAAGTTCCTTTATTGGTTCTTGTAAGTCGATACTTTCTTTGTTTAATCCCGTTACTTCTGCTACCTTTTTCGCGCTTACTCCCTCAAAAAGCTGGCCTTTCTCCCCTACTTTAACCGGCACCTCAAACTTCTTACCACTAATCTTTTCTGCCTTGCTTTGCATTTCAGCAATCTCTTTTTCTTGTTCTTTTCTCCTCTTTTCTTCCGCCTTCAAGGACAAGTTTTCGTCCCCAGCAGAAAGTGTTCTTGCCAGTCCTTTTTTGATAAGGTAATTTCTCGCATATCCAGCAGAAACAGACACTATTTCGTGCTTTCTACCAATTTCTTCTACATCTTTTAAAAGTATTATACGCATGTTAATTATTTATTTTTTCTTTTAATAATTCGATAGCCTTTTCCAATTGAATATCCTCTTCCTCTTCGATGTCCATCTCAACAACCACATCGGGCTCTATACCAACGTCATTTATTCGATCCCCGCTGGGAGTAAGGAATTCTGAAGTTGTCAATTTAAGATAAGACCCTCTTTTCATGGGATTAAGAGATTGTATAGAACCTTTTCCAAACGAGGTCTCCCCCACTATGGTGGTTCCACGATTATCTCTCAGTGCAGCGATCATTATCTCGGAAGCAGATGCAGAGCCTTCGTTTGAAAGAACTACCAGAGGATACTCTGTAAAAGCAGGTGTCCCGGTAGGTTTATACTTCCTTTCACCATCATAATCAAGAGCAACAACGCTATCCTTCTCCAGAAACCATCCTGCTATATTTTTCACCACTTCAAGCGATCCACCGGGGTTCCCTCTGACATCCACTATAAGTCCTTTTGCAGAACTTTCCAATATAGAGTTCACCTCTTTGGAAAACTTCTCTACTGCTCCTTCGTGAAACTGATAAAACTCAATATGAGCGATATCATCGCCTATCATCTCCCAAGACATGGAGGGAATATCAATAACATCTCTTACTATAGTAAACTCTATTTCCTCACCTTTTCTTGATAGCAAAAGGTCAACGGGATCACCTTTTGGTCCACGAATACGGCTTACAACCTCTTCTAGAGACATGTTTTTTGTAGACTCTTCATCAACAGAAATTATTACGTCTCCCGATTGCACTCCCGCCTTTTTTGCGGGCGTGTCGGGCAAAGGAGAGATTATGCGTATCTCTTCGTCTCTCATTCCTACCTCCATTCCAACTCCCTCAAACTTGCCCTCCAAGCTATCTAAAAGATCCTTGCTGCTTTCAGGGTCAAAAAATACGGTATTAGGGTCTTCGAAAGACTCTACCATTCCTTTGATAGCACCATAAACAATGTCCTCTTTTTCCGTTTCATGAAAGTAGATAAAATCTTCTTCCATCTTGTCGTAAACTTCCCACATAAGGGAAAAGTCCACTTCGGGAGGGTAAACAACGCTTCTAATATTTTCTACCGTAACTCCCGCAAAAACGCCACACAAGAATATAAAAAGAAAAAAAAGGACCTTAAAGAAAAAATCTCCTTCTCTTTTTCTAGGCATTGAAAGTAATATACCACAAAAAACGCCTACATGCAAAAGACCCTGCATTGCAGGGCCTTGTTTGTGACTTACAGATACATTTCCCCGAATATTGAGGAAACGTCAGTTATTGTTTTTACGCCCCTTAGCTTTGTTCCTTTATGGATATCCACCAACAGAAACGTTTTACCTTCCTCTCTCTTGAACGTTATAAGAGAGACTTCTTCATCGTTTAGCTTATCCAAGAACTCATCCTCTTCTGCTTTATCAATCTCAACAACCACCCTTTTTGTGAGCTGCATTCGAATCCGAAGATAACGCTCCATTTCTGCTGTCATTCTTCCTCCTTTTTTATTTTCTGGTTTTTTGCCACAAACTTGCATAAAATTATGGCATAATGAAAAAAAATGTCAAATGTTTACTTTTGATCAAATTTTTGGTATAATTTTGCGCAAGTTCTCTTAAAAAAGAAAGAAAAACAACAGCAAAAGGAGGTTCTATGTTGGCTCAAGAGCTAAAGAAAGGAAGAGAGATAATCGGTATGGACATCATTATGCCGGAAGAGATTGAAGATGCAGTTGAAAAACAACTTTTCTACTCTCAAGAACAACTCGAAAAGCTCTCATTGATGCTCCCTCGGGAGCTTGCACTGGAAATGGTAGCGCGATACTGCTACGAAAACAGTGTCGTCATCCTCTGCGGCCCCCCGGTCCAGCAAACACTAAAAAACATATACATGCTGGATCCCGATGTCTTTTCACCAAGCAACAGTTGGTGGGAAAAAGAGAGTTTTACCAAAGAATTTATAGGCTGGGGATGGTATGCGGTTTGGAAAAAAGGAATTCCCAAATCAAAAGGAAGATCATGGCACAGTGCAGTAAAGCTCCTGCGCTGCAGCCAGAAGCCGCTGTCTGCAACGCAGATGGCTTGGATGGAATTTGTGTATCAGAAAGTTAAAGGAGAAAGCTTGTTCCAAGAAAGTTTCCGCACGTCCTCTTTGGAAGACGACGGAGACAGGATATGTTTTGATAACAACAACGGAATAGAGTTCTTCTCTACTTCCGACAACAAGCTGCCCATTGTGGCAGCCCAAGAAATAGACTTGTTTAAGCAGCAGGAGGAGGAGAAATGAGGATACCAAGAGTAATTGAAGACATTATTATGCCGGAAGAAGTAGAGGAAGTCTTTGAGAAGTTCGGAGTTTTCTACTCCGAAGACCAAAAATTAAAATTGCAAAACTCTCTTCCAGGCAAGGAAACGCTCCAAAAAGCGAGCAACCATGTTCTTGTTCCTGAACCCCCGGAGTTAACTGATGAAAGGTTAAGCGAAAAAAACCCTTTCTCAAGCTGTCTCCCGAAAATAAAAAAAGATGTATCGGGCTGGAGCCTCATTCAAAAATCGCCTGTTGAAGGATCAACATTTTTAAGGTGGGATCAGCAAATAAGACTGCTCGGCACCAAAGAATATGTTCCTACGACGGTGGAGATGGCCTGGCTTATCTCCTTGTACTACGAAATAAAAAGCGTCTTGCTGTTTAGTGATGTTCATGTCAGAACAGCAAAAAGCAAAACAAATCAAAAGTACTCTGGAGCAGTGATATCCGGATACAAGGGATTTAACATAGAAAAATGGAGTGAAGAACAAAAAGCATCCTGCATAGGGCTATCTGCTGCGCTTTCTTTCTGAGAAGCTTAAAGGCCCCGACAGCACAATGCTGCCGGGGCTTGTTTACTTCAAATTCAAGTGACTTTTTAAGTCACCGAGGAAAAAGAAGTGAGCATTCTCCTCGTTTTGCTTAAAGACAAATGGCATTTTGTCTAATTTTCTGCAGTCTCCGAATATTTTCTCCAGCATCTTTTGTGATCTTAAACAAAAATCACACCGCTTTGTGATGTGGTACCCGAAAAGCCATCCGTTTTCCGAAAGAGCCGTACTCTGATAGCAAAATATTTTGACATCTTTTGCCCAGCGTACAATTATCTCGTGGAGAAGCATCGCCGCTTCTTCTCTTTCCATAAGAGGAATATATAGCTCGTTTATCTCGCCATTCGCAAAAAAATTGTCAATAATATGTCTCATATAGTCTCCTCCTTTTTGAGAACATTTTTGCCGCAACCACGGCTTTTTCAAACTTTTTCACTTTTCCGGGCAATGAAAGTTCGGCGGGCAGTTTTTCGCCTGAACAACAACAACTGTCACTCCAACCTTCTATGCATCCACAGACAGAGCATTTCCACTTCAAGGTACGTGCCTTTCCACTCCATATAGGAGTAGATCTTATCTCTGCGTTACTCCCATTACGCGCAATAGTGTGCTCCTTTAAGGAAACAGTGCTATTTTTAGCGTAAACACGAACAGATACCATTTTTTGCATTGAAAAATAGTTGGTGCTATGCCCTGTTTTGCGATAAGGGCGAACAAAATTACCATTAGAGTCACAGAAGACAACTCCCCTTTCATCTTGCGCTTCTATCATCAGTTTTGCATTTCTCATGGGAATTTTATACTTACCCCGCTCTCTGGGAAGATCAAAGATAATCGCCGAGTTACAAACTCTAGCATTGATGCACTTTCTTCTCAGGGCCTCAAGGGTATTCATGTCACCACCTGTAACTCTTCCAACCAACCTCATTTTTCCTCCTTCTTTTCAAAAAGATTTCATATAATGCACACATGTGCAGTTGTAGCACTCAGACTTTTCTTTTGCTGCCCTTATGGCGCCTTCGAAACACTTAATTGAAGGATCTATTTTCGCAAATATCCTGCCACTCCATATATTCTGTGACTTGATATAAGCAACATTTTCCTTCTTTTCTATGCTGTGCTTCATGATGATCACTGCTGCATCACCCTGAAAAGCAGCAACCGTAACAAGCGCTTCGGGAGCAGAAAAGTAAGCATGCTCCCCACAAGGATTTTTCACTGAAGGAATATAGTACGGATAAAGCGGCTTGCCAGTAACTCCGACAACAACAATTCCTATTCCCATCTCATTTTTTGCTCCCCCTTTTTCTGCAAGGTTGATTAGCAGAACGGGATTAACCATTTCGGGCAAATAATACCCGTCTTTTACATCTGCCTTAGGAGGCAAATCAATTATAAAAGAACTTCTTGTTTCTCTTAATTGAAAGCCTCTCCTTTCAAGCACCCCTAAGGATCTTTCACTTTTGTTAATCCTCCCTCTTATTCTCATTTCTTCTTCCTCCGTTTTATGTCTAAAGAACACCCTCCTTTCTTCTGTTTAAGCTTTATTATAAAACATTATGTCTTTTTTTTCAATAAGAAAGCTCCGCAAAAAACGGAGCTTTGTCACAAGAACCAGTCAATGAATACCGGTTCCTTTACACGCACAGCGTTTCTTAAAAGAAGATGCCCCTCCTGACATCCTTTTAATATTTTCAATAAATCTTCTCCTTCTTTTTCAAGCAACACTTCAATGTTATCGTTTTGTTCTTCGCAACTGCAAAATAACAGATACCTAGCAAGAAACTGAGAGGCATAAAAAACAAAAACAAGACTTGCAACAATAATTTCTGTTTCAGAGAATCCCCAAAATCCAGCAAGAAGCGTTGTCGCATCGTAGGTAAGTATAAAAAAGAAAGCAAGAGGAAGAGAGAAGTAAACAGAGATATCTTTGGGGTAAATATTCCAATACTTGTTTATTTTTTCAAGATAAAAAAATAACTTCTCTATGCTTTCCCTTTCTTCTGCTGAGATATCCACGTTGTCGAGATACTCTGAAACTCTCTTGCGGATCATTTTGACTTCCAAGAACATCATCTCCATCACCTCCTTTCCATGAAATGTGCTAACAAAAACAATAACATAAAAAAGTCCCGAACAAAAGCATAGCTTTTGAACGGGACTTTGTCCTAGGAATTTAAAGTAATTATATTCTTGGGACCTTTGGGAAGAGGGTGCTCTCCAACCCTGTTCCCATTTCTGTCTTTAGGCCAAACAGTCACAGGTTCACCATTTGGCCTAAATAGAGGTGTTCTCATCCTAGCGTTTACGCTAACCGCGCAAGCGCCAGGGACTTTTTTTCCTTTTTGGAAGTAGGGGTTGTAATAAACCCTTACGTTCCAAAGAGAATTTTTGCAAAGCGTCATCAACGCCTCACGGTGCTGATGATCTTCTTCTCCTTCAAGTCCATAAATAAACGTTACTGCATAGTAACATCTCTTTACGGACTGAGGGTTGACGCGCTTCTTGTAAAACGTGTCGATCACTCTATAACCTTTTTTCTCGACCTCTGCTATGAGGTCGAGGAGGCAAGCTTCTTCTGCCTCTACGTTTTGCTCGCCGTTCTTTTTCCCCTTCTTTTGAGGGGAATCAAACCCCTTATAGCGAATATTTTCCGCAATAAGGTTTTTGTTCGCAGTGGTAAACTGCAAAAGGACCAATTTCGTTTCCATCTCTCTGGCTTTCATTTCTCCTCCTTTCACCTTCCGTAAAGGTAAACACTTGCTCCCATTAAAAAACCTAAGTTATACCAATTACCATTGTTGTGAACTTCATATATGTTCACGTTTTCACTTAAAAGTGAAACAACAAAGGTAATTGGAGCAATCAGCCCGTGCCATAGTCCGTGCCAAAACCCCGCTACATCGCCATCTGCAGCAGGAGTACTTACGACAGTGTTCGGCCCTGCCGCACACCCCGCAACAAACAAGACAACGATTAGCAGTAGAGGCAGTGATTTTTTCATAACACCTCCTTGTGTAAAGAACTTTTCTGATATTATGGCATATTAAATAAAAAAAATCAAGAGTTTTTTTCTTGTAATTAATTGTGCGCCCGGTAGGACTCGAACCTACAGCCGTTTGCTTAAAAGGCAACTGCTCTACCTTTGAGCTACGGGCGCATAGCCACTATTTTATCTATATTTATGTAAAAGTCAATTAAATCCCTTCTTTTTTAAGCTCTTCAAGGATCTGTTTCTGTTTTTTATTAACCTTTTTGGGAACATTTATATTTATTTCTGCATAAAGATCACCATAACCATAACCCGAAAGACGCGGCAACCCTTTTCCGGATATGCGCATTACTTTTCCGGGAGTTGTGCCTGCAGGTATCTTGAGAGATATTGTCTTTCCCGACAAAAGAGTTATATCAACTTTTCCACCCAAGACAACGTCTGTATAAGGAACAAAAACAGAACAGTAAAGATCCTCTCCCTCTTGTCTAAAGAAAGAGTGTTTTTCCACTAAGACATCTACGAGAAGATCCCCTGGTTGTGTCCCCTTTTTTCCCGCATTTCCCTTTCCCGGCACACGCAAAGTTTGACCGGAACTTATTCCCGCAGGAATAGAGAACTCCACATCCTCTTTTTTCTTTGCCCTTCCTTCTCCTTTGCACTGCGTACACTCTTTTTCAGGAATCTCACCTTCTCCTGCACAGTCCGGACAGGCAATCACAGTAGAAAAAGTTCCCAACACACTCTTTTGCACTCTTCCACTACCCTTACACTGCGTGCACGCCTTTTTACCAGAACCGGGAGCAACTCCGGAAGAAGAACAAGAAGAACAAGGAACAAACTTGTAAATAGAAACAAGACGGTCTTTCCCCGTCATTGCTTCCTCAAGAGATATAGAAACCTCTATTCTTATATCCTCTCCCCTGCCCTTTCTTGATTGCCTTCTTCCGAACCCAAACATCTCCTCAAAGATGTCTCCCATGTCTTCAAAGCCAAAGTCGGAGGAAGAAAACCCTCCAAACCCTGACGCGCTTCCGCCGGAAGTTCCAAAATTATCGTACTGTTGACGCTTCTTATCATCGGATAATACCTGATATGCTTCATTCACTTTCTTGAACTTTTGCTCATCACCTTCTTTCTTGTCAGGATGATATTTGTGCGCCAGCTTTCTGTAAGCTTTTTTTATCTCTTCCTTGGAAGCATTTTTCGAAACTCCCAATATCTCGTAGTAATCTTCCATAGGTTATTTTTCTTCATAATCTCCATCTTCCGCTGCCTTGTTTTCGCCATCACCTTTTTCTCCTTCTCCTTTATCCTCATAGATGCTTGATCCAATCTCCTGCATTTTCGTGGAAAGCTGCTCTATCTTCTCTTTTATGTTTTGCGTATCCTCGCCATCTTTTGCTTCTTGAAGTTCACTTTTAGCTTTTTCAAGCTCTTCTTTCTTTTCGCTGGAGATCTTTTCGCCGTGCTCTTTAAGAGTGTTTTCTGCAGAATAAACAACCTGCTCTGCTTGATTTCTAAGATCAACCAACTCCTCTTTTTTCTTGTCCTCTTCTGCGTGCTCTTCTGCCTCTTTTTTCATCCTCTCTACTTCTTCATCAGAAACACCCACAGAGCCCTCTATACGAATAGATTGACTTTTGCCGGTTCCCTTATCTTTTGCAGAAACATTCAATATACCGCTTGCATCAATGTCAAAGGTAACCTCTATTTGCGGAACTCCTTTAGGAGAAGGAGGAATGCCGTCAAGCACAAAGGTGCCAAGTGACTTGTTGTCGCTTGCCATAGGTCTTTCTCCTTGAAGTACATTTATCTGAACCTGCGTTTGATTGTCAGTCGCCGTAGAAAATACTTCTGTTTTGGATGCCGGTATGGCGGAATTCTTTTCTATAAGAACAGTGTTTCTTCCTCCAAGTGTCTCAATACCTAAAGATAAAGGAATAACATCGATCAGAAGTATGTCCTTCATCTCTCCTTCTGGCTTCCTTCCTTCTTTTTTGGCAGAAAGTATCTCTCCTTGAATCGCAGCTCCTATGGCAACAACTTCATCAGGATTTATCTCCTTGTTTGGCTCTTTTCCAAAAACATTACTTACCTTTTCATGTATCTTTGGAATTCTTGTTTGTCCACCCACAAGAACGACTTCATCTATGTCCTCCACCTTGAGTCCCGCGTCTTCAATAACCTGCTTTGTGATCTCTATGGAGCGATCAATGTGCTTCTCCACAAGAGACTCGAACTTGGATCGCGAAAGAGAATAGTTAAGATGTCTCGGTCCGGACTCATCAGAGGTCACAAAAGGAATGTTTATCTCCGTTTCCATAGTAGTAGACAACTCTTTTTTCGCTTTCTCCGCCTCCTCTTTTAGTCTCTGCAAAGCAAGACGATCCTTTCCAAGATCTATACCGTTATCATGCTTAAACTGCTCTATGAGCCAGGAAACTATCTCTTCATCAAAATCTTCTCCTCCAAGATAACTATCACCACCGGTAGACTTTACTTCTATTGTGTCGTCTCCTACATCAAGTACAGAAACATCAAAAGTTCCTCCTCCAAAGTCATACACAACTATCTGCTCATCTTTTCTACGATTCAAGCCATAAGCAAGAGCAGCAGCAGTGGGTTCATTTATAACCCTTTCTACATTAAATCCCGCTATCTCTCCTGCCACCTTAGTTTCTTTCCTTTGTGAATCATCAAAGTAAGCAGGGCATGTAATAACCGCATCTGTCACCTTCTCACCAAGTTTTTCTTCCGCATCCTTTTTTAGCTTCTGCAGTATCATGGCCGAAACTTCAGCCGTCTTATACCACTTATCACCTAACTGAATCTCTACCCCTTCTCCTTTTTCCTCTTTTCTTATGTGATAAGGAAGATTGTTCTTGCTTTTCTGCACAACGGGATCATCAAACCTTCTACCTATAAGCCTTTTGGTTGCAAATATGGTGTTCTCGGGATTTGTTACCTGCTGACGTCTCGCTATCGTTCCAATTAGACGCTCTCCCTTCTTACTCATCGCAACCACGGAAGGAGTTGTTCTTGATCCTTCTTTGTTTTCTATGATCTTTGGTTCTCCGGAAGCTACAATTGCCATCGCAGAGAATGTTGTTCCTAGATCTATTCCAATTGTTTTTCCCATAAGACTTTTTAATTAATTAACTTATAAAGCAACCTTTACCTTTGAAGGACGTATCAGTTCTCCATCCATTTTGTATCCTTTTTGAACCTCCTCTACCACTGTTCCACTTTCCACACCTTCTTTCTCTATCATCTCTACCACTTCATGAAAAGAGGGGTCAAACTCCTCACCCAGTGAGCTGATCGCCTCTACTCCCTCTTTTTTTAAAACGTCCTCCATTTGTTTTTTTATATTTAAGAATCCCTCATAAAAAGAGTCTTCCTTACTTTCTGCTTCTTCTACCGCACGATCAAAACTGTCCATAACAGACACTACTCTCAAAATTATTCCTCTCTTTTTTTCTTTTAATAAGGACTCTGCACGGGAAGCCTCCTCTTTTTTGTAGTTTATAAGGTCCGCTTTTGCTTTTTTCCACCCGTAAAGGTACTCCTCTTTCTCTTTTTCACACTCTTCCAGTTTTTTACTAACAGAAGACTTCTTTTTTTTCTCCATAAAACTAAATCTCTCTTAAAAACTTTGTAATAGAGCTTACAAGGCGCATATTTTTGTCGTAATCCATTCTCTTGGGGCCCATTATAGCAAAAAATCCTTTTTTTCTTCTCTTGGAAAAGTAAGGAGAGATCATGATCGCAAAATCATGCCTGCCATTAAATGGGGATTCGCCTCCTATATAAACCTTCAAAGAACGGTCGCCACAGTGCAACTTATCAATGTTGTCCTCCATCTCAGAAACCATTTTTGCAAATCCACGTATCTTTTCCGCATCATCAAACTCCGGATCACTCAACACAAAAGACCACCCCTCCTTCATCACAACCCCTTCTTTTTTAAGATAAGAAATAGTCAGTTTGGAAGAACTTTGCGCCATAAAACGCGTAAACTCTCTTACAAACGAGAGCTCGTTCTCTATCTCTTTTCTTATCTTTCTTATCTCTCTTTCTATTCTCTTGTCAATCAGATCCATGTCTTTCTTGTAAATATCAACAAGAAAACGATATCCTTTATCGGTAGGCACCCTTCCCGCGGAAGTGTGCGGCTGATAAAGATATCCTCTCTCTATCAAATCCTGCATCTCGTTACGGATAGTTGCTGGAGAAACCCCCAAGTCGTACTTCTCCTCCAGAAACTTAGAGCTTATCGGACAAGCACTCTCTATATGCTCTCTTATCACTATCTCCAGTATCTTTCGCTGTCTTTCAGTGATATTCATTGGGTCAATGATAAATTATTATCACTCCTCTGTCAAGAGTGATAAAGTTATCTAAAATAAACGGCATCCCCATAACGCAGATCTATGTACTCCAAGTCACTCTTGTCATCTATCTTCTGATCCAATATTATATTCAAGTTGTCTATCTGTCGTTCTACATTATCACTAAAAAGAAAATAAGCACTCCACCCTTCCACGGTTAGCACATCCACCCTGTCTTTGGAGCGAACATAAAAAGAATCAGTCTTTATATCAATCTCGGAAAGAAGTTTTGCCGTCTCTTCCATGAAGCGTATCTTTTCTTCTGAAACAACTCTCTCTCCAAGAGCTGCATTGGAGTCTTTGTAAAAAACTATCCCCCCTCTTTTTCCTTCTTCAAAGACAACTCCTTCACTATCAACCTTAAAACAAACATCCTCTTCACACCAGTTTACGCGTGGCTCTCTTTCTTCAATCTTTATCTCTATAATATCCGGAAATACTCTTCGCGCATCAACACTTTTTACCTTATAAAAGTCCTCTTTTATCTCACCTTCTATTTTATAAAGAGGCACAAGAAATGTGCTATAAGAATAAGTAAAGAAAAGATCTCTCTTTACATGATCCTCTCTTATCTGCTCTAATCTTTCCTGAGATATCCACTCTACTCCCTTGACACGCACATCAGCAACATAGAAATAAGTTTCAAGAAAGAAAAAATAAAAAACAATACAAATAAAAAGTAAAATCAGAAACACTCCTTGTAAAAAGGGTTTCTTCCAAAAAGGCGTTCTTTTTTTAACGGTATGTTTTTTTCTCAGCTTCTTTTTGCTCATCCTTTTTTCTCCAATAAGATGTTTGGCGAACCAAAAGCTTTTCCGCTTTTTGGGGATATTTCATGATACTGTAAACAACTTTTTCCGTACGAATACTCTGCGAACCTTTTACAAGGACTACATCTCCTTTCTTTATAACATCGGGTAAAAAAGAAGCAACATCCTCCGATCTTTGAAAGTGATAGTCACTATTCATCTCTCGGGAAAGCTCTCCCACGGAGATAACAATATCGCAAACCGACCTTGCTCTTTCTCCCACCTTGCGATGCTGATCCAATGAGTGCTCGCCGAGCTCTAACATATCACCGAGAACCGCCAATCTTCTTTTTGCAGGAAAATCCTCAAGACACTCCAGCGCGGAAAAAACTGAGGCAGGGGCAGCATTATAGCTGCCATCTATTATCATCGTTTCTTTTATTCCTTCCAGAAGTGACATTCTGCCCGGTGGAGAAAATATGTTATCAGAAGAGATGTCTTCAAGCCCAAGATAAGACGCTACCGCAAAAGCAGCAGCAAAAGAGTAAGCAGCAGGCTTTCCTATAAGAGGAAGATGAAATCTGTGATCTTTTTTATTGTGTGAGATTGCAAAACTCACCCCTTTTTGGGTGTGTTCAAAGCTATGAATGTATACGTCAGCCTCTTTTTCAAATCCAAATGTTATCCCCTCTCCCATCTCTCTTACAAGTGGGTCATCAAAGCAAAGAAAAACGTTATCCTTTGCAGCAAAAGCAAGCTTTGCTTTTTCTTTTGCTACTTCTTCCACGCTATTATAGAACTCTACATGCACAGGAACCTCTCCTACGGCAGTGATAACAGAAATATGGGGCTTTATCACGCTGCAAAGATACTCTATGTCCCCCGGCTTATCAGCAGCGATCTCAGAGACAATAATTTCCGGATAATCTTTGTCACGAAACACTAAAAGTGATACGCCTTTTAAAAGTATACTCGCCCATTCCAAATAGCTCTCACCCGCCTTGCCCTGCTTCAAAAAAACAAGCGGTGCACCAAACTCCGTATTAAGATTTCCCGCACTACCTCTTGTATTAAACTTATCCGACAAGACAGCAACCATAGCCTCCTTTGTGGATGTCTTTCCCACAGTACCGGTAATAGCAATGATGTAAGGATCATACCTTTTTATTACCAGTTTTGTGACAAGTTTTAATGCCAGCTTGAGTAGATTCTTCATAAGATGCGTTTTATTTTCTTTGCGATAATATAAAGGGTATACCAAAAATGTGAAAAAACAACCACCTTTCCTTGAGGGTAGACGATCTCTCTTCCGCAAAACTTTTTCTTGAAATTTGCCACTCCGGGATATTTCTCCTCTTCTATTCCCCAAAGGTCATGCCACGCAAAGCCTTGCTTTTTACCTTCAAGACAAGCATGAAATCTTTGCAAAGAAGGAGTTTGCAAGTGGCGGTAATCGTAGTCTGAGGCAGAGTGCAGAGAGGTAACTGTATCACCAAAAAATACCATTATCATGCCCGCTACAAGTTTTCCCTCATAACTCACAAAGAAAAAACGAGAATTAACAGTATCAAGTAATTCGGGAAAATAAGAAGAATGATAAGAAGAAAACCCCTTTCTTTCCTTTACTTTTTCCAGTAAATCAAAAAAACGCTCGTCATAAGGACCTTCTTCCAATTCTACTCCCTTTTTTTGTGCTGTGCGTATGCTATAGCGAAGATCCTTTTTGAAAGAGTTAAAAATATCCTCAATGCTCTTGGTTAAGTCTATAACAGACGTTTTTTGCGGCTGTATACGAAAAGAAGCCTTTTTCCCAAAAAAGAACTCTTTTAAGGGCTCCACTATCATGAAAACCGCACCCTTGCCACTTACTTGCTTTACAAGCATTCTTTCCGCCTCACGTCTTTTATCTTCCGTTAATCCTTTCTTTGTCACCGGCCCATAAGGCAGCTGAAAATAAAACTTGGAAAAAGGCAGTTTTTCTTTTATTATCTGCGCTTGGAGTATCGTCTCTCCTTTTGATCGCACCGCAATACGAAAAACAGGATTTCCTTGTTTTTCCTGAAAGACCCCCCAATCAAAAGACTGCAAAAAGCTCCCATTTTCTTTTAATATAAACCTGTCCCAGTCTTTTTTTGTTGTTACTGTTTCAATTTTCATCCGATCTTTGTAAAGGGAAGAAACTTGTGTAATGCCTCGGGAATATCTACACTCCCATCTTCTCTCTGGTTGTTCTCTATTAATGCGATAATTGCTCTTCCAACTGCAAGCCCTGTTCCGTTTAAGGTGTGTAGAAAATTGGTCTCCTCTCTGCTTTTATAACGTATATTAAGTCTTCTTGCCTGAAAATCAGTGCAGTTGGAAGTAGAATGCGTTTCTCTGTAATCTCCTTGTCCGGGCATCCAAGCTTCTATGTCATACTTTGATGCTGCAGGATCGCCCAGATCGGCACTACATATATCAATAACCTGATATGGTATCTTTAAATCTTTCATAATCTCTTCTTCTATGGAAAGGAGAAGACTGTGCTCCTCTTTTGATTTTTCAGGAGTCGTAAAGGAAAACATTTCTACCTTTTCAAACTGATGCACTCGCAATATGCCTTTCGTGTCCTTTCCATAAGACCCGGCCTCTCTACGAAAACAGGAAGAGTATGCTACATATCTGCGAGGAAGCTCTTTTTCATCCAGTATCTCTCCTGAGTGCATAGGGCCAATAATCTGCTCCGATGTTCCCACAAGATAAAGATTGTCCTTTTCTATGTGGTATATCTCATCACCGCCTCTTTCTACGTATCCCATGCCTTTCATCATCTCCGGCCTGATCATTACGGGAGGCAAGAGAGGAGAGAATCCATGCTTCATGCATTTCTCCATCACAAAATTAACGATAGCCAGGTGCAGAAGAGCACCCTCTCCCTTTAGTATACCGAAACGTGAACCGGACACCTTTGCAGCACGCTTAAGGTCAATTATATCAAGTTTTTCACATATCTCCATATAGTCACGAGGAGCAAAAGAAAACTCCGGCAGATCCCCTTCTCTGCGAATAACGACGTTGTCATCATCGCTTTTCCCCACAACAACATCGTCAAGAGGAGGATTAGGAATAAGGAGAAGGTTTCTTTCAAGCTCTTCCTCTGTTTCTTTTAGTCTTCTTTCTGCATCACCTTTATCAATTGCGCGCATCTCCTCTATTATCTTTTCCTTTTCTTCGCTTGTGGCACTCGCAAGTTTCTTATTTGCCTCATTCTTCTTGGCACGCATCTCCTCTACCTCTGAAAGAAGGTCTCTTCTTTGCTTGTCAAGGCGCAAGATAAGATCTGTGTCAATCTCTACACCTTTTTTAAGGCAAGCATCTTTAATCTGCTTTGGATTTTTGCGAATAAGTTTTATATCGATCATAACTTTTAATAATTATTATATAAAAAAACTCTCATCTTAAAACATCAAAGACGAGAGCATGCTCGTGGTGCCACTTTGATTTTACTCTTTTTGTTGCCAAAAAGAGCCTCACTTTCCCTATCTGAAGGGAAAAAAGCGATATTACGGTCGCTGCCGGGACGGGTTAGTCGCAAAGCGTTTTCCCCGACCAGCTCCGGAGCGGAAATTCTCCTTCACAGCTTTTGATTAATTTAAAGTTCTAAATCTTCACTTATCTCTTGCATAGCAAGCAGAGAAACAGAAATAAACTCCTCCAAATCCATATCCATCTCTTTGCAAGAAAGTATGACTTCACGATTCGCGCCTTTTGCAAAAGACTTTTCTTTGAAACGGTTCATGACAGAATCAGTAGATATATTTTCTATCTTCTTCTCGGGAAGAACTAACACGGAAGCAACTATCAGCCCTGTAAGGGGATCTACTGCAAATATAGCTTTCTCCATAAGCGTTTCTCTTTTCTTGCCGGTAGCAGCATTATGAGCCAAAACTGCATCAATAATATCTTCCTCTACTCCTTCCTTTCTTAGTATATCAGCCCCAACAACACCATGTTGCTCTTCATTGTTCCTGTAGTCCACTATCTCCATGTCAATATCGTGCAACAGGCCAGCCACTGCCCATTTATCTTCCGGCTCTCCAAATCTCTTTGCTAAAGAACGCATAACAACCTCAACTGCAAGCATGTGCTTTATACTGTTTTTATTTTTAACATACTTCTTTATAAGTTGTAAAGCTTCTTCTCTATTCATCTTTTTTTCTCATTGCAGGAAAAAGAATAATCTCACGAAGACTGTGTGATCCGGTAAGTATGGCACAAAAACGATCAACGCCCATACCAAAACCAACAGCGGGAGGCATGCCATGTTCTAATGCAGTAAGAAAGTCCTCATCCATCCGCTGTGCTTCTGTAAATCCTTTTTCAAGCATCTTCTCTTGCTCTATAAATCTTTTTCTTTGTTCTGTGGGATCATTTAGCTCCGAAAAGGCATTTACAATCTCCCATCCAGCAATATAAAGCTGAAAGGTGGCAAGCTTTCCCGATCCATCAGGAAGAGGCTTGGCAAGAGGCTGAAAACCCTCCGGATGATGAATAACAAAAGTAGGTTGCACCAGTTTATGACGACACTTTTCCTTAAATATTTCATCACTTATATGCGCTTTACTTGCTCCCTTTTCCAGTTCTATGCCCATACTCTCCGCTTCTTTTCGTAAAGCGTCTACACTTATCTCTTCTAGGTCTATTCCTGTCTCTTTACGAATAAGGTCGTAAAATTGAACTCTCTCAAAAGGAGCAGAAAACTCTATCTTTTTCTCGTCATACCAGAGATCCTTCTTTCCCAAAACCTCTTTTAGTACATATAAAACCATCTCCTCCGTAAAACTCATCATCTTTTTGTAGTCCGAGTACGCCTTATATATCTCCAAAGAAGTAAATTCCGGATTGTGTGTCTTATCGATCCCTTCATTTCGAAAACACTTTCCCATCTCATAGACCTTATCAAAACCTCCTACAAGAAGACGCTTAAGGTAAAGCTCCGGAGCAATGCGAAGATAGAGATCCATAGAGAGAGCGTTCAGGTGCGTTTTAAAGGGCTTTGCACTCCCCCCTCCATACATAGGCTGCAACACCGGAGTCTCCACCTCCATGAACTCTTTTTTTTCCAAAAATCTACGAAGCTCTTTTATTATCTTGGAGCGCTTACGGAAGCTTTCTTTCACCTCATCATTAAAAAGAAGATCGAGATATCTTTTTCTGTATCTCTCTTCCGTATCTTGCAGTCCGTGCCACTTTTCAGGAAGAGGAAGAAGACTCTTGGAGAGCATTTTTAGATCTGCCACCTTTATGCTTTTCTCATTCTTTTTTGTTAAAAACAAAACCCCTCTCACTTCTACAAAATCACCCATATCAAAGTTCTCCAAAAAAAAGTTATAGGGAACTTTGCCGATAGTATCCTCGGAAATAAACACCTGTATCTCTGCTGTTCCATCTTCTATGTTTGCAAAAGTAAGTTTTCCGTGTTGACGTATAGATCGCAATCTTCCAGCAACGACCACCTCTTCTTCGCTTTCTTTTAATTTCTCAAACCTAGAAAACGCCTCTTTTAAAGTGTAATTTCTTGCGGTCAACAAAGGATAAGGAGGAGAGTCCTTTTCCACGTTTCGCATCTTCTCTATGCGGTTTTTTCTGAGCTCTTCTTTTCTACTCATTTATTTTTACTATTTTATAACTTTTTTCTCCAGAAGGAGTTTGTACTGCAGTGCTCTCTCCTTCTTTTTTACCAATAAGTGCCTTTCCTAAAGGAGAATCACAAGATATCTTGCCCGCAAAAGGATCGGACTCCGTTCCTCCCACTATCTCAAATTCCTCCTTGCCATCACTTGTTTCCACAACAATTCTCGACCCTATCTGAACCAACTTTGAATCTTTATCCATCTCCACTACTTCCGCATTTTTTATCGCCTCCCTTATCTTCGAGATCTCCGTTTCAAGCATATTTTGCTCATGTTTTGCTTCTTCATATGCCGAATTCTCACTCAAATCACCAAAAGAAGCAGCAGCTTTCAGTTCATCAGCAACCTCTTTTCGTTTTGTTTTCTCAAGAAAAGCGAGTCTTTTTTTCAATTTTTCTAACCCCTCACGGGTAAAGCTTTTTTTCATATTTTTAATTATTATACTCACTAAAGTACCACTCAAGTATACTTCTGGCAAGAGGAATGGACGCCGCACGAACCCCCTCCACTTCCTCTACTACAATTGTTATCACTATCTCCGGATCATCAAAAGGAGCAAAAACCGTTATCCAGTTGTGATAATGTCCGGGCTTTGGTATCTGTGCCGTTCCCGTCTTGGCCCCAACTTCCACAGGAAGCGTTCCAAGGCTTTTTGCCGTCCCGATCAAAGTTGTCTGACGCATCCCCTCCATCACCTCATTTAGGTTGCTTTGACTTATAAATCCTTCATTTAATACTTGCGGAGACCTTCTCTCAACAACCTCTCCATCGTCATTTACAACCTTTTTTAGTATACTGGGAGAAAGCAACTTCCCTCCGTTCACCAAAGAGGAGTAGGCCATAGCTATCTGTAACGGGGTAACAGAAAGATATCCCTGTCCGATAGATGTGTTGTAAGTGTCCCCTACCGTCCAAGGAATCCCAATCTCTTCTCTTTTCCACTCCATATCGGGAACAAACCCCTCTGCTTCCGCCTGAAGATCTATGCCGGTCCTGCTTCCAAGTCCAAATTCTTGAAAATAATTTTTCATTCTCTCTATTCCAAGACCTTCTTGATCTTCATAGCCTCCTCCAACAGTATAAAAATACACGTTGCTTGAAACAGCTATCGCCTCTCTTACATTTGTCCAGCCATGCGCTTGAAAATCTCTAAACACAGAGGGCTCTGAAGGACTCCAGGGATTTTCCACCGTCAAATGTCCCGGACTATATATCTCTTTTTCAGGGCTTATCACATCCTCTTCCAGTGCAGCAGCGGCCACAAGCGGCTTTATTACCGACCCAGAAGGATAAGTAGCAGATATATTTCTGTTTACAAAAGATCCCTTTTCATTGGAAAACATCTCCGAAAAAGAACTCTGGTCTGCTCTCTTGCTAAAGATGTGATTGTCATAAGAAGGAACACTTGTCATAGAAAGAATATTTCCCGTTTGAGGATTTACCGCAACTACGGCCGCCTTCTCTGACCCAACATTTTCAAGAGTTTCAAGGACTTCTTCTTCTATTTTTCTTTGAAGCTTCGCATCAATTGAAAGAACAACATTGCTTCCGCCTTCCGGCAAGGAGACAACTTCTTTGTTTTTAATGTTTCCTGCAGAGTCTCTCTCTATGCGCACTTCTCCTTTTTTTCTGTTTAATATGTGTTCATAGCTTCTTTCGACTCCCGCTCTACCGACATAATCCCTTATAGAATACTCATCCGGATTGTCAGCTATTGTCTCCCTATCGATCTTTCCCATGTAACCGACAACATGCGAAAAAGTCTCCGGATCCTTATACTCTCTGTCAAGTTGCTCTGAGACCGAAAAACCGTCCATGTCATCAACAACTGTAAGAAGAGAAACAACTTCAGAATGCTCAAGGTCTTCCTTAACAACAACAGATTCTTCCGAAGAGTCGGTGATTGTCTCTATTATATCATCTTTTTTTAAATAAATCACTTCCGCCACTCTTTCTACATCTTCTTTTTTGGGTAAATCAGAGGAAGAGTACTCAAGATCAAAACGAGAAGAATTAAAAACAAGTTGATCCATGTTCCTGTCATAAATCACTCCACGAAGTGTCTGGACAGAGACCATTGCCGATCTGTTTCTTTCCGCAAGAGATGAAAGATTGCTTCCCTCTATTACCTGAAGATGCAAACTTCTTCCAAACAGAATGCAGAACAAGAACATCATAATAAAGGCAAAAAGAAGCAAATAGTTCTTTGACAAAGGAACCTCCATGCGTTTCTCGGAAACACCAATCTGCTCCTCTTTTTCTTGAGCCCACCCATCAAGGAGAACTTCTTGAGGCTCTATATCTTTTACGCCCTTTTTACGAGCGAATAAACGACGGAAAGTGGACATACCTCTTTAATATTAACTTTATCAAGAAAGCACCAAAAACAAACAATACTAAATAAAATCCTATAGGAAAAGAAGAAAATAAGTCAAACAAAAGCCCACACGCTCCTGCTAAAAACAATCCCTCTTTTCTTTCAGGACTCTCTAAAACATTAACTGCTAAAAAATAAACAAAGAGCAGATTAGGAAAGAAAAAGTGTGCCATAAATCCGCTCTCAAAAAGAGCAATAAAATAAGCAACAATTATTAGTAAAAACAGTTTCTTCATATAAAAATCCAACGAGGGGTTTGGGAGACATAATCTTCATACTCCTTGCCAAACCTTTTTTTTAGTGCAGGCTCTTCAAAAAACAATAAATAAACATTTATAAGTAAAATCACAAAAAGAAGGTAAGCAAAAAGAAGAATGTCTCCAAAAAAGAAAGCCTGCCCTGTTACTATAGAAAAATATCCCAGATACATAGGATTTCTTGTATAACGATAAATCCCCTCTGTAACTATTTTTCGTGGTGGCTCTATTGGGGCAGGCGTTCCCTTTCCCAACTTCCAAAAAATGCCTGAACAGTAAAGAAACATTAATATACCACAAAAAACAAGAAAAACTCCAACAATATCGAGAACAACGTAATCTATTTGCAAGAGCCCGAAATAACTGTTTACTTGAATTACAAGAAAAGGAAAAGCAACAAGAAAAACAAACCCCGTAACAATTCCTGAAAAGAAAGCTTTAAGAAACGCTTTTAACATCACTCTATAATAAGTAAAAATTCAAGCTCGTGAAGATTGAAAGCAGGTCTCACTTCCGCACTAGTAAAGGCTTCTACATCACTATCTATAACCTTGGAAATGTGTCCTATGAATATCCCCCTCGGAAAATAACCTTCCTGTGAAAATGTAGACACAAGGTCTCCTTCTTCTATCTCTGACTCTCTTGGAAGCATCTCTAAAACAAGATCACTCCCTCCTTTTAGCACACCAATATAGTCATCTTCTCCCTGCACCTTTGCTTCAAAAGAGCTCTCTTTAGAAGTTATAAGAAGAACTTCTGAAAAATCAGAAAAAACATCTGAAACAACACCTACAAGCGAACCTTCAGGGGTGGTAACCGCATATCCTTCCTCTACGCCATCCTTTTTGCCGCTGGCAACTATCAATTTTTCAGCATCAAAATTAGAACCACTAACCTCTGAAAATATGAACTGTTTCTCAGAACGCATATCAAGGTCCAGCGCTTTTCTTAGAGCCTCGTTTTCAGCAACTATCTCTCTTTGTAAGGTCAGCCTTGCAGACAAATCTCTGTTTTCTTTTCGCAGATCAGTTATTTCTTCTCTTATGCTGCTTAAATTGACAACTGTTTCCGTTACTCCATAAAAAGCCCCTCCTTTTTGAAAAAGAAAACTTTGCACAGGAGAAGAAACAAAGAAAAATGCATTCTTTGCAGTATCTGAAAAGAAAAACAAAGAAACAAATAAAATAATTACAACAGCCGCCTTAGCAGCGAGAGAGGTTTTTCCTCTTCTTAAAATCATCACTTACATTATATCGTAAATACAAAAAAATAAAAGAAAATTGGAGCCACTTTATGGGGGCTACCTACTTTCGCGGGAAAACCCACTATCATCGGCATTGACGTATTTCACTACCGTGTTCGGAATGGGAACGGGTGGGACAACGTCACTGTTAGCCCCCATAGAATGACTCCAATCATTTGAAAAGTGTAATGGTCATTAAATACTAGCCAAAACGCACGATCGATTAGTACTGCTCGGCTAAAAGCATTACTGCTCTTACACCTACAGCCTATCAACCTCGTCATCTGCGAGGGATCTATGAGTCCTAATCTTGGAGTAGGCTTCGCGCTTATATGCTTTCAGCGCTTATCCCTTCCCAACTTAGCTACCCAGCGGTGCTCCTGGCGGAACAGCTGGTACACCAGAGGTTGGTTCGTCCCGGTCCTCTCGTACTAGGGACAACTCTCCTCAAGACTCGACGCCTGTGGCAGATAGGGACCAACCTGTCTTACGACGGTCTGAACCCAGCTCGCGTACCACTTTAATTGGCGAACAGCCAAACCCTTGGGAGCTGCTTCACCCCCAGGATGTGATGAGCCGACATCGAGGTGCCGAACAGGGCCGTTGATGTGGACTCTCGGGCCCTACTAGCCTGTTATCCCCGGGGTAGCTTTTATCTGATGATCTCCACGTTTTCTATAAAAACATGTCGGTTCACTAAGCCCTACTTTCGTACCTGCGCAGCATATCCGCTTCGCAGTTAAGCCAGCTTATGCCTTTGCACGACAACTCCGATTTCCATCCGGAGCTAGCTGACCTTTGGACTTCTCCGTTACTTTTTAGGAGAAGAGCGCCCCACTCAAACTGACCACCAAACATTGTCCTTCTACTGCTGATAGAAGTTAGGTTCAAGATTATGAAAGGATGGTGTTTCATTGGCGACTCCACTCTGCCCGGAAGCAGAGCTTCAACGTCTCCCATCTACGCTACGCAGTCATAACCAAGAGCCAGTATCTGGGTACAGTAAAGCTCCCGGGGTCTTTCCGTCTAGCCACAGGTAACCGGCATCTTTACCGGTATTGCATTTTCACCGAGCGCCTCGTTGAGACAGCCCCCCAGT